>OBLF01000088.1_pt1 | contig 121230 bp, 118 predicted proteins | sample 1519231 | NCBI WGS metagenome assembly OBLF01 (sample SAMEA2602895, study PRJEB22501) | metagenome
TAACAGCCCCTTATAGGGGCAAAACAAACCACCGGCTTAGCCGGTGGTTATGATTTGAGGTTAAAAAATTTTCTTATTAAAAATAAAAAAGCTGGCAGGAGCCAGCTTCATCTTATTCTAAGTTTGTAGTTTCTATCCTAGTTTTATTTTTCTTACCAGTCTTAACAACGAAGATAGCGTAGGCAAGGGCTAGGACACCAGCTGCTGGATAGGCAACCCCAAATGGCAAGCCAAGTCCAAGTTTTTTAACATTTATAATAAATGAGAAAACTATAAATGTGTAGAAAACTCCTGGTATCAAAGTTATTAAATAATTTTTGCCAGTGTTGATTAGATAAATTGTTGCAACTGCTAGGGCAAAGATCGCTACGAATTGGTTTGTGAATCCAAAGTATCTCCAAAGCATATTAAAACCATTTGGGTTTGACTTTGCAAAGAAGAGGATCGCTGCTGCAGGTATAAATAAAACTGCTGCGAGGCTTGCTCTTTTTGCTCCAGACTTTTGGTCTATGTTTAATTCTTCAGAGATGATAAGTCTTAGTGATCTAAAGGCAGTGTCACCAGAAGTGATAGGAAGTGCAATTACACCAAGCACTGCAAGTAGTCCTCCAATGTCTCCCATAAAGTACTTTGAAATTTCTCCAACCATTAAAGTTCCAGCTGTGTCAAGTGGAGCCCTTCCTGTTGAGAAGATTACCATGGCACCAGCTGCCCAAACCATAGCTATGAAACCTTCGGCAATCATAGTTGAGTAGAAAGTCACCTTAGCTTCAGATTCTGATTTAACAGTTCTTGACACAAGAGTAACTTGTGAACCGTGGAAGCCTGATAGGATACCACAGGCAACTGTGATGAAGAAGGATGGGATAAACTTTTGACCAAGTGGGTGCTCAGCAAGAAGTCCTGCATTAGCAAAGGCTAGGTCCCCAGAACCCTTTACAAAAATTCCAATAAATACTCCAATTGCAGAGATAATTAAGAAGGCACCAAAGAGTGGATAAATTCTTCCAATTAACTTGTCAATAGGAAGTACAGTTGAAAGGATGTAGTAGGTAAAGATAACTGCGTAGATAATCCAAATTACATTGGAATCTACTCCAACCTTTAGGACGTCGTTGGCAATTAAATCTCCTGGAGTGTAAACAAAAACTACACCAGTTAAGAGAAGTAGGATTGCGATGACGATGTTATAAAACTTACGAACTCCATCGCCAATGTATTTACCAACAAGCTTTGGAACTTGTGATCCACCATTTCTCATGGAGATAAAGCCAGTCATGTAATCGTGGACTGCTCCTGCGAAGACACAACCTAGTGGGATTGCCAAGAAGGCAATAGGTCCAAATAAAATACCTTGAATAGGTCCAAGGATAGGTCCAGTTCCTGCAATGTTAAGTAGGTTGATAAGCCAGTTTTTCTTTTCGCTCATAACTACATAGTCTACTCCGTCAGCTTTTTTTACTGCTGGAGTTGGTCTATCGTCGGGTTGAAGTTGTTTCTCTACATATTTTGAATAGAAAAATCCTCCAACAAATAAAATAATAATTCCAATAATAAATAGTAACATAAATTCCTCCCCTTACTTTTATTATTTCCAATAAGATTATAGGGGAAGAGCCTCTCAATTACAAGAAATTGCGGTTTGGGAGTGGCTTTGTGAGGGGTTTTTTAAAAAGTTTTTGTGAAAAATTTTTACGAATTTTACAAAAGTTTATTTAAATTAGACCTAAAGATAAATATTCGAAAGTTAAAGTCTACAAAATTTATAAAAATGATGAAAAATGAAAATAAAAATTAATTTTGTTAAGCTAAAGAATTTAAAAGTTATAGATAGCTTGATAAAGTTTATTATATAAGAATTTGCGAGTTTGTAGTTTTGAATTTGTTACTAAGATATTAACTAAAGGATAATTTTTACAAGTTAATGGATTTTATGAGTTTATGAAAATCTATGCGCTTATAAAGTTCTACAAGCTTATAAAATCCTACGAGTTTCTAAAGTCTTATTAGTTTGTAAGTTTCTACAAGCTTATAAACTTTAATAAAGTCCTAAAAGTTTATTAAGTTCTATTAGATTAGAGATTTCAAATAAAAAAGACTGCAGATTTTCCTGCAGCCTTTATCATCTTTCAATTGAATTTATTTCGTTCTCCACATACAATTTTTTAAAACTTCCAAGACCTATTGCAGAAATAATTATTTCTGTGTCTTCACGTCCCTTGAAGAAGAGATCAAGAGTTGGATTGTAAAAAATAGAAATGCCAGAGACCCTTACTTCCTTGTACCTGCCTGTGTCTTCACTATCCTTTGTAGAAATATCCAAATCAAAGACAGCAAGGGAGCAACAAGATGCCTTTACATCAACATCGGGATTGACAAAAATTTTTTCTATATTTTTCTTTTTTAAAAAATCAAGAGCCTTGTCTCTAAATATAAAATTCATAAAATCTCCTAAGGTAAGTCAAACTTTCCAGACCAATCTAATAAGCTTATCTCATTATACTTAATCTTATTCCAATTATAGGTCCAAGGATAAATAAGGACAAGTTAAAAATATTTTGAACAGGCAAGCTAAATTAAGTAAAAAAAAAGAAGGTATAAACCTTCAAATAAAAAAATGGTCGGGGTGAGAGGATTCGAACCCCCGGCCCCATGGTCCCAAACCACGTGCGCTACCAAACTGCGCTACACCCCGACGACAGATTCACAAAAGTGAAAATCTTATATTCTATTTTCGAACAAATACTATTATAACATGGAAAAATTATTTGTCAAAGCTTTTTTAAAATAAATTTACTTACTTCGCAAGCTATCTAAGTCATTATACTTGAAATCTATTAAAAATACAAATAAAATAGTATTATTATGGAAAAAGGAGGGAACATGAAGGCTATTATTTTTGATTTAGACGGAACCCTAGTTGACTCTATGGGCTATTGGAGAAGTGTTTCTCGTGACTTCATGAAGACCAAGGGAATAGATATAGAAGATGCAGTTCAGCACAAGATGACAACCATGAACTTGGACGCATCCTTAAAATACATGAAGGACTACTATAAATTAGAAGAAAGTTTTGAAGAACTCTTTAGAGACTTTAGCAGAACTGTTGAAGATTTTTACAGGAATAAGGTTGAAGCTAAGGAAGGCTCTCTTGAAATTTTAAAATATTTTAAGGACAAGGGGATGAAGGTTGTAATAGGAACATCAACTGCTGATCACTTCGCCAACATAGTTATAAGAAAGCATGGCATAGATAAGTTTATTGACGGACTTTACACAGCTGATTCAGTGGGACACCTAAAGGGAGAAGAAGAATTTTATCTTTCAATTGCTGATGACCTTGGAGAAGATCCAGAAGAAATCTTTTTAGTTGACGACTCCTATCTTGCCTTAAGGACAGCTAAGAGGGCAGGACTTATTGGTGTTGGAATCTATGACGAAAATTCCAAGGACACTTGGCCAACAATTGTTGATGAAAATAAATATTCTGCAAGAAAATTAATAGAATTGAAAAAATTATGAGATTGTTTTTATTTTTTGCGGCAAGAATAATTCCTGCCTTTATAATTAGCTTTGTGGGCTTCTCTCTTATTAGAGTAAAATTTTTCGCCCACAGAAAGAAAAACTCCACAGGTTTTAGAGAATTTTTGCTCAGCCTTTTCGTAGCCTATTTAGTTTTCTTGGCGATCATGCTCTTCACACCTAATTCATACATAGCAAGCTCTGGCATAAACCTTACCAATGAAAACTTTGACTTCGTTGGCAACTTTAAAGACAGAATAACATCAGGATCATGGGGAGTTAACCTAGTTCCCTTTAGGACTATGAGAAACTATATAAAATACTCAGGCTTCCTTCACACACTTATAAATATTTTTGGCAATATAATAATTTTTATTCCCTTTGGAATTTTGCTGCCAGAAATTTTTCCAAAGTTTAGAAAGTTATTAAAAATTTTAGGAGGGTCAATTGCAGCATCTTTCTTTGTAGAATTTATTCAATTTTTTATAGGAAGGTCAGTGGACATAGACGACTTAATATTAAATGTATTTGGAGCTCTTATTGGTTACCTAATCTGGGAGAAGATTTTAAGATATAAATTTGCTGAGAAGAAGAGGAAGAAAAGAAGACCAAGAGCCCCTGAAATTGACAAAGACCAGGCCATCTAGTATAATTTTAGTCTAAGTAAATATGGGGGCGAAAATGGTTTCGACGGGGATTTTGAGCTTAAAGTAGCGAGTCGTTGATGGATCACACAACGTTAAAATGGTCTATTAAAAAATAAACGACGAAAATAATTTCGCACTAGCTGCCTAATTAGGTAGCAATCCGGCCAGACACCGCGATCTGTAACCGGGTTTCAAATTAGCGGGCAAACGAACTCTGTGAGGCGCCATAGCAGAGGGGGTTTATGGCGATACCCTGTATGAGTTTGACACTCTAGTAGTACAGGGGAAAATTAAAGAGGAGTCTGCACTCGGAGAATCTTTCTGTAAGGGGTCTTCGGACGTGGGTTCGACTCCCACCGCCTCCACCAAAGCAAAGTCATTCATGTGAATGGCTTTTTATTTTTTACAAATTTATTTTAATTTTAAAAAGGACTTAAGTTATCTTAAGTCCTTTAACGGTTTATAAAATTATTTTTAACTAACTTATGATTAATTAATAATTAAATATAAGTTAGTATTTTTTATTAACAAGTTAATAATTTTTTACGAAGACTTTAATAGTCTTTCGTATTCTTCTATTAACTCCACTGGTATTACGAAGTTAAAGTAGCCGCCTGTTTTTGATAGGAAAAGATACATCAGTCCTAGTCTTGTGAATTTTTTCATGTTGATGTAGACATTTTCGTCGCCGTAGTCTACTGTGCCATTGTAAAAGTCGTAGAAGGACTTGTGCTCCTTCTCGTCAAAGGAAAGTAGTGTGTCTTTAAATTTTGCCAAGATTGTCTCGTGGATTGCATCAATTTCTTCTCTATCACTTAGTCCTTCAAGGGTAAGTTCATAAGAAGAAGCGATGAGCTTTCTCTGGTCCTGGTCTAAAGCTTCCACAATGGGGTATAATCTATCTATAGGCAGTTTATTAATGCTTTCAACTTTAAATAGTTTTAATAAAAAATCGCTCATGTTTCACCTCGTATTTATTATACATGAAATGAGCAATGGGAGGAAATATGTCACAAATTAAAAAACTTTCAGATGGCGTTTATTGTAAAATTATTCCACTTAGGGGCAACCCCTTAAAGAGCATAAACATTTACATGGTCAAGTCCAAGGGAGAGGCCATGATAGTGGACACAGGATTTAACACCGAAGAAATTAAAAGTGAGATGCTTTCTTTTATGAAGGACATGGAAGTGGACTATGACAAGACAATTTTATTCTTGACCCACCTTCACTCTGACCACACAGGTCTTGCTTCATGGTTTCATGAAGAACTTGGCATTGAGATCTACATGGGGGATATTGACTACAGGATGATGTCTTCTATGGCTGATGCTAATTCAAAGAGATGGAAGGAAGTTATGGAGACTACTCACATCCAAGGCCTTGAAGAGGACAATTTAAAAATCGAAGAGCACTCTGGTTTTGTTTACAGACCAAGGGCAGAGTTTCCTTATGTATCCTTTAATCCAAATTATATTTTAAAGGTGGGAGACTTTACCTTTAAGGGGATGGATTTTTCTGGTCACACTCCTGGAATGGTTGGACTTTATGAAGAAGACAGAAAAATTTTATTCTGCGGCGACCACCTCTTGGGAGATATTACTCCAAACATAACTTTTTGGAACTTCACAGTGGGCGACAGTCTTGGTAGGTATTTAATTAATATTGAAAAGCTAAGAGACCTTCCAATTGATCACTTGTATTCTTCTCACAGGGCTCTAATCGAAGATGTGCCAAAGAGGATTGACGAGTTAAAGGCTCACCACCAAGGCAGGATTGATGAAGCCTACAAGACTTTAAAGGAAAAGGGCAAGTGCACTGTTAGGGACATTGCCATGAACATGTCTTGGGACATGAGGGCAAAGGACTTTTCTGAATTTCCAAACACGCAAAAGTTTTTCGCAGCTGGCGAAGCCCACGCCCATCTCGAACACCTAAGGGCCATAGGCAAGGCTGACTTTGAGTGGACTGATGACAGAGTTCTTTTGTACTACGCCAAGTAAAAATTGTTTGCTTTAAGTAGTGACAAGTCATAAAATATCTATTGGCTAAAGAATTATAGATATTTAATTGAAAGAAATAAAATTTGGAGTGAATTATGAAAAATTTAGTTTGTAAATACAAGGATAAAGTTTTAGAATCTGGCGGAGAAACTATTCTTTGTGGAATTGTAAATGTTACACCGGACTCCTTCTCTGATGGAGGCAAGTGGTATGGCAAGGACAAGGCTGTCAATAGGGCTCTTGAACTTATAGAAGCTGGAGCTGGCATGATAGACCTTGGTGGCGAATCAACAAGACCAGGATCACATTACGTTGAAATTCAAGAGGAAATAGAAAGAGTTGTTCCAGTTATAAGGGAATTAAAGACAAAGACTGATATTCCACTTTCTATTGACACATGGAAGGCTGACGTTGCTGAAGCAGCAATTGAAGCAGGTGTTGACTTTGTCAATGACATCACAGGTTTTATGGGTGACCCAAGAATGGCAGAAGTAGTGGGCAAGAGTGACGTTGGTGCAATCTTGATGTTTAACCCAAAGATTGCAAGACCAAACCACAAGTCTAGTGCCAACTTTCCATCCTTTGGTGGAGAGGGAGCCTTCACTGAAGAAGAATTAAAATCCTTTGAAGACATGGATGTCCTTGAAGTCATGAAGAAGTACTTGTCAAAATCTCTTGAACGTGCAGAAAAAAATGGAATTTTAAGGGAAAGAATTATGCTTGATCCAGGTATTGGCTTTGCCCTTACAAAAAAGGAAAACTTAAAGTTAATTGATAAGATTGATGTCCTAAGAGAAATGGGATGCTTCACTTTCCTTGGAGTTTCAAGAAAGAGATTTATCACAAATATTTTGAGTGAAAACAAGATTGATGCTGATGGCAACAATGAAGAAGGATTTGAAAACAGAGACGAAGCATCAGCAGCTCTTACAACTATAGGAGCTTACAAGGGTGTAGAAGTTTTAAGAGTCCACACAATGAAGCATCATCTTCTTGCAAAACTTGTTGCAGATTCAGTTAGACTAAATCAAGTTATAGAAGATGTAAGTTTTAAAGCTTATTCACTTTAAATTATTTTTCATTAGATATATAATATTATTTGTTAATAGAAATTAGGGGGAAATTATGGCACTAATAGAAGAATTAAAAGTAAAAGTTAGAGAATCAAAACCAGAAATAGTATTTCCAGAAGGAAACGACAGAAGAATCTTAAGAGCAGCAATTAGACTTAACGACGAAGGAGACATTAAGCCAATCGTTCTTGGAGACGAAGAAGAACTTAAAGCTCTTGCAGAAAAAGAAGGCGTTAAACTTGGAAATCTTGAAATCCTTAATCCAGAAACTTATGCAGGAAAAGACGAAATGGTTAAGGCTTTCGTAGAAAGAAGAAAGGGAAAAGTTAACGAAGAACAAGCAGCAGAAATCCTAAAGGACCACAACTACTTTGGTACAATGCTTGTATATATGGAAAAAGCTAAGGGACTTGTATCAGGTGCAGCACACACAACTGCAGATACAGTAAGACCAGCTCTTCAAATTATCAAAACAAAACCAGGCTACAAGAGATGCTCAGGCGCCTTCATTATGATTAGAAATGAAGAACTTTACCTAATGGCAGACTGCGCTATTAACACAGATCTAGACGCAGAAGGCCTAGCAGAAGTTGCAGTAGTATCAAATGAAACTGCAAAACAATTTGGTATCGATCCAAAGGTAGCAATGCTTTCTTTCTCAACTCACGGATCAGCTTCTCACGAAAGAGTAACAATGGTAGCAGAAGCAGCTAAGATGGCAGCAGAAAGAAATCCAGAAATGGCAGTTGACGGAGAACTTCAATTTGACGCAGCCTTCATCGAAAGAGTTGCAAAGAAAAAAGCACCAGATTCAAAAGTAGCAGGTCACGCAAATGTATTTATCTTCCCTAACATTGAAGCAGGAAACATTGGCTATAAACTTGCACAATACTTTGGTGGATTCAAGGCAGTAGGTCCAATCCTACAAGGACTTAACGCACCAGTAAACGACCTTTCAAGAGGTTGTGTAGAAGACGAAGCTTATGCACTAGCTATCATAACAGCAGCACAAGCAGTTCTTTAATAAAAGATAGACTTAAAGACTTCCTTAGGGGAGTCTTTATTTTTATGTTTTTAATATATATAATTTGGTAGAGAAGGTGAGAAAATGATAAAGAAAATATTTAAAGGGATTTTAATTTTTTTAGTATCCATTATTATTCTTGTAGGGATTGGAGATTTTTTGTGGATTAACCTTCCAAAGTTAAGTGCAAGAAAAAATATTTCGGATATAGAAGACTATGGCAAAGCTGTGAGTGAGATAAATTTAGATGACAATGTGAAAGTTGTTGGACTAGGGGAGGCAACTCATGGAAATTCTGATTTTCAAGATTTAAAATTAGAAGTTTTAAAGACTTTAGTTGAAAAAAATAATTTAAAGAACTTTGCTATTGAAGCTGATTTTGGCGAAGGAATGATAATTAATAATTACATTCATGGAAACAAGAGAGATGAAAATATTTCAAGAATTTTTTCTTTTAATATTTATCACACAAAGAACATGAATGACCTTATAAATTATATGTTTGACTACAACCAAAAAGTAAGGGATGAGGATAAACTTTCTTTTTACGGCTTTGACATGCAAAATCCAGAAAAATCTATGGAGTCAATTTTAGATTTTTGTAAGGAAAATAATATTTTACAAGAAAAAGACTTGAAAAAGGAGCTTTCTTTTATAAAAGATGAAAAAATTAAGATTTCACAGATAAAAGATAAGGAAGCTTTGTTGTTAGAGATAAAAGCTTATGCAGACGCTCTATCCTCTTCAGATGCAAAAATAGCTTCAAGAGCTCTTACAAATGTATTAAATAGCATAAAATATTACGAATTAGATTTTAATGATTATGTAAAAGTAAATAATGTTAGAGATGAGCTTATGGCTGAGAATGTTAAATGGATAAGTGATTTTGAAAAATCAAAGGGAAACAACTTGCTTTTAATTTCTGGGCACAATGGTCACATCGCAAAAAGTCAAAAGTTTTATGAGCCAATGGGGTCTCACTTAAAGAAAATTTTTGGAGAAAAATATTTTATTATTGGGACAGACTTTTATAAGGGAATTGTAAATATAAACGAAGTTGGTCCAGATAATAAGAGGTCAAACCATGGCTTTGTATCTGCTGATCCTTTAGCTTACAGTGCGAGAAAATTTAAAGGAAAATATTATTTAGATTTTACAAAAGTTAAAGAAGGGGAAACTTTTGACCTTATAAATAAAGCAATCAACATGGTAAGTTTGGGTGAAGGATATTCTCCACTTATGAAATTCATGCCAAGGGCTTATAGGGTGAAGGAAGTTCCAAAAGATTTATATGATGCAATGATTTTTGTTTATTACGCAAAACCAATCGCTGTGATCCATGAAGATTAAGTTTATAAAAATTCATGGGCTTGAATATTGTAATACATTGTAATGCAAGTACCTTAGAGGTGATGGGTATGAAAACTGTATCTGTGAGACTTAATGCTGAAGAGGAGAGGGCCTTTACTGCTTATGCTGACCTTATGGGTGAACCTCTTTCTACTCTTTTTAAGAGGTTAATGGAAGAGAAACTTGAAGATGAGTTCGACATGAAGGTGGCTGAAGACTTTCTTGAAAGAGAAGCTAGGGGCGAGGTTGAAACTAGACCTATCGAAGATTTATTTAAAGAGCTTGGCCTATGACTTACAAAGTAAGAACCACAAAAAAGTTTGACAAGTCCTTTAAAAAACTTGATAGGCAGTCACAAAAACTTATAAAAAATTGGATGGAGGGCAATCTTATTGATTGCCAGGACCCAAGATTTTATGGCAAGGCCCTCACTGGCAACTTCAAGGGAATATGGAGGTATAGGATTGGTGCCTATAGGCTCCTAGCAAAATTTGACGACGACAAGTTAATAATCTTTTTTATAGACAGAAGAAATTAAAATATTTATTCATAAGACTTCCTTAGGGGAGTCTTTATTTTTATGAAAAAAATCAATATAATTGATTTAACAATTTATTAAAGCAAATTAAAAAGGAGGTTTTTATGTTTAAGCTTAGAGATGGAATTTATGGACTCGCCATAGCTGATGCACTTGGTGTTCCTTTTGAGTTTAAGGAGAGGGGGACCTTCACTTGCACAGGCATGGTGGGTTTTGGAACTTGGAATCAAGTTGCTGGGACTTGGTCTGATGACACTAGCATGACTCTTGCAACTTGTAAGTCCATAAAGGATAAAAATAAAATAGATGTCGAAAATATAAGAAAAAATTTTGAGGACTGGCTCTTTGAAGGAAAGTTTGCTTGTCATGGAGAGACCTTTGATGTTGGAACTACAACTAGAGAGGCCTTGGGAGAAGGTCATGGGATTGATGATTTTTATGCCAATGGTAATGGATCACTTATGAGGATTTTGCCTCTTGCCTTTACTGATGCAAGGGATGAAGAGATTGAAAGTGTATCAAGCATAACCCACGCTCATGAAATTTCTAGAAAGGCCTGCCTTGATTATGTTCATCTTGCGAGGAAGTTGATTGCTGGTGAAAAATTAGAAGAGCTTGGGCTTGACCACATAAAAAACAAGTCTGAAGATGAAATACACTCGACGGGTTTTGTCCTCCACACTCTGGAAGCATCTCTTTGGTGTCTTTTAAATACAAATTCTTACAAGGAAGCTGTCCTAAAGGCAATAAATCTTGGCGACGACACAGACACCACTGGAGCTGTTACAGGCGGCTTGGCAGGAATTATTTATGGTTTTGATAACTTTCCAAAAGAGTGGGTGGATGAATTAAAGGGAAAAGATTTAATTGATGAGTGCTTATTTTAAAGTTATAAAAATTTTGAAACTTATAAGAGAATTAGAAAGTGAGATTAATATCCAAGAAAATTAATTTGAAAAAATAAAAATTACAAGCAAAAACTCCTTGGAAAGATCCAAGGAGTTTTATTTTACATAAAAGTCAAAGCGTATTTAATTCCAATCCCAATCATTGCACCGAGTCCTATTAGCTTAAAGAGGTCTACCTTCTTCATGTAGAGGACAAAGCCAATTACAAAGGAGATAAGGGCTGCTAGGCTCATGCCTTGGAGCTTAAGTCCTTCAGGAAAGACTGATGATTGGAAGAGCTTTAAGGTTGTTATAAAGATAAGGGACACGACTCCTGCCTTGATGCCAAGGAGGGAGTAGTCCATGATTTTAAATTTTTTGCCCTTGCTAAAGAGGAAGTAGCCCAGGATCATCATGAGTATGAACTGAGGAAGAACTAGTCCTGTTGTTGCAAGTATAGAACCAAAGATTCCATAGACATTTTGTCCAACAAAGGTTGCCGAGTTAATGGCAATGGGACCTGGAGTCATTTGCGAAATAGAAATTAAGTCTATAAATTCTCTTGTGGAGATCCAGGCATTTTCTTCTACAACGTATTTTGAAATCAAGGGGATGACTGCGTAGCCGCCACCAAAGGCGAAGCATCCAATTTTAAAGAAAATAAAAAATAATTCAAGCATTTTTGTACCTCTCCATGATGCTAAAATAAGAAATTCCTGCTAGGGCACAGAAGAAAATTATTAGTCCTGTGTTGATCTTTGTGAAAAATGCAACTAGGAAGACTAAGATAATCATGACTATGCTAAAACGGGGGTTGTTCTTGTAAGATGAAATCCCCATGCGGACTACAGTTATAAATAAAACTGCAGAGATCACTCCACTAATACCTTCTAAGGCTGCATTTATAAAAAAGTTTGACTTAAATTCTTGGTAGAAATTTGAAATCACAGAAAGAATTATAAGACATGGTAGGGAGGATGCCACAAGACAAGTTATTGCTCCTAAAGGTCCTCTTAAGTAATAACCTGTTAGGATTGAGCAAGAGATTGCCATGGCACCAGGTCCACCTTGGGATATGGCAACTATATCCATCATCTCGTTCTCGTCGATTAGTTCTAAGTCTGATACAAAAATGTCCTTTATAACAGGGACAATTGTATAGCCTCCCCCAAAGGTTATGGCATTTATTTTAAAAAAAGTTAAAAATAACTTTGCAATAGAAATTTTTTTCATGAAATCACCTTATTAAATTATAGCACAAAAATGAATTTTTAAAGAATATCGTGTATAATCTACTTAAGGAGTGATGTGATGAAGATGGGAATTATAGGCCTTGGTAACATGGGTGCTGCCATGGCACATGGTCTTTTAGATAATAACATAGAAACTTTTCTTTACGACAGAAATAAAGATAAGAGAGACGCCTTTAAGTTAAAGGAAGCAGCAAGAGTAGTTGAATCAGAAGTAGATGTAGTGAAGGGGGCAGATGCAATTATACTTGCAGTTAAGCCCTACGCTTATGAAGATTTAATCGAGACAATAAAAGATGAAGTAAAGGATAAAATAATTATTTCTATTACTTCAGCCTTTGACCTTAAAAAACTTGAAGAGTGCCTCCCAAATAAAAAACTTATGATGGCACTTCCAAATACGCCGGCAAAAATTTTAAATTCTATGACAGGAATTTGTCCTGGAAAAAATATTTCAGAAGAAGAAGTTAGTGAAATAAGAAAAATTTTATCTAGCTTTGGAGAAACTGAACTTGTTGAAGAAAAAAATATAAAAATTTATGAAGCAGTTTCAGGTTGTATGCCTGCCTATGTCTATATGTACATTGAAGCAGCAGCAGATGCAGCAGTTTCTTACGGCATGAAAAGGGACATGGCCTACAGGGTTATATCTCAAGCAGTAGCAGGATCAGCAAAAATGGTGAGAGAATCTGGCATTCATCCAGGTGAACTAAAGGATCAAGTTACAACACCTGGAGGCACAACTATTAAGGGAGTAAAATCTTTAGAAAAGGATGGGTTTAGGTCTGCAATTATAAATGCAGTGGATTCTATTATGAACAAATAGGAGGTCATTATGAAAGATTTATTGGTATTTTTGGCAGAAGGTTTTGAAGAAATTGAAGCTCTTACAATTGTTGATGTCCTTAGGAGGGCTGACTTAAAGGTTGACACAGTTTCAGTTAAGGACAGACTTGAAGTAAAGGGAGCTCACGGTGTTACAGTTCTTGCTGATAAGGCTTTTGATGAAATTAACATCGAAGACTACAGGGCAATGTACATACCAGGAGGTCAACCTGGTGCTACAAATCTCATGAATGACAAAAAAGTTCTTGAGTGCGCCAATGTCTTTAATGATGAAGAGAGAAAAGTAATAGCAATTTGTGCAGGTCCACAAGTTCTTGATGCAGCAGGACTTTTAAAAGATGGAAAGTTCACTTGCTACCCAGGAGTTGAAAAGAGATTAAAGGTTAAGGACCCACAAGACGCAGCAGTAGTTGTTGAAGAAAATATAATTACAGCGATGGGGCCAGCACTTGCAATCCTACTTGGAGTTAAGCTAGTTGAAGTTTTAGTATCAAAGGAAAAAGCAGAAGAAGTTGCAGAAGGCTTACTACTTCCACAACTTAAGAAATTTATTTAAAATAAGATTAGAAAATGTGCCAGATACAACTGGTGCATTTTTTATTTTTATATTTTTTGAGCTTTTCTAAAGAATATAGCTAAGTTCTTTTCCTTTTATTAGGTATTCACTAGTGTTATAATGAATGTAATTTAAGAAATCTAAGTAAGTGGGCTTTTGGCCTATTTTTATTATTATAAATTATGGAGGATAAATGTTCACAAAACTTATTTTAAAGAGGGGAGAGTCAGCCTATGGTTATGATAGGGCAAAAATTTCTAAGGAGACATCCTTTCTCGGCCTTATATCGAATATACTTGTAGCCCTTTTAAAGGTAGTTTTATATATCTTTACAGGCTCAATTTCAATTTTGTCTGATGCAGTTAACAACATCACAGACTGTGTCAGCTCTATTATTTCTATTTTTGGAATAAGACTTGCTGCCAAACCAAGAGACAAGGACCACCCCTATGGTCATGGTCGACTCGAGTATTTGATTTCTCTTGTAGTTTCTGGTATCGTACTTTCCGTTGGTTTTCAATTTTTAAAAACTTCTGTTGTAAAGATCCTTCACCCTGTTGCCATTTCCTATCCAAAGTTCACACTTGTGACTTTGATTTTAACTTTGGCAATAAAATTTTGGCAGGCTTCACTTTATTCAAAGGTTGCAAGAAAGATTGACTCTGTAACCCTAAAGGCCCAAGAGAAGGATTCACTAAGTGATACTCTTATAACTTCTGTTGTAATTATTTCAATTGTTATAGAAAAATTCACAGGCAAAATTTTGGATGGCTATGTTGGTTTAATAGTCGCCTTATTTATTTTATACACAGCTATATCACTTATATACGAGACGATTTCAATTATACTTGGACGTGGACTTAGTGACGAGACTAAGCACGAGATAAAGTCCAAGGTTTCCACATACGAGGGCATATCCAATGTCCACAATATTATAGTTACAGACTTTGGACCTGACAATATAGTTGTAATTATTGATGCGGTATTAGATTATAATTTGACCTTAGAAGAGGCTCACAATATTGTAGACAAGGTTGAGAGGGAAGTCTCTGACTTACTTGGAATAAGGTTAATAATTCATCCAGAACCAAGAGGAAGTGGAAGCAAGATTATTAATTCTATTTCTAAAGATCTTAAAAAAATTGTGAGGGAGTCATTTAACATTTACTCCTTCCATGACATAGTCCTTGAGGACAAGAAAATTTATATAGACATTGATTACAATGCTGATTCTGTAAAGACGCGAGAAGAAAAGGATGTTCTGAAAAAAGAGATAAGAGATAAATTAAAATCCATCTACCCAGATTACGAATTTGAAATAAATTTAGATGCGATTTTTTAGGAGGAATATATGAAGGCTTTAGTTGTAGGCGCCGGAAAATTAGGATATAGACTTGCAGCTGCATTGATAGATGAAGACTATGAGGTTACTGTAGTTGATAACAATGAAGATGTAATTGAAAACATATCAAACTCATTAGATGTTTTTAGTATTTGTGCAAATGCTTTGGACTTTGGTGTCTTAGAAGAACTTGATATTTCTCTATTTGACTATGTTGTTGCAACCACAACAAATGACGAAGCTAATGTTATCCTTTGTACGATTTCCAAAAAGCTTGGTGCTAAGTATGCCATTGCAAGGGTAAGAGACCCTGAGTACAGAAAGCACCTTGACTTCATATCAGAAGAGCTAGAAATAGATAAGATTATAAACCCTGACAATGCAACGGCAAGGTCAATTTTCAAATACCTAATGAAGAGATATCAACTTTACTCCGATGAGTTTGCTGGTGGAAAAGTATCCCTTGTTGAATTTAACATAGGCAATGACCCAAGCTTTGTTAACAAAAAAATCATGGATATTGATAACATTAATGACCTTCTTATAGCTGCTATCTCAAGAAGTGGAGATGCCATTATCCCAAATGGGCGTACTGTCCTTGAAGAAAATGACGTGATAATCCTTGCAGGCAAGTCTGAAAACATCGAAGCCTTTGACAAGGACCACACAGGTGTAAATAGGACAAGAGCCCTTAGAAGTACCATGATTCTTGGTGGAGGAAAGACAGGCCTTTACCTTGCCATGCTTCTTTTAAAGGAAAATATAGATGTTACTATTGTTGAAATAAATAAGGAAAGATGCCTTGAGCTAAAGGACATGGTTCCAGGAGCTAATATTATAAATGGAGATGGAACAGACATTGCCATACTTGAAGAAGAAATGGTTCACACTTATGATTCCTTTGTTGCTGCAACAGGTATTGATGAGGCCAACCTCCTCATGAGTCTTGTGGCAAAGCAAAGTGGAATTTATAAGTCTGTTGCCAAGATTTCCAGGACAAATTACGACAAGGTCCTAGACAAGCTTGACATAGATGCAGTATTTAACACATCTTATATTACAGCAGCAGAAATGCTAAAGGAAATAAGGGGTAAGAGCTCCCTTGCTCTACACCTACTTTTAAATGGTCAAGTTGAATGCGTTGAGCTAATGATTAGGGCCAGCCAGCTTGTTTGTGGTCACACCCTAGAAGACATTAGCCTACCTGACGGAACACTAATCGTCTCTATCATAAGAGGTCAAAGCATGTTAGTCCCTAATGGTAAGACAGTCCTTGAGTCAGGGGATAGGATAATATTATTCTCTATGCACGAGGTTGCTTCAAGGGTTCAAAAGATTTTTTCTTCTGAGGGGAAACTAAAGGACGCAATTAATTCAATTAAGAAGCGAGGAAAGAAAGATGAACTATAAGCTTATTTCCAAATTATTAGGCTATATTTTATTAATAGAAACTGCCTTCATGGCCCCATCTCTTATACTAAGTCTAGTTGAAAGAGATGGGTCCTCCTATGGCTTTTTAATCCCAATGGCTATAGCAGTCTTTTTGGGATTAATTTTAATTAACTTAAAAATAAAGAAAAATTCTCTATCTCCAAGAGATGGTATCTTAACAGTTACAGCATCTTGGGTCTTGGTCTCCATTATAGGTGCGCTTCCACTTTGTATATCTGCAGGTATGACTTACGTTGATTCCTTCTTTGAAATTGTATCTGGATTTACAACTACTGGAGCCTCAGTTATATCTGGTATAGAGTCCTTCCCAAGGTCTGTTGTCCTTTGGAGATCCATTACCCACTGGATTGGCGGTATGGGAATCTTGGTGTTTACTGTTGGACTCCTTCCCAAGCTTGGAGTTGGAGCCTTTCAAATTTTTAAGGCTGAGTCACCAGGACCAGTTGCTGGAAAAATAGAGTCTAGAATTTCGCAATCCTCTAAGAGGCTATATATAATTTATATTATTTTAACCCTAGCACTTTTTATTTTATTAAAACTTGCTGGCATGCCAGTTTTCGATTCTCTAGTTCATACTTTTGGTGTCCTAGGAACTGGTGGATTTTCATCCTATAATGACTCACTCATGTCCTATGAAGGGAACGCAGTCCACTTTATCCTGGCAATTTTTATGTTCTTGAGTTCTACAAACTTCGCCATCTATGCCCTTCTTTCAAAAAAGAAATTCAAGGAAGTTATACAAAATGATGAATTAAAACTTTGGATACTTATAATTGTTGTAGCCATTGCATTAATAACTATTGATCTCTTCTCCAAGGGCTACTCATCACTTTTTATGGCCTTTAGAGATTCTGCCTTCCAGGTAACTTCAATTTCTTCTACATCAGGTTTTGCCAATGCAGACTATGAATTGTGGCCAAGTTTTTCAAAATTTATTTTGATAATCCTAATGATTTTTGGTGGTTGTGCAGGATCAACTGGTGGTGGAATTAAAATAGTAAGAATTTCAATTCTCTTAAAGCTAATAAAGAGAGAAATGCAAAAGGCAACGCACCCCAAGGCAGTCCTTCCTGTTATTTCAGATGGGAAGTCCTTGTCTGATGAGGTAGTCCTAAGTATAAATGCCTATCTTGGAACTTACTTTGTTATAGCAGTCCTATCCACAGGCCTTGTAACCCTATCAGGAGTAGATGTTATAACAGGATTTTCTTCAGTTGCTACAACCTTATCCAACGTTGGACCAGGCTTTGGAGACATAGGTCCTACGAAGAACTTTCATTTTTACAGCGACTTCTTCAAGCTCTACTTCAGCCTGCTTATGCTTTTAGGAAGACTTGAATTCTTTACAATAATGGCACTTTTCACTAGGGGAAGACATAGAAAGGAAATTATTAAATTATAATGAAAATTTTAATTATAGGTTCAGGAAAGGTTGGTTCAACTATTGCCAAGGCCTTAAGTCTTGAAAAGTTTGAAGTTGACCTAGTGGATAGGGACGAGAAAAATTTTGAAGAGATAACAAATAAGGTTAATAAAATAAGGGCAGATGTCTTGGAAGAAGACTTTGTCATAAACAATGACTTGAGCAAGTACGACTATGCTATCATTGCCACAGATAGCGACAAGACCAACCTAATCATGGCATCAATCTTCAAGGGTTTAGATGTAAAAATTATTCTACGACTTGATGAGATGGAAAATATTTCTGAAATAGGAATTATTAAAAATTCCCTTCCTAATGTCGTAAATGTATTTAACCTAAGTCTTGAGACTGCAAAACTTGTTACAAAGTTAATCGGGTCTACAGAATACTATGAGGCTGACTACTTTGGCAAGGGAAAGATAGAAGTAACAGGCCACTACATTGACATGGACGAGGAATTTGAAAACCAAAAGATAAGGGACATTGGATCCCTTTCCACAATTCTCGTTGTTGGGATTCTAAGAGAGGGAGAACTAATAGTTCCTGATGGAGAAACAGTCCTAAAGTCTGGCGACTACATCTACCTAATGGGTCTTTCCTTCGACATAAGAAACTTCAAACACGCTCACTTTGAAATTAAGGAAAAAGAAGACCAAAGAGAAGTTGTAATTGCATCGGGAGACTACAACTTCAACAGGATTATATCAAATCTTGAAAATATAAATTTAAAAATTCTTGAACCAGATAGGGAAAAATTTGAAAACTACAGGCGAAATATTAATAGGGCCTTTGTAGTTAATAAAAAACTGAAAAATGATAAGATCTTTAAGGAAGAAGACATCTCTAAAGATGGTGTATTTATTTCTATGACAGAGTCTGACGAACTTAACATTGTCCTTGGACTTCTTGCAAGGAGTCATGGGATTTCAAAAAATATTGTAATTCAAAAGGACAACAACTACGACACAATCTTGGAGAGCCTGGGAATCTATAGGGTTATTGACCCCAAGGTAATTGTTGCCAATGAAATCATAAAGGCGATTAACACAGACATGAAGGTGTCCATCAACTATATGTTTGGTGGCAAGGCCCAAGTTTATGAAATAAAAATTCCAGATGATTTTGTCTACATTGGCAAGAAGCTATCAGAAATTAATCTCCGCAAGGAAATTATTATTGGTGGGATAATTAGGTACGACAACTCTGCAGTTATCCCAAGGGGAAATACAAAAATTGAAAAGGGCGATAGACTTGTAATCTTCTCAACTAATGAAAGCAGGAAGGAACTTGAAGAGTTAATCGACCCGAGCCTAAAGAAGAGTATCTTTGACTTTTTCAGGAGGTAAGTTGTGAAAGAGATTTTTAAAAATGATTGGCAGGAAATTTTGGAAGAGGAGTTTGAAAAGGACTACTACAAGGACCTTAGAAAACTTTTAATCGACGAGTACGAACATTATGAAATTTTTCCAAAGGCTCAAGATATTTTTAACGCCTTTCATTACACAGCCTACAAGGATGTCAAGGTTTTAATTTTGGGACAAGACCCCTACCACAATGTGGGTCAAGCCCATGGACTTGCCTTCTCTGTCAAAGAAGGTGTGGCAATACCACCTTCACTAAGAAATATTTACAAGGAACTCAAGTCTGACTTGGGACTTGAAATTCCAAGGACAGGTTACTTAAAAGCTTGGGCAGACCAGGGGGTAATGCTACTCAACACAACTCTAACAGTTAGGGCCCACCAACCCATGAGTCATTCAAAGATTGGTTGGGAAATTTTTACTAACGCAGTCATAGAAAAAATTAGCGAGAAGGAAGACCCAGTAGTCTTTATACTCTGGGGCAACCACGCCAAGGCCCGCAAAAAATTTATAAGACCTGGCAACCACTTAATCATAGAAGGAGTTCATCCATCACCACTTTCTGCATCAAGAGGATTTTTTGGATCAAGGCCCTTCTCAAGAGCCAACGAATTTTTAAAAAATAATGGAGTCACACCACCAACTTGGGAAGTTAAATAAAAAATACTTAAGCAAGGAAAATTTATTTCTTTGCTTTTTTTATTGGAATTAAAGTTACTCCACAAAAAATTTTTTATATCTTTGCTATAATGTAGGAGAGGTGAATTATGGAGTATTTAAAAACAAATTATTCAGATATAAATGAAGTCATGATAGGTAAGGTCCCTGCAATAATAATTGAGCCCAAGGAAGAAACTAACAAGACCCTAGTTTTTTATCACGGCTGGGGATCAGACAATGAAAGGCAAATCTTTAGGGGAAATATTTTTGCCTCCTATGGCTATAGAGTCATCCTTCCTGAAGCGAGATACCACGGTGAAAGAAATGTAGAAAAGCTTGACCACGAGGATAAGGAAGTAGAAGGTAAATATATTTTAAAAGTGATTATGCACAACATCGAAGAAGCACCTTCCATCTTCAACTACATTGAAGAAAATTATCCGGGAAATGAAATCGCAGTGGGTGGTCACTCCATGGGAGCCATAACTGCTGGAGGTCTTTATGCCTTTAAAAAAGATTTAAAGATGGCATTTATTTTCAATGGAATAAATAATTGGAAAGAACTTGTTCGTGGAGTAAATGAACTTAAGAATCAAGACAAGATTGACGAGAGAGAATTTAGGATCAACGAATTCTTCTTAGACATGAACCCAATGGATAGTCCAGAAGCCTTTAAGGACAGACCGCTTGTCCTTTATAATGGGGAAGACGACGATGTAATAGATCCAGCCGGTCAAGAATCCTTTGTAAAAGAAGTTGAAAAAGTTTATGAAGACAAGAAACTCTTGGACTTCAAACTTTTTGAAATGACTGGCCACCAAGTGACAACCCAAATGCTTGAAGAGGCTATTAAGTTTTCAAAGGAACTTGCAGGATTTTAATTTAACCTTGATAAACTTAATGGAATTTAATAAGCAAGAGAAGACTTCTCATTTGAGGTCTTTTTTTATTTTTAAAATCTCTAGTCTTGTGGATAAATAAAAATAAAAAATATAAATCAAGTTGTGGATACCCATTAAAAAGTATAAAAAAGCCCACAAATGTAGATAAAAAAACAAAATTGTGGATAAAATTTTAGATTTGTAAAAATTTGTAAAAAATTACACAAAAAAAAGAAGGCCTAAGCCTTCCTTAATATTATTATTCAACAGGTTCGAAGTCTGATTTTTCAGCTCCACAAAGAGGGCAAACCCAATCTTCTGGTAGATTTTCAAATGCTGTACCAGCTTCAACGCCGTTATCTTCGTCGCCTACTTCAGGATCATAGATATATCCGCAAAGTGTACATTCATATTTTTTCATATTATTTTTCCTCCTAATAAAATTTATGCTTTTTGCAAGCTTAATAACATTATAACAAATTGCTAAATATAATACAGTAAAATTTTAAAATTAATCCATGTCAAGCTTTTGGGGTTTAAAGGGGAGGTCTATTGGGTATTTTCTTAGTAGATGGAGTGAGAATTATGGATACTTTATATAGATTTAAGGGTTTTGTTAATAGCGATTTATCTCTAATAAAGAGCTTTTTGGATTCAGCCATTATGGATTTAAATCCCTATATTACTGACCAAGAAAAATTATTTGATATAAAAGTTATTTTAAATGAACTTGTCATAAATGGAGCAGTCCATGGCAATCAAGAAGACCTTAACAAGAAGGTCTGTTTAAAGTTAGTCTTAAAGGACGACTCTTTAAAAATTATTGTTTCTGACGAGGGAAGGGGCGTAGACCATGACACTTCCTTGTATGATTGCGGAGAAAAAAAGTGTAATGGCAGAGGTTTATTAATTGTTGAAGCCCTAACAGACCAGCTTATTTTAAATCAAAATGAAGTTATTGCAATTAAAAATCTTTGAAGACCTGGCGACTTATAAGTTCATACATAATTTGTTAAGACCATAGTTTATAAGTTTTTTAAAAATTTTAATTTATAGAAATATTAGAAATCCCTAGGGGTTTCTTTTTTTATGCTCTTTAAGGACAAACTAAATCCAATAAAAAATGGCTGCCTAAGAGACAGCCATAAATTATTTTTATTAAAGAGCCTTTAGAACTTTTACAAGGTGGTCGTAAACTCTTTTAGTTGAAGAAATTGAAAGAGTTTCCTTTTGTGTGTGAGCTCCAACAGTGTCTGGCCCAATGGAGATAATGTCTAAGTCGCTATTCTTCTTGTAGAAGACACCACATTCAAGTCCACCGTGAGTGAACTCTTCTTCCATTTCCTTGCCAGTGATTTCCTTGTAGATCTTCTTTACGATTTCTCTAAAGTCAGATTCTTTTCTGTACTCCCATTCTGGATAAGGGTTGATGAATTCTGCTTGGCAGCCATATTTTTCAACTATATCCAAGTAAATCTTTCCAAATTCTTCAGAAAGTGAAGAGGATGCAAATCTTAGTGAAACGAAAACTTCTACTGCGTCATCAACTTTTTTTGCTATTGCAAGGTTTGATGATGATTCAAGAACTTTCTTAGCTTCATTTATGAAAGTGTGTGGGCCAGTTGGAAGTTCTAACAAATAGTTTGCAAGTTTCTTTGTATCATCAGCAGTTAAAACTTTTCCATCGTGAGAAGTTTCTTTACATTCAATAACAAGTTCACCTGCTACGTCTTTGAACTTTTCTTTTACAAAATCTATAGCTTCATTAAGAGCTTTTTCGTCTGCTACAAGGACAAGCTTACCTTCTCTTGGGATGGCATTTTGTTTTGTTCCGCAGTTGATGTCAATTAGTCTTGCTCCATCAAGCTTATTAAGGATTTCAGCTATGACCTTGATCATATTGCCTCTATTGTTGGCAATTTCCATACCAGAGTGGCCACCTAAGAAGCCATGAAGGTGAAGGTCAAAAGCCTTGCCAGAGTAAGCTTCTTCCTTGAAAACAAACTTTGACTTTAGAAGTTTTCCACCTGCAGATGAAACTGTTAGGACGCCTTCTTCTTCTGAGTCAATGTTGATTAGATACTTGCCTTCAAGATATTCTGCCTCAAGATCCTTTGCACCGTGCATGTCAGTTTCTTCTGATACAGTTACGATTATCTTTAATGGACCGTGCTCTTCCTCTGCAAGAGCCATTGCCATGGCAACACCAATTCCGTTGTCTGCTCCAAGAGTTGTGTCATTAGCGTGAAGAGAATCGCCATCAACAATAAGTTCGATTGGATCAGTTTCAAAATTGTGCTTGGAGTCCTTGCCCTTTTCGCAAACCATGTCCATGTGACCTTGTAGGATTACCTTAGGTCTATCTTCCATGCCCTTTGTAGGAGGCACTTCCATAATAATGTTTAGGCTGTCATCTTGAACGACTTTGTAGCCTTTTTCTTCTCCAAACTTCTTAAGGAAGTCAGAAACTCCCTTTTCGTTACCAGATTCTCTAGGAATTTGTGATAACATTTCAAAATAATCAAAAACTTTTTTTGGTTCTAAATTCATTTTAACCTCACTTTATAATAACCTTATGGTAAACTTTTTTACCCTTTCTAATAATAATTTCTCCGTCCTTGAAGTTGTCTTTTGTGATTTCAAGTTTAGGATCAGTTATTTTTTCATCATCAATGGAAACTCCGCCTTGAGTGATAAGTCTTCTACCTTCAGAGTTTGTCTTGATAAGTCCAAGCTCTGTCATAAGGTTTAGGATTCCCACAGGTTCGTCAAACTTTGCAGCTTCGAATTCAGTTGCTGGTATGTCTTCTGATGCCTTGTCGCCACCAAATAGGGAGTGAGATGCATCAAGAGCAGCCTTAGCAGCTTCTTCACCGTGAACGTCTTTTACAACTTCGTAAGCAAGGACTTCTTTTGCCTTATTTATTTCAGCGCCTTCTAATTTTTCGTATTCAGCAATCTTATCAAGTGGAAGCATAGTTAGAAGCTTCATGAACTTAATAACATCTCTATCGTCACAGTTTCTTAGGTATTGGAACATTTCATAAGGTGTAGTCTTTTCTGGATCAAGCCAAATTGCTCCAGCCATAGTCTTACCCATCTTGATTCCTGCTGCAGTAGTAAGAAGCTTAAAAGTCATGGCATAAACCTTGTCACCTTCAAGCTTTCTAACAAGTTCATAACCACCAAGTATGTTGGACCATTGGTCAGATCCACCAACTTCTAACTTACAGCCATGCTTCCTGTATAGGTATAGGTAGTCGTAGGATTGCATAAGCATGTAAGAAAATTCGAAGAAAGTAAGTCCTTGTTCCATCCTGTTCTTGTAGCAATCAAATTGTAGCATCCTGTTAACAGAGAAGTGGATACCAATTTCTCTTACAAAGTCTAGGAAGTTTAACTTAGTTAACCAGTCAGCGTTGTTTTCAATGTAGCCCTTGCCATCAGAAAAATCTAAGAAGCTAGAAATTTGTTCCTTAAATCTTCTTGCGTTGTAGTCAATTGTTTCCCTGTTCATAAGAGATCTCATGTCGGACTTGCCTGATGGGTCACCAATAGTTGTAGTTCCGCCACCAAGTAGAGCTATAGGCACGTGACCAGCCTTTTGCATGTGTTGCATAACCCTAATTTGGATAAAGTGTCCAAGAGTTAGAGAGTCAGCAGTTGCATCAAAGCCAATGTAAAAAGGAACTGATTCCTTACCAAGCATTTCTCTTAGCTCGTCTTCGTAAGTGCATTGGTCTAAGTAACCTCTCTCGCTTAAAATATCGAATACATTTTCCATAAATTCCTCCAAAAAAATAAAAAGAGCCCCGTGAACGAAAGGACGCATTCGTGGTACCACCTTTCTTCGCCGAGGCCTCAAAAATCAATAGACTCCAATATTGTAATTCAGCTTTCGCTTACTGTATATCTTCAACGTCTTATATTCATACTATTTATGTTATAATAATCGAAAATAAAATAAAAGTCAATGGTGATAAGATGTTAGGCATAGATATAGTAGAAATCTCAAGAATAAAAAAATTAATGGATGAAAATGAAAATTTTCTTCGCAAGGTTTTTAACGAAGATGAGATAGAAAGAATTAAAAAAAGAAAAGAGCCCTACGAGAGGGCAGGGGGAATTTTTGCTGCCAAAGAAGCAGTAGCAAAGGCCCTTGGAACTGGGATTGGAAAAATTTCTTTCAAAGACATAAAAATAAAATACAAGGGAGATGTCCCTTACGCAGAAGTCTTTGATATGAAATTTGATTTATCTATTAGCCACGAAAGGTCTTATGCAGTGGCTGTTGCAAAGTTTGATGGAGAAAACTTTATGAAAAAAAATTATGAAGAAGAAATAATTTTAGATGAAGAAATAAAATCTCTTTGGAAGGACAGGGACGACTTTGGTCATAAGGGAGACTTTGGAAAAATTGCAATAATAGGTGGGTCCATGGGGATGACTGGGTCATCTTACCTATCATCAAATGCTGCCCTAAAGGCAGGCGCAGGACTTGTCTATAATATCGTCCCACGAGAAATATTTGACATAATGTCCATAAAATTCATTGAGCCCATAGCAAAGAACTTTGACGACCTAGAGGAAATGGAAAAATTCCTTGAAGGGATTGATGCCGTAGCCATGGGACCAGGTATGGGACTAGGAGCTTATGGAAAAAATGTTTTTGAGAGAATAATAAAAATAGAAAAAAATCTTTTAATAGATGCCGACGGTCTAAATCACTTGTCAAAAAATTTAAATTTATTAGAAGAGAGAAAGGACTTCACGACAATTTTAACACCACATGAAGGAGAGTTTGCAAGGTTAACTGGACGAAGCTTAGAAGAGATTAAAAACAATCGCAAGACAGTTGCAGAAGAATTTGCAAAAAAATATAAGGTAATCCTAGTCCTAAAGGGTCACGATACAATAGTCACAGATGGAGAGAGAACATACACAAATAGGACTGGCAACTCTGGCATGGCTACAGGTGGCTCAGGAGACGTCTTGACAGGAATAATCTCTGCCCTAATGAAAAATTATGACTTGTTTGACGCTGCAAGGCTTGGAGTTTATATTCACGGACTCTCAGGAGACCTCTACGCAAGAAAAAATTCAAAGACCAGCCTAAGAGCAAGGGACTTAATGGAAAATCTAAGCGCAGTCTTTAAACTTTTTGAAGAAAAGTAAGGCAACTTATAAGTAAAAAAGTCAAAAAAATTTTCGATTAGTGTATATAATAAGAAGAAATGTGATAGAATGTTATAAAGGTTGCTCATAGATCAATCTTTAATTCTCTCTTACCTTAAAAGGTGAAAAATTATGATGATAAAAAGAGGGGACATATTCTATGCCGACCTGTCGCCAGTTATTGGATCAGAACAGGGAGGGGTTAGGCCCGTAGTTGTTGTTCAAAATGACATTGGAAACAAATATTCGCCTACTTTAATCGTAGCTGCAATTACATCTCAACTTAACAAGGCGAAGTTACCAACCCATGTTAATGTGAAAGCTAAAGATGTTCCACTGCCCAAGAATTCTGTAATTCTTCTGGAGCAACTGAGGACAATCGACAAAAAAAGGTTGAGAGAGAAGATCGGTAAATTCGACAAGGATGTCATAGGAGAGATTGACGCAGCAATAAAAGTTAGCTTGGCGATAAAGTAATTGGGCAACATACATATTGACTATCTCGTAAGAGGTAGTCTTTTTTTTGTAGAAATTTAAAATTTATTCTTGCGGGCTTCTTGCAAATTAATTATAAAATTTATTTTTATAAAACATAAATAATAGAAAAGCTCTTGCCTATGTGATAAACTTATTAGCGGAGAGATTTATGAATAAAGTAAAAATTTTTGGAGTTGAAATTTTTAATATTGACAATTCTGAGTGCGAAAATATTTTAAGGGACTTCTTAAAGGGAGACTCGCTTAAAAAAATTTACACACCAAATACTGAAATCGTAATGGCAGCTAAGAGGGACGAAGATCTTAAGAAGCTTGTCAACTCAGGCGACTTAGTCCTTGCTGATGGGATTGGTCTTATCTACGCATCAAGGCTTAGAAAGAAGCCTTTGAAGGAAAGGGTCACAGGTTTTGACACTTCTATCAAGCTACTTGAGCTTGCTGATGAGATGGGACTTAACTTATATTTTTTAGGTGGCAAGGAAGGTGTTGCAAGAGATGCAGCAGCTGCTGTCAATGAAAAGTATAAGAATCTCAAGGTTGCAGGTTTTCACAATGGATATTTCAATTCCAAGCTAGACGGTGAGAAGTCTAGCACTGAAGAAGAAATAATTAAAGAAATAAATTCCAAAGACATTGATATTGTCTTTGTTGGCTTTGGTTTTCCTCGTCAAGAAAAATGGATTGACGCATGGAAAGATGATATAAATGCCAAGGTCATTATTGGAAATGGTGGAGTCCTAGATATTTTATCAGGCAGGGCAAACAGGGCCCCAGATATTTTTATAAAGCTTGGTCTTGAGTGGCTCTATAGGCTTTTAAAAAATCCATCTAGGATTAAGAGGCAAATTGATTTGCCAAAGTTTTTGTTGGCGGTAATGAGAGATAAAAATTCAGTTGAGTAAGGAGAGTAATTTTGAATATCGAAAATAAAGCAGTTAATACTTTGAGAATGCTATCTGTTGATCAAATTGAAAATGCAAATTCAGGTCACCCAGGTCTACCCCTTGGTGCTGCACCAATGGCCTATGCTCTTTTTAAGAATCATCTAGTGAGAGATTCTAAGGATTTGAATTGGAAGAATAGGGATAGGTTTGTCCTTTCTGCAGGACATGGATCTGCTCTTTTGTATTCACTTTTTTACTTATTTGACTATGGTCTAAGTCTTGATGACTTAAAGAACTTTAGACAACTTGACTCGAAAACACCAGGCCATCCAGAGTACGGTCACACTAGGGGTGTTGAAGCAACTACTGGACCTCTTGGCCAGGGGATTGCCATGGCAGTTGGTATGGCTATTGCAGAAGAAAAACTTGCATCCCTTTACAACAAGGATGACTTGAAACTTGTTGACCACTATACTTATGCCCTAGTTGGGGATGGATGTTTGATGGAAGGAATTTCCAACGAAGCATCGTCACTAGCGGGCACACTTAAATTAGATAAACTAATCGTACTTTACGATTCAAATAAAATTTCCATTGAGGGATCAACTGACCTTGCCTTCTCAGAAAATGTTTGTGACAGGTACAAGGCTCTTGGTTGGGACACTTTTGTAGTTCATGATGGAAATGACTTAGATGAAATTAATGCAGCAATTGAAGAGGCAAAAAAATCTGACAAGCCTGCACTTATTGAAGTGAAGACAAAAATTGGCTACGGCTCACCTAGAGAAGACTCTGCAAAGGCTCACGGCGAACCTCTTGGCAAGGAAGACAGAAAATCAACTCGTGAATTCTTTGGACTTCCTGATGAAGACTTTTATGTTGATGAAGATGTGAGAGCCCACTTCCAAAAAATTGTGGAAGAAAACACTGCAAGGGTTAATGAAAAGAAAAAAATTGAAGAAGAATATGCGAAAAAATATCCTAAGGAATATGAGGACTACCTTGCTGCCTTTAACTTAGAAAAGAAGGAACTCTTAGAAGACTCCTACTACGATTCCTTTGATAAGGACATGGCAACTCGTGCAATCTCTGGCGAAGTTTTAAACAAGATTGCCAAGGACAACATCCACATCTTTGGTGGCTCAGCTGACCTTGGTCCATCAAACAAGACTATGCTAAAGGGAGAAGAATATTTCTCAGCTGACAATAGACTTGGAAGAAATATAACTTTTGGTGTTCGCGAAAATGCTATGGGTGCAATCACAAATGGAATCCTTCTTCATGGAGGTCTAAGGACTTATGCATCAACTTTCTTGGTTTTCAGTGACTACTTAAAGCCAACAATTAGACTTGCAGCCCTTATGAACCTTCCAAATGTCTACATCTTTACCCACGACTCAATTGGAGTTGGAGAAGATGGACCTACTCACCAACCGATAGAACACCTTGCAATGTTAAGGTCCATTCCAGGAATTGTTGTAATAAGACCTGCTGATGGACGTGAAACTGCAGCATCACTTAACCTTGCCTTCAATTCAAAGAACACACCTTTTGTTCTTGCCCTATCAAGACAAAATCTTCCACAACTTGAAAATTCTTCAAGAGATGTTTACAGGGGTGCCTATATAATTAAGAAGGAAGAGGGAGAACTTGAAAAAATTGTAATCGCTACAGGTTCAGAAGTTTCTCTTGCTCTTGAAGCAGCAAAAGGACTCAAGGGAGTTCGTGTGGTTTCAATGCCTTCTATGGAAATGTTTGATGCTCAATCCTCTGACTACAAGGAAGAAATTCTTCCATCAAATATCAATAAGAGGATTTCACTTGAAGCCCTTTCATCCTTTGGCTGGCACAAGTACATTGGCATGAAGGGTATGGCAATTTCCATTGATACCTTTGGAGCAAGTGGAAAGGGAGCTGAAGTCTTTGAAAGATTTGGTTTCACTAAAGAAAACATTAGAAGAAAAATCCAAGAATTTTAATAAAATATGAAAGAGGAGGGCGACCTCCTTTTTTAATTTAAATTTTTATTTGCACTTAATAATTAATTTTGAAAACTTATTAAGAGCTTAAAAATTATTTTTTAAATCTCATAAATAATTAAGATTTATTTTTATGAAATACAAAAATTATGAGATGGGAGGGAAAAAATGAAACTTATAAAAGAAAAGAAATGGGCAATAGTATTTTCGCTTTTTGCTATGCTCTTGTGGGGCTCTGCCATACCCCTAATAAAGACAACTTACATCCACGCCAACATCATGCCAGATGACACAGGTGGAAAAATTTTAATAGCAGGGATTAGGTTCTTCATGGCTGGGATCTTAACTTTTATCTACTTTGGACTTTTTAACAAGGAAGAAGTTAAGAAAGAAAATATAAATATAAAACTCATCTTGGTCTTGGCACTTTTGCAAACTTGCCTCCAGTATATGTTTTACTATATTGGACTATCCAACACACTTGGATCACTTGCAGCAGTTATCCAGGCATCCAACGCTTTTATTACAGTTGTGATCTCTGTCCTCTTAATTAGGGAAGAGAAGTTTACCAAGAGGAAGCTGGCTGCCCTTATAGTAGGGTCTATTGGTATTTTAATAATAAACCTAAGGGGAGGGGGAGGATTCCACTTTAAGCTAAGTGGCGAAGGCTTTGTCCTCATAGCTACAACTTTTAATGCCCTTTCCAGCGTCCTAATAAGAAAGTATGGAAGAAATTTAAATGGCTTTCTCTTGACTGCATCACAATTTGCACTTGGAGCAACGCCACTAATAATTATTGGAGCCATCACTCACAAGTCCAATGTGAACTTTGACTTTCTTCTATTCTTAATGCTATCTTATGGAGCCTTTATATCGGCAACAGCTTTTACAATTTGGACCTTTGTCCTTCAGACTCACAGTGCCAGCGAGTTTGGAATTTATAAATTATTTATTCCAATCTTTGGAACAATTTTATCCATCTTGGTCCTTGGCGAGGCTCTAACAATAAATATTGTCTTGGGACTTATCTTTGTCCTAGCAGGAGCAATAATCTTAAACAAAAAATAAATTTAAAGGGGGCCGAGAGCCCTCTTTTTTTATTTCAATTCAATGCAAAAGTAAAAGTATAAATGTTATAATGAAGTCGGGAGTGGTATTTTGAAAATTAAAAAAAATCACGCAATAATTTTATTTTTGTTATTTATATTTTTAGGATTTATATATATTAACCATAGAAATTTTTCTAAGGACAGGACCATAGTAAGACTTAAGGGAGTAAGTGTTAATGAACCCATAGAGGACTTTAGCCTTGCATCTAAGTCTGTCTTTTTGTGGGCTGATCCAGTTTTATATATCACAGACAGGGAAGGTAACATTGTAAAGAAGATCCAAAGGGAAGATGAAAATATTGAGGCCTTCTTTGCCAACAACTACGCCTTCTTGTATGAGAAGGACCTTGGTAAGGTACACATGTATTCAGAGATGGGCGAGCTCCTCTCCACAATAGATGTTAAGGGCGACATCTTTAACATAAGTTATGAGAATGCAAATATAATTTTTCACGTAGTGGATGAGAAAAGTGAAATCCTATACTTAATGGGCAATGATTCAAGTCTTACTGAAATCTATAGGACTGGCAATCAAATCTTGGCCCACGATGTCCTTGACGAGAAAAATCTTTCTGTTGCAGAAATAAAAAATGAAACAACAGGCTACTCTTCTCTTATTTATAATTTAAACAAGGGAGATAAGACTAGCCAGGCCCTAAACCACGAAGTTGTCATGTACCTAAAGAAAGACAAGAGATCGGTCTTGGCTCTTACAGACAAAACTATTTATAGGTTTATGAATTCTGGCAAAAAGTATGAGGACAGGGTGCCAAATATCTCTGACATCTTGGTGGAAGGCAAGAAGACCTACCTCCTTCATTCAGGAATAATCACCGAATACAATTACATCTTAAAGCCAGGCAAGAAAAAAATAATTGCAGCTAATGTCAACAAGATGGAAAATATTTCTGGCTCAATTTATGTCTATGGACCAAGTGATGTTGGTGGAGAAATTGGAAATTCAGGAGAATTTTACACAAGACTTGGATACTCCCTAGACAAGATTAAGATCAACGGACTTTTGATTGGGGCCTTGAGAAATGGCGACCTAAGTCTTTATTCTGTTGTGAACACAAACACAATAAGAGAAGATGATAACAAGATAGAGACAACTTATAAAGAGGTGTAAAAGTGAACATAGAAAAAAACACAGACGCTGTTGCAAGTGAAGCAGACCAGGCTCTGAGATCAACTTTTAGAGGTCTTGAATCCTGGGAGAGACTCCTTGTAGTTGCCCTTGTAGTTATTGGAACTTTTGTAATTTTAAAAATAATAGATTCCTTTATTGGAAGACAATTAAATTCAGAAAAGATAAAAGAAAAGGGATCCTACAACAGGATTGTAACTGTTACAAACTTAATAAGACGTATCATCAAGGTAATTTTAATTTTTATTGGAGTTACCATAGTTATGAGCGTCTTTAACATTTCTATTGCGCCAATTATTGCAACTCTAGGTGTGTTTTCACTGGCAATAGGTGTTGGTGCCCAAAGTCTTGTTAAGGACTTTATCAATGGATTTTTTATAATTTTTGAAGACCAATACTCTGTTGGCGACCTAGTTGAGATTGGCAACATCGAAGGAGTTGTAGAGGACTTGGGACTTAGGGTTACAAAAATTCGTGACTTTGACAAGATTCTTCACGTCATTCCCAACAGCAACATTTCAATTATTTCCAACAAGGAAAGGGCAAACATCAGGACAAAAATTGAATTTTACCTAGACAATTCTTGCGACCCAGACTTTGTGGAAGAAAAAATTAAGGCAGCTATAGAAAAGTATAGGGACCATGAGGACATGGTTATAGGACCAAACTTGTGGGGAGTTACTGAAAATGGAAAAGATGCCTACAAGATGGCCCTTGTCTATTACACAAGGCAGGGCAGACAATACGACCTTGAGTTTGCTCTTAGGTCCGAGATTTTAAAAACAATGCAGAGAGAAAATATTAAGTCTCCTATGATTAGGAATAAGTTTATAAAAGGAGAAGATGATCATGCTTTACTATGAACTTGGCGATATAGTGACACTAAAGAAGGGGCACCCATGTGGTGAAAACAAGTGGGAAATAGCAAGAAAGGGCGCCGACATGAAATTAAAGTGCCTAGGTTGCGACAGGGTTGTTTGGATGAGCCGCATGGATTTTGAAAAAAGAGTTAGAAAAATTTTAGAAGGAGATAAATTTGTAAGTATTGTCCATCATAAAAAAGAAGGTGAGTAGAATGGACGTGAAAGAAGTTTACGAAGCCAGAGAAAGACTAAGGGGTCATATCAAGGAAACTCCTGTAGTCTATGCACCAAACCTTGGAGAAGACATCTATCTAAAGGTTGAAGTCCTACAAGACACTGGATCTTTTAAACTTAGGGGAGCCTATAACAAGATTGCAACCCTATCAGATGAAGAAGCAGAAAGGGGAGTTGTAGCTTGCTCAGCAGGTAACCACGCCCAAGGTGTTGCCAAGTCAGCTAGCGAGAGAGGGATAAAGTCTGTTATCTGCATGCCTTATCACGCACCCCTATCCAAGGTCAAGGCAACAAGAAATTATGGAGCTGAAGTAGAACTTGTTAAAGATTCCTTTGACGATGCAGTAGCCTTTGCAAAAAAATTATCTGAAGAAGAAGGCTACACTTTTATTGCGCCCTTTGATGATGAAAAAATTATCGCAGGTCAAGGTACAGTTGGACTAGAAATCTTAGAAGAGCTGCCAGACGCTGACATTATAGTTGTACCAATTGGAGGCGGTGGTCTTATATCTGGAGTTGCCCTTGCAGCCAAGTCTATTAAGCCAGACATAAAGATAATTGGAGTTCAAACAAAAATTTCTCCATCAATGTATGAATCTGTTAAGGAAGGAAAAATCTTAACAGTTAAGGGTGGATCAACAATTGCAGATGGAATTGCAGTTAAGACTCCGGGAGAAATTACATACGAGATGGTAAAGGAATATGTAGACGATATAGTTCTTGTAACTGAAGGAGAAATTTCTTCTGCAATCTTAACCCTTCTTGAGGACAACAAAATTATCACAGAAGGAGCAGCTGCATCCACAGTTGCAGCCCTTATGTATAGGAAGTTCAACCACAAGGGCAAAAAAGTTTGCTGTGTACTATCTGGTGGAAACATCGACGTCACTCGAGTTTCAAAGGTTATTGAAAAGGGACTTTATAAGACCAACAGGCGAATGGAACTTAGGATTAAGTTAGATGATCAACCAGGACAACTCACTAAGATATCAGGACTTCTTGAAGAGCAAGGAGCCAACATAGTGCAAATTTATCAAAATGTAGACCTAGTTGGAGAAACAATCGACTCCATGATCGTCAGCATTATTATCGACACAAAGGACAAGGATCACCAAGGTCAAATCTTAACAGCCTTAAATCAAAACTCCTATGTCTACAAGGCAAGATACAACGACTCACAATTTTAATTTGCTTTTATATAAGCCTAAAAATTTTGAAATTAAAATCAAAATAAATTGAATACTTTAAAATAAAAATTGAGAGGCCTAGACCTCTCTTTTTTGATGACAAAAATAGGATGTAACTCACACAAAAATAAAAAAGTAGATGAAAGATTTTTTATTTATTATAATGAAGTCGGAGGGATTATGTTAAATTCAGATAAAATCGCAAGACTTGCTAGCTACGCTCTCATCTACGAGGTATCCTTAAGTCCCAAGCCAGGACTTGTTAGCCTAATAGATGTGGGAGCCCATGATGACATGGACTACATGGACTTCTTAAAGTCATCCCTAGTTCTCTACGACTACTTCAAGATTTCTTATGAGCTTGGAGAAAAATCTAAGGGAGAGGACTTCTTGGAGCTTAGAGAGTATGGAAAGCTTTATGAAGACAAGATGAAGGCAGTAACTGGTGGAGCCAACACCCACAAGGGAATTATTTTTTCTCTTGGCCTTATGGTTTATGCAAGTGCAATAGAAATGAGAAAAGAAAATTTTTCTTTTGAGAAAGTAATTGACCGAGTGGCTTACCTAAATCGTGGCATAAGCAATGAATTGAAAATTGAAAAGGCAGAAACCCATGGCGAAAAAAATTACAAAAAATATGGACTAAAGGGAATAAGGGAAGAGGCTGAAGAAGGTTTTAAGAAGGCCCTTATGGGACTTGACTTCTTAAAGGAAGCCGAGAAGAAGACAAATTTTGACTACGCCCTCACTGGCACCCTATTTTACTTCATGTCCCTTATCGAGGACTCAAACATAATCAAAAGAGGAGGGCTTGAGGGTCTAGAATTTTTAAAAAAAACTTCGAGTCGTGTCCTTGAAAATAAATTGTACGAAAATGAAGATGGAATGAGAGAAATCCAAAAAATAAATGAAGAGTACAAGAGGAGAAACCTAAGCCCAGGTGGCTGTGCCGACTTTTTGATTCTAACCTTATATTTTTATCTCTTGGAGGGAAACATTGATTGATTATAGACAAGTTATGAAATTTGAAAAGAAGAATGTTGAGAAATTCTTGGAGGACTTTGCCATAAACTATGAGAGGGACGTGGACTACACCCTTGTGGCACTTGACGGCGACAAAATTATTGGAACTGGATCTTGTGCTGGCAGGGTCCTAAAGTGCTTTGCCATTGACCCAGCTTACCAAGGCATGGGAATTACAAATTCAATAATCACAAGGCTACTTGATCATCAATACGAGATTGGGAATAATCATCTCTTTATTTTTACAAAGCCAAAAAACATTAAGATCTTTACAGACTTTGGATTTTCTCTAGTTGAAGAGACAGAGGATGTTGCCCTCTTAGACAATAAGATAGAAGAACTTCACAAGCTTTTAAAAAATATTGAAGACCAGAGGGAGTCTGGCGCAATTGTTATAAATGCCAACCCTATGACCAAGGGTCATCTCTATTTAATTAACGAATCGAGAAAACAAACTGACCTCTTACACATCTTTATGGTGGAGGAGGACGGGTCTACCTTCCCTTACGACTTTAGGTACAAGATTGTGAAGGAAGAGTTGGAAAAGTATGATGACGTCATTGTTCACCCTGGCAACGACTATATTATTTCAAAAAACACCTTCCCAACATATTTTTATAAGGACGAAAAAACAATCCTAAAGGCCTATTCAGAACTTGACACAAAAATCTTTGGAAGATACTTTGCAAAAGCCTTAAATATAAAAAAGAGATTTGTGGGAAGCGAAGATAGGGATGTTGTTACAAAAAATTACAACGAGACCATGGAGAGAATCTTGCCAGAATATGGCCTAGAGGTCGTAGAAATTCCAAGGACAAGTCTGGACAATGAAATAATTTCTGCATCAAAAGTTAGGGCCCTTTTAAAGGAAAGAAAATTTGAAGAAGCTTATAGATTTTTGCCAGAAGCAACAATAAAAGCCCTTAAGTCAGAAGAAGGACAGAGGATAATAAATGATAGACTCTAAGATACTTGCCATGAATAGGATGCTGGAAGCCAAGGAAAAAAGATATTACAAGATCAAGGACCTTACAGAAAAATATGAGGTCCCAGTCCTTTCCTTTATGTTAAACATTCCTGGCGAAGACAAAAACTTTGAAGAAGCAGTAAGCTTTCACAAAAAATATGTAGAGAAGATTAAAAATCTTTTAGAAGAAAATAAAATAAAAATTTTATTTGAAGACTATCAAAATTTAGTCACAGGCATGGAGTACCTTGCTGTCCTTAATGGCGATGGAAGACTCATAAAAAAACTAATGATGGAAGTTGAAGAAGAATCCCTAGGAGGAAGACTCCTGGACATGGACATCTACGATAAGGACTTCTCACAAATTTCAAGATCATCCTTGGGACTTCCAGAGAGAAAGTGCATAATTTGTGGCGACACAGCAAGGACCTGCATAAAGGAAGAAAGGCACGACCTAAAGGAACTTGAAGAGAGAGTAAGAGAAATTATTAAAGAGACAATGGAATAGCCCTCAAAAAATTTTTGAAATTTTGCTAAATAATCTTGCAAGAAATCATAAAAAAGTCCCCAAGAAGAAATAAATTCTTGGGGATTATTTTTTATTTGTAGTCGCCTCTGAAATGAGTTGTTCCAACAAAGTAGAAAGTCCTCTTGCCCTTGTCAACATTTTTTGCGTGATCGCCAAGACGAAGCTGAAGATTTAAATATTTAAATTTTGGATTCATCATGTTGTCACGATGGCCAGGTGAATTCCACCACAAATCATAGAGAGTCTTTGCCATGAACTTTTCATCAGTTAAAAGTTTTCGAGTCTTAGGTGCAATATTTCCATTACTAGAAGAATTGATAATCTCAACAAGATTTTCACCGTGAGTAGTTGTAGAAATTTGAGGCTCAAGATAATCTAAAGAAGTTTGCCATGGTCGACAATCTAAGCGTCGGTGAAATTTTCCCTTTACATCAATAGATCCATTTGCTACAAGCTCTTCAGAACGAATTGATGCACCCTTAGTTAAATCATCAGCCCATTCAAGTGGATCACACCCCAAGTTTTGTCTGTCAGCATTAATTAACTTTAAAAATTCTTGATGGAACAAGTCGTGGTTAAAATTTACTCCCTTGTTAAAGGAATCTATATTTCCAATCTCACTATCAACAGCTGCCTTTTTGCCATCAGTGTTTTCTATTTTATTTTCCTTAGAAAGTTCCTTTGTTTTTTCATTTATATTTTCTGAAGCCTTGGATTCAATCTTATTGATATCACCTGACATGGCGTTATAGACCATTGTAAAGACATGACCACGAGGAGCAAATTTATTTGGCTCAGGGTTTTCAATCCCACTATTAGGTCCAATTATTCCCATGGAATTCGCCCAAGATATCCAAGATGATGGCCAAGTAGATTCCTTCACATCAGCAGAAGTTAAGTCCGGCTTACTTGCCGCAACTAAAATTTTTAAAATTTCTGCGTAAGTGATTTGATTAGAAGGCTTGAAGGATCCATCGGGATATCCAACAATAGCAGAGATGCCCTGTGGATTTTTTATTTGGCTGGCATTTTCAACATAAAACTTTGCCCAATGACCCTTGCCCACATCATTAAAACTTTGCTGGTCATTTTTTTCAACAAGCTCGCCCTTTATTTTTGTAAGAATTACAGCAATTTCAGCACGAGTGATGGGCTTATCTAGTCCAAGGCTGCCATCAGGATAACCAGTAATGATTCCAGCTTTTTGCAAGGTCTCAATTTTTTCGTTATTGTCACTCATACCCTTTGCCAAAAGAGAGCTAGGAGTTAAAAGACAAGAAGCCAATAAAAGAACAAATAAAAGCCTACTAAACTTTTTCATAAAAACCTCCTTAATAAGTAAAAAATTAAAATTTGATAGACAAGAAAGTCTAATCAAATTGTCGTAGATGAAAATATTTATTAATTATAGTATAAGACATTTGCAAATAATTTAACAGGTTAAAGTAAGGAATTCTGTAACTAAATATCTACTAAAAAGCTAAGTAGAAAACTCACACTATTTTGTGTGCCATAGTCAAATTATATACCTAGACTTGAATTTTAATATTAGTCTTATAGATAATACTTTGATAGAATTCCTAGTAGAGGTGATAATTTTGGAAAAAATTAAAATGCAAAATCCTATTGTTGATATGGACGGAGATGAGATGACAAGAGTCATCTGGAAAGATATAAAAAAAGAATTACTTGAGCCCTACATTGATTTGAAGCTTGACTACTATGACCTTTCAATGGAAAACAGAAATGATACTGATGATGAGGTCACACTTGATTCTGCTAAGGCTGTTGAGAAATATAAGGTTGGTGTAAAGTGTGCCACTATTACAGCAAATGAAGATAGGGTAAAGGAATTTAATTTGAAAAAGATTTACCCATCGCCAAATGCTACTATAAGGGCCTACCTTGATGGGGTTATGTTTAGGGAGCCAATTACATTCGATTGCTTAGACATCTTAATACCAACGTGGAAAGAGCCAATTGCAATAGCAAGGCATTCCTTTGGGGACATTTATGTTTCAAAGTCCTTTAGCTTGAAGAAAGGAGAAGAATTAAATGTTTCAATTAATGGAGAAAATAAATATTCATATAAACCAGATTACGATGCAATATTTTTAACTCAATATAATAAGGTTGAGTCAATAAAATATTTTGCCCATGAGTGCTTTAAATATGCTATTGAAAAAAAGATGAATTTAATTTTTTCAACTAAAGACACTGTTGTTCCAGGATACGATTCTGTTTTTAAAGAAATATTCAATGACACTTTTGAAGAATATAGAAAAGATTTTGATAAGAATGGAATAAATTATAATTATTATTTAATAGATAATGCCATAGCACAAATAATGAAATCAAGAGGTAACATTCTTTGGGCACTAAAAAATTATGATGGAGATGTAATGAGTGATATGATCTCAGCAGTTTATGGTTCACTATCACTGATGGAATCATCAATAATAGGAAATGGAACTTATCTTTATGAAGCAGCACATGGAACAGTAACCGACCATTACAGAAGATATCAAGAAGGAGAAATAACATCAACAAACTCAGTTGCATTAATTTTTACTTGGGCATCAGGTCTTGAAAAAAGAGGTCAACTTGATGGAAATAAAGAATTAGAAGAATTTGGAGTAAAATTAAAAAGGGCTGTTAGAGATACGATAGAAAATGGTTTTATAACTGGTGATTTAATATCAAGCTATAACAAAAAAGATTATATAAAGGTAAATTATTTAGAATTCATCCAAAAGGTAAAAGAATTTTTAGATAAATCTCTATAAATATTAAGGAAGGAGCAAGTTTGACTTGCTCCTATTTTGTTAATTAGATATTTGCTTCCTAGAATATTACTTGTGGAAATAAAATAATTGATAAAAGAAGAATAATTAGGATTAAAGAAACTATTGTTAGAGTAGATAACTTACGAATTAATAAATCAAAAAAGCTATTATAAAAAATTGTAGAAAAAAAGTCGGCTTATTGCCGACTTTTTAAGTTTAGTTTTATAGGTGTATAATTCCAAATATTAGACCAGCTATAACCATTAAAACGGATATAGGGTATAGGTATTTGAAAGAAAATTTTATGTGATCTTTTAGATCTAAGTCTTCAACAAGTCCAAGTGCAAGGTAAGTTGCAGGAACAAGTGGAGAGATCATAAGTGATACGTTCTTTCCTATTAACATAGCCATTGCTGTGTTGATTCCTTCTACACCAAAAGCTTTTCCAACTTCAATAATTGGTGGCATTAGTCCAAAGAAATAAGCATCGGTGCCAACTAACATTCCCATTGGAAGTGCTAAGAAACCAAAGATTAAGTGAGTAAACCTACCAAGTGCACTTGGAATAATATTAGTAAGGGTAATTGCCATTGCTTCGATCATTCCAGTTCCATCCATTATACCAACCATAATACCTGCTGATAAAATTGTTGCAGAAATAGTTAATGCAGATGCAGCGTGCTCCTTAATCTTTTCATTTTGTGCTTTAAGGTTAGGGTAGTTAATGCAAAGAGCAAGAGATAGACCAATCATAAATACATAGTAAGATTGTAGGACATCAACCATTAAAAGACCAATTACAGCGATTGTTAAAATAATATTTAATGGAAGAAGTTTTTTAAATCTAGAATCAAGCTCTTCTTTAGTTTTTTTAACTACTGAAGAGTCAACCTTTAATGTTGTGCCTGCTCCTCTCTTTTTCTCGATAGATCCAAGGATAACAGCAAGAGTAACAGTAGCAACTATACCGAAAATTTGAATTGGTATTAACTTTAACCATAAACCTGTTGCATCAACACCGAGAACTGTGGCAGCTCTTGCAACAGGTCCACCCCATGGTAAAAGGTTCATAACACCCATTGCACAAGCGGTTAAGCATAGTAAAACTTGTGGTCTAATCCCCATTCTCTTGTATATTGGGTACATTGTTGGAATAGTAATAAGTACAGTTGTAGCAGTAGCACCATCAAGGTGAGCTATTATACCTATTATTCCTGTTGCAATTGTGATTGCAATTACATTTTCTCCAGCCATAGCAACAAGTTTATCTACTATTACATCAAACACTCCTACATCACTCATAATGCAGAAGAAGATAATTGAAAAAATAAATAAAATTGAGTTGTTGGAAACGGTCTTCATACCTGCGCCAATCATTTCTTTAAGATCAGCAATACTAGTTCCAATTAAAAGAGCAGCTAAACTTGGTACTAAGATAAGAACAACGATTGGACTCATTTTTCCTTTTAGTAGCAGTACAATAATTGCAAGAACTAATAAAAAACCTACTAATGATAACATAATTTACCTCCTGTTATGTAATTGACATAAAGTCTTCATATACATAAGATATTATCATACTAAAGAGGCTATATAACAAATATGAATTAAAAATATGTCATATAGATTTCAACTATGGGAGTGAAATATGAACGATAAAGAATTGCTTTACATAAAAAAAATAGCTGATACAAAATCAATTTCTAAAGCTGCTGAAGAACTTTTTATTGCCCAACCAAGTCTTAGTCAAGCTCTGCAAAGAATAGAAAAAGAATTGGGTACTCATCTTTTTATTCGTGAACCAAGGGGGATGAAGTTGACCTATGCTGGAGAAAAATATTATCTCATGGCAAAAGAAATTTTAGATATTTACAGCGATTTTAAATCTGAAATAACTCATATCAACGAACTGAAATCAGGTAGACTTGTAATTGGTATTGCAAGATATATGGGCATGAATATTCTTCCTAAAGTCCTTCCTGAATTCAATAAAAAATATCCCAACGTCGAACTTATTGTAATGGAAAGAAACACAAAAACTCTTGAGGAATTGGTTTTAAGTGGTGATGTTGACTTTGCTTTAACCCACGTTCACAAGAAGGACTTAAATGAAAAGATTCAATATAAAATTTTGAGAGAGGATCATTTTGTTTTAGTGACTCAAAAAAACTATTTAAAGAATTTTAATGGAGTAGTAATGAAGGATGGAAAAAAATTCGTTGACCTAAGAGATTTAAAGGATGAGAATTTTATTAATCTTGATGCAAACCAAGGAATAAGAAAGGTGCAAAACAGAATCTATAATTCTTGCAACATAGATCCTAAGGTTGTTACTACAACGAAAAACTTTGAAACTGCTAAGAGATTAGCTGCTAAAGGTCTGGGCCTTACAATTCTTCCAAGAGATTATTTAAATATTTTTACAGAAGATAGGGACTATGACATCTACAACATCTTAGGTACAGACGAAAACTCTTGGTTTACTTCTATCTTAACTATTCCAGATATTTATACATCGCAAGCAAGCAAAGTATTTTTAGAAGAAGTTAATAAATTCTTGGAAGAAGAAAAATCAAATTTTTATAAATTCCTTAGAAATTTTAAATTAAATATATAAACGGGGAAGACCTAATTTTTCAAAATATATTAGCAAAAGTAAAGCGATACCACAAATTAAATTTGTTACTGTAACAATTTTATATTTGCGCAAGATGGCGAATTCATCGGTTTAACATCTTGAATAAGAAAGCCTTTCTGGGGTATCATAGAAAAAAGGAGGTTTTTCTATTGAAGAAAAAATATTTTGGACTTAATCTTCCAATGCTATTGGTTTTATCTGCAATTGTTTTTATTGCAACATATATGGGAGTTTTGTCAAAGGATTTAGCGGGCGGAGTTGCCCTGATGTTCGCAATAGGTATTATTTTATATGAAATTGGTGAGAGGATTCCAATTTGGAACACTTATGTTGGTGGTGGACTTGTTCTTGCCTTCTTGGGTACAGCAATTTTAGTTTATCTGCATGTTATACCAGAAGAATATGTAGAACTTATTTCATCTGTTAACTCAAAGCCTATGGGAGTATTAAACTTCTTTATCATAATGCTTATCTCTGGTTCACTTCTTGGACTTAATAGAGACCTTATGATCAAGTCTTTTGCAGGATATATTCCAGCAATCCTTGGTGGAGTTTTAGGTGCTGCCATTCTTGGTATCATTGGAGGACTTTTCTTTGGAGTTTCTCCAGCAAACACTATTTTAAAATACGTTCTTCCTGTAATGGGTGGAGGTAACGGTGCAGGTGCAGTTCCACTAAGTCAAATTTATGAAAGAGTTACAGGAGATGCTGCTGCAAACTACTATGGGTTTGCTATTTCAATTCTTACAATTGCAAATATCTTCGCTATTATTGCTGGTGGTATTTTAAATAAGATTGGTGAAGCAAGAAAGGGTCTTACAGGAGACAAGAAAACTCTTATGAGATCAGCTCCTGAAATTGAACAAAATGAAGAAAAATTCACAACACAATTAAAGGACTATGCTGGAGCAATCTTAATGGGTCTTACTTTCTATCAATTAGGTAGGCTTGTAGCTGATAAGATTTGGGATCCACTTGTTCCTTCAGTGCCAATTCACCCATTTGCTTTTATGATTATTATTGTTGCTCTTGCTAATGGACTTGGACTTGTTCCAGGATCACTTAGACAAGCCGCTAAGGAAGTTCAATCTTTCTTCACAAAAAACATTGTAATCCTAATTATGGTTGGTGTTGGTGTTGAAACTGACCTTAATGAACTTATAGCTGCAATTACTTTTGGTAATGTTGTTATGGCATTTTTAATTGTTGTTGGTGCTGTAATTGGTTCAGGACTTGTTGGACACCTTGTAGGATTTTTCTTTGTTGACTCTGCTGTTACAGCAGGCCTATGTATGGCAAACAGAGGTGGATCTGGTGACTTGGCAGTTCTTGGAGCAGCTGACAGAATGGATTTAATTTCTTATGCACAACTTTCATCAAGACTTGGTGGAGGTATAATACTAGTCATAGGATCAATACTCTTTGGAACGCTCATGTAGACTAGGAGGGATTTTTTTGAAACTAAAAAAAGAAGCCATGGCCGGAACTCTTGAGTCAAATGATATTTTAATCACTATTGATGACGGAGAAGGCATATCTATTGAACTGGAAAGTTCAGTAAAAAAACAATTTGGTAAACAAATTGAAAAAGTTATAAGAGAAACTTTAAAAGAATTAGATGTAGAAAATGCAAAAGTTACTGCAGTAGACAAGGGTGCCTTGGACTACACAATTAAAGCAAGAGTAGCAGCAGCATGTTTTAGAGCAGCTGAAAGCACAGAATATAATTGGAGCTGATATTTTGAAAGAGAGATTAAGAAGAACAATGATGTTTCTTCCAGGTAACAACCCTGCAAACATCACTGATGCTCACATCTATGGTCCTGATTCAATTATGATTGACCTTGAAGATGCTACGAGCATAAATCAAAAAGACGCGGCAAGATTTTTAGTTTACAATGCACTAAAAACTCTAGACTACGGAAAAACTGAAGTTGTTGTAAGAATTAACGCCCTTGATACACCTTTTGGACGTGAAGATATTAAGGCAGTTGTAAAGGCTGGGGTAGATGTTATAAGACTACCAAAGTCAGAAACTGCACAAGATGTTATAGATGTAGATGAAATAATAACAGAAGTTGAAGAAGAAATGGGTTGCCAAGGTAGAACCCTAATGATGGCAGCTATTGAATCTCCAACTGGAGTTATTAACGCAGTTGACATTGCTAAGGCATCACCAAGAATGATGGGTATTGCTCTTGGTGCAGCTGACTATGTTACTAACCTAAAGACTCAAAGGTCTAAACACGGTTGGGAACTTTTCGCAGCAAGAAGTCAAATTGTTTTAGCAGCAAGAAACGCAGGCATTGCTTGCTTCGATACAGTTAACACAAACCTTGATGACATGGATGCCTTTAGGGAAGAAGTTCAATTTATTAAGGACCTTGGATTTGATGGAAAATCTGTTATCCACCCTAAACAAATTGCTGTTGTAAATGAAGTTTACACACCAACTGAAAAGGACATTACTAAGTCACTAAGAATTATAGCCGGTTCAAAGGAAGCTGAAAGAAAGGGCTCTGGAGTTATTACAGTTGACGGCAAGATGGTTGACTATCCAGTTATTGCTGGCGCACAAAGAGTTCTAGACCTTGCAGTTGCAAGTGGAGTGCTAAAGAAGGAGGATATTGATGAACTATAATAAAAATGCAGTAGGAAGAGATATCCCTGAATACCTTGAAGGCATTGGCGAACTTGTTCCTTTCAAAGGCGAAGGCAAATATCTTAGAACTGAAAGAAAGGCTTCTCCAAAGATTAGATACGGCAATAGGAGTGAGAAAAAACTTCTAGGTTCTATTGAAGAAGCTGTTAAGAAAAGTGGACTTAAGGATGGAATGACAATTTCCTTCCACCACCACCTAAGAAATGGTGACTATGTTGTAAACATGGTTATGCAAGTTATTGCTGATATGGGCATCAAGGACTTAACACTTGCTCCATCATCACTTTCACCATGCCACGACAAACTAATTCCACTAATTGAACAAGGTGTTATCACTGGAATTCAATCATCTGGACTAAGAGGAGAACTTGGAGAAAAAATTTCTGAAGGTATCCTTAAAAAACCTTGTATCATTCGTTCCCACGGCGGACGTGCAAGAGCTATTGAAGATGGAGAACTTCATATTGATGTAGCCTTCCTTGCAGCACCAGCTTGTGACGAATATGGAAACATTAATGGTCGAGAAGGAAAGGCAGCTTGTGGATCACTTGGTTATGCAATTGTTGACGCACAGTATGCTGATTGTGTAGTTGCAATCACAGATAACCTTGTACCATTCCCAAATATTCCTGCTTCAATTGGCATGATGTATGTTGACTATGTTGTAGAAGTTGATGCAATTGGTGATCCAAAGGGAATTGTTTCTGGATCAATTAGATTTAACGACAACCCACGTGACCTATTAATTGCTAACAACGCAGTTAAGGCAATCAAGGCATCTGGACTTTATAAGGATGGCTTTAGATTCCAAACTGGTGCAGCAGGTTCAACTCTTGCAGTAGCAAAACTTCTTCGTGAAGAAATGAAAAAAGATGGCATCAAGGCTTCAATGGCCCTTGGTGGAATCACAGGTTATATGGTAACAATGCTTGAAGAAGGTCTTATCGATGGTATCTACGATACACAATCCTTTGACCTTGACGCAGTAAGATCAATTCGTGAAAACCCAAAACACTTTGAACAAACTGCATCATCTTACGCAAACCCTAACAACCCAACACCTGCAGTTAACACTCTTGACTTTGTATTACTTGGAGCTCTTGAAGTTGACACTGACTTCAACGTAAACGTAATGACAAGATCAGACGGAGTTATCAACCAAGCAGTTGGTGGTCACCAAGATACAGCACCAGGTGCAGAAATGTCACTTATACTTGCACCACTTGTAAGATCAAGAAATCCAATTGTCAAAGACAAGGTTACAACAGTTTGTACACCAGGAGAATCTGTTGACGTAATCTGTACTGACTACGGTATTTCTGTAAATCCAAAGAGACAAGACTTAATCGAAAAATTCCAAAAGGCTGGAATTGAACTTAAGGACATCAAGGAACTACAAGAAATGGCAGAAAAACTTACAGGCAAACCTGAAGAAGTTGAATTCTCTGACGAAGTAGTTGCAGTTGTAGAATACAGAGATGGTTCTATAATCGATGTAATTAAGAAAGAAGCTTAAAAATAAATTCTAACTATACTAATAAAAGGGAGGCAAGAGCCTCTCTTTTTTGTGGTATTTATAGGGTTATGAGAAGTTAATAGGTCATAAGAAGTTGTAAAGTGATAAGAAATTATAAAGTGATAAGAGATTATGAAACCATAAGAAATTATAAAGTAACAAGGACTTACGAGTTTATATAAAATTATTAGCTCACAAAAATCTACAAGCTTACAATTTTTACTAATTGACATAAAAAAATTTTGATGCTATTATAATAAAAAATAACTCAATAAGAGGAAGAGTATCCTTTTTGACTGATTAAAGAGAGCTTCGTTTGGTGAGAGAAGTAGAAGAAGATTAGGAGAACATGGTCCTTCTTGAGGGTCTATCGATATTTAGATAGGCACGGGCGCGCCCGTTATAGCGATAGAGTATGATAGTACTTGAAGAGTCTTTCAACGCGAGTTGTAAGAGAATTAAGGTGGTAACACGAAATAGCTTTCGTCCTTTATGGATGGAAGCTTTTTTTATTGTCTTCCTTCCTCAAGTACAAATAAAAAAAGAGGAGAATAGAAATGCCGTTAATAATACCAAGAGATTTAATCGTTGAAGAAGTTTTACAAAGAGAGAATATTTTTACAATGAGGGATTCCTCTGCCATTAAGCAGGACATAAGGCCCCTTAGCATAGCCATTGTAAACTTGATGCCCAAGAAGGAAGAAACTGAGTTACAACTCTTGAGGATGCTTTCAAACACAGCCCTTCAAATTAATATTGACCTTGTTAGGATGGAGTCCTATGACCCAAACAACTCAGACACTAAGAGGTTGAAGTCCTTTTACAAGACTTACGACGACATAAAAAACAACAAATATGACGCCATGATAATTACTGGAGCGCCCATTGAGACCCTAGCCTATGAAAAAATAAAATACTGGGACGAGCTAAAGACGATTTTTGAATTCGCCAAGAAGAATGTCTACTCCACAATGTTTATCTGCTGGTCTGCTCAAGCTGCCCTCTATCACTACTACAAGATTGAGCACAAGCTTAGCGATGAAAAAATCTTTGGAGTCTTTGAGTTTGACAAGCTAAAAGAAAATAAAATTGTAAAGGGATTTGATGATAGCTTCTTGGTTCCAACATCAAGGCACACTTATGTCGACATCGAAGACTTTGAAGACTTTTCTGACTTGGAAGTCCTTGCGGCAAGACCTGACACTGGAGTATCCCTTGTGACAACTAAGGACAACAGGTTTGTTTTCAACTTTGGCCACTGGGAATATGACAAGGACACCCTCCACAATGAGTACATCAGGGACCTTTCTCAAGGCAAAAAGATCAGCCCACCAATAAATTATTATGAAGACAACGACCCTAAGAAGGACATAAAAATTAGGTGGAGGTCTGCGGGCAACCTCTTCTTCTCCAACTGGCTCAACTATTGTGTCTACCAAGAAACTCCCTTTGCCATTGACAGCATAGAGGGCAAGTCAGTTTCAAAATTTGGGGGCAGCTCCCTAAAGGATGCAGGACAATTTGCCAAGGTGAAGAAAATTATCTTCTCCAAGGAGGACAGGGACGTAATTGTGGTTTCTGCTCCGGGAAGAAGATTTAAAAAGGATACAAAGATCACTGATGAATTGATTTCTCTTTCTGACAAAAACTTGAGGATTGAAGAAGTTAGGGAAATTATCAAGTCCCTTGAAGAAGAGTTGGAAGTACAGAACTTAACTCGTGACAAGCAAGTTGAAAAAATTAAAAACAGGTTTTTGTCCATAGCAGAAGACTTGGAACTTGAAGAATTTTGGGATGATGAATTGAAATTTGTCTTTGACGAGATAAAAGATTCTAGGGACAAGGACTTTATTGTGTCCAGGGGAGAATACTTAAATGCCAAGCTCCTTGCCAAATATTTGAACTACGACTTTATCGATGCCAAGGACCTAATAATCTTTGACGAGAGGGGACAAGTTGACATAGAAAAGTCCAAGAGGGCAATCCAAAGTCACATTGGAGAAAATAAAAAGGCAGTTGTCCCAGGCTTCTATGGCAGCGACAAAGAGGGCAAGATTGTAACATTTACAAGGGGAGGCAGCGACTACACAGGCAGCCTCATTGCCTATGCTCTTGACTCCAAGGTCTACGAAAACTGGACTGACGTAAATGGAATCATGACATCTGACCCCAATAGGGACCCAGATGCTAAGACAATTGACAAGCTTTCCTACACAGAACTCAAGGAAATAATTGGCGAGGGAGCCCAAGTCTATCAAGAAGATGCCATAAGCCCCGTTGCCAAGAAAAATATAACTATAAAAATACTAAACACCAACAACCCAGAAAATCATGGGACAATTATAAAGGATTAAGCTTAGACCCTCTCATAGGGTCTTTTTGCTTGCAAATAAAAAAAGGCCTGCCTGTGCAAGCCTCCTAATAAATTTAATTATAGAGATTCAACAATTTTTTCTGTTAGGTCAATAACTCTTTCTGTATAACCCCATTCGTTGTCGTACCAAGAAATAAGTTTAACCATTTTGCCGTTAACAGTTGTAAGAAGTGAATCGAAAATAGATGAGTGAGTGTCGCCAATTATATCAGAAGAAACAATTTCATCTTCAGAGTAGGCAAGGATTCCCTTTAATTCATTTTCAGATGCCTTCTTGATAGCTGCGTTGATTTCTTCAACTGTAGCTTCTTTTTCAAGTTCAAAAGTAACGTCAACTAAGGATCCAGTTGGAACAGGAACTCTTAGGGCAAAGCCAGTTAAGATTCCGTCAACTTCTGGAATAACTTTTCCAACAGCCTTAGCTGCACCAGTTGAAGTTGGAATAATATTTTCTGCGCCCATTCTTGCACGTCTCATGTCCTTCTTGTGAACGCCGTCGTGGATGTTTTGGTCGTTAGTGTAAGCGTGAACAGTGGACATAAGTCCCCTCTTGATTCCAAAGTTTTCTAAGATAACCTTAGTCACTGGAGCAAGACAGTTTGTTGTACAAGATGCGTTAGAGATAATGTCGTCCTTTTCTGGGTCGTACTTGTCGTCATTAACTCCCATAACAACTGTAAGCATATTGCCCTTGCCTGGAGAAGTTAAGACAACTTTCTTTGCACCACTTTCAAGGTGACCTCTTGCTTGTTCTTCGTCCTTGAAGGCACCAGATGAATCGATTACAACATCAACACCAAGTTCTTTCCAGTTCATCTTGTCTGGAGTTTTTGATTCAACGAAAGTAACTTTCTTTCCATTAATGATCATTCCGTCGTCAGTGAATTCAATTTCACCAGGGAACTTTCTATAGATTGTATCGTATTTAAATAGGTGAGTTCTTTCTTTTAAAGTTTTTTCTAAATTTCTTACAGCTACGTGAGTAACTTCAAAATTAACATCGTCTCTTAGGGCCCAGATTCTTAGTGCGTCTCTACCAATTCTACCAAAGCCCATTATGCCAACATTTTTTTTCATAAAAACCTCCATTGTTCATTGCATTCTTATCTTCATTATAACATAAGTAGATAAAAGTGAAATTCAAAAATTATTGTGATAGAATTAGGAAAAAGGAAGTGGGATTATGAAGATTGGAATAAGTAGAGAAGATGCCTTAAAGCTTTTAAAGGAATACAACAAGGAAGAATATCACATAAGACATGCCTTGACTCTTGAAAGTGTTATGGGCTACTTTGCAGAAGAATATGACAAGGACAATGTAGACTTTTGGAAGATGGCAGGACTTCTTCACGATGTTGATTACGAAAGATATCCTGAAGAACATTTAAAGAATACACCAGAGATTTTAAGTGGGGCAGGTGGAAGTGAGGAATTAATTCACGCAATAATGTCTCATGGTCATGGTATATGTTCAAGTGTTGAGCCAGAACTCTTCATGGAGAAGGTCCTCTTTGCAGCAGATGAGCTTACAGGATTAATTTATGCAGCATCACTTATGAGGCCATCAAAGAGCACCAAGGACATGAACCTAAAGAGCGTAAAGAAAAAGTTTAAGGACAAGAAGTTCGCAGAAGGCTGCTCTCGAGATGTAATAAAAAGTGGAGCAGAAAAGCTTGGATGGGAACTTGATAACCTAATAGAAAAAACTCTACTTGCAATGCAAGATAGGGAGGACTTAATCGAAGAAGGCTTAAAAAAGGAAGTAACTTGTTAAAAAATGCCAAATTATCGTATAAATTCGTTGATTAGCAAGCCTTGCTGTGTTAGAATTTATATGTTATAGAAATTTAAGGGAGGTATAAGTTTGCAAACTTTATTATCTATTATAATTATTATTGCGAGCATAATTGTAATAACTGTAGTTGCACAAATGGAATCAGAACAAGCTGGTCTAGGAACTCTTCAAGGCGAAGAAACTAGCATGTGGGGATCTCATAAGGGTTCTAGTAAAAAAGATATCCAAAACAAAGTTGTTATTGGTTCAAGCATCGTTTTTGTACTTGCACTTATTGCATTAGCTGCAATTTAATTAAAATTTAAGGAGGATTAGAATGAATATGTTATATCTAGCTCCTATCGTCGGCGTTTTGGCACTACTATTTGCTGCATACAAGGCAAGTTTCGTGTCAAGACAAGATGCCGGAAATGAAAGAATGAAGGAAATTTCATCTTACATTTCAGAAGGAGCTATGGCATTTTTAACAAGAGAATACAAAGCTCTTGTTGTATTTGTCGTTGTACTTGCAATTATCTTGGCAGTAGGACTTAAATCAATTCCAACTGCTATTTGTTTCATAGTAGGAGCTATCTTTTCAGTAGCTGCTGGTTATGTTGGTATGAAGGTTGCTACAAAAGCAAACGTTAGAACAACAAACGCAGCATGGAAGGGTGGCCTAGGTAAAGCCCTTGATGTTGCCTTTTCAGGTGGAGTTGTAATGGGAATGTGCGTTGTTGGATTAGGAATTATTGGTATTTCTTGCGCATACTTCCTAACAGGTGGACAAACTGAAATCATTACAGGATTTTCACTTGGAGCATCATCTATTGCACTTTTTGCAAGAGTTGGTGGTGGTATCTACACTAAGGCTGCAGACGTTGGAGCTGACCTTGTAGGTAAAGTTGAAGCTGGTATCCCAGAAGACGACCCAAGAAATCCTGCAGTTATCGCTGATAACGTAGGAGATAACGTTGGGGACGTTGCTGGTATGGGAGCTGACTTATTTGAATCATACGTTGGAGCACTTCTTTCAGTTATTACTCTTGGAGTTGTAGCTTACGGAGAAGAAGGCGTTACATTTGGTATGCTTGTTGCAACAATTGGTATTCTTGCATCAATTGTAGCTGCTTTCTTTGTAAAGGGAGACAAGAACCCACAAAAGGCTCTTAACGCAGGTGAATATGTAGCAGCTGCTGTTACTATGATCGCTTCAGCACTTTTATCAAACTACATCTTTGGAAGTTTTTCACCATTTGCACCAGTAATCATTGGTATTGCAGTTGGTCTAATAATTTCTAAATTCACAGAATATTACACAGCTGATGATTATGCACCAGTTAAGAGAATTGGAGCAGAATCAGAAACTGGTTCTTCAACAAATATTATTGCTGGACTTTCTGTTGGTATGATGTCAACAGTTGGACCAATCATCATCATCGCTATTGGTATTATTGCAGCTTACCTTGGAGCTGGCGGAAGCGCAGATCCAATCGTAGGACTTTACGGAATTTCTCTTGCAGCTGTTGGTATGCTTTCAACAACTGGTATGACAATTGCCGTAGATGCTTATGGACCAATCGCAGACAACGCTGGTGGTATTGCAGAAATGTGTGAACTACCAGAAGACGTTCGTGATATCACAGACTCACTTGACTCTGTTGGTAATACAACAGCAGCTATAGGAAAGGGATTTGCAATTGGATCAGCAGCACTTACTGCTCTTGCACTTTTCGTTTCTTACATTAACGCTACTGGCCTAACAGGAATTGATATTTCTAAGCCAGAAGTTATTGCTGCAACTTTCGTTGGTGGTATGCTTCCATTTGCCTTCTCTGCACTTACTATGTCAGCAGTAGGTAACGCAGCATCAGAAATGATCGACGAAGTTAGAAGACAATTCAGAGAAATTCCTGGAATCATGGAAGGTAAAGCAAGACCTGACTATGCAAGATGTGTTGACATCTCAACAGGTGCTGCTCTTAAGCAAATGGTTGTACCGGGACTAATCGCTGTAATTGTTCCAGTACTAGTAGGTCTACTACTTGGTACAGAAGCCCTAGGTGGACTTCAAGCCGGAGCTCTTGTAACAGGCGTACTAATGGCAATCTTTATGTCAAACGCTGGTGGAGCTTGGGACAACGCTAAGAAATACATTGAAGGTGGAGCACACGGTGGTAAAGGTTCAGAAGCTCACAAGGCAGCTGTAACTGGAGACACAGTTGGTGACCCATTCAAAGATACATCAGGACCTTCTCTTAATATTCTAATTAAACTTATAACTGTTGTATCCCTTGTATTCGCACCACTATTTGTTGCATACGGCGGACTATTCCTATAAAAAAATAAATCTGTTAGAGAGAAATCTCTAGCAGATTTTTTATTGCAAACTATATTAACTTTTATGGACTCTGTCAGAATTTATTTGACAGAGTTTTTTATTTTCTTACTAACAAACTAAATAAAAACCACTAGCATGAGCCAGTGGTTTGTGGTTTAAAATTTATTAGCAATCTGTTGGGTCTAGTAGGTTGTTTAAAGTCTTTACGTGAATGCCAGTTGCATTCTTTGGAAGATAGCCTACCTTCTTATCCCTATAAGCTGTTGCTGCTATGTCTAGGTGGACCCAAGGAGTATTTTCTTTTACGAATTCGCCAACGAAAAGTCCTGCAGTAACAGACCCTGCTTGTCTACCAGATGTGTTCTTGATATCAGCAACTTCTGACCTGTTTAGTTTCTTGTAGTCTTCGTCGTAAGGGAAGGCCCACATTTTTTCTCCAGCTAGCTTACCTGCTTCAAGGACTTCATTGTAAAAGTCTTCGTTATTTGTAACTGCACCTGTGTAAACTTCTCCAAGGGCAATTGTAACTGCGCCAGTAAGGGTTGCAAGGTCAATAATTTTTTCTGCTCCAAGGTCATTTGTTGCATAGTGGACTGCATCAGCAAGAGTGATTCTTCCTTCAGCATCTGTGTTTGCAACTTCAATTGTAAGTCCCTTCATGGAGTCGATTACGTCGCCAGACTTGTAAGCCTGACCTGAAATCATATTTTCACAAGCTGCTACTACGCCGACTATATTTGTCTTTGCCTTGTTCTTTGCAAGGGCATAGATTGTTCCAATAACTGTGCCTGCTCCACCCATGTCACAGTGCATGTAGTTCATGCCTGATGGAGACTTGATGTTGTAGCCACCTGAGTCGTAAGTTAGTCCCTTACCAACAAGGGCAACTTTTTCTGTGTCGGCGTTTTTGTATTCCATAACAATAAGTCTTGGACGGTTTGTAGCTCCAGCTGCAACTCTTAAAAAGGCCTTCATGCCAATTTTTTCGATTTCATCTTCTTCATAAACTGTAACCTTAACTCCAGCTTCTTCTAATTTTTCTTTAGCAATCTTAGCAAGAGTCTCTGGATAAATTACATTGGCTCTTTCATTTACAAGGTCCCTTGCAAGGAAGACCCCATCCATAATGTTTTCTATCTTATCAAGACCCTCTCTTAATTTTGCTTCAGGTCCCCTAAAGGCAGAATAGTTGACAGTGATTTCAAAGTCAGCCTTCTTTTCTTTTACATCAGTTTTCTTTGTGAATTCATATTCACCTTGGCGAAGTCCTTCATAAGCTGCCATAATAGTTTTCTTGTTGCAGATAGAAAGCTCTGGCATTTTTATTTCAACTTCATGCTCTTGGTTATCTCTTAAAATATTTCCAAGTTCGAAGAAAAGATTTCTCACATTTTCAAGGTCAAGTTCATCATCGCCAAGTCCCATGAAGATTTCTGATTCTTCTTCAAAACTAGGAAGGTATAGACTTTCCTTAAACTTATAAGCGAACTTTTTCTTTTCAAGATACTCCTTGATTTCACTAGGGAGCTCTTGATCTTTTTTAACGAAGTGGACCTTTAGTCCTCCTTCTTTATACAAATTAAACTTTATCATAATTCACCTCTTATCTTAATTATACATGAGATTTAAAAAAGGTCTAATTTAAAATTTTTATGGTAAGAAATATTGCATTACTATTTTTCTTAGATAAATTGTGATAATATTAAATTATAGAATTTTAACATCAATTTGGGCTTAAACTTCTGAATTGGTGTTTTTTGGGTGGTGTAAAAATGAAAAGAGAATTTAAAGCATCAATAATGTTATTTGCAACAGCAATAATCTGGGGACTTGCCTTTGTAGCACAAGCAGCAGGTATGGAACACTTAGGGCCCCTTTCTTTTACTGCATCAAGATGTTTTGTAGCAGTTGTATTTTTATACCTAACCTATAAATTTTTTATGATGAAGTCAGCTTCATACAGAAAAGAAAAGTTTGACATGAAGAGGACCCTTGTGGGAGGAAGTATTTGCGGCCTGGTTTTTACCATAGCCATTAACCTCCAACAAGTTTCTCTTATTTATACAACAGCTGCCAAGGCAAGTTTTTTGACAGCCCTCTACATAGTTTTTATTCCAGTAATAGGACTGTTTTTTGGAAGAAGACCAAGTGTAAAAATTATAATTTGTATCTTTCTTGCCATGGTGGGGACCTACCTCTTGTCTATCAAGGGTGGACTTAACATAAATAGGGGAGACTTAATTGTAATTTTATCTGCCCTTATCTTTGCCATTCATATCTTATTACTGACGAAGTATTCAACCAATACTAATGCAGTTTTAGTTTCCCTAGTTCAGTTTGCAGTTTGTGGAGTCATATCTTTAGTGGGAGCTCTTGTCCTTGAAGACATAAGTATGGAGGCAATTTTAAAATCTCAAGCTACAATTCTATATGTAGGGATTTTGTCCTCAGGGGTTGGATTCACTATTCAACTAATGGCATTAAAGGACCTAGAACCAGTTGTTGCATCAATGATCTGCTCCCTTGAATCAGTTTTTGGAGCCCTCTTTGGTTGGCTTATCCTATCACAAGAGATGACGGAAAGAGAAATCTTTGGAGCTATAATAATTTTCCTGGCAACAATATTTGCCCAAGTCCCAATAGAAGCTTATCTTGAGAAGAGACTAGAGAGAAAATTAAATAGGGGATAAAATTTCACAAGAATTTTAAATTGAATAAAAAAACTTTCACAAAGCTAGAGTATAATTAAAGAGAGGTGAAGATATGTCACTATTTAAAAAAATATTCCAAAAAACCGGAGAAAAACTAATAACAATTGATGGAGAATATGGATCTGGGGCAAATGAAATTGCCAAGAAAGTTGCAGATAAATTAAATTACGAATTTTATGATGAAAAACTTATAGAACTTACCAGCCTTGAAAAAAAGGTAAAGCCTGAAGAAATTAAAAAAGATGACTCCTTCTTGCAGGGAACAATCTATGACCTATATAGACAAAACTATTCCTACTCCCAAGAGGACATAGCAGTTGACGACGCAGCCTTCCTCTTAGACTCAAGGACAATTAGGGAGCTTGCAAAAAAGAAAAAACTTGTGATCTTTGGCAAGTGCAGTGACTTTGTCTTGGAAGACTTTCCAAAGCTCTCAGTCTTTATCTACGCATCAAAGGACTTTAAAGAAGAGAGAATTTTAAATACTTACAAGGTTAAAAAGGACAAGCTTGAGATAAAAATGACTCGTGAAAACAACAGACGTGCCAACCACTATTCCAGGAACACTGGAAGAACTTGGGGCGAGTCAGCCAACTACGACATCTTGATAAACTCATCTTCCTTTGACTTTGAAAGCATAGCAGACCAAATAATAAACTTGGCACAAAATAAAAAATAATTTTAATCCTGACACAAGTCGGGATTTTTTATTGACTTGGAGTCTTATGACTTAATGAGATTTATATTTTTCAATTTCTTATCTATAAATTGGGGTAGACATTAAAAATAATTAAGAAGTTGGTGATATGATGAAAAAAGATGACTTTATAATAAGCAAAGTGATAAAAAATGTTGGAATAATTTATTTTAATAGGCCAAAAAAAATAAATGCTATCAACTTAAAGATGGTAAAGGATATAAGAAATATTTTAGAAAAATGGGAAAAAGATGATGGAATAAGGGCTATCCTCTTCGAAAGTAAGTCTTCTAAGGGATTCTGTTCTGGTGGCGACTTGGTCCACCTATACAATGATTTTATTATCAATGATGAGTGCCAGGATAAGGACGAGCTCTTTGTCAAAGAGTTTGACCTAGACAAGTATGTTGCCTCTTATAAAAAACCTATTGTTTCTTATTGGAAGGGAATAGTCATGGGTGGTGGAATTGGAATAAGCATAAACTCTGACTTTATCATTTGTGACGAGACAGTAAAATGGGCAATGCCAGAAACAAGGCTAGGCTTTGTACCCGATGTAGGTGTGGGGAAATTTATCTCTAGCTTGCCTCAAGCTCTTGGACAATACCTAGGACTCTGTGGAGGAAGTCTAGCATCCCCAGACTTGATTAAGCATGGACTTGCTCATGTATATATTGACTCAAAAGATTATGAAAAGATAAGAGAAAAGTTTTTTGAATTATCAGAAAATTTTAGGGACCATGAATTAATCGGTAAGTTAAGAGAAGAAGCAGAAAAATATAAAAAGGAAATTCACGAGACCCTTGTTGAGAAAAATGCTGATAAAATAGAAAAATATTTCTCAGGAGAAACTATAGCTGAAATTTATGAAAAACTAGAGGACAACAAGGAAGATGAATTTGCATCAGATATCTTAAAAGACCTAAGGGGCAAATCCCAATTTATGTTGGCTTTGCAGTTTGAAAAATATTTTATTGGCAAGGACTTGACCTATGTAGAAACTGTGGACCTAGACCAAAAAATTTTAAAATACTCCCTAGAGGTTGGCGAGATGCAAGAGGGAATTAGGTATAAGATGATAGACAAGGACAATAATCCAGATTGGAAATACAAGAGCCTAGACGAAGTAAAGATTGAAGAAGTAAAAAAATTATTAGAAAGCTAAAAGAGAAGAGGGGCCTTCGAGTAGAAAGCCCTTCTTTTTTTCATTTTAAATTTTCATCTCTTATGATTTTTATGTCGTACTTGCTCAAAATTGTGTCTGCACCAAGAATTTCTTGGATTGCTTTCTTTGATTCTTCGTCGGCTTCCTTTAAGAGGCCTTTTTTTATTGCCCTCTTTTCCACTTCAGTCTTTTGATCCTTTGAGAAATTATTGTAGTCCTCGATGTCGATCCTGTTAAAAATAGATTCCCTCTCGTCATAAACCTTTAATGAGTCCTCATAAATTTCGTGGCTCAAAATCTCTGCTGGTGGAATTTTTATCTCAATAGATTTGTCGCCTACATCAACCTTCATCTTGTCAAGATCTATACCAGCGTTAATAAGTCCTTCGTAGGAAACAATGAACTCCTTAGAAGTGAAGGGGACCTTGTAACCGTAAAAGGTATTTTGATTTTCAAAGTGGCCCATGTTTGTGTAGTGGTACTTTAAAGTTGTCAGCTCCTTGGCAGAAACCAGCTTGTTGTAAATTAAGCTAGAAGTAATCTCTGGCTCCATCTCGCTTTTCATTTGCCTCTTGCCATAGAAAAAGGCAGCAAAGAGGGCGAGACCAATAAGTAAAATTATAAACAAGCTTCTTTTTAATTTTTTCATTCAAGACCTCCAATCTTAGTCTATAAATAATTCATACCACAGGAGGAAATTCTTAAACCTTAGAAATTGGCTAAAAAAGCTTGATAAGATTAATTATTTTATTGTCACAAATATAAATTCTTTGATATAATTAATCAAAAAGATAATGGAGGAAGATTTTATGGACGATGGCGCCTTGTGGGCTAAGCTCATATTAATAGCAATACTTACAAGCATTAACGCATTTTTTGCGTCAGCTGAAATGGCAATGGTTTCAGTAAATAACAACAAGATAAAAGAAATGGCAGAAGAAGGAGACAAGAGAGCGAAGACTCTTTTAGATATCTCAGAAGATCAAACGAGATTTTTATCCACAATCCAAGTTGCAATAACCTTGGCAGGATTTTTCTCATCTGGATCTGCAGCTACTTCTATCTCAAAAGTATTTGGAGAATTCTTAAGAGGATACGGGATACCCTATGGTGGGACAGTAGCCTTTATTTTGGTGACTCTAGCCCTATCCTATATAACACTTGTTTTTGGTGAACTAGTGCCAAAGAGGATTGCCCTACAAAATTCAGAAAAAGTTGCCCTCAAATCATCAGGTGCAATTGCCTTTGCCTCAAAAATATTTTATCCCTTTGTAAAATTACTATCAGTTTCAACAGTAATAGTATTAAAGATTATGGGAAAATATTCAGAGGACGTAGAAGAAAAAATTTCAGAAGAAGAATTAAAATCCTATATAAAAGTTTCAACCCAACAAGGAGTAATCAACTCAGCTGGGGAAGAAATGATAGTTAACATAATGGACTTTGACGACAAGTTGGCATATGAAATCATGACACCAAGGACATCCATTTACATGCTAGACTACGATGAGTTTACAACAGAAACAATAACAGAAGTCTTGAAGATGGGTTACTCAAGGATGCCAGTCTATCGTGAGAACACAGACAATATCTTGGGAACAGTTTACATCAAGGACCTCTTTGTTGAATACGCAAAAAATGATTACGAGTCCATAAACTTGGACAACTGTATCAAGTCACCTTACTATGTACCAGAAACCAAAAAAATTGACATGCTTCTAAAGGAACTTCAAGCATCCAAAAACTACGTAGCAATCCTAATAGACGAGTACGGAGGATTCTCGGGCATGGTGACAGTAGAAGACATAGTAGAAGAAATAGTTGGAGAAATCGAAGACGAGTACGACAAGGAAGACCACAGCGTAGAAAAAATTGGCGAAAACGAATATATAGTAGACGGATCCATGGACATAGAGGACATAAACGATGCCCTTGGTCTATCCCTATATTCAGAAAATCATGAAACAATCTCGGGCTTGATAATAGAAAAGCTTGGCTTTATACCAGACGAAAAACAAAAGAAAAAACTTAGCGTCAAGGCAGGCGGCTGCATCTTGACAGAACTAGCAGTAGCAGAAAAAAGAATAATAAAAGCCAGCATCAAAGTAATACCAGAAGAACAAGAAGAAGCCAAAAGAGAATACAAAGAATTCAATTCATAAAAAATAAAAATACCCCCTAGGTCCAAAAGGACTAGGGGTATTTTAATATTAAAGAGTGATAAGAGGAAGTAGGTCATTTACTTCCTCTTTTTATCTTTATGCCCACTCATAAAACAATGTCGTCTCAAAACAAGTTTTGACTCATAAAAATCATATAGGCTTAGGAGATGAATTAAAAAATTTATTTAATGTTTAGAACCTCATCCTTGAACTCTTGTATTGTATAATTTCTAGAGTCTACGCACTTGTGAGCGCAAGGACGGTAGATTAGACCAAAGCGTTTAAGCTCTGTGTTGACAAGTATAAGGGGATAATCATTGTTCCAAGTGACACACTTAAAACCCTTAGATGTTAAGTAGCCATAAAATGAGTTCCTAGCCTTCCTATCCCTATCATAAACTCCATAGGGAATAGAAATGTGCTCTTCCCAATAAGCACCCTTACAATTTTCTCGATAATGTTCATAATAAACTTCCATTAACATATAAACTCCTCCTTTAAATTTAGAGAAGAAAAAAGCACCCATCGAAAGATGGATGCAAGATTAATATGTATCCATCATACAAGCATTAGCACCTTGCCTCATGGTAGGTTGCTGAAGGGTCGATGAGCTTGTCTCTCGCCTTCTCTTTATGGTAAGTTCATTCTATCATTTTTAAAAATGATATACAAATGAAATTAATTTTAAATTGACTTAAAAAAGGGCAAAAAAATTGCCGAGACAATCTCGGCGAGTAAAAAGGAATTTAATTAAAAAAGTGTATTAAATAATCTGTTATCAGTTTAACATAGTAACACGAATAAGACAATAAAAATTTTAAAAATATTTTGTGAAATTTAAAAATTTTTTTATAAGCTTGTTAAGTTTTTATTTACTAGTAGATAGCCATGACTTAATAAATTTTTATGACGTCGTAAGCTTATATGACTCGATTTAAGTTTATGACTTAACAGATTTTTATGAGTTTATGGATTTTTATGACTTCGCATTATTCTATGGCTTCGTAGCTTGTTACAACTTATTTGATATCTCTAACTTTGTAGTTTCTCATGACTTTGCAGTTTTTTACGAGCCCAAAAGTTTTTACGACTTTGTAAATCCCCTTAACTTCCTAGATTTTCGCGACTTTATAAAGGAGAAAAATTTTTAAAAATAAATTAGCAGACTACTTGCAAGAGTGCTAACGATGTTGTATAATTTAGATAGTCAAAGATAGTCAAACTAAATTTGACTATGATTTTTATTTTAATTTCAGAGAAATGGAAATTAAATAAAAGTCTTAATTTTAAATCCATTTAATTAATTTCTATTATGTTGCAATATTTTTTATTGGGATATAATTAGAGAGAGATTAAATGTTTATATATATGAGGAGGTTACATTTTGAAATACAAAGATTATTATGAAATCCTTGGAGTTTCTAAAGATGCAGATGAAAAGGAGATAAAGAAGGCTTATAGGAAGCTTGCGAAAAAATATCATCCCGACGTCAACCAAGGCGACGAAGCAGCTGCAGAAAAATTTAAGGAAGTCTCTGAGGCCTACGAGGTCTTATCGGATCCCGACAAAAGAAAAAAATATGATACTTTTGGATCTAATTATGATTTTTCATCTGGTTATGATTTCGACCCTTCTCAATATGGTTACACTTATACCACAGGAGGAAGCGGTGCAGATTTCTCAGACTTCTTTGAAACAATTTTTGGTTCTTCTAAGTCTGGCGGCAATTTCTCTGGTGGTTTTAACATAAATGACATCTTCGGAGATTTCTCTTCTAAGGGAAGGGGAAGGTCTCAAAAGAAGGCTAGAAATAAGTTTGAATCTGAACTTTCTATTTCTATCAAAGAAGCCTTTGAAGGTGTGACAAAGAATGTTTCCCTAACTTACAAGCAAAAGGAATATGATGTTGCTGTCAAGGTCCCTGCTGGAATCACTAGGGGCAAGAAAGTCAAGGTCAGGGGAGAAAAGTTTGGTCTTCCTGGAGATATCTTGTTCAAGATCAACATCAAGGACGAAAAAAATCTTGTCCTAGATGGGCTTGATGTGACAAGGACTATTAACATATATCCATGGGAAGCTGCTCTTGGCTCTTCTAAGACTGTGGAAACTCTTAGTGGCAAGTTGAAGTTAAAGATTCCTCAAGGTTTTGTTGGTGGCAACAAGATGAGGATTTCTTCTAAGGGCTTTAAGGACCTTAAGGGAAACCTGGGAGACCTTTACGTGGTCTTTAACATTGTAAATCCTAAAGATTTAACTGAAGAACAAGAAAAATTATATAAGGAATTAGAAAAAATAAGTAAATAACAATTTTAATTGATTAAATATATTGAACAAATGAGGTGTTTATATGAATTTTGAAAAATTTACTCAAAAATCCCTTGAAGCCGTTCAAGGTGCATATAATATTGCTAAGGAATACGGCAATCCAGAGGTAAAAGAAATTCACATCAACTACGCCCTCTTAAATGACAAGGAAGGCCTTATTCCTAGGGTCTTGACATATATGGATAAAAACCCTGATATGTTAAAAGGTGACGTCTTAAAGGTTATTGAAAGACTTCCAAAACAATCAGGTGCAGAAGTTTATGCCGACTCTTCTTATAGGGAACTTTTCCAAAAGGCAGAGGACTTCAAGAAGAAGATGGGTGATGATTACCTTTCTGTTGAACACATCTATCTTGCTCTATTGAATATGAAGGGAACTGATTCTTCTTCTGTCTTTAACAAGAACAAGATTGATGCTGATGGATTTTTAAATGCCCTTAAAAAAATTAGGGGCAACCAACACGTAACTACTGACAATCCAGAGGGAACTTACGACGCTCTTAAAAAGTACGGCCAAGATTTAACTGAACTTGCTCGTGAAGGCAAGCTTGACCCAGTTATTGGTCGTGACGAAGAAGTTCGTAATGTTATCAGGATTCTTTCTCGTAGGACTAAGAACAACCCAGTTTTAATTGGTCCTCCTGGAGTTGGTAAGACTGCCATTGCTGGTGGACTTGCCCAAAGAATTGTCTCTGAAGACGTGCCAGAAGGTCTAAAAAACAAAACTGTTTTTTCACTTGATATGGGTGCCCTAATTGCTGGTGCAAAATATCGTGGTGAATTTGAAGAAAGATTAAAGGCTGTTTTAAATGAAGTCTTAAAATCCAATGGAGATATAATTTTATTTATCGACGAAATCCACAACATTGTGGGAGCAGGCAAGACTGATGGTGCAATGGATGCATCCAACCTTTTAAAGCCAATGCTTGCTCGTGGTGAACTTCACGCTATTGGGGCAACAACTCTTGACGAGTACAGGAAGTACATCGAAAAGGACCCTGCCCTTGAAAGAAGATTCCAAAAGGTTATGGTAAAGGAACCAAGCGTTGAAGATACTATTGCAATCCTTCGTGGACTAAAAGATAAATATGAAATCTATCATGGTATTAGGATCTCTGACTCAGCAGTTATAGCTGCGGCAACTTTATCTGACAGGTATATCACTGACAGGTTCTTGCCAGATAAGGCGATTGACTTAATGGACGAAGCTTGTGCAATGCTTAGGACAGAAATCGACTCAATGCCAACAGAGATTGATGAAGTTAGAAGAAAAATCTTGCAACTTGAAATTGAAAATCAAGCCCTTAAAAAGGAAACTGATGAAGCAAGTGCTGAAAGACTTAAAAAACTTCAAGGAGAACTTTCTGAAGAAAAGGCAGAGTTTGACAGGTTAAAATCTAAGTGGGAAGCAGAAAAGAAGGAACTTGACTCCACAAAGGACATCAAGAAGAAAATCGAAGATACTAACCACGCAATAGAAGAAGCTGAAAGAAATTACGACCTAGAAAGACTTTCTGAATTAAAATACGGAACTCTTCCAAAATTAAAAGAAGAACTTGCAGAAAGAGAAAAGGCATCTAATAAGGACGAGTCATCTATGGTGAAGGAAGAAGTCACAGAAGATGAAATCGCCTATGTAGTTAGCAGGTGGACAGGAATCCCTGTTGAAAAATTAAATAAGACTGAAAGAGATAAGTTGTTAGGTCTTGAAGACATCCTCCACAAGAGGGTAATTGGTCAAGACAAGGCTATTGAACTTGTGTCAGACGCAGTTTTAAGAGCAAGGGCTGGACTAAAAGATAAAAACAAACCAATAGGTTCCTTTATCTTCCTAGGACCAACTGGAGTTGGTAAAACTGAAACAGCCAAGGCACTTACTGAAACACTTTTCGATGACGAGAGAAACCTAATAAGAATTGACATGTCCGAGTATATGGAAAAACACTCTGTGTCAAGACTTGTTGGATCTCCTCCAGGATATGTAGGCTATGATGAAGGCGGCCAACTTACTGAAGCAGTAAGGAGAAAACCATACTCAGTCATCCTCTTTGATGAAATTGAAAAGGCCCACCCAGATGTATTTAATATCTTGTTACAAGTCCTTGATGACGGAAGACTTACTGACAACCAAGGAAGGACTGTGGACTTTAAAAACACAGTTATTATAATGACTTCAAACATTGGATCACACTTCTTAATTGACGGCATCGACCAAGATGGCAAGATAAAAGAAGATGCAAGAGAAAATGTTATGGCTGATTTGAGGGCATCCTTTAGACCAGAATTCTTAAACAGGGTTGATGAAATTGTCTTATTCAAACCACTTCAAAAGAGTGAAATTTATGGTATCATCAAACAAAGTATTGCCGAAGTTGAAAACAGACTTGCAGATAGGGACATCCACATCGAAGTTACAGATGAAGCCTTAGACTTTATCTTGAATGCATCCTTTAGCCCACAATATGGTGCAAGACCTGTTAAGAGATACATCTCTCACAAGCTTGAAACTATTATTTCTAAGATGATAATTAGGGGCGACGTAATGGACGGCGACACAATTATAGTTGAAGTAGAAGTAGACGACTTGTCTGTTAAAGTAAAATAAATTTAGGGACTTGCTTAGGCAGGTCCTTTTTATTTGCAAAATTTTGTGATGAGCTAGGGAGTATTTTTTAAAAGTTGATTAGTGAGTGCAAATTTTTATTTTGAAGTGATGAGTTGAAATTTTTTACTTTTTATTACTTTTTTGATAGAAAATTTTATTTCTCTTTAATGACAAATTATTAAGAAAAGATTAAATACTTCAAAAACCTCTAAATTATCACTTTTTTATCACAAATAAGCTTTAAACTCAGTAACATAGTATGAAATAAGAAGTATAAATATATTTTATATTTTTGATTTAGGAGGAAATTTTTATGAAACCATATAGCAAAAAATATTTAACACTTGCTCTAGCAGGAGTGCTAGCAGCATCAATCCCAGTATCTGCTTTCGCAACAGAAGGAAACACACCAGGAACAACAGCACCAGGAACAACAGCAGAACAACCAAAGAATCAGACAAAACCAGAAGCAAAACCTGGTACAGGTGACCAACCTGCTTCAAAAAAAACACCAGAAGAAATTGCTGAAGAAGCTAGAAAAGCTCAAGAAGCGGCAGAGAACAAAGCAAAAGAAGAAAAAGAAGCTAGAGAAAAAGCTGAAAAGAAATTAAAAGAGTTAGAAGAAAAAGAAAAAGAAGAAAATAGAAAAAAATACGGCAACATCACTCTTAGCAATGTAAGATACGATGGAAAATACATCAAGGGTGAAACATCAGCTTATGCTAAGATTTACGTTCAAGATAACTACTACAATGAATTTAGAAATAGAAAATATATTGGAGAAGCTGACAGGAATGGAGACTTCTCAATAAAATATGATATCAAAGAAGGTAAGAGTGTAACTATCTACGCAGAAAACAAAGACTACTCTTCAAGAAGTGTTGAAGTTAAAAACGACAACTACAAAGACATCAAGGGAACAAGAATTGATGCTAGTGAATTAAGTATTTTTGGAAGAGTTTTAACAGGAAGAGTTAAGGGCCACGCTTTTGACTTCATCACAGTTTACCTTGATGGAGAAAAACTTGGAACAGTTAGAGCTGACAAGGATGGAAAATTTACTCTTACTCTAAATAAGAGTATTGAAACAAGAGAACTTGACAACTTAAGATTCTACACAGATGCAAAAACTGTTGAAAACAAAAAATTCAAAGTTACAGAAGCTCTTGAAGGACAAAAAATTGTAAAGGGAACTGCAAACACTGATGACGAAATCACAGTTTACGATGCAAATGGCAAAAAGATCTCTAACACTTATGTAAACAACGCTGGCGTATTTACAGCTTTCTTAGACAGAGCCCTAATCAATGGCGAAACAATTAAAATTGAAGCTAGAGACAAGGACAAAAACATCACTAAGATTGAATACAAGGTAACAAAAAATGCAGTAGAAGAAGTTAAGGCAATTGCTTATATCAAGGGCTATCCAGATGGAACATTTAAGCCACAAGCAAATGTAACAAGAGCAGAAGCAGCTCAAATGTTTGCTACACTTCTAAATGGTGGAACAAACTTTGGTACAAGCCAAGCTACAAAATTCTCTGATGCAAGCGATGATTGGTACTCAAAGGCAATCAACTATGTTGTTGGCAAGGGACTAATCTCAGGTTACCCTAACGGAACATTTAAACCAAATGAAAGCATAACAAGAGCAGAATTTGCACAAATGATATCTGGCTACGTTAAAAATGAAAAAGCTAGCACATCAGACTTCAAAGATGTTAAAGACCACTGGGCAAAGGATGCAATTGATAAACTCTATGGCAATAAAAATGTTAATGGTTATCCAGATGGAAGCTTCAAACCAAATGCAAAGATCACAAGAGCAGAAGCTGTAACAATCCTAAACTCTGTATTTAACAGAAATACAAACAAGAGCTCACTTAACAATGTGAACACTTCATCACTTAACAAGTTCTCTGATGTTAATGAAGGATTCTGGGCTTACTACAACATTCTTGACGCAGCAAACACTCACAATAGAGAAAGACTAAACTCAACTTCTGAAGTTGACATGTGGAAATAAATAAAATTTTAAGGGCTCCCTGAGGGGAGTCTTTTTTTATTGTATGGCTATTGATTTTTAGCTTATGAAAGTTTGTAAGACTTCGTTACTCTATAAGAAATTATGAACTAATAAGAAATTATTAACTCATAAGATTTGACTACTTTATAAAAATTTTTGAGGTCATAAGACTTGCTGGCTTTTTTAGAAATTATTAAGTCGCAAAAGTTTATGACTTTGTAAAATCCTATGGACTTAGAAAAAAATTTAAAAATTTTACAAATTATTTTTTAAAAATCTTAAGCCAGCCTAAGTTTGTTCTTGGTGGGGACAGGGGACTTTTTAAAATCATAAAAGTCTTAAAGTTTTATAATAATCTTTCAAGAAAATGAAAATTGTCCTTGACTTTTAAAAATCCCCCTTATATAATTGATGAAACAATTGAATAAATTGTATTGAAAAATACGATAGAGGCGCGGGATTTATCAGTAATCTCTCAGAGCAAGACCATGCGATGAAGGGAGATGAAAGGAAATTTCGCCGAAGTATATTATTGGTAACAGATAATATGCTGGGCATGCAAACAATATTTGCATGACTGTCACGATTTAGTGGGGAGCTATCTAAGGTTAAATACTTTGTCTTTACATATTTAGACATTTTAACAGTTTGGATTTCCCAAACTGTTTTTTTATTACTTTTTGATAGTTACCGAAGATTTTTACGGAGGTATATCATGAATTTAAGAAGAAACGCAAGGAAATTACTACTAGTTGGAGCTATGGCAGGTACAATGCTTTTAACAGCTTGTAACCCAAAGGGTGATGGAGGTTCTGCTGCAGCACCAGCTGACTCAGACACACTAAAAGTTGGTATGGAATGTGACTATGCTCCATTTAACTGGACACAAACTGGTGAAGAACACGGCTACAAGATTGCAGCAGGTGGCTACGCTGGTGGATATGACGTTGAGATCGCAAAGAAAATTGCTGAATCAATGAACAAAAAACTTGAAATTGTAAAAACTGAATGGAATGGTCTTACTCCAGCTATTACATCTGGAAAAATTGATCTTATCATAGCAGGTATGAGTCCAACTGCAGAAAGAAAGGAAACTCTTGACTTCTCAGACACTTATTACACATCAGACCTTGTAATTGTTGTTAAAAAAGATTCTCCTTATGTTAATGCAAAGAGCATAAATGATTTTAAGGGAGCTAACATCACTGGTCAACTTAACACTTTCCACTACGATGTCATTGATCAAATGGAAGGCGTAAATAAATCAACTGCTCTTGAAACTTTCCCAGCAATGATCGTTGCTCTAAGAAGTGGAAAGATTGACGGATATGTTTCTGAAAGACCAGGAGCCCTATCAGCAGTAGCAGCAAATGACGACTTAACATTTGTTGAATTCTCTGAAGGTAATGGATTTAAAACTTCTGTTGAAGATACATCAATTGCAGTAGGAGTTAAAAAAGGTAACACAGAACTTCTTGATAAAGTAAACGCTGCTCTTTCAAAAATCCCTGAAGATGAAAGACAAAAAATAATGGAAGAAGCTGTGGCTAACCAACCACTAGGTGAATAAGATATAGGAGATAAATATGCCAAGTAGTTTTTTTGGATGGATTGGATTTTTATTAAAAGAATATGGCCCCCTCTTCGTTGAAGGGACTATTAATACAATTATAATTGCCGTTGTGGGTACTTTAATTGGTTTTTTAATAGGTCTTTTAATCGCAATAGTAAGAACAACAAAAGTAAATAAAAAGTCATCTGCCTTTAAGAGGGTGGGCCTAAAGATTTTAAATGTAATTATTAGCATTTATATCCAAGTTATTAGGGGAACTCCAATGATGGTTCAAGCCATGATGTTTTATTATGGATCCCTTCAATATTTTAATTTAAATATGGCGGCTATGCCTTCAGCCCTAATTATAGTTTCTGTTAACACAGGAGCTTACATGGCAGAGATAATAAGGGGTGGAATTATTTCTGTAGATAGGGGACAAACTGAAGGAGCCCTATCTATAGGAATGACTCATTGGCAAACAATGACAGAAGTTGTACTTCCTCAAGCTGTGAGAAATATTATCCCATCAGTTGGTAATGAATTTATTGTAAACATCAAGGACTCTTCAGTTCTTAACGTAATTTCTGTTTCAGAATTATTTTTCATTTCCAAGTCAGCTGCAGGAACTTATTTAAGATACTTCGAAGTTTTCTTTATAACAGCTTTGATTTATCTATTCTTAACAATAAGTGTGAGTCAAGCAATGAAGCTTGTTGAAAAGAAATTAGACGGAGATGGAACTTATAAGATTTACGGATCTCAATCAACAGCAGAAGTTATAGAAGTAAAGGAAGAGGTGTGAGATGGCCAATATTTTTGAAATAGAAAACTTGGAAAAAAGTTTTGGAGAAAATGAAGTTTTAAAGGGAATAAATTTTACAGTCCAAAAGGGAGAAGTTGTTTCAATAATTGGTTCATCTGGATCAGGTAAGTCAACCCTACTTAGGTGTATCAACCTCTTAGAGGAAGCAGACTCTGGTGAAATAAGATACCATGGAGAAAACATGTTAGAAGAAAAATCTTCTATTAATAATTACAGGACTAAGGTGGGAATGGTTTTTCAATCCTTTAACCTCTTTAACAACATGACTGTTCTTGAAAACTGCGTCATAGGACAAGTTAAGGTCCTAAAGAGGTCTCGTGATGAGGCAGTTAAGATTGCAGACAAGTTCCTTGAAAAAGTTGGGATGTATCCCTTTAGGGACGCAAGACCAACATCTCTATCTGGTGGACAAAAGCAAAGGGTGGCAATAGCAAGGTCACTTGCCATGAGCCCAGAAGTTCTGCTTTTTGACGAGCCAACATCGGCTCTTGACCCAGAGATGGTTAAGGAAGTCCTAAATGTTATGAGGGACTTGGCAGAAGAAGGACTTACAATGCTTGTTGTAACTCACGAGATGGGCTTTGCAAGAGATGTATCCAACAGGGTCCTCTTTATGGACAAGGGAGTCATAGCAGAAGACGAAGACTCAAAAGAATTTTTCACAAATCCAAAGACACAAAGGGCAAAGGAATTTTTGTCCATGGTTTTATAAAAATGAGGCTCGAGAGGGCCTTTATTTTTTTGACTTTTTATGGACTTGTCTCTTGCATTAAAAAATAAATTAAAAATTATGAATATTTATCTCAACAGAAAAATTTACAAAAAAAAGCAGCCGATTAATGACTGCTAGCTTACATATTATTAATTTTAAAAATCTTACCAAATATTAAGTAGGTGTTGCATCAACAAGCTGACAAAAATAATTCCTATCCAGCAAAGGGCTCCTTCAATAATTGCCTTGCCACCTTGAGAAATTAATTTTTTAATATCAGTGTTAAGACCAATTGCTGACATTGCCATGATGATAAAGAACTTTGACAAGAACTTCATTGTTGACAAGAAGGCGTCAGGTAGTGGAAGGAAAGTTGTAACAATTGATGCAAGAAGGAAGAACAAAATAAAAGTTGGGAAAGTTTTTAAAACGCTAACTTTCTCAGTGTTTTCCTTTGACTTAATTATTCCAAGCACAAGAGTGATTGGGATAATTGCAAGAGTTCTTGTTAGCTTAACAATTGTTGCGTAGTTAAGAGCTGTGTCGTCATTAAACATTGTGGACCAAGTTCCACTTGCAGCAACAACAGAAGATGTGTCGTTAATAGCAGTCCCTGCCCACATGCCAAAGCCTGTGTGGGTCATGCCAAGCTTAACCCCAAGAGTTGGGAAGATAAGAGCGGCAATGATGTTAAACAAAAATATAACAGAAATTGAAGTTGCAACGTCCTCGTCCTTTGCATTAATAACAGGCGCAGTTGCAGCAATAGCAGAACCACCGCAAATTGATGAGCCAACACCAACAAGAGTTGCAATGTTGGTATCAATCTTAAGAATTTTTGCAACAACAAAAGAAATAATTAGGGCAGTAGAAATTGTTGAGAGAATAATTAAAAGTGATGACTTACCAACAACAATTATTTCACTAAGGTTTAATCCAAAACCCAAAAGAATTACAGCGTATTGCAAAACTTTTTTAGATGTAAATTTAATTCCAGCCTCAAAGGACTCTGGTCTTTTAAAATTATTTAAAATGATTCCAAGTAGGATACCAAAGACAGGTCCACCAACAACTGGAAAGTTCTTGCCCAAGAAGTAGGCAAAAACAGCAATAAGGCCAGAGAAAATTAGACCCTTAAATATGTTTTTATTCATAATAACCCCCTGATTAAAATTTATTTATAAAAAATTCATGAAACAAGTATCTATTATACATCAAGATAAAAAATTTGGCAGAAAAAAATTATTTTTTATAGCTAAGTGGAAGTTGATAAATTAGACCATGAAATTGATTTTATGATCTTATTCAGTTATAATTATTCTAATATATGTAGAAATTTATCGGAATATTGACAGATTATGCCAAGGCCTTATCCCAGTGGATTGGGTTTTTTTATGGAGGTTTTATGAGTAATAAAAAATTTTATGTTACAACGCCAATTTACTATCCAAGTGATAATCTTCACATTGGTCACACTTATTGTACTGTGGCAGTTGATTGCGTTAAGAGATTTAAGACAATGCAAGGCTATGATGTTTTCTTTACTACTGGTACTGATGAACACGGCCAAAAGATAGAAGATAAGGCTAAGGAATTTGGCATGGAGCCAAAGGCTTATGTTGATGGAATTGTTAATAACATAAAGAAGCTTTGGGAAATCATGGATATTGATTACGATTACTTTGTTAGGTCAACTGATGAAGATCACGAAAAGGACGTTCAAGAAATCTTCCAAAAACTTTATGACAAGGGCGACATCTACAAGGGCGAATATAAGGGCTACTACTGTAAGCCTTGTGAGTCTTTCTGGACTGAAGCCCAACTAGGCGAAGGTCACACTTGTCCTGACTGTGGCAGATCAACTGAACTTACTAATGAAGAGTCCTACTTCTTTAGACTTTCTAAATACAAGGACAGACTTTTAAAATATTATGAGGACCACCCTGAGTTTATTGAGCCAGCCTTTAGAAAAAATGAAATGGTTAAAAACTTCTTTGAAGGAGAAAGCGGACTTGAAGATCTTTCTGTTTCAAGATCAACTTTTGATTGGGGAGTTAAGGTTCCCTTTGATCCAAAACACGTTGTCTACGTTTGGATTGATGCCCTAACTTGCTACTTGACTGCAATTGGATATGGTACTGATAAAGAAAAATTTAATGACTATTGGCCAGCAGGTGTCCACTTCGTTGGAAAGGAAATCATAAGATTCCACGTTATTATTTGGCCGGCAATCTTAATGGCCCTTGACCTACCTCTACCTGACAAGGTATTTGGTCATGGCTGGATTTTATTTGACAACGACAAGATGAGTAAGTCTAAGGGAAATGTTATTTATCCTGAACCAATTATCAAGCTTTACGGAGTTGATGCTCTTAAATACTTCCTACTTCGTGAATTCTCCTTTGGTTCTGATGGATCCTTTAACATAGAAAAATTCATGCAAAGACTTAACTCTGACTTGGCAAACGACCTTGGCAACCTACTTTCAAGAACTGTTTCTATGATTGGCAAGTACAACGACGGCATCATAAAAGACATAGGCGTAAGAGAAGAAGTTGATGATGATTTAGAAAATCTTGCGGTTTCTGTTGTAGATAATGTTGAAAAAGCAATGGAACACTATGAATTTTCTGTTGCCCTTGAAGCAATTTGGAAGCTAATCAGAAGGACTAACAAGTATGTTGACGAAACTGAACCTTGGAAGCTTGCAAAGGACGAAGACAAGAAGGACAGACTAAACACTGTTTTATATAACTTGGCAGAAAGTTTGAGAATTGTTTCTGTTTTAATTTATCCATTTATTAAGGAAACTTCTCTAAAGATTAGGGAACAACTTGGACTTGATAGCAAAGTTTCCTGGGAAGACTCAAGAGTCTTTGGCCTACTTCCTGATGACACTGAAGTTAGGAAGGGAGAAGTCATCTTCCCAAGACTTGACATTGAAGCTGAAATCGAAAGATTTAATGAAGAAAACACAGCCCTATTAGAGTCAAGAATTATGAAGGAAAAGAAGGAAGAAAAAGAGGATACAAAAGAAGAAGTTACAATAGATGATTTTGACAAACTTGATATAAGGGTAGCTGAAGTCCTTGATGTAGAAGACCATCCAAAGGCTGACAAACTTTTTGTATTAAAATTAAAAGTTGGCGATATGGAAAGACAAGTTGTATCTGGCATCAAAGACCACTACAAAAAAGAAGATTTAATTGGCAAGAAGGTCTTAATGATTGTAAACTTAAAGCCAATTAAGTTAAGAGGAGTTGAATCAAAGGGAATGATTCTTGCGGCAGAAGACGACGAAAAGAACCTAAGCCTTGCATCAACTTTAGCCGACCTTAAATCAGGAGCAAAAATTAGTTAGGAGAAAAGATGATAGATTCACATGTCCACCTAGATGATCCTGTCTTCGATGAAGACAGAGACAGCCTAATAAAGAGCCTAGGTGATAATGGAATAGAACTTGTAATAAATAATTCTTCTGACCTCCCATCATCTGAGAGGTCAGTGGAGCTTGCAAATAAATACGAAAATATTTATGCAGCCATTGGAGTCCACCCTCATGAGGCAAAGACCTACAATGACCAGGTGGAAGAAAGATTAATTGAACTTTCTAAGAATGAAAAAGTAATGGCAATTGGAGAAATTGGCCTGGACTATTACTATGATAACTCACCAAGAGAGGTCCAAAAGGAAGTCTTTAAAAGGCAAATCGAACTTGCAGCAAGACTTGGCAAAAATATTGTCATCCACTCTCGTGATGCAGTTAAGGATACCTTTGACATCTTAAAAGAGGCCCACGAAAAATATGAATTCACTGCCTTGATCCACTGTTTCTCCCAATCTGTTGAAATGATGGAAGAGTATGTGAAGATGGGCGACTACCTTGCCCTTGGGGGTGCAGTTACCTTTAAGAATGCCAAGACTCCAAAGGAAGTTGCAAAGAAGGTGCCCCTTGATAGGCTCCTACTTGAGACAGACTGTCCTTATATGACACCTGTACCTTATAGGGGAAAGAGAAATGAGCCCAAGCTTGTTAGGTTTGTCTGCCAATACATTGCAGACCTAAGGCAAAGGTCCCCAGAAGAAGTGGAAAAAATAACGGCAGAAAATACAAAGAGGTTTTTTGGAATATGAAGATGACAATTAAAGAAGTAATTGTCGCAGAGGGTCGTGATGATGAGATTGCCATTAAAAAGGCAGTTGATGCAGAAATTATAACCACTCACGGCTTTGCTTTCGGAAGGAAATTAATAAATCTCTTAAAGGAAATGGACAAGAAGAAGGGAATAATAATTTTTACAGACTCTGACTATGTTGGATCACAAATAAGAAAGAGAATTGCAGATGAAATTCCCACTGCCAAGCATGCCTACCTTTCTCAAAGGGTTTCCACAAAACATGGGGACATTGGAGTAGAGAATGCTTCGCCAGAAGAAATCCTAAAGGCACTAAAGGCTGCTAGGGCAACAAAGACTGAAAAGTCTACAGAATTTACCATGGCTGACTTAATAAAAAATGACCTAGTAAACTCTGATGATGCAAGCAGAAGACGTGAGATGCTTTCTGAAATCCTAAAGATAGGATATGGAAATGGAAAAAAGACCCTAAGCAAATTAAATTCCTTTGGAATAACAAGGGAAGAATTTGAAGAGGCTATGAAGGAAGTGAACTCCCATAGATAGATTATATAAACCCAGCAAACTTTCAGAAATACTTTCCAAGTATGGCTTTAGATTTACAAAGTCTCTGGGACAAAACTTTTTAATAGATGGAAATATTGTTAGAAAAATTGCTGATGCAGCAGAAATAAGTGAAGATGACAACATACTGGAGATTGGTCCAGGTGTTGGTACCATGACAGAGGAGTTGGCACTAAGGGCAAAGAAGGTAGTGGCTGTTGAGATAGATGAAAAGCTAAGAGAACTTCACAAGGAAACTTTGGACATAAAAAATGTAAAAGTTATCTACGGTGACTTCCTTGAACTTGACCTTGAAAAAATCGCTGAAGAAGAGTTTGGCGACGAGGGCTTCAAGGTTGTTGCAAACCTACCCTACTATGTAACAACGCCAATTATAGAAAAGTTGCTTTTATCCAAGGTAAATTTAATTTCTATAACAGTAATGGTACAAAAGGAAGTGGCAAAGAGACTAGCTGCTCAACCAGGCAATAAGGACTATGGATCCCTTTCAGTCTTTATAAATTATTACACAGACTGCAAGTACAAGTTCCAAGTTCCTAGCTCAGTATTTATGCCAAAGCCTAATGTAGATTCAGCAGTTGTAAACTTAAAAATGAAGGAAAGAGAAGACCTTGACACAGACTTCTTATTTAAAATAGTGAGGGCAGCCTTTACAACAAGGAGAAAGACCTTGCTAAATTCTTTTTCCAACTCAGGACTTTCCTATAGCAAGGACGATATCAAAAGAGCTCTTGAACTTAGTGGAATTGATGGAGGAAGAAGGGCAGAGACCCTCAGCCTTGAAGAGTTCATCATTTTAAGTGTAAACTTTAAAAGTGTGGGGTAAGGAAATTATGAAAACAAACTTAATCGACGATATACCTGAAAAAGTTCAGGAGGATATATCCAACTTTAATAGGAAAGAAAACTTAATAAACAACTTATCCCAAATATTTAAGACCCTATCGGACCCAACAAGGATAAAAATAATTTACGCCTTGATGAATGGTCCCCTATGCGTGTCTGATATTTCAGAACTACTTGGCATGAGTCAGTCCTCAATATCTCATCAACTTGCCCTACTTAGGACTCAAAATCTAATTAAGGTAAAAAGACGTGGTAGAAGAGCCTACTATTCACTTGATGATGATCACGTACTTTGCATTTTTAAGGATGGACTTGAACACGCTGAGCATAAGTTATAGATTTAAATAAAAATTTGTATGTTTATGCATATTTAATAGAAGAAATTTTTATTCATATAGAAGAAAGCTCAAAAGGTTTGATTTTATAAAGGACCTTGGAGTATAATGAAAAAGTAACGAGGAGGAATGAATATGAGTAAAGTAACAGTATATACAAGTAACACTTGCCCTTATTGCACAATGGCAAAAGACTATCTTAAAGACAGGGAAGTTGCCTTTGAAGAAAAGAATGTGCAAACTGACAAAGAAGCAAGGCAAGAATTAATGGCAATGGGTTACACAGGAGTTCCTGTAATTTGTGTTGACGATGAACAAATCGTCGGCTTCGATAAAGCAAGACTAGATGAATTGCTAAAATAAAATTTAAGAATAAGATAAAGATAGGTGTTTCAAAACATCTATCTTTTTTTATTGGTCTTATAAGGACTTATTACTTTTAATTTTTTTAAGGACTAGTGATTATCTATGAGCTTTCAAATTTTTACAAAGTCATATTTACTTATAAGTTGGTGGATTTTCATGAAGTAGTATTTACTTATGACTTTGTAAATTTTTACGATGCAATAAAGTCCTAAGAGTTTGTAAATTTTTATAAGTTCACTGAAACTCAATAAAAAAATTGTGAAAAAGTTTTTATAAAAAGTTTGTTTTAATTAATCGAATTTTTTTAGAAAGAGTAGGAGAGAGAAGATTAATTTGAAAAAAAATAAAATCTTTGCTTATAAATATATCTATTAAGAAAGAATATAAAAAAATATTACAAAAAGATAGGATTACTTAAAATTTTTATAAAAAGGAAAGGATAAAATATTTGATTTTTCATTTAGTCAAAGATTTTGCCTATAAAATAAATTTTTTATAAAAAATAATTCATAATTAAAACTTTTTTTAACAAATGTAATTAATAATTAAAAATATTTAAAATTTGTTTATCTCATGATATTTTCTAAAAAGGCTTTCCTTTATTTTAGTCCCTTTTTCATGTATAATTAACTTGCAAAAGATTTTGATTAATCGATGATACATAGGTTTTTTAATTGAATTAATTATAGGTCTTTGTTATAATATTCCTAAAAGCTGGAATGGATTCCGTAATATGAAACCACTTGGGGAGGTGTGATAATGTTAGGAGATGTTAGTCTTACCCTTGGGCAAGCCTTTGGCGTAGCGTTGACAGGTTTATCTGTTGTTTTCTTGGCCCTTATTTCTCTACTAATAGCAATTGTTGTTATTACTAAAATAGTTGGAGGTATTCAAGGTAAGGAAGACTCAGCGAAAGCAAATCAAGGAGCTCAAAAAGCTTCACCAAAAGCAGCAAAACCAGTTGATAATTCAATGGACCCTGCACTTTTAGCAGCTATAGTTGGAGCTATCAGCATGGAAGAAAGATCGAGAGTTGAAAGTTTTAGAATCGTATCTATAAACGAAAAGAAATAAATTATTTTAAATTATTCTATTATTTATGAAAAGGAGAAATTAATGAAATATCAAGTTAAAGTAGATGGAAAAGTTTTTGAAGTAGAAGTTGAAAAAATTGGTGGAGGATATGCATCACTTACACCAGGATCACTAACAGCAGCACCTGCAGCACCAGTAGCACCAGCTCCTCAAGCAGCAGCACCTGCACCAGCACCAGCAGCTCCTGCAGCACCAGCACCAGCTCCTGCAGCAGCACCAGCAGCAGGCGGAGCAGGAGATGTAGTTGCACCAATGCCAGGAACTGTTCTTAAAGTTAATGTTAACAATGGAGACACAGTAGCATCAGGAGATGTAATCCTTATTCTTGAAGCTATGAAGATGGAAAACGAAATCGTAGCTCCTTGTGCAGGTACAGTAACACTTAATGTTAAAGCTGGAGAAACAGTAGATACTGACGCAGTACTAGCAAGTGTACAATAATAGGGAGGTCGGCATATGTTATTAGAAACATTACAGGGGATTCTTGGTGAATCGGGATTTGCAGCATTACAGTGGCAAAATGTGGTAATGTTTATCGTATCCTTCATTCTTATTTATCTAGCGATTAAAAAAGAATTCGAACCACTATTACTTCTACCAATTGCCTTTGGTATGCTTTTAAGAAACTTACCATTGACAGGCTTAATGGAAGTAGCAGACCCATGGCAAAGCTCTGGTGTTCTAGCAATTATGTATAATGGTGTTAAGTCTAACTTATTCCCATGTCTAATCTTCATGGGTGTTGGAGCAATGACTGACTTTGGACCACTTATTGCTAACCCAGTTTCTCTACTACTAGGTTCAGCAGCACAATTCGGTATTTATGTTGCCTTTATAGTAGCTGTTAAACTTGGATTTACTGGACCAGAAGCAGCATCAATTGCTATTATCGGTGGAGCAGATGGCCCAACAGCTATCTTTACAACATCACAACTAGCACCACACCTACTAGCACCAATTGCAGTAGCAGCTTATTCATACATGGCGCTTATCCCTATGATTCAACCGCCAATCATGAAGGCACTTACTACTGAAAAAGAAAGAAAAACAGTAATGACATCACTAAGAAAAGTAACTAAACTAGAAAAAGTAATTTTCCCAGTTGTAGTAGTACTTTTCACATCACTACTTCTTCCAGACGTAGCACCACTTCTTGGTATGCTAATGCTTGGTAACCTATTTAAGGAATCAGGAGTAGTTGCAAGACTTTCCGACACTGTACAAAATGCTCTTATGAATATTGTAACTATCATGCTTGGTACTACAGTTGGAGCAACAGCAGACGGATCAACTTTCCTACAACCAGCAACTTTAAAAATTATAGTTCTTGGACTTATGGCATTTTGCTTTGCAACAGCAGGCGGTGTTGTATTTGGAAAAATTTTATATGTAGCAACAGGTGGAAAAATCAATCCACTAATTGGATCAGCTGGTGTATCAGCAGTACCAATGGCTGCGCGTGTTTCACAAGTTGAAGGTAGAAAATACAATCCTACTAACTTCTTACTAATGCACGCAATGGGACCTAACGTTGCGGGAGTTATTGGCTCAGCCGTAGCAGCAGGTGTATTCTTAATTCTATTTAGTCATTAATTCATTCAGCTCCATAGTGGGCTGAATATTTATGCAATCAAGTTATATATGGAACAATAAGGAGGTTTTAACTTGAGTAAAGTAATGAATCTTAAAGACGCCATAGCAAAATATGTTGAAAATGGCGATGTAATATCTCTTGGGGGATTTACAACAAACAGAAAGCCTTACGCAGCAGTAAACGAAATCTTACGTCAAGGACAAAAAGATTTTATCGTTGAAGCAGGACCTGCAGGGGGAGACTGGGACACACTAATTGGAGCTGGCAGAGTAAAAGCATACATAAATTGCTACACTGCTAACTCAGGATATACAAACGTATCAAGAAGATTTAGAGCAGCAGTTGAAAAGGGAGAACTTCTAATGGAAGACTACTCTCAAGACGTTGAAATGCAAAGAATTCACGCAGCTGCACTTGGCCTTCCATACCTACCAGTTAGACTAATGATGGGTTCAAGTTTAGTTGACGAATGGGGTATTTCTAAAGAAGAAAGACAAAAAATCGACAAACTTCCAGATGACAAATTCATCTATGTTGAAAACCCATTCAAAAAAGGCGAAAAATTAGTTGCAGCACCAGTTCCAGAAATTGATACTGCAATCATTCACGTACAAATGGCTTCTCCAGATGGAACTACAAGAATTCTTGGAAACACATTCCACGATGTTGACATTGCAATTGCAGCAAGAAAAGTTATCGTAACTTGCGAAGAACTTGTAAGTGACGAATACATTAAGAATTTCGACGCTGACGAAAACAAGATTCCAGGATTCTGTGTTGACGCTGTAGTTCACGCACCATTTGGAGCTCACCCTTCACAATGTTACAAATACTACGACTACGATGCTGATTTCTACAAGATGTACAATGTTAAATCAAAGACAGAAGAAGATTTCAATGCATTCTTAGACGAATGGGTGTACGGAGTTGAAGATCACGATGCATACCTTAACAAACTAGGTGCTACTAGATTAATTGGACTTAAGGATGTTCCAGGATTTGGATACGCAACAGACGTACTAAAGAAGGGAGAAGAAAAATAATGGCTAGATACGATAACTATACTAATAAGGAAATGCAAGCAGTTACAATTGCAAGACAAATTAAAGATGGTCAAATCGCAATTGTAGGTACAGGACTACCACTAATTGGTGCTTCTCTTGCAAAGGCAGTTTACGCTCCTCACTGCTATCTAATTGTAGAATCAGGACTAATGGACTGTGACCCAATCGAAGTTCCAAGATCAGTTGGTGACAACAGATTTATGGCACACTGTGGTGTTCACTGGACAAACGCAACATACGTTGGATTCCAAGCTAACGAATGGAGACACGACAAGAAGAGAATGATCGCATTTATCGGTGGAGCTCAAATCGACCCATACGGAAATGTTAACTCTACAGTAATCGGTGACTACCACCACCCTAAGACAAGATTCACAGGATCTGGTGGAGCTAACGGTATTGCAACTTATGTAAATACAATTATCATGATGCAACACGAAAAGAGAAGATTTATAGAAAAAGTTGACTATATCACTTCTCCAGGTTGGATCGATGGCCCTGGTGGAAGAACAAGAGTAGGTATTCCTGAAAATGTTGGACCACAAATGGTTGTAACTGACAAGGGTATCTTAAAGTTCGATGAAGATACTAAGAGAATGTATCTTGCAGGATACTATCCATCTTCATCTCCAGAAGATGTAATCGAAAACACTGGATTTGACATTGACGTATCTCGTGCAGTTGAACTTGAAGCACCAGACGAAAATGTAATCAGACTTATTAGAGAAGAAATAGACCCAGGCGAAGCTTTCATAAAGAAGCCTGTTGAAGAATAATATAGGAGGACAAATGGCTCAATATTCACTTGCTTCATATTTCCAAAATATGAAGACAATTGGTAATCCTTTAAAAGCAGTTGATGAAGAAAACTTCAAACAACTTAGAGAAATTGAAGAAGAAATCCAAGAATTTGCTCAAAAGGCTCTTGCTGCTGGTAAACCAGATGAAAAAGTAAACGAACGTGGCGAAATGACAGCACTTCAAAGAATTGCTGAACTTATCGATGAAGGCACATGGTGCCCACTAAATACAATTTACAATCCTGGTGAAAATGATCACGGAACTACAGGTATCGTAAAAGGTCTTGCTAAAGTTGACGACAGATGGGTTTACATTGTTGCCAGCGATAACAAGAAACTTGCAGGTGCTTGGATTGCAGGACAAGCTGATGACCTTCTTAGAGCATCAGATACTGCTGAAAGACTTAGAATTCCACTAGTTTATATCCTAAACTGTTCTGGTGTTAAGCTTGACGAACAAGAAAAAGTTTATCCAAACAGACGTGGTGGCGGTACTCCATTCTACAGAAACTCTAGACTTAACCAATGTGGAGTTCCTGTAATTGTTGGTATCTATGGTACTAACCCAGCAGGTGGTGGATACCACTCAATTTCACCTACAATTATTATTGCTCACAAAGATGCAAACATGGCTGTTGGTGGAGCTGGAATCCTTGGCGGTATGAATCCAAAGGGATACATCGACGAAGAAGGAGCTAACCAAATTGCAGATCAAACTGCAAATGCTAAGAAAACAACTCCTCCAGGATCAGTTGGCGTTCACTTCGCTCAAACTGGTTTCATGAGAGAATGTTACGTTGAAGAAGAAGGCGTTCTTGAAGGAATTAGAAAGTATCTTTCAATGCTTCCAAAATTCCAAAGAGAATTCTTTAGAGTAGACGATCCAAAGAATCCTCTATACGACCCTAACGACATGTACTCAATAATTCCACAAAATGGTAAAAAGGCATATGACGTTTATGACGTAATTTCAAGACTATTTGATGGTTCTGAATTTATGGAATACAAAAAGGGATACGGAAGAGAAATGGTAACTGGACTTGCAAAAGTTAACGGACTTTTAGTTGGTGTTGTAGCTAACGTTCAAGGTCTATTAATGGGCTACCCAGAATACTACAATGATCCAAAACACATCTCTATCGGTGGAAAACTTTATAGACAAGGTCTAATAAAGATGAATGAATTCGTAACACTTTGTGCTAGAGACAGACTTCCTATCATCTGGCTACAAGATACTACTGGTATCGATGTAGGTGATGATGCAGAAAAGGCTGAATTACTAGGACTTGGTCAATCACTTATTTATTCAATTCAAAACTCTGACCTTCCACAAATGGAAATTACAATGAGAAAGGGTACTGCAGCAGCTCACTATGTACTTGGTGGACCTCAAGGAAATGACACTAACGCATTCTCACTTGGTTCTGCAGCAACTGAAATCAACGTAATGAATGGAGAAACAGCAGCTACAGCAATGTACTCTAGAAGACTTGCTAAGGATAAAAAAGCTGGAAAAGATCTTCAACCTACAATTGACAAGATGAACGATTTGATTCAAGACTATGCTGAAAAATCAAAACCATTCTCTTGTGCTAAGTATGGTCTAGTAGACGAAATAGTAAACATGAATCTATGGAGAAACTACATTATCGCTTTCACTGAAAGTGCTTACCAAGATCCAAAATCTATTTGTCCAGTTCACCAAATGCTTACTCCAAGAATCATTAGAGACTACGATAGACTAAATAACATTAAATAATAAAAAAATATGACAATTTATTGGATAATCTCAAAAGGATTATCCAATATTTTTGCATATGACCATATACCTTACTATAAGTAAATAATAATATTTTAAACTTATAAATAGTAAAGTCTCAAGTCCATGAAAGCCTGATATCTTCAACTTCTTAGCTACTAGGTTTTTTGACAAAGATACATAAGTATAGTAGAATTAAGAAGAGTAAGATATTAATGTTAAATAAAGAGGAGATTGTATGGCAGAAGCTATTTATACAATGGGCGTCGATATTGGTTCGACAGCCTCAAAGAGTATTATTTTAAAAGATGGCAAGGAGATTATTTCAAGCTCTTGTATAGATGTAGGAGCTGGAACTAGTGGTCCATCAAGAACTATAAAAGAAACTCTAGAAAATGCCAACTTGACAAGAGAGGATATTTCCTATGTTATGGCTACTGGATACGGAAGAACTTCACTAGAAGAAGCTGACTTCCAAATGTCTGAACTTTCTTGTCACGCTAAGGGTGCATACTTCTTATTTCCAAATGTTCGCACAATCATTGATATTGGGGGACAAGATGCCAAGGCTCTAAAAATAGGAGACAATGGTATGCTTGAAAACTTCGTTATGAATGACAAGTGTGCAGCGGGAACTGGAAGATTCTTAGATGTTATCGCAAAGGTTCTTGAAGTAGATGTTTCCAAACTAGAAGAGTTAGACGCACTGTCTACTAAAGACGTTAGTATTTCTTCTACTTGTACAGTTTTCGCCGAATCAGAAGTTATTTCGCAACTGGCAAGTGGATCGAAGATTGAAGATATAGTTAAGGGGATTCACAAATCAATCGCCGCAAGAGTTGGTTCTCTTGCAAAGAGGGTTGGTTTAAATGATGACATAATATTCACAGGTGGTGTTGCTTTAAATAAGGGTATGGTAAGAGCCCTTGAAGAAAATACAGGTCACAAGATCTACACTTCACCTTTATGTCAACTAAATGGTGCTCTTGGTGCAGCGCTATTTGGATATCAAAAATGTAAATTAGAAAAGTTAAAAGAAAAAAAGGCTAATGCATAATTTATTTTAGGAGGTAAACTATGGCTGAAACAATTCAAAAAATACCTGGTAAAAAACCAAGACCAATCGAAGGACACATTCCTGCAGCTCAAGCACTAAGAAATGTAGTAGATAGAGTTTATGGAGCAGCATGGGATGCTAAAAAAAGAGGAGAACTAGTTGGATGGTCATCATCTAAATTCCCTATTGAGCTTGCAAAGGCATTTGGACTACACGCTGTATATCCAGAAAACCACGCAGCTACAACTGCAGCTAAAAAAGACGGTTTAAGACTTTGTCAAACAGCTGAAGATATGGGATACGATAACGATATTTGTGGTTACGCAAGAATTTCACTTGCTTACGCAGCTGGAGAACCAACTGACTCAAGAAAGATGCCACAACCAGACTTCGTACTTTGCTGTAACAACATCTGTAACATGATGACAAAATGGTACGAAAACATTGCAAGAATGCACGACATTCCAATGATTATGATTGACATTCCATTCCAAAATACAGTTGATGTACCTGAAGAAAAAGTTGATTACTTAATGGGACAATTCGAATATGCTATTCACCAACTTGAAAAACTTACTGGTAAGAAGTTTGATGAAAAGAAATTCGAAGAAGCTTGTAAAATTGCAAACAGAACTGCTGCTGCATGGTTAAAGGCTTGTTCATACATGGCTTACGAACCATCTCCACTTTCTGGCTTTGACCTATTTAACCACATGGCAGACATTGTTGCTGCAAGATGTGAAATTGATGCAGCAGAAGGCTTTGAACTTCTAGCAGCTGAATACGAACAATCAGTTAAAGAAGGAACTTCTACTTGGGAATACCCAGAAGAACACAGAATCCTATTTGAAGGTATCCCTTGCTGGCCAGGACTTAGACACTTATTTGAACCACTAAAACAAAATGGAGTTAACGTAACTGCAGTAGTATATGCACCTGCTTTCGGTTTCCAATACACAACTGTTAGAGAAATGGCTGCAGCTTACTGTAAGGCACCTTGTTCAGTATGTATCGAAGACGGTGTTGAATGGAGAGAAACAATGGCTAAAGAAAACGGAGTTTCTGGAGCACTTGTTAACTACAACAGATCATGTAAACCATGGTCAGGAGCAATGCCTGAAATCGAAAGAAGATGGAGAGAAGACCTTGATATTCCAGTAGTTCACTTTGACGGTGACCAAGCTGACGAAAGAAACTTCTCTGATGAACAATACAAGACAAGAGTTCAAGGTTTAGTGGAAATTATGAACGAAAGAAAGGCAGATAGAATCGCTAAGGGCGAAGATATCTACACTAACTTCGAAAACACTAAAGAAACTGACTGGTCTAAGACTACAATTTAATAGGGGTGCAAAATGACTGATATAAAAGAATTATTAAAAGAATTTAAACATATAGCAGAAAACGGAAGAGAACAAATCGACAAGTACCTTGCAGAAGGTAAAAAAGTAGTTGGTGTTTTCCCTTACTACGCACCTGAAGAAATCATCTATGCAGGTGGACTTGTTCCATACGGAGTATGGGGAGGACAAGGCCCAATTGATAAGGCTAAAGAATATTTCCCAACATTCTACTATTCACTAGCACTTAGATGTTTAGAAATGGGTCTTGACGGATCACTTGACGGACTTAGCGCATCAATGGTAACAACACTTGATGATACACTAAGACCATTCTCTCAAAACTACAAAGTTTCTGTTGGTAGAAAGATTCCTATGGTATTCTTAAACCATGCACAACACAGAAAAGAAGAATTTGGTAAAAAATACAACGCTACAATCTTCAAACAAGCTGCTGAAAGACTTGAAGAAATTTGTGACGTTAAGATTACTGACGAAAACCTTAAGAAGGCTTGCGAAGTTTACAATGAAAACAGAGCTCTTAAGAGAGAATTTGTTAAACTATGTGGAGACTATTCACAAACAATTAAAGCATCTGATAGAAGTAACGTTCTTAAGGCATCACACCACATGCTAAAAGACGAACACAACAAGATGTTAAAAGAACTTATTGAAGCACTTAAGGCTATGCCAAAAGAAGAATGCAAGGGACCAAGAGTAGTAACTTCTGGTGTTATCACTGATAACCCTGCACTTCTTCAAGTACTTGACGACTTCAATATCTGTGTAGTTGCAGACGACGTTGCAAGTGAATCAAGAGGATTCAAGGTTGATGTTGATACTTCAATCGAAGATCCATACATGGCACTTGCTGACCAATTCGCAAGAATGGACGAAGATCCAATTCTTTACGACCCAGACATTTGGAAGAGACCAAAATATGTTGTTGACCTAGCAGTTGATAACGATGCTGATGGTTGTCTAGTATTCATGATGACATTCAACGATACAGAAGAAATGGAATATCCATCACTAAAACAAGCTTACGAAAAAGCGGGTATTCCACTAATCAAACTTGGTTATGACCAACAAATGACTGACTTCGGTCAAGCTAAGACTCAACTTGAAACATTTGAAGAAATGGTTCAACTTAATAGAATATAATAAAATAATATAAATTTTTAAGGCGTCGAGAGATCGGCGTCTTTTTTGTTTGCTTCGACATGATTTATAAAATAAAAAAACATAGAGCACAAAAGCTGAAATATAAAAAAATTAAAGGAGGAAAAGATTCATCGTAAAAAATAGAATCTTAAGTCTTTCATAAATAAAAATCCCTATTATTAAATAAGAAGAAAATCTTAGGCCACTTTCATTGTAAAAGACTTTCTATATGATAAAATTAAATTAAAATAATTTGAGGAGTTAGTATGAAGGAGTTCACCAGAGATTATAAGATAGATTTAATAAAATTCTTTGCTATAATAGCAACTATTGCCATCCACGTCCTTGCACCTGGATCAGCCTACGACATGGGGACTATGACCTGGAAATATTTTTTATTTGCGGGATCCTTCTTTAGGTTTTGCGTTCCAGCCTTCTGCATGGCAAGTGGTTATCTTCTCTACACAAGAGGCGAGATATCTTATGAGAAAGTTGCAAGACAGGTTATAAAATTTTTCATTTACTTTATTTTAGCAGAAATCTTTTACAGAACTTTGTCCTGCCTTTCAACAATTTTCCATTACCACAAACCCCTTGAACTTGGTGCCATGGTATCCGACATCTTAGATGGAAACTTCAAAAACCACCTCTACTATATTTTTATAATAATTTTTATCTATATTTTTGCTCCTATTGGGAATTTTCTTGTGAAGAAGGAAGAGGGCCAATTAAAATATATCTTGGGAATTTGGATTATAATTTCGCTTACAATAAATTTTGCAATAACAGTCTTTAATATAAGGATTTTTAAAATCCTAAAGTTTTATGAACTTAGTGGGGCCTACAACTATGTGATGTTTGCTCTTTTGGGAGGATATTTTAAAAAGTATAAGTCCAAAATTCTTGACAGGAAAGCAGGTTTTTATATTTTTATTTTTCTCGCATCTTATATCCTCTTGGTCCTAAGTGTAATAAAGATGAGCGGGGAAGGCTTAAACCTTTACGCCTGGGAAGGCAACAACATTTTGATCTTTGGTCTGGCCTATTCACTTTTTGCCCTATGCATGAAGGCGAAAATCGAAAGTCAAAAGCTAAAGACTTTTCTAAGGATAGTTTCTGAAAATATTTTTGTGATTTTTATAATCCATTTGGTCTTTCTGGACTTTTTGGGCAGCCGTGGGCTAACTTATGTAAACTTTGCTGGTCTAAGCAAGGTCCTAGTTAGCATCCTAGAAGTTATGGGGATTTTTATCATTTCACTAATCACTTCTATAATCTTGAGGTCTATAAAAAAGAAATTAAACTTGAGAATTTTATAAAAACTAAGGATAAAGAAAGTAGGTAATTATGGAAATATTAATTTTAAGGGAAGAAGATATTTTAAAGGCAGTTGATATTAAAGATATAATTGAGGCAGACAAGGAAGCCCTAAAAAATTACAGCGACGGAGGGTCGGACATACCTCTAAGGACTGTAATTGATGTAGACAAAGACTCATCAAGCACTGCAATTTTTATGCCGGGCTTCATCAAGGACAAGAATGCCCTTGGTATGAAGATAATCGACATCTATCCAGATAATATTGAGAAGGGACTTGTTACATCTCCATCAACAATGATTTTAATCGACAAGGACAATGGATTTGTAAAGACAATTCTCGATGGAACAATCCTCACAAGATTAAGGACTGGGGCAGTGTCAGGTGCAGCAACAGAGGTCTTATCCAATGAAGATGCAAGATCCTTTCTCTTAATAGGTACTGGTGGCCAAGCTGGGACTCAGCTTGAGGCAGTCCTTGCAGTAAGAGATATAGAAGAGGCCTACGTTTTTGATGTTAACTACGAGAGGGCAGAGGCCTTTGCCAAAGAAATGAATGAAAAATTAAAAAAATATGGGACAAAGATACTTGCAATTAAAGAGCTTGATGAAGCCTTAGGAGATGTGGACATAATAACTACTGTTACAACTTCCAAGAAGCCTGTATTTGATGGCAATAAGATCAAGAAGGGTGTCCATGTAAATAGCGTTGGGTCTTACACTCCTGACATGCAGGAAACTCCTCCAGAACTTTTGGTAAGGGCTGACAAGATCTTCACTGATACAAATGAAGGTGTAATTGAAGAAGCAGGGGACGTTATAATACCAATAAGTGAAGGAAAAATTTCTAAAGAGAAAGTTGCTCACGAACTTGGTGACCTCCTACTTGGAAGAGAAGTGGGAAGAGAGTCAAAGGAAGAGATAACTTGGTTCAAGACTGTGGGCTTCGCAGGCCTAGACCTTGTGGCAGGCGAAAAGATTTACCAACTTGCTAAGGATAAGGGAATAGGTACAAAAATAGAAATGTAAAATAAATTAGAAAACTGTCAGAAGTCTGACAGTTTTTTTGTTGTTTAATTTGCAATTGTAAAAATGCAATAAAAAACTGTTGCCCAAAGCAACAGTTTATAATTAATATTAAGCTTCTTTAACAACAGTGTTTTCTTCGAAAGCTCTATTGTCAAGTTTTTCCATACCAGCTGGAACTTGAACTTCATGAATGTTATTCTTTCTGAATGCATACATGTCGATTTCCTTAATGTTCTTAGGTAAGTTTACTTCTGTAAGGTTGTTCTTGTAGAAAGCACTTACACCAATGAATTCAAGTGTTTCAGGAAAATCAATTTCACCGATTTGGTTTAGTGAGAAAGCATTGTCACCGATAAATTCAACTTCTTCTGGTAACTTAACGTCAGTTAATTTGTTTCTGTAGAAAGCATAAGCATCAATCTTTTTAACTGAATCAGGAATTTCTACTTCAGTAAGGTTGTTAACACCAAAAGCTTCGTATTGGATTTCTTCTACAGTTTCAGGAATTACAACAGAGTTAAGTTTTCTTCTAAAGAAGCATTGTTCTCCAATTACTCTAATCTTAGTTCCGTCAGGTCCTTCAGTAGGCACTACCATATCAAATAATTCTTCATTTTTGATTTTGTCTTTGCCCTTTCTTGTCATGCCCTTTAAAACATCGCCGTCAAAAATAAAATCATCAAACTCCCAAGGTTTTTCCATATTATGTACGTCCTCCCCCTAATTAAAAATTTTTCTTATATATATTATAACATAAGGACCAAAAATTATAAAGGAAGCTTGTTAATTAGGCGAAGGATGAACACTTTTTATGATAAGAAAAATCTTTTTTACTAATAGTTTATTTAAAAAGATTTTTCTTACTATATATAAAAATTTATTGGCGAAAAATTATTTAATAAAGAGCCCTATAAAAAGGATTTCATAAATTTTTAAAATTTAAATGGATCAAGGGAAGGACTATGTTATAAAAATTTTTGATTTCCATGGCAGGAGGAAAAAGTAACTTTAAATCAAAAAAGGATTTTAATTCAATAAATTTAATGTAAAAGATAAATTATTTATCGATAAACAATAAATAATTATTGAAAAACATAAACTTAAATATTATAATAAAGAAAAAGAAAGGAGCTTATCATGAAATCTTTTAGAGTTAAATTTATTGGGGGACTTTTACTCCTTGCTATTTTAATCTTAACTTGCGGACTCTATGGAGTTTATAAATTTGCTAAGCTAGTGGCAGGAATCTACCCCATGTTTATGAATATGCAGTATCCCATGATGGTCTTGTGTCAAGCCATGGTCTTGGGACTTATACTTGCCCTAGTTTTTGGACTCTTGGCATTAAAAAATTATGGGGAGGACAAAGTTTTTGAGAGGAAGACACTTTTTAACCTTCAAGTAGTGGCCCTTTCCTTTATAGGAATTTTTCTTTTATCTATCCTCGCAATTATTTACACCAACTTCAACCTCCAGGGTTCCATAACAAATCTTATTTTTATTGGGACAGGTCTTGTGTCCATGCTTGTGGGACAAATTTTTCTTCTCTTGTGCGATATGGTTAAAGAAGGCATAGACTTGAAAGAAGAAAATGATCTTACGATTTGAGGTGGACTATGGGAAAAATAATTGTTGATTTAGACGTTGAACTTGCAAAGAACAAGATGACTTTGACAGAATTGTCTGAGGAAGTTGGCATTAGCCTTTCAAATCTTTCTATCTTAAAGACAAATAAGGCAAGAGCCATAAGATTTTCTACACTTTCAGAAATTTGTAGGGTCTTAGACTGTCAAGTTGGAGATATTTTACGCTACGAGGGTGATGAAGATGACCGATAAAAAATTTAAAAATATTTTAATTACAATGTTCATAATTTTTCTTGCCGCTATACCACTTTTATACTTTTTGTCTGATCCAAGAGATCAGTCAGTGAAGAAAGTAGAAAATGAATTTGGCATAAGACTTCCCAAGTCCGTGAAGAGGGAAAAGGAACTTTATAAGGAGCCAAGCTTTCATGGAGATGGGGAAGCTGCAATTTTATTTTCTTTTGACAAGAAGGACCTTGGAGAAATTAAAAATGAATTAGATGCTTATCAAGTTATAAAAGATGAAAATAAGAAATCTCAAGTAGAAACTTGCCTTTTAAAAGTTAAGGAGAGGGGCTTCGACACATCTCTTGATATGAATGATAAAATTTATTTTAAGTCGACTTCAGAATATATTTTTGAAGGAATGTATGGAAATTTTGTAGCCCTTATACTTGATGAGGACAAGGGAGAAATTTTATTTTTAGAATGGGACACTTAAAGTAAAAATGATAAAGAAAATCAATTGAAATTTTTTAAAAAGAGACTCGAAAAGAGTCTTTTTTTAATAAAGAAAAATCAGAGAGCTTTCTCTAAGTAAAAAATTAAAAATATATACTTATAGGTTTTTAAAATAAGTATGAGGGGTATTTCTTATACGAAAGCTTTATATGACACATTAAAGTAAAGTAAGGAGTGTAATATGACTAAACCAAATATTAATTTAGATAAAAAGTATGGCCTATTTATTGGCGGAGAATTTGTTGAAAGTGAAAATGGAGAAACTTTAGATGTATTTTGTCCAGCTGATGGAGAAAAACTTGCATCAATTGCCCAAGCATCTGAAGCTGATGTAGACAAGGCTGTTAAGGCAGCTTGGGAAGGCTTCCACCAATTCAAAAAGACAAATAGATACGAAAGAGCAAAAGTCTTAAACAAGATTGCTGATATTATTGATGAAAATGCTGACCACCTTGCCATGGTTGAAACTCTTGACAATGGTAAGCCAATTAGGGAAACAAGAAATGTTGATATTCCACTAGCATCTGAACACTTTAGATACTTTGCAGGAGCAATCCTAGCTGAAGAAGGAACTGCTAATGCTATTGACGAAAACACATTATCCATAGTTCTTCGTGAACCACTTGGAGTTGTTGGTCAAATTATTCCATGGAACTTCCCATTTTTAATGGCAGCATGGAAATTATCTCCAGCCCTAGCAGCAGGGGACGCAGTTGTAATTAAACCATCTTCAACAACTTCACTTTCCCTATTAGAACTTATGAAGTTGATAAAAGATGTAGTGCCAAAGGGAGTTATTAACGTAGTAACAGGATCTGGATCTAAGTCTGGTGAATACCTACAACACCATGAAGGACTTTTAAAACTTGCCTTCACTGGATCAACTGAAGTTGGCTACAAGATTGCAGGAGCTGCAGCAGAAAAATTAATTCCAGCTACCCTAGAACTTGGTGGTAAGTCTGCTAACATCTTCTTTGATGACTGCGACATGGATCTTGCAATTGATGGTCTTGCTATGGGTATCCTATTCAACCAAGGTCAAGTATGCTGTGCAGGTTCAAGAGTTTTCGTTCACGAAAATATCTACGACGAATTTGTTGAAAGAGCAATTGAAAAATTCAAGAACATCAAGGTTGGTCTACCTTGGGAAGAAGACACTCAAGTTGGTGCCCAAGTAAACAGATCACAAACTGAAAAAGTTCTTGGATATGTAGAAGTTGCAAGAAAAGAAGGAGCAACAATTGCTGTTGGTGGCGAAAAGGCTACAAAGAATGGCACAGAAAATGGTTACTTCACAATGCCAACTCTTATTACAAATGCTGACAACAATATGCAAGTTGCAAGAGAAGAAATCTTTGGACCAGTTGCAGTTGTAATTAAGTTTAAAGATGAAGATGAAGTTATTAAGATGGCAAATGATTCAGACTATGGTCTAGCAGGAGCTGTTTGGACAAGAGATATCAACAAGGCAATAAGAGTTGCAAGAGCAATTGAAACTGGTAGAGTTTGGGTTAACACTTACAACCAACTTCCAGCAGGTGCACCTTTTGGCGGCTACAAAAAATCTGGTATTGGTAGAGAAAACCACAAGATGATGCTTGATGCTTACTCACAAGTTAAGAACATCTTTATTGATACTTCTGAAAAATCTTCAGGACTTTACTGAGAATAAATTTTATAAATAAATAGAATAATCAAAAAGAGGGCTTATAGTTTTCACTATAGCCCTTTTTTAGTGCTTAAAATTTTAAATTAAAATAATTTTAAAATTAAAAGATTTATAATTTTTCTTACATGCCTGCGCTCATCTTAATGGCAATGTCTAAGAACTTCGTAATAATTAGTGCATTTGAAATATTTGAAATAAATCCACCAATTACTGGAACAACGAAGAAGGCAAGCTTAGAGAACCTATACTTGTCACAAACTGTCTTCATAGTTGTCATTGAAACTGGAACAGCACCTGTTGAGAATCCAAGGTGACCTACTGCCATAACAGCTGAGTCATAGTTCTTGCCAAGTAGTCTAAATGTTAAGAAGTAAGTGAATACTAGAACAAGAACAACTTGTGCAAGAAGAAGAACGATTAGTTGAGGTCCTAGGTCTGCAAGTTGCCATAGCTTCATACTTACAATTGACATTGAAACGAAAAGTGCAAGAGAAAAGTCTCCAACAGTATCAATTGCTTCAAGAAGTGAATCGGTAACTCTTCCTGTCTTATCAAGGAAGACTCTCACAAGAATACCACCAAGCATACAGCAAACGTGAATTGGAATGTTAGTACCAACTTTTTGTAGGCCCAAGAAAATTAATTGGCCAATACCACAAGCAAGAACCATCATGTTTATAGAAGAAATCATAGTCTTCTTGTTCATCAAAACAGTTTTAGCTGTATCAACAAGAGTGTTTTCTTGATTATCTAGTTCTGGATTTTCAAATCCAAATTTCTTAACGATAAAGTTACCGTAAGGTCCGCCAATAAGTGAACCTGCAATAAGTCCAAAAGTAGCAGATGCAATGGCAACTTCCATGGCAGCAGTTTGACCAGCTTCAACAGCTATTGGTGCAAAACTTGCAGCGTTACCGTGGCCACCTGTCATTGGGATTGAGCCAGTCATCATTGAGATAAGTGGATTAACTCCCATTAGGCCACCAACTCCAAGTGCAACTGCATTTTGACAAGCTGCAAGTAGGGCAGCTAAAGCTGCAAAGATAACTACAAGCTTTCCACCTTGTTTTAAAAGTGAAAGGCTGGCTGCAGCTCCACTAGCCGCGAAGAATAGACAATAAAATAAAGTATTAACTGTCTTGAAGTCAAAGTTTGGCTCCATAATACCTGCATAGTATAAAATCATAGTGATAATTGAAATAATAGTGCCGCCTACTACAGCAGATGGAAGGCAGTATTTAACTAAAACTGGAAATTTCTTTCTCAAGAAGTCCCCAAGATAGATACCGATTACGCCAAGAAATAGAGTTTCAAACATGCCGAACTCGATTACAATTCTTTCCATATTTTTTCCTCCTAAAAAATATTATTAATACTATTAATATAGTAACCATTTGATTATAAGGGATAAAGCTTATCAAGTCAAAGGCTTTATCCAACTAACATAAAAGAACTTTAAAATCAAATAAAAAGATTTATTAAAACTACAAAACTTTCATATAATATCAGGCAAAAGTACAAAAAACTCCCTAAATGTGATAAAATTATAATTATTAATAAGAAGAGAAAGCAAAATTTATAAACAGGAGTGATATTATGACAATTGTAAAACCATCAACCCTTCCAGGTTTTATAGAACTACTACCAAAGGATCAAATTCTCTTTAATGAGATGAAAGACATTATTAGAAAAAATTTTGAAAAGCACGGCTTTTTGCCCATAGATACTCCAGTTATAGAAAAATCTGAAGTCCTACTAGCAAAGGGCGGTGGAGAAACTGAAAAACAAATTTACAGGTTCTCAAAGGGAGACACTGACATGAGTCTTAGGTTTGATTTGACAGTTCCTCTAGCAAGATACACTGTTGAGCACATGAACGACTTATCCTTCCCATTTAAAAGATATCAAATAGGAAAAGTTTACAGGGGAGAGAAGGCTCAAAAGGGACGTTTTAGAGAGTTCTACCAATGTGATATTGACACAATTGGCATGGGAGAACTATCCCTTGTCAATGACGCAGAGTTCCCGGTTGTAATCTTCCACACTTTTAAGGACTTAGGCTTTACAGATTTCACAATCCACCTTAATAATAGAAAGATCTTAAAGGGCTTCTTCTCATCACTTGGCATCGAAGACTCCATGAATGTACTTAGGACCGTTGACAAGTTAGATAAGATTGGGGAAGAAAGTGTCCTTGAAGAACTAGGAGAAAATGGAATAGGAAGAGATTCTGGAGAAAAAATCCTAGAATTTATAAAAATCAAGGGAACTGTAGATGAAATTCTTGAACAACTAAGAGCCTTAAAAATAGAAGATGAAATCTTCCAAGAAGGACTTGATGAATTAACACAAGTTGTTGGATACATGAGGGACTTTGGTATAGACGAGGACTGTTTTGACATTGACCTAAAGATTGCAAGAGGTCTTGACTACTACACAGGCACAGTTTATGAAACTACTCTTGATAACTATCCAAAGATTGGATCAGTTTGCTCAGGTGGAAGATACGAAGACCTTGCAAGCTATTACACAGACAAGACCCTACCAGGAGTTGGGATTTCCATTGGACTTTCGAGACTTTTCTACCAATTAAATGAAGCAAAAATAATTTCTAGTGAAGAAAAATCTTTAGTTGACCTTTTAATTATCCCAATGGATGATTGCATCCACGACGGAATTAAACTCCTAAGTGAACTTAGAGAAAAGGGAGTAAGGGTTTCTGTCTACACAGAATTTGCAAAATTAAAGAAGAAATTTAAGTACGCAGACCAAACAAAGGTGGACTATGTAATAGTTCTTGGCGAAGAAGAGATAAAAACTAGAAAGTATAGTTTGAAAAACATGCACTCAGGAGATCAGGAAGAAGTAACTTTTGATGAGTTAGTTGAAAGATTTAAGAAGTAAGCTCGGATTAAAATTAGACCTATAAACTGATAATTTCAAAGTTTATAGGTCTTTTTTGTTGCACTTTTTTTTATTTAAGCTTAAAATAGGATAGAAACATGAAGAAATGAGATGAGAATTTTTGAAAAGACAAGATATAAGAAATATAGCTATTATTGCCCACGTTGACCACGGTAAGACTACCCTAGTTGATGCCCTATTAAGACAATCAGGTATCTTTAGGGAAAACCAACAAGTTAAGGACAGGGTAATGGACTCAAATGACATTGAAAAGGAAAGAGGTATCACTATCCTTTCCAAGAACACTGCTGTTAACCACAATGGAGTTAAGATCAATATCATTGACACTCCAGGACACGCTGACTTCGGTGGCGAAGTTGAACGTGTTTTAAAAATGGTAAATGGTGTTGTCCTACTTGTAGATGCCTTTGAAGGACCAATGCCACAAACTAAGTTTGTGTTAAAGAAGTCCTTTGAACTTAACCTTCCAGTTATTGTCTGCATCAACAAGGTAGATAGACCTGAAGCAAGACCACTTGAAGTAGTTGACGAAGTTCTAGACTTATTTATTGAATTGGGTGCTGACGAATCTGTACTTGAATGTCCTTTTGTATTTGCATCAGCTAAGCAAGGTATTGCAGCTCTTGATGTAGAGGACAAGATGGAAAACATGGACCCACTTTTTGAAACTATTATTAATTACATTCCAGGTCCAGAACAAAGAGATGATGAACCTTTTAAACTTCTAATTTCCACAATTGACTACAATGAATACATTGGAAGAATTGGTATTGGAAAAATCGAACAAGGTATTATTAACGAAAACGACAAACTTGTGAGAGTTAATAAACTTGACCCAGACTTTAAAGAAAATATTAAGATTGCACAAATCTATGAGTTTGAAGGTCTAGACAGGGTTGAGGTTGATTCATCACGTTCAGGTTCCATTGTTGCAGTAACAGGTATCGAAGACATCAACATTGGCGATACTATTACTTCAACAGAAGACACAGAAGCTCTTGAATTTGTAAAAATTTCTGAGCCAACAATTTCCATGAACTTCTCTGTAAATGATTCACCTTTTGCAGGAAGGGTTGGAAAGTTCTTGACTTCAAGACAAATCAAGGCAAGACTTCACAGAGAACTACAAACTGACGTAGGACTAAGAGTTGAAGATACTGACTCAACTGATTCCTTTAAGGTTTCTGGTAGGGGAGAACTTCACCTTTCAGTTTTAATTGAAAACATGAGACGTGAAGGTTATGAGTTCCAAGTTTCCAAACCACAAGTTCTTTATAAATATGATGAAAATGGCAAAAAGTTAGAGCCAACAGAAAGAGTTACTATTGATGTTGACAATGTCTACGCCGGATCTGTTATAGAAAAACTTGGCAGGAGAAAGGGAGAGCTTGTTAACATTGTTGAACCTAATGGGGGCTACCAAAGGCTTGAATTTATTATTCCATCAAGGGGACTTATTGGTTATAGGACAGAATTTATGACTGACACTAAGGGTTCTGGAATCCTAAATTCTATTTTTGAATCCTATGTGCCTTTCAAGGGAGAAATCCCAAGAAGGGTAAATGCATCTATTGTTTCCTTTGACACAGGAACAGCTTCAGCTTATGGACTTAACAACGCCCAAGAACGTGGTACCCTATTTGTTGAGCCAGGTGAAGATGTTTATGAAGGTCAAGTTGTTGGTGAATCACCAAAGGGAATTGAAATTGAAGTTTCTGTTACTAAGTCAAAGAAACAAACTAACGTCAGAGCATCAGGTTCTGATGAAGCCCTTAGACTTTCTCCAGTTAGGAAGATGAGTCTTGAAGAAGCTTTAGAGTTTATTGAAGATGACGAGCTAATAGAAATTACACCTAATGAATTTAGACTTAGAAAGAAAATTCTAAACTCACAAACAAGATATAAATCAAAGAAAAATAAATAATTTTAGGAAAGGAGTAAAAGATGTTTAGTGCATATTTTGGGATGCTTAAAAACTTTGCCCAAGTTTATTCAGTACTATTTATTGTAAACTTACTAGTATCCACCTTTATAATTTTATTTGACAACAAGAAGCCAATATCCACATTATTGTGGGTAATGGCTATTAACTTCTTGCCCCTTCTTGGTTTTGTACTCTACCTTTTTATAGGACAGGACATTTCAAAATCCAAAATATTTAGTGGCAAACATAAAAAGGACGAGATCCTAAGCAAGGAATCAAAAGCTCAATTAAGAGAGATAAAGAACAAGGAATTTAGGTTTTCAAAAAAGAGAACTGCCAAACACATTGATATGGTTGAGATGTTCAACAAGGCAGAAAACGAAATGCTCTACACCGACAACAAGGTAAAGATTTTTAACGATGGAGTTGAAAAATTCGCTGCCCTCTTTGAAGACTTGAGAAAGGCTAAACATACAATTTACGTTCAATATTATATTTTTAAATCAGATGGACTTTCCACTGAATTTATGGATATACTAAAGTCAAAGGCCAAGGAAGGCCTTGACGTTTACTTATTAGTTGATGGCATGGGTGTTAGGAAGATGAAGTTAAGGGACAGGAAGTCTCTTGAAAAAGCTGGAGTTAAGTTTGCCATCTTCTTCCCAGGTATTATTGATAAGATCAACACTCACATCAACTACAGAAACCACAGAAAGATTGCTGTAATCGACAAGAGAATTGGTTATGTTGGCGGCTTTAACGTTGGAGATGAATATGTATCCAAGGGTCCCATGGGCTATTGGAGAGACACCCACCTAAGGATAGAGGGTCCAGCAGTCAATGGACTTGCCTGGAGATTTTTCTTAGACTTCAAGTTTGCATCAGAAGACCACACCAAGGGTTTCACTACAGAAATTTTTCCAGAGATAGAAGAAGGAGTGGACATAAATATTGTCACAAGTGGACCAGATACCAAGGCAGACTCCATAAGAAATGGCTACGAAAAACTAATAACTTCTGCAAGGAAGGAACTCTACATCCAAACTCCTTACTTTGTTCCCGATGAGGGACTTCTAAAGGCAATAAAGGTTGCAGCCCTAAGTGGAGTTGACGTCCACATAATGTTCCCAGCCAAGCGTGACCACCTCTTTGTTCACTGGGCATCCCTTTCCTTCTTGGGAGAGCTTTTAAAGTGGGGAGCTCATGTCTACCAATATGAAGCTGGCTTCCTCCACACAAAGATTATGATATCAGATGATTACCTTTCAAGTGTTGGGACAGCAAACTTCGACATAAGATCCTTTGAACTAAACTTTGAAGTCAATGCCTTCTTATACGATGAAGAATTAAATAAAAAATTAAAGGAAGACTTTAAGAGAGATCTTGAAGAGTGCACAGAGATAACAAAGGAAACTTATGCCAAGAGGTCAAAGTTCACTAAGCTTCGTGAATCATTTTCAAGACTTTTATCTCCCCTCTTATAGGATATAATGGATATAGAAATAAATAAAAAGAAGATAAGGTCCCTAAGGCTTAGGGTCGAAGATGGGATTATAAAAGTTTCTGCTCCAAGGTCTATGACTGACAGAGCCATAAAAGAATTTATTAAAAACAATGAGGAAGCCATTGAGAGACTAAAGAGGGAAGATGAGAGAAGAGGACGCTACAAGAACCACTTGTTTGGTCAAAAGGTAAACTTCACTTCAGAGGAAGAACTTGAAAAAATTTACAGACGAGAGCTACAGAAGGTCTTGGATGAAATTTTTCCAAGATACGAAGCCTTGACTGGACTCTCAGCCAAGTCCTATGAGATAAGGAAGATGAAGGTGAGATGGGGGACCTGCTATCCACAGCGTGGAGATATAAAAATAAATCTCTACCTAGCAGCGAGACCTCTGGAGCAAATCGAGGCAGTTGTCCTTCATGAGTTAGTTCACTTAAAATTCTTTCACCACGACAAGAATTTTATAAATGAGTGCAAGAAGTACATGGAAAACTATGAAGAAATTGAAAGAGAATTAAAGACCTAGGTGATAAAATGAAAAAAGCTTTAAAAATTTTGGGAATAATAGCGGGAATTCTTATCCTAATGAAACTTTTTAACATTTCCATCTTTATTGGAAATCAAAGAATTGATAAACACTTTATTGTCAGTGGAATTAGAAACTTTAACCTAGGAGATCTCTTTGACAAGGTCTCAAGATTTTTTGACGAATTAGCTGGTGGAATAAGAAGAGCAATAAACAGTCTATGACCTTGTAAGGTATTAGGACTTTATAAAAATCTACAACTTTATAAGAATTTAAATAAGAATAATAAAGCACGACCTTCGTGCTTTTATTTTTTTGCAAAAATTTAAATATATTATTGTGTTATAATTAATAAGTAAAATTTTGAATTAAGGTGATTAAATGAATTTAACTTTTCTTATACTAGGCTGTGTGGTGCCTGGACTTATGACAGGGGTTGGGGCAATCCCTATATTTTTTGCAAAGGATGTGAGTCAGAAGGGACTGGACATTCTCCTTGCAGCTGCAGCAGGAGTTATGCTTGCAGCAACTTGCTTCTCCCTTGTTATACCAAGCCTTGAGATAGCTAATGGAACTATGGGCGTTGTCTCAACGGGACTTGGAATTTTTTTTGGGGCTCTCCTTCTTGATTTAATCGACAAGTTTGCGCCCCACGAGCACTTAATAGACAATAGACACGAGGGAGCAAATGTAAAGAACTTATCCAAGATGTGGCTCTTTGTAATTGCCATTGCCATCCACAACTTTCCAGAAGGACTTGCAACTGGTGTAAGTTTTGGTGGAGAAAATGTGGCAAATGGTCTTTCAGTTGCCCTTGGCATCTCCCTACAAAATATGCCAGAGGGACTTGCTGTTGCCCTTGCCCTTGTTCGTGAAGGCTACACTCGCAAGAAGGCCTTTGCCATAGCAAGCTTGACAGGACTTGTTGAGCCTATTGGAGCCTTCCTTGGAGTTGGACTTGTTTCCATCTTCTCTGCAACTCTTGGCTTCATACTTGCCCTTGCAGGAGGAGCTATGCTCTTCGTAATAAGCGACGAGATTATACCAGAGACCCACAATAACGGCTATGAGAGAGAGGCAACTTATGGGGTAGTTTTTGGATTCATCCTAATGATGTTTTTAGATACTCTTATATAAAAATAAAAAACCAGAGCTAGGAAAGAAGCTTCAAAATCCTAAACTAGTATTGAGAACTTTCTTCGCAGCTCTGGTTTATTTTTTATAAATTTTGACTTCTTAATTAAAAGACTAGGACTTGATAGCCCTGGCTTACATATTTTTCCATGCCAGCGTGGCCCTTCATGTCATCTAAAAATGTAAGGCCAAGCCTTTCGTTATCTTCATATACACCTAGGACCTTGGAGCAAGCCTTACAGACGCCCACAATAAGTCCTGAGTCCAAGAGTTTTTTATAAAGAGGATTTTTCTCGTCTTCTAAAATTTTTGGAAGCTTGACAGACTTGCCTTCAAGAATTATTTTTACTTCCTTGCCAGCTTCTAGGAGGGAGTCTGCATTTAACATGACGTGGTTAAAGCACATCTTCTCGCCTTCCATTACATAAAAAAGTATTTTTTCCAGAATATTCTCCTTATAATTTTTCTATTGAATCGTAGATGAGTTCTGCCTCATTGTTGTAAAAAATTTCTATTGAAGCATCTTGCCAGTCGTTTGCATCCTCAAAACCTGTGACTATTCCAGAAAATCTCATGTAGGCATAGCCAAAGGACTCATTTATTATTTCAAAATCAAGCCTTAAAAGTTCATTAATGGAAATTCTTTTGTAAGTTCCATCCTTATAGAGATTTATTTCCACTCCATTGTAAAAGTCATCATTAAGTTCTTCTAGTTCACCCTCTTTATAAAAGTCAGGGTCAAAGGAATGAATTAAATTTCCGGTAAATTCTCCAAGTTCTTCTTTGGTAAAGCTTATTTCATTTTTATAAAGTAGTAGCTTTGGATTTGTCATCATATAGTCAACTTGACCCTCAGGTGTATTTTCAAAATAAAGACCTTGGTCAAAAAATAAAAGAATCTTGTCGGAAAGATTTTCTATATTCACGAGCCTAAAGTCGTGAAAGGAAAATACTTGATTTAATAAATTTAATTTCATAAGACTCACTTGTGGTAGGGGTGGTTATTAATTATCCTAAAGGCCCTGTAGATTTGTTCCATCAAGATCACTCGCATAAGCTTGTGGGGGAAGGTCATCTTGGAGAAGCTGAGTTTGTAGTCAGCCCTAGATAAAACTTCTTGAGATAGTCCTAAGCTTCCACCAATTACAAAAGTTATGTTGGAGTGGCCGTCAATCATAAGGTCCTTGATTTTATCTGCAAAGGCAACAGAGTCCAGGCTCTTGCCACCAATCTCAAGGGCAATGACATAGGCTCCATCCTTTATCTTGGAGAGGATTTTTTCGCCTTCCACATTTTTTACCTTCTCCATGTCCTTGTCTGACAAATTTTCGGGACAGGGTTCGTCCATAATTTCAAAAATGCTTAAATCTGCGTAAGACTTAAGCATTTTTTTGTACTCATTTATGGCATCCTTAAAATAATTTTCCTTGATCTTGCCAAGTACAATTAAATTAATGTTGATCATTTTAATTTTTTAACTTCTTCAAGAGCCTTGTCAAAGTTAACATCGTGAGTTACTTCAGGAACATATTCAACGTAAGCAACTTTTCCGTCTCTGTCAACAATTACAACTCCACGAGCAAGTAGTTGGAATTCTTCAATCATGAAACCGAACTTTTTACCAAATTCCTTGTATTTGTAGTCAGAAACAATATCTGCATTTTCGATTCCCTTAACTGAACAGAATCTTTCTTGTGCGAAAGGAAGGTCAACAGTTACAGTTACGATTTTCACATCATCAGATAACTTTGTAGCTTCTTCATTAAAAGTAGTTGCTTGAAGAGCACAAACTGGTGTGTCAATAGATGGTGCAACTGAATAAACTACGATTTTGCCCTTTAGGTCATCTGAGTTAAAGTCAGATAGGTCCCTTTTAATTGCCTTAAATGATGGAGCCACGTCTCCAACTTTGATTTCTTTTCCTTCAAGATTTACTTTATTTCCGCCAAATGTTATATCCATTTCAATTCCTCCTAAAATTATTTTTGTTTTAATTTACACTACATTTATATCCAATTATAATGAATCATAACAAGTATTGAAATAAAATGCCAATTTGACTTAAATATAAGTGAGAAAAAATTTTGTAAATTAAAGTAATAAATTAGACATAACTATATGAAGTCAACAGTAAAATGAGTAAAAACCAAAAGACAATTAAATAAAAATAAGCATAACAAACAAGCCTAAATTAATTAGGCAAAGAAAAAAATAGAGTTTTAATTATGAGGAATAAATTTAGAATTAGTTTTTAAAAGCTTAAAAATAATTCTAATTAATTTTTTAGCAACATGAGTTAAGGCAAGATTATGATGCTTGCCCTCATCTCTTTTCTTTTGCCAATAGAATTAATTTAAAGTCGCGACCAATTGATAATTATTATCGACAAACCCAGTGTTTAAGCCATTTGTAAAGGGTTATATATATAATATATTGGAAGTATATCTAAAAAAAAGAAAGAGGTAAGTAAAATGAAAAAATTAAAAGGAACAAAAACAGCAAGTAACTTAATAACAGCCTTTGCAGGAGAATCTCAAGCAGTTCAAAGATACACTCTATCTCAAAAAATTGCTGACAAAGAAGGCTACAAGCACATAGCAAAAGTTTTTGAAGAAACAGCTTTAAACGAAAGAGCTCACGCAAACGCACTTTATAAGTACTTAAAAGACGAATTTGAAAATGAAGCCATTGAACTAAACCCTGACTATACAGCATTTCCAGTAGTTTATAAGGACACAAAACTTGCCCTTAAAGGAGCTATTGATGGTGAAAATGACGAAGCTGAAACTATGTATCCAGAATTTGCAAAAGTTGCAAAAGAAGAAGGCTTTGACGACATAGCAAAATCATTTACAGAAATAGGCGAAGTAGAAGAACACCACAGAGACAGATACAAAACCCTTCTAGACACTCTAGAAGCAGGAGAAATGTTTAAAAAAGATGAAGTAATAATTTGGAAATGCCTAAACTGCGGATATATCTTCGAAGGCGAAGAAGCTCCAAAAGCATGTCCAGCATGTAAACACCCACAAGGCTTCTTTATGGCAGTAGGCCTAGTAAAATAAAACATTAGAAATAAAATATAAAAGTATAGAAACCTGACCTAGCATATAGGCCAGGTTTTTTTTACTAAATTGTAAACTTAAAAATCTTTAACTATGCTATAGCTTACTAAAGAAAATGGAGGTTAATATGAAGAGACATCTTTAGCAACAAACTTATCAGATTGATGAGTGGCAGGATCTTAACCTGCAAAATCTTGAAGCTGACTAGGAGTATCAAATTTATTGATGTCACCAATTTCAGCTCACAAGAAAATTGTTTAAGTTAAAACTATAGTGTCCAGTAGCTTCAAATCACACTTTTAAATTTTCAGAAGGATATGGTATAGTGATAGTAGAAGATTAAACCCCTCTAAATCCTTAGAAAAAGTGAAGTCATCCTTAAAAACTTCAACATCAGAATTAAAGACAAAACAATCATGCTTATCCTTAGCAAGGTCGATACCAACAAAACATAAAAATCACATCCTTAATAAAAATTGGCTGTGGTATTCTCAAAAATTATGTATCCTATCCTTCTGTGAAATAAAAGGTCTAGTCTTATCTAACTCATAAACAAATAAACATAGAACTGTGGCTGGAACCTAAATAAAATAGTCAAAGCTATAGAGGACGAACCAATCCACAAGCCTATGCTTACCATATAGTAAAAAGAAAAAAAGAACACTAATTACTATGTGTTTATTATACAAGGAGGTAGACATGAAAAAAATTTTAAAATTTTTATTTTTAATTTTTATGGCAGGAATAATTTTTACGGCCTGCACAGGCAAGGATCAAGATCTTCCAGACAAAAAAATTTATAATGTAAAGTGGACTTTGGAAAGCATGATAAAAACAGATGATGGAGTAAAATTAAGCAATGACATGGCTCTTAAATTTGACAAGAAAAATTTTGTCATGACTGATAGAAACAGTGCCTATGACTATACTGGTACTTATAAATTAAAAAAGGCTGGCGCAGGCTATGAAGTTATTATGAAGTTTGATGGTGTTGAAGAGCCTGTGACTGGGATTTATGGCATGAGAACTTACAAGGATAAGGACCCTAAGCCTGATTTAGTTTTTGAACATTGGGGTACAAAATACTCCTTTATAGGTGAAGAGAAAAAATAAGCAAACAAAAACTGTTGGAAAAATAAATCCAACAGTTTTTTCATGTCTATTAAATTTTCAAAAATTATTTTTCTTTAAAAACTTTTAGCATAAGTTTAGTTGATAAGTAGAAGAGTATTAGGACAGCAAAAACTCCAGCTAGCCCCCAAACTGCTACTTCTACACCTTGCATAAATACATTCATGTCCATCATATCACCCCTACATAAACATTGGCACAAGAGCCAAAATCATTGAACCAGCAACTACTGAGCCAAGTTGTCCTGCAACGTTAGCAGACATGGCTTGCATAAGAATAAAGTTCGTTGGGTCTTCCTTTGCTGCCATAGTTTGTACAACTCTACCAGACATAGGAAAGGCAGAGATGCCTGCTGCACCAATCATTGGGTTGACCTTGTTCTTTAAGAATAAGTTTAAGAACTTTGCAAAAAGAACGCCACCTGCTGTGTCAAAGATAAAGGCAACAAGTCCCATGGCAAGGATCATAAGGGTGTTGACGTTTAAAAAGGCATCGGCAGACATGGTTCCACCAATTGTTATCCCAAGCAAAATTGTAACGAGGTTTGAAAGTTCATTTTGTGCAGAGATTGAAAGTCTTTCAAGAACGCCACAAACTCTTATCAAGTTACCAAACATCAAAGCTCCAATAAGGGACACAGACATAGGTGCTATTATACCAGCAATAACTGTGATTACAATTGGGAATAATATTTCAACCTTCTTTGGTACGTGAACAGTGGTGTACTTCATCCTGATTTTTCTTTCCTTAGAAGTTGTCAAAAGTTTAATAACGGGTGGCTGAATAATTGGCACAAGAGACATATAAGAATAAGCTGCTACAGATATTGGTCCAAGATAATTAGGAGCAAAGACCTTTGCAACATAAATTGAAGTTGGACCGTCGGCTGCACCAATTATACCTATAGATGCTGCTTCAGGAAGTGAGAACTTGCCAGTTGAGATAGCAAAGAGCATTGTAGCAAAAATTCCAAATTGCGCCGCTGCTCCAAAGAAGAGCATGAAAGGTGATGCAATAAGTGGTTTAAAGTCGATCATTGCACCAACTCCAATAAAGATTAAAACTGGGAAAAGCTCTGTGGCAATCCCTGCCTTATAGAGTATTGTCAAGAAGCCTCCATCTCCAACTGCTGATGATAGTGGAATATTAGAAATAATTGCACCAAAACCAATAGGCAGAAGAAGTGAAGGCTCGTATTCCTTATCAATGGCAAGATAAATTAAAATTCCGCCAATGATAAACATAATTAAGTGTTTAACTTCGAGATTTAAAATCCCTTCTAAAAGTATATCCATTTTACCTCCTAATTGTTTTTAACATGGAAAGTAATATAACACAAAGACTAAAAATATTCAATTTATGCAAAATAAAAAAGCCCACAAGCGTGAGCTTCCTTTTGCTACTTATAAAATTTTTTTGAAGCTCCTTAGTGAGATGCAAGCAGTTAAGTTTAAGCAAAAATTTAAAATTACTTACTTGCTCCAATGCCTGCAAGAGCTCCATCATTTACAGCAGTGGCAACTTGTCTAACTGCCTTGACCCTTAGGTCGCCTGCAAAAAATAAATTATCAATTTTGCTTACGACATCAGAATCAACAAAGCCAAGTTCATTCTTTGGAATATCTAAGTCAATAAAACTTGTATTTGGATGCTGACCAATCATAGCAAAAATTTCAAGTCCATCCTTGGCAGTAATTTCACATCCATTAGAAAGTTTGGCAGATTTTATAAGACCATCCTTACAAGTTACAGCTTCCAAAGAGGAAGAAGTGTGGACTACAATATTATTAGATTCTTCGATTTGCTTTTTGAACTCGTGAATACATAAGAGCTTATCTTGGTTTTGTACGATGTGAACTTCCTTTGCGAACTTGGAAAGATAAATAGCTTCCTTAGCTGCACCATCAGAACCACCGTTGACTATTACAAGCTTTCCCTTAACCCTTTCTTCAGAGCCCTTAGCCCAGTGAGAAATTGTGTAGTTTTCAATCTTTAAATCCAATTCTTTTGGACTAGAGCCAGAAGCTACAATAACTTTTTTAGCTTCATAAGTGCCCTTGTTTGTCTTAACAATGAAGACATCCCCATCTTTTTTCAAGCTAAGGACCTCTTCGTATTTTAAGTCAAGCTTATAGGCCTTGATTTGATCCTCTAATCTCTTTCTAAAACTTTCTCCGTCTTCATCAACTATAACAGAAGTGTAGTGGCTAACTTTAGAAACATTTCCAATTAAACCACCAACCTTATCTTTTTCAAATATTGTCAAGTCGAGGCCCCTGGATTGTGCATAAAGAGCAGCAGAAACACCAGCAGGTCCAGCTCCAATTATAATTAAATCTTTAATATTAAAACCTCCCTTGTGTCAATATTACAATGGTGTTATAGCACTTAATAAATTTATTGTCAATAAGATGGAAAAAGAAAAAGTGAAAGATAAATTTCACAAGATAGATCGATAGCTAATTTATTTCTATGAGTTATAAATTGCAACAATAAGTTAGACACTTTTGAATGATAAATCAAAAAGAAAAGAGTAAAAAATTATGGCATTGCGCCTCATTATTATGTAGAAAATAGTCACGAAGCCATTATACCTAAAGAAATCTTCATGCGAGTTGGAGAAGAAATGTACAGACGAGCTAATATGGTAAGTGGCAAAGGGAAAAGAAGAATTTATTCCAGCAAATATGCCCTTTCAAGTATTGTCTATTGCTCTAAATGTGGCAGAAGAGAAGAATGAACAAATTAGACTAATGGAATTAGGAGAATTCTTAGACAATCAAGAATTAGAAATAGAAAGCTATGATGAAGAATTGGTAAGGAAACTAGTGGATAAGATAGTGGTTTATGATGAAATGCTTAAAGTAATATTCAAGTCTGGAATTGAGATTCTTATTGACAAGTAGCGGATCCGTGAAGGATCTATTTTTACTTATATTGGTAATAGAGTTATAATAAAAATAGGTGTATTTGAGTACTTATGACGTATTAAATGAAATAAATCGAGTATTTTAGGAGATTTTATATGAGTAGGTTATTACTATTAGAAGATGATCATAGTCTTATTTATGGTTTGTCATTTTCTTTTAAGAAGCAAGGGTTTAATGCTGATATAGCTAGAACAATAAGTGAAGCTTTAAATTTATGGGCGAAAAATGAATACGAATTATTAATTTTAGATGTATCTCTTCCTGATGGCTCAGGATTTGAATTTTGTAGAAAAGTAAGAGAAAATTCCGATGTACCTATTATTTTTCTAACAGCTTCTGATGAAGAAACAAGTGTAATTATGGGTTTAGATATTGGTGGAGATGACTATATAACTAAGCCATTTAAATTGAGTATTTTAATTTCAAGAATAAATGCACTTCTTAGGAGAACAGAAAAATATAATAACCAAAATATCGAATCAAATGGTATAAAAATTCATTTATCAGAAAGTGTTGCTTATAAAAATGGTCACGCTTTAGACCTAACGAGTGGTGAATATAAACTACTTTGTTTATTCATGAAAAATCCTGATATTGTCCTATCTAAAGATCAAATTTTAGAGAAATTATGGGATATTAATGATAATTATATAGACAATAATTCAGTAACTGTATATATTCGCAGACTTAGAGTGAAAATTGAAGACAATCCTAGCCATCCCAAAATGATACAAACTATTAGAGGTCTGGGATATAAGTGGAAAGTTTCTTGTTGAGGTAAACAATGATGTCAGTATTTTCAGATGAAAACAATAAAAGATATTTCAAGTATATATTTATTGTTAATTTTTTATATGCTTTATTGGTGCAAATATTTATTTGGAGACAATTTAAAACTATTTCTGTTCCTTTAATTTTTAAAAGTCTTATTTTTACTATGTTTACACTAGGTATATTTTATCTTTATTTAAAACGCCAAGAAGAAATTATAGAAAATGCAGAAGCACAAATCAATATGTATCTTGAAGGCAATCATAATGTTCAGATTGATTCTGACAAAGAAGGGACAATTTACAGGTTATTTAACTCCATAAATCATATGGCTTTAATATTAAATGCCCGAGCTAAGAATGAAACGAAAGAGAAGAAATTTCTAAGAGATACTATATCTGATATATCTCATCAACTAAAGACACCATTAGCAGCTTTAAACATATATAATGAACTTATTTTTAATGAGGTTGATAAAGATTATCCAATTAAAGATTTATGTGAAGCGTCAGACCATGAGCTTAATCGAATGAATACATTAATACAAAACCTTTTGAAGTTAGCTAAGTTTGATGCAGGTGTGATTGTTCTTGAAAAATTGAATGAAAATGTGTATGCAATGATTAAAGATGTAGAACTCTACTTTACATACCGTGCAAAAAGTGAAAAAAAACATCTACAAGTTTCTGGAGATGAAAAAATAAATCTTATTTGTGATAGAGATTGGCTATTGGAAGCAATAAATAATATTGTCAAAAACGCTTTTGACCATACTAAAAGCGGTGATGTAATTAAAATTGAATGGGAGCAATTCTCGTCGATTTTACAGATAAAAATTACTGATAATGGCTTTGGTATACATGAGGATGATCTTTATCATATTTTCAAGCGTTTCTATAGAAGTAGACATTTAACAGATTCGCAGGGGATAGGCTTAGGACTACCCTTAGCAAAGTCTATCATCGAAGGACATGGAGGCACAATTGAAGTTTCTAGTGAATTAGGTTATGGGACTACTTTTATATTAACTTTTAGAAATCCTACAAAATTGTAGGATTTTAGTAATTTAATTGTAGGAATGGAGTGTTATTCTTTAATAAATAGAATAAGATCGAGGTGTTTTATGAGTTTATTAGAAGTTAAATCTGTTTCTAAAATATATGGAAAAGGCAACAATGCAGTGCATGCTTTAAAAGATATTAAATTTTCTGTAGATAAAGGAGAATATATAGCTATAGTAGGAGAGTCAGGTTCTGGGAAAAGTACCCTACTGAATATAATAGGTGCGCTAGATACTCCTACTGAAGGTAAGGTTATTATTAATAATAAAGATTTGTTTTCAATGAAAGATAGCGAGCTTACAGTATTTCGTCGCAGAAATATAGGTTTTGTTTTTCAGGGATTTAATTTGATTCCAGAGTTAACTGTGGAACAAAACATAATCTTTCCAGTTTTATTGGATTACAAGAAACCAGATAGAAAGTATCTTGAAGAACTATTAAATATATTAGGACTACAAGAGAGAAAGAATCACTTGCCAAGTGAACTTTCTGGTGGTCAGCAACAGAGGGTTGCTATAGGTAGAGCACTTATAACAAGACCTTCTCTAATTCTAGCGGATGAACCAACGGGAAACCTAGATTCTAAAAATAGTTCAGAGGTTATTAGTTTACTAAAAGAATCTTCAAAGAAATATGAACAAACTATAATTATGATTACACATAGCCGTTCGATAGCTCAAGCAGCAGATAGAGTTTTAAGAGTTTCAGATGGAATACTAGTTGATCAGGGAAGTGCTACAAATGAAAAGTTATCTTAGTTTAATTCCAATATCAGCTAAAATTCGTAAAAAACAGAATCATTTAACTATAATGTGCATAGCTATTTCAGTATTTTTGGTAACAGCAATTTTTAGTATGGCTGAAATTGGCTTACGCATGGAAATTGATAGATTGAAGTTAAAGCATACTGGTTTTAGTTTCAACGATGTATTAAAAAGTAACTTGGGGCAAACTTTAATTCCTGTAGCTATGTTATTATTTATTTTGATACTTGTAGCTGGTGCTTTAATGATTTCTGGAAGTATTAATAATAGTGTTGCTCAAAGAACTAAGTTTTTTGGGATGATGCGCTCTCTTGGGATGAGCAAAGGTCAGATTAAAAAGTTTGTAAGGTTAGAGTCACTAAATTGGTGTAAAATAGCTATTCCTATTGGTACGTTAATAGGTGTTGTTTCAACTTGGATTCTTTGTGGTGGACTAAGATATATAGTTGGGGAAGAATTTTCTAACATACCTATTTTTACAATAAGTGTAACTGGTATTCTAGCAGGTGTTCTGGTAGGACTTGCAAGTGTTTTAATTGCCGCACAAAAACCTGCGAAAGAAGCCTCTAAGATTTCTCCAATTGCGGCTCTTTCTGGAAATACAGAATCTAATATAGGAAATAAACAATTAGTAAATAATAGATTCTTTCATATTGAAAAATCACTAGGAATAAATCATGCTATAGAAAATAAAAAGAATTTATTTCTAATGTCAGCTTCCTTTGCATTAAGTATTATCTTGTTTCTAACATTTATAGTTTTCGGACAATTTATAAATTATATCATGCCACAATCTTCTGCCAGGGCGGATATAGAAATTACAAGTAAGGATATTTCAAATAATATTGATCCAAATTTGTTGAACAAATTAAAAGAAGTAGATGGAGTAAAAAATGTATATGGTAGAAGAAGCGCTTTTGATGTAAATGCAATTTTAGAATCTGAATCTAACCGTAGAGAAAAAATAGATATTATCTCATATGATGATTTTGATTTGAAAAGTCTAAAAAAAGATAAAGCCCTAAAGAGAAAAAGTGATTTATCGAAGGTATTTGGCAATAGCCATTATGTTTTATCTACTTGGGATAGAGATAGCAATAATAAAATTGGAGATAAAATAAAAATTAAAGGAGAAGATTTTGAAATAGCTGGACTATTGAAATATGATCCATTTAGTAGCGATGGTGAAACTGGAGGTAAAACTACAATAATAACTTCAAATGAAACATTCAAACAGATAACAAATGAAAATGGATATAACTTAGTCATGTTACAGACTGATGAGAATTTTTCGGATGAAAATATAAATGAAGTTCAAAAGATTATGGGGAACAAGAATACAATAAATGATCGTAGAGAACAAAAGACAACAGGAACATATATGGCATTTATGTTTTTTGTATATGGTTTCATAGCGATTATCGGTCTTGTAAGTCTTCTAAATAGTATCAACAGCATATCCATTAGCGTATCTTCAAAAATAAAGCAATATGGAATGATGCGTGCAGTTGGTATGGATAAGTTTCAAATTAAGAGAATGATTAAAGTAGAATCAGCAACCTATGGTTTCTTTGGTTGTTTTATAGGGATATTAGTTGGTGTTTTGCTGAATAAAATTATATTTACAAAATTGATAGAAAATCACTTTCTCTATGCTGTTTGGCAGTTTCCAATTTTGCCGGTAATAATTTCAATAGGTTTTATATTGACTTCAATAATCATTTCAACATATAAACCTATTAAAAGAATTAATAAGATGTCCATAACTGACAATATAAATGAATTGTAAATTATTCTTTCTTATAGCTATATTTGCAGTTCATCTTGTAGTATTATAACTAGTTCAATTAGAGGATTTAAACAGCTCTTTTATGGGCTGTTTTTTCTTAACTCTAAAATGATATAATGAATTACAAGATGTTTATTGATTAACATATTCCCACAAACGAGGCTTTTGAAAAACTTGGAAATTTATCCACACTGACCACTCAAGCCATGCAGAGTGTGTAGTATTGATGTCAAGAATAAGATTATAGGTTATAATAGTGCTGGAAGTAGTAGCCTTTAGGATTTTTAGAGGGTTTTGTATGAATTTTGAAAAAATTGTAATTAGTTTATTACCTATAGCAGGATTGTTTTTGTCTTTCTTTTATAAGTATAAAGCAAATGGAAATATCAGTAAGTATAGTGGATTTAGAACAGCATTAAGTATGAAATCAAAAGAAAACTGGCATTATGCCCATAAGTATGCAGCTAAACTTTTGCGCATATATACTATATTTTTTATATTACTAAATATCATAATAATATTTAGTAATAGTCTAACTAATACAACTATGACAATCATAGTTGTATTGCAAATGCTATTCTACTTCATCATTGGATATAAAGTTAATAATGCTTTGGCTAAAAAAGAAAATAGTTAGAATCTATTAAGAATTAAAAAAAGATAAAGTTATATAGATTGAAAATGAAAAAATAAACCAGCAATACAAGATGACGACATTGATTCTTGGGGTGTAGTATTAATTCTTATAATTTTAATTGCTAATGCAAATGTTGTATGAACAAAAATGTAAATACAATTATTAATGCTAATGTAATAGCGAAGGTAAGCGGTGGTTTAAATTACAAATTAACTTTTAATAGAAAAAAGTATAGTTTAAGATGAAAATCTTAAAGTAATATTTAAATCTTCAGTTGAAGTTGAAATAGAAAATTGATAATAATAAAAACTAAATATTCAATAAAACCAACAGAACTCGACACGCCTCTTAACAATGCGGACCAAGTCGGGTCTTTTGATTATAAGGAGAAAAAATTCCAGGGACTACTTTAGAAGTCCCTGGAATAAAATTTTTTAAAATTTGCTAATGGAAATTGTGAAATAATTATGGTGGAGTATATAAAAAAGCAGCCCACGATCTTGTGAGCTGCTTTGAAAGTTTTTATCTTTTTAATCTTACATTAACTTTGAAACATTTCTTGCGTAGGCTATTGGGTCTTTTATTTCAAGTCCTGCAACAAGTCTTGCTCCATCGTATAGCATTTGTGTGTAAGTTTTAAATTCTTCTGAAGATTCATCCATTTCCTTTAGCTTTTTAAGGGCAGGGTGGTTAGGATTTACTTCTAGGACCTTGTCTGCCTTAAAGCCTTGGTTGTTTGGCATGTGGCTAAGAGTTTTTTCCATTTCAATGGAGATTTCGCCCTTGCTTGATAGGTAGGCTGCGTCATCTTTTAGATTTGGATTTTCTCTTATTGATGAAACTTCTCCCTTTAAGATGTCTTTCATCTTCTTTACATAGTTTTGTAAATTCTTTTCATCCTCTTCTTTGACTTCATTTGTTTCGGAAATAGACTTGAATTTCTTGTCGTCATATTCTTCTAGCATCTTGATGACAAACTCGTCAATTGGATCTGTGAGGGCAAGGACTTCTATGTCCTTGTCAATGAAGTGTTTGATTTGTGGAAGGTCCTTAATGACTTCGATTGATGAGCCATTTGCATAGTAGATGAAGTCTTGGTCTGGCAACATGTCTTTCCTGTACTCGTTAAAAGTAATATTTTCTCTCTTAGTAGTAGTGTAGATAAAGAGGTCCTTTAACTTGTCCTTGTCTGCTCCATAATTTTCATAGGCACCTGACTTTAGACTGACGCCAAAGTTTTTAAAGAATTCAGCGTACTTGTCCCTATCATTTTTAAGAATCTTTGCAAGTTCATCAAGGATTTTCTTTTCTATATTTTTCTTAATTAATTGGAGCTCACGAGTCTTTTGTAGCATTTCACGTGAGATGTTAAGGGAAATGTCTTCTGAGTCAACAACTCCCTTGATGAAACTCAAGTAGTCTGGAAGTAGGTCTTCACATTTTTCCATTATTAAGACCCCATTAGAGTAGAGTTCAAGTCCACCCTTCTTGTCTGGGTTTAGGAAGTCAAAAGGTCTCCTTGATGGAATGTATAAAATTGCCTTAAAGGAAATCATACCTTCCAGAGAGATGTGGATGTGAGCAAGGGGATCTTCAAAGCCAAAGTGTCTTTGCCTGAAGAAGTTGTTGTAGTCCTCGTCTTTTAATTCATTTTTATTTTTTCTCCACATTGGGACAGAGGAGTTTAGTACGTCGTCTTCTCTGTAGGATTCAAACTTTGGATCATCTTCTGTTGAGTCGGCAGCTGGTCTTTTCTTTTCCACTTCCATCTTAATTGGATAGGAGATGTAGTTGGAGTAGTGGCTCACAAGTTCTCTTATCTTATATTCATCAAGATAGACATCATAATTTTCTTCCTTAGTGTTGTCTCTCAAGTGAAGAGTAATGATAGTACCGTGTTTGTCCTTTTCTGCATCTTCAATGGAGTAGCCTTCTGCACCTTTGGACTTCCAAAGATGAGCTTTTTCTTCCTTGTAAGACCTAGTCAAGACAGAAATTTCATCTGCAACCATAAAGGCAGAGTAGAAACCAACACCAAACTGTCCAATGATTTCGTGGTCGGCATCCTTCTTGTTTAAATTTTTGAAGTCAAGAGATCCTGACTTAGCTATTGTTCCCAAGTTTTCTACAAGTTCTTCAGCAGTCATGCCAAGGCCACCGTCTTCTATTGTCAAAGTTCTCTTGTCCTTATCAGGAGTGATCCTAATAAAATAGTCTTCGTGGTTGAACTTAAGCTTGTCGTCGTTAAGGGCGATGTAGTACATCTTGTCCATGGCATCTGATGCGTTGGAGATAAGTTCTCTTAGGAATATTTCTTTATTTGTGTAAATGGAATGAATCATCAAGTCCATTAATCTTTCTGTTTCGGCATTATATTTTTTATTTTGCATATTATCACCTTTCTTCATTAGCACTCGATATATGCTTCTGCTAATAATATATATCTTTTTATTAAAATAGTCAAACCCTTGAAAATCATTTTGGGCTTACAGTTTTAAAATTTAAAGATATAGAAATTTTTTTAATCTCGTGAATTTTTTTTATTTTAAAATCAATATAAAAAACTTCTTGACAAAATAAAATTGAAAGCCTATATTATATCTAAATAATAAACCGATAAAGAAGATTAGTAATTTTTATGGAGCTTTAAAGAGAGCGAGTCACATGGTGAGAGACTTGTAGGTGAAGTTTAAATGAATGGACTTCTGAGGGCGGGAAGAAATAAATCTTTGATTTAGAGTAATGCCCGACGGGACTTAGCCGTTAAAATAAGACCAATATGTTAGTATTGATGAGAGGGTGCTTTATGCAAATTTGGGTGGTACCGCAGAAGTTAAGACTTTTGTCCCATTAGGGATGGAAGTCTTTTTTTATTTCCATCCTTCTCTCATAGTTTGAGGAAAAGGAGAAAAAAATGAAAAAAATTTTAGTAGTATTGTCATTAGTTATGTTGCTAGTTGGATGTTCAAAGGGAAGCGGAGAAAAAACTTCTGATAGTGAGAAAGTTTATAAAATTGGAATTTTACAATTTGCTCAACACCCATCACTTGATAATTGTAGGGAAGGTTTCTTACAAGGACTTGAAGAAGAAGGATTTGTTGAAGGAAAGAATTTAGAAATTGATTACCAAAACGCCCAAGCAGATATGGGTATAGCAGCCCAAATAGCAAATGCCTTTGTGGGCAATAAGGTTGATATGGTAACAGCAATTGCCACACCAGCAGCCATGAGTGCTTATAACGCAACAATGAAAACAGACATACCAGTTGTCTACACAGCAATCACTGATCCTATTGTTGCTCAACTTGCAGATGAAAACAAAAAACCTCTTGGCAATGTAACAGGCACAAGTGACATCTTGCCAGTGGAAGCTCAATTAAAATTAATAAGAGAGATAATGCCAGAGGCAAAAAATCTTGGCATCCTTCACACATCTAGTGAAGCAAACTCTGATTCAATGTTAAAAATCTACAAGGACCTTGCAGGCAAGTACGGCTTCACAATTGTTGACGAGGCTATAAACACTACAGCAGACATACCTCTAGCAACAGACAACTTACTTTCAAAAGTTGATGCCATTACAAATCTTTTGGATAACACAGTTGTGAATTCTCTTCCAACAATTTTAGACAAGGCAAATGCAAAGAAGATTCCAGTTTTTGGTTCTGAAGTTGAACAAGTAAATATAGGTTGCCTTGGTTCAGAAGGTATTGAATATGTTTCTCTTGGAAAGCAAACAGGTAAGATGGCTGCAAAAATTTTAAAGGGAGAAGCTAAGGCAAGTGAAATGCCTTTTGAAACTATTGAAAAGCCAAACCTATACTTAAACTCAAAGGTTGCTAAAGACCTTGGCATAGAAATACCAAAGGACCTACTTGATAGGGCAACAGAAAATATAACTGAAGTTATAATCCCTTCAGAAAAGTAGGTAATCTATGGATATTTTAAGAGGAATAATTGAGCAGGGGCTGACTTATAGTTTCTTAGCCCTTGGTCTTTATATTGCTTACAGCATCTTGGACTTCCCAGACTTAACAGTTGACGGGTCCTTTCCACTGGGAGCAGCAGTAACAGTTTTTGCAATCTTAAGGGGAGTGAACCCTGGCCTTGCCCTTGTAATGAGTTTCTTGGCTGGAGCTCTTGCAGGTTCCTTGACAGGTCTAATCCACATAAAGCTAAAGGTAGAGGACCTACTTGCAGGTCTTATTATGCAAACTGCCTTGTGGACTATTAATTTAAAAATTGCAGGTAAAGCCAACGTGCCAATCTTTAATGAGGCAACAATCTTTTCTACGGGACTTGCAAGACTTGTGCCCGAAAATTTAAAAGATTTTGACTTGCTTTTTGTTATGATTCCTTTTGTTCTTGTGATGAAAATTATCTTAGATTATTTTTTAAAGACCAAGGCTGGATTTATTTTAAAGGCTTGTGGCGACAACGAAAGTCTTGTTAGGACTATGGCAGTTGATCCAGGCAGGGTAAAGATTTGTGGCCTAGCACTTTCCAATGGACTTGTAGCTCTAAGCGGCGCCATAGTTTGCCAAGAGCAAAGATTTTTTGAAGTTTCCATGGGAACTGGGTCCATGGTAATGGGTCTTGCGGCAGTGGTCCTTGGCATGAAACTCCTTGAGAGTCTTGACTTTATGAAGGACACCACAAAGGTCTTAGTGGGATCAATTATCTACAAGGCATCTATTGCCCTTGCCATTGCCCTTGGTTTTTCAGCAAACTCAATGAAACTTATAACAGCAGCAATCTTCCTTGTGATTTTAATTGCAGGAAGGGGAAAGAGAAAGAAGGTCCAACATGCTTGAGTTAAAATCAATTGACAAAACTTTTAATATTGGGACAGCTAATGAGAATAAACTTTTTTCTGGCTTTGATTTGACCATTCCCAAGGGACAATTCCTTAGCATCATTGGGTCCAATGGGTCAGGTAAGTCCACTCTTTTAAATATAATTTGTGGGTCCCTAAGAGAAGACTCTGGAGAAATTTTAATAGACGGAGACAATATTAAAAAAATTCCTGAGCACAAGAGATACATCAAGATAGGAAGGGTTTTTCAAGATCCAAAGATGGGAACTTCGCCAAAGATGACAATCTTAGAAAATATGTCCATGGCGGAAAATAAAAACAAGTCATGGAACTTGACTCCAGGAGTGAATAAAAAGAAGAGAGAAATCTATAGGGAGACATTAAGAGGTCTTGGCCTTGGACTTGAGGACAAGTTAGACGACAAGGTTGGACTCTTATCAGGTGGTCAAAGACAAGCTCTTGCCCTTATAATGGCAACTCTTGTTCCCATAGACTTTTTAATTTTAGATGAGCACACAGCAGCTCTTGACCCCAAAACAGCAGACACAGTTATGGCAATCACAGATAAGCTTGTGAGAGAAAAAAATTTGACTGCCCTAATGGTAACCCACAACTTAAATTATTCAATTAAGTATGGGGACAGGCTCATAATGATGCACAAGGGAGAAAAGATTATGGACTTAGCTGGCGAAGAAAAGAAAAATCTTAAGCTAGATTCAATCTTAGATAAATTTTATGAAATTTCTATTGAGGTAGGGAATTCTCTATAAGGAAAAGAAAATAATTTTTGACAAAGAAAAAGCCATGGATAAGTCCATGGCAATTTTTTTAGATTAAATTTTTATTTAACTTAGTTGGGAATATATTTTTTGTTTGCCTTGCCTAGTTCATGTTGAGCCATAGTTGACACAACTGTGTAAATAAGAATTGATGCCAAGTTGGCAGTTACAGAGTCGTGGTCGAATCTTGGAGAAACTTCGCAAATGTCAAAGCTCATTGGCTTGCCAGATGAAAAGACGTGTTTTAAAAGTAGGATTACTTTTTCTGGATCAACTCCCAAGGCTTGAGGAGCAGAAACTCCTGGTGCAAAGGAAGATGTGAAGCAGTCCATACAAATTGTTACATATAGGTGGTCTTGCTCATGGATATATTCGTCAAGATGTTGGACAATATCAAATAAGTTGCCGTTGATAAGGTCCTTACCTAAGACATAAGTAACACCCAACTTTTCTGCAGTTCTAAATAGGGAAAGGGTGTTGGAGTGTTTTTGAATCCCCATTACATAGTAGGCATATTGAGTTCCCTTTTCACGAGTGTAGTCAGCAATTTGCCTAAACATAGTTCCACTTGTACCAGTTCCCTTTTCATAAGGTCTTAGGTCAAAGTGGGCATCGAAATTTAAAATTCCAAGTTTGTTGTCTTCTCTGTCGTCAAGGAAAGTGCTAATTCCCTTGTAGTGACCAAAAGCAGTTTCGTGACCGCCACCAAGAACTAGGGGGAATAAGTTTAATTCAAGAACCCTATCAACAGCCTTAGCAAGTTCGTCTTGGCTGGCTTCAAGAGTTGTGTACTTACTTGTCACGTTGCCGCAGTCAAAGATCTTAACATCTTTAGAAAATTGACATGGAAGTTTTGCAAGTTCCTTTCTTATAGCAGCAGGACCAGCAGCAGCTCCAAACCTTCCCTTGTTAAGTTCAATACCTTGGTCAGATTCAAAACCTACAATTCCAAAGCCAAGCTTGCCTTCGAAAGGAGTTAAGCTTTCATCGTTTAGGTCAAGGGGTTTAACCCATTGGTGCCACCTAAAAGATTCGTAGTCGTTTTCATCGTCAACTCTGCCAGACCATATAGTCATTTCTTGTGGACTATAATAATTTATCATTTTACACCTCAGTTTACTTTGTTTTTTGGATTTTTACCATTTTTAAAGTCAATTAAATTGTCTTTTGCATTTTCGCCCATCTCAAGCCTTGCTTCAAAAGTTGCGTTGCCAAGGTGAGGGGCAAGGATTACATTGTCAAGGTCCATAAGTTTATCATTTACTCTTGGTTCAAACTCATAAACATCAAGAGCAGCACCTGCGATTACATTTTCTATTAGGGCATCAGCAAGGGCGTCTTCATCAACAATTGGACCTCTAGACGCATTTATTAATATAGCACTTTTTTTCATCATTTCAAGTTCTTTTTTTGAGATCATGTGACGAAGATCAGGCACAAAGGCTGTGTGAAGACTTAAAAAGTCTGCGGACCTTATTACTTCATCTTTATCCATATACTCGATGCCGAATTCTTTTTCAAAATCTTCTTTTCTTGTTCGTGAATAATAAACGACTTTCATCTCAAAGGCTCTTGCCCTCTTGGCAAGATTTTTTCCAATGTTGCCAAGTCCAATTATACCAAGAGTCTTTCCCTTAAGTTGACTTCCAAGATAAAAAGTTGGTCGCCAACCATAAAATTCTCCAGCCCTAGTGACCTTGTCGCCAGATACAATTTTTCTTGCAGCAGCAAGCATAAGTCCAAAGGCAAGTTCAGCTGTTGACACAGCAGAAGCTGGGGCAGGTGCGTTTGTAACAACAATTCCCTTTTCTCTTGCGTAATCAATATCTATATTGTCAAAGCCAGCTCCGTAGTTGGCAATAATTTTTAAATTGTCGCCAGCGTCTATGACTTCTTTGTCAATCTTATCTGAAAGAGGACATAGAAGGGCATCTTGTCCTTTTATCATTTCAATTATTTCTTCTTTAGTAAGTGGGACGTTGGAGTCGTGGTATCTTATTTCAAAATGTTTGTCTAGATCATCGTAAATTTTTTCTGGAATATTACTCGTAATCAATAATTTCACAAAATCACCTCTGCCTACATTTTATCATAGTGAGAATAAATGTAAAAAAATATTAGGTCACAAGTAAAGTGAAGAGAAAAATTATAAAAATTCAAATTGATTTTATTCGACTTAGAAACTTTAAAAAATTTATATCTTCCTATATAATAGTTAAGATTATAGATAGAAAGATTAAGAGGTGATTAAGTGCAAAAGAATGAAAATAAATTGGGGACCATGTCAATCCCAAAACTTTTATTTCAAGTTTCCTTTCCAATTGTAATTTCTATGTTCATTCAGTCCATGTACAACTTGGTGGACTCCTACTACATTGGAAAGATTAACGAAGAAGCCTTCACTGCCATAGCAATTGCCTTTCCGATACAAAATATAATGATAGGAATTGGAGTTGGGACAGGAGTTGGTATGAACTCGCTTATCTCAAGATACTTGGGAGAGAAGAACTTTGACAGGGCCAACAAGACAGCAGAGAATGGACTTACACTTGCCCTCTTATATGGCCTACTTCTATTTATCATGTCAAGATTTTTACCAAGACCCTTCGTGTCAGCCCAAACAACAAATGAAAATATAATTAACTATGGAGTGGATTATCTTCAAATTGTAATGGGCTTATCCATTGGTGTATTTACGCAAATATTTTTGGAGAGAACACTTCAGTCAACGGGAAGAACAGTCTTTACTATGCTCACACAATTAATTGGAGCTGTCTTAAATATAATTCTCGACCCAATTTTTATTTTTGGTTACTTTGGACTACCAGCCATGGGTGTAAAGGGTGCAGCAGTTGCTACAGTGACGGGACAAATAATTGGAGCAATTTGCGGGGCCTTCTTCCAACATAAGTTTAACCCAGACATAACAATGAAGAAGCTTTCCTTTAATCCAAAAATTATCAAGGGCATTTACATCGTTGGAATCCCATCCATGATAACAATAACAATCCAATCCTTTACTATATATGTACTAAATAAGATGCTGTCAGAGATTTCCACATCGGCCATAGCAGCACTTGGGGCCTACTTTAAGGTTCAGTCCTTTGTCTTTATGCCAATCTTTGGTATCAACAACGGACTTGTCCCAATAATTGCCTACAACTATGGAGCCAAAAACAAGGAGAGAATTATAAAGTCAATAAAGCTGGCAATGATAACAGTAACTGTAATGACATTAATAGTCTCAGGCTTAATAATGTCCTTCCCAAGAGAAATTTTAAAAATCTTTTCTGCATCAGGCAAGATGTTAGAGATAGGAATACCAATGCTTAGGATTTGTGCTTTGTCTTACATCTTTGCAGGCATATCCATAGTGGGAGCCAGTGTCTTCCAAGCCTTTGGCAATGGAATATTGGCACTACTTGACTCAATCCTAAGACAAATTATTATCCTACTGCCAGTTGCCTATATAGCTGTAACCTATTTTACAGTTAACGAGATATGGTGGGGATATGTAATAGCAGAGATAGGTTCAGTATTTTTTATAGCATATTTTATGAATACCTTTGTTAGAGGAAAAATAGAAGCAATTTGATGTCTAAATTAGCTTAAATGTTGAAAAAAATTTGAATTTGAGGTATTATGAACTTAATTTAAATATCCAGGAGGAAAAGCATGGCAAAAGCAAAATTTGAAAGAAATAAACCACACGTAAACATTGGAACAATTG
>OBLF01000089.1_pt1 | contig 120601 bp, 112 predicted proteins | sample 1519231 | NCBI WGS metagenome assembly OBLF01 (sample SAMEA2602895, study PRJEB22501) | metagenome
AAGTGGTGGAAGGCCCGGCCGACGCCAACGGAGAGCCGACCTTCACCTGGAACGGCGAACACGCCAACCGCGAGTTCGGCAAGATGGGCAAGAGCCTGAAGAACATCGTCACCCCGGACTACATGTACGAGAACTACGGTGCCGATACGTTCCGCCTGTACGAGATGAGCATGGGCCCGCTGGACGAGTCCCGCCCGTGGAACACCCGCAATGTGGTCGGCAGCATGCGTTTCCTGCAGCGCCTGTGGCGTAACGTGATCGACGAGGAGACCGGCGAAGTGAAGGTCAGCGAGGAAGTCGCGGACCTCAAGACGCTTAAGCTGCTGAACAACACCATCGCCGACGTGACCGTCGAAATGGAGGGCATGCGTCCGAATACGGCCATCGCCAAGCTCATTGTGCTCAACAACCATCTGACCGGTCTGAAGAGCGTCCCGCGTTCCGCCGTCGAGCCGTTGATTCTCATGCTGGCCCCGATCGCCCCACATGTGTGCGAGGAGCTGTGGAGCAGGCTCGGGCATGCCGAATCCTTGTCCGCGGCGCCATGGCCTGTCGCCGACCAGCGGTATGTCGGTCAGGATACGGTTACCGCAGTCGTGCAGATCAAGGGCAAGATTCGTGCCAAGCTTGAGGTCTCCCCGGATATCACCCCTGAAGATCTGCAGAAGATGGCTTTGGAGGCCGTCGCCGACCGCCTGGGAGGCAAGGAGCCTCGCAAGGTGATCGTCAAGGCGCCGAAGATCGTGTCGATTGTTCCCGCCGAGTAAGGTCTTGTGAATCTTCCGTAGTCTGGGAAACCGCGCAGAAGGCATCCATCCGCATGGGGTGGGTGCCTTCTGCGTTATATGGCATCTACGTCACCCGTAAGGGTTCGGGAATGCGGTGTCTTGCGTTCCGGGCATATGCGGCGCCGGTAATAATGCTCCGCTACTATGATTCGCGGCTGCGCGTATACGAAGAGAGACGTGTGCGTGCTCCGGAACAGAGAAAGAAATGGAAACAGGTATGGATACAGTCGTCAAACTGTTCAGGGACATCGCCGCACGATATAACGGCGTGGCCTTGATACTTCGCATTATCGTCGGTCTGATCGTTGGCACGATTCTGGCGTTGGTGGCGCCTCATGCCACTTGGATCGGCGAATTCGGCTCATTGTTCGTCAGCGCTTTGAAGGCCATCGCCCCGATTCTGGTGTTTGTGCTGGTCTCGAGCGCACTTGCGCAGGGAAGTTCCAAATTGGACCGACGTTTCGGTCTGGTGCTGTGGCTTTACCTGTTCTCCACCTTCATGTCCGCAGTGGTGGCCGTATTCGCCAGTCGCGCGTTTCCTCAGACGCTGGCGCTTGGCAAAGCGGCGAAATCCGACGTGGTGCCTCAGGGACTCGGTCAGGTGGCTCAGAATATGCTTACCGCCATCGTCACCAATCCGATCCAATCCATGATCGACGGCAACTATATCGGCATTCTTCTGTGGGCATGCCTGTTCGGTCTGGCCATGAAGGGCATCGCATCCGAGAGCAGCAAGACCTTCATGGCGAACGTGGCCGATTCCGTCTCCCAGCTGATTCGTTGGATCATCAACCTTGCCCCATTCGGCATCATGGGTCTTATCTTCACCAATGTCTCCGAAAACGGACTGTCCACCTTCGCCAAGTACGGCAGTCTGCTGATGCTTTTGGTGGGCACCATGCTGTTCATGGTATTGGTGGTCGCTCCGGCCATCATGTTCGCTTATCTGCATCGCAACCCCTATCCTCTGGTGTACCGATGCTATAAGGAGTCCGGTCTGACCGCGTTCTTCACCCGCAGCTCCGCGGCGAACATTCCCGTCAACATGCAGTTGTGCGAGAAGCTCGGATTGGATAAGGACATGTATTCGGTGTCCATTCCGCTCGGTGCGACCATCAATATGAACGGTGCCGCCATTACGATCACCATCATGTCTATGGCCGCCGCGAACACCATGCATATCCAGGTCTCGTTGCCTGCCGCGATCGTGCTGTCGGTGGTGGCCGCTTTGGGTGCCTGCGGCGCGTCCGGCGTGGCCGGCGGCTCGCTGCTGCTTATTCCGATGGCATGCTCGCTGTTCGGTCTGTCCAATGATGTGGCCATGCAGGTGGTCGGCGTTGGCTTCATCATCGGCGTGATTCAGGATTCCGTGGAGACCTGCGTCAATTCCGCCAGCGATGTGGAGTTCGCGGCAACCGCCGAATACCGTTCGTGGATCAAACAGGGCCGTCAGCTTCCGGCGTTCATGTATTCGAAGAGGGAGCGTAAGGAGCTCGGACTCGATTGATGTTGCGCATGCCTTAGCCGGCATGATGCGTGTATTGCAGGGGATGGTTCCGGTGATGATCGGGCCATCCCCGTTTTGTCATGGTGGTGCGATCAGGTTCTGCAAAGACGCGCCAATGGCTGTGACGGAACGGTGAAGAACCTTGATGGCGCTGTCCACATTGCCTGCGTGAGTGGACGGGAAGATCCGCATGGCTCACTGTGGAGCTATGCGTCATTATCGTGAACAGACGGAAACCATGACCGCAACGCGCCGGTTGCAGGCTCTCTCACGTCGGCATGCCTCCGGATTATCGGCCCGGCATGATGCGGCGGGGCGCCCGTCCGCAAAACGGGTGCCACAGCAGAGCATGGCATCGCATGATATCAGCGTCGCGTCGTCGTCTCCGCCACCTCCGCCGCCATCGGACGCGGCTCGCCATAGCACGTCCAGGAAAGTCTCCATCGGGCAGCTCTCCGGCGTACGGGAACACGACGCGGATATCACCGTCGAACGGCGCGTATGCAAGACCATGCCGCGGATGAGTTTCACTCCGGGGCACGCGCTGGCCGCCATACTGTTGCTGGTGGCGGTCACCTGCGCAAGCCTGACACTACTGGTGCGCCAATCCCTGAACTATGCCGCGGCAAGCCGCCCGCAAGAGCGACAGACCATACAGACCTATGAATCACAGGAAGCCGAGGCATCCGCAGGCGGGCGGACGAATCGATCCCAGGCGCAGCACGATTCAGACCAGGAGAAGAGCGGCCAGTCCCAAAGCGATTCGACCTCGGCAAGCCAGGCAGAGCGGTTCTCGACGCAATCGGATGGCGGTTTGGTCAATCTCAATACGGCCACGCTGGAGGAACTGGATTCCATCAGTGGCATCGGCCCGGTGACCGCACGGAAAATACTCGACTATCGACAACAGATCGGCATGTTCTCAAGTGTCGACCAGCTGCTTGAGGTGTCGGGAATCGGCGTGAAGACGCTGGAAAAGATGCGTGCGAAGGTGACGGTGTAGCGATGGATGGCGGCATGCGGCGGGAACGGGGGAGCAGGGATTGCAGACTGCTGCCGCCTGCCGTCGCGCTATGGTGTTCCATGCTGACGGCTCATCTGCTGTTTGGAGCGCTGTTCCAAGGGGTGGGTCCCAAAGCATGGTCTGATGCAGAAACGTTGACGAACGAAGTGCGATGGTCGGTGATCGCCGCCGTTGCCATATGCGGGTTCGTTCTGGGGCGTAAGACGGTGCTGCATCGCGCTGCACTGCGCCGGCATGCCGCAGTGGCGCGCATCATGGCGATGGTGGTGATCGCCGCCGTTGCCGTTGGCATGTCGTCGATGTGGGCGTATCTGCTCGTGCAATGGCATGATCCGGCAATGGTCGGAGCGCGGATGGGACAGCCCGAGGTGGTCGCCACCGGCAGGATCGTGGAGCCATTGAAGTCCTCGTCGTTGCGGGACGCTGATTGCCAGGCGGAAGTCGACCTGTCGTCGGTTCGCGTGCAGGGGGTCGAATCGCGTTCCTCGGCACGAGTCAGGGTGTTTGCGGACAAGCATGCATGCGGCATGCTGTCGCGTGGGGCGGCATACTCCATGCGCGGGGTGCTGAGCGAAGCGGAATACGGTGCCACGGCTTTATGGCTGCGGCTTGGTTCATGGCAAGATATCGTTTGCATCAGGAAGCCGCCGGTATACGAACGGATACGCGCGCATATGCAGGAGCGTTTTTTCGTAGCAGCGTCACGATTGTCGGATCAGGGGAAGGTGCTGGTTCCCGGGCTGACCATGGGTACACTGGGCCAGGACCATGTCTCGTCCAATGGCCAATGGGTCGATGGACTGGTGGACGAGGCGTATGCGACCCGTATGGAGGATTCGTTCCGTGACGCGGGGATCATGCATCTTATGGCGGTGTCGGGCGGGCATTTCACGCTTATCGCCATGCTGGTGCGGCGTATGTGCGCGAGACTGCTGCTGCCACGGTGTGCCACGGCATGCTGCATTGCCCTGGGCTATGGATTGTTAGCTTCGATGATGGCCCCCGGTGATTCGGTGTCCAGGGCGCTGATCATGGGGTGGCTCGCCGCTGCGGCCATGATGGTGGGGCGACGCCCCCAGGCGTTAAGCGCGTTATGTTGCACCGCCATCGGCATATTGCTGCTAAGGCCGTCTATGGCGACAAGCTACGGATTCGCATTGTCATGCGCCGCCGTGCTCGGTATCGTCACACTTGCCGGGCCCATGACCACGGCTTTGGCTGCGATCATGCCGAAACCGGTTGCGGCGGCGCTTGCCATGACCATTGCGGCGCAATTGGCGACATTGCCGATTCAGGTACTGATGGAACCGCAGATCCCGCTACTGTCATGCGTTGCGAATCTTCTGGTGACGCCGGTGGTGTCGTACTCGACGTTGCTTGGCCTGGCGGCTCTGGCATGCGCATGGATCAACGTCGATATGGCATTCGCATTCGCCTGTCTCGCTTCTGCGGGAACCCGGGTGATGGAGGTTGTCGCGCGATCCTTGGCGGATGCGCCGTGTTCGGTGCTGCCATGGAAGGACGGCATTGCCGGCGCATTACTGGTACTGGCCGTGGAACTGACGGCTGGATACGCCGTTGCGCGATTGACGAAACGCGCGAATCGTCCATGCGAACGCGAGGGGAGCGACGCCGAACGGTTCACTCGCAATCCTGCGCGCAGAATGGGAATCTGGATCGAGGACACCGTGCGCATGCTAGGCGGCGGTAGGCAACTGGCATGGAAGGAGACGATTGCGCAACGGCGTGCTACGGGGCGGAACCCCTGTGGCACGCCAGTCGTGCAAAAGCTATCATGGGCTTCACCATCACACGGGATAGGAGCAGAACATGACGAAGGCGTTAATCGTGGTGGATGTGCAGCCCACTTTTTGCGAAGGCGGCGAACTCGGCGTAGCAGGCGGTAACGCCGTGGCCGAACGCATCGCACGGTATGTTGCCGAACATCGTAGCGAGTACGCATATATCGCAACCACTCAAGATTGGCATGTCGATCCGGGAACCCATTGGTCCGATCAGCCCGATTTCGTAGACACCTGGCCGGTACACGGCAAAGCCGGCACCCCGAATGCGCAGCTGCATCCGGCGATAGCCGCCCTGCGAATCGAACACCATTTCAAAAAGGGACAGTATTCGCCGTCATATTCCGGATTCGAGGGCTATGAGGACAACACCGATCGGATTCCGACTCGAGCGCAGGCGGTCGACGACGCCCGGAACGCAATGACCCTTGCCGGCGCTTGAGATGCCGCCGAAGTCACACGAATCGATGTGGTCGGCCTGGCGGAATCGCATTGCGTCAAGGAAACCGCACTTGACGCGAAGAAGCTCGGCTATGATGTCCATGTCATCGAACGACTGACCGAGCCTGTCAGCGAAGAGCTTGGCGTTGCCGCCCGTAGGCAGATGCGCGAGGCTGGCGTCATCCTCGACTGACGTCGCACACAGGGCAATGCATATGGCGGTCTGCTATGACGGTGGCCGAAGCACGATGTCATAGCAGACCTCTACAACGCCGCTATGCCCTGTCTTTCCCTGCTTTCCGACCGAATCAGTACCCTTCGTCTATGAACGTCCAGCCGTTATGGGCATCAGTTGACTGAGGATTCCACGCATACCAGAGTTCCCAGCCAGTGGTCTTCCCATGGGGCAATGAGATCGAACCGGTGCAGGTGAAGTCGCTTGTCAGCATGATGACGTTATTGACTCCATGCTGTTCGATGGCAGTGGAGACGGATGAGCTGCCGCCTTCCTGCGCCGCGCTCTGCTCGAGCGCGAGTAGGGCTTTGGATTGCTTATCGTCGTAGCTGATCGAATTGATTCGGCAGCCATGGAACCCCCGCAGATGATTCAATGCCACGGTCTCGGCGTCCCGTATCTGCGTCTGCGTGAATTTTCCGGTGCCGGTGATGACGGTTCGCGTTCGGGAGGTATCGGCTGGACTGGAGGAGAACCATGCGAACGCACATGCCACGGCTATAACCGCCACAAGAAAGATCATTGCCTCGATTATGGGTTTTCCACCTGTCCGCTCGTGTCGATTGCGTCTATCCACAGCAAGCCACCCCTGCTCCTGATTCCATGTTGTAAGCGCCACCACTATATTGCGGCCATATGGACAGGTCGGTCAGGGCGGAAGGGGAAGGGGCTCAAAGAAAACGCTTTGATCATTCCGGGGCGGTGATGTCAGCGATTGCGATCGGTGACCAGCGCAAGCGAACGGATACGTTCCGGGAACGCGAACACCCTGTTAACGCCATTGATAACGGAACCGACGCACAACGCCGAAATAACCGTGCCCAAGCCGACGCCCCGCAACGTACCGAAGAACGCAAACGACAACACCACGGCAATGGCTATCAACGTAATATCGAACACGATCTTCGTCGTGCCATACTTGGCGTGCGTGACAATCGACAAGGCGCGCACAATCCCCTCGCCAGGAACCATCAGCACGTTGGGCGAAACCTCGATCACAATGCCGAACCCCATGATGCAACAGCCGGCCGCCACACACAGCAACCGCTGCCACAGCGTCGTCGGCGTGAGAAACGACAGCAGCGACATACCCACGTCGATCATCGCGCTGAACAACACATTGACCAAGATCTGCAACAGCTGCACCGGATGGAAATCCCGCCTCAGCAACGCAACCTGCAACGCGATGAACACCATATTCATGATGAACGTCATCATGCCGAAACTCAACGGAAACCGCAGACTCAGTACATACGGCACACTGGAAATCTGCGACGTGCCCATATCGCCCTTAGTAATAAGCGCAATGGCGAAGGAATTAATCACCACGCCACAAGCAAAACAGGCAAAACGACTGCCAATATGATTCACCAACACTCCCTTCCATCTTCAGCTAGGCAAAGCACAACGTAAGAAACCGTCTCGACACTCACCCGCATGGCCACACTGTGAAACACAACACGAAAACCATCCACACAAAGAGGTAAACCATTACCAGTTCCAGTTCGGCAACGACGCATGAACAGGAACACCAACGGAAGGTAAGCACATGCGCAAGGACAACATCAACTTCATCCCAGACGACTCCGCCAGCCACGAGTGGGCCGAATACGACAGTCAACTCGTAGAGGAATACGCGGAACAACTCAGAACCATCAGCTTCGGCTGAGCCAAAACAACTCCAACACCAACGGGGAGGCCGTCGAACCACACGACAGCCTCCCCGCCGCATATCCAAACCACCCCAACACAACGCACAGATCGAACAAATGTTCGAACATGCAAACCCCAACACAACACCAAGGATTGTCCAGCGATATAGCGAAATTGAAACCATGGCAAAACAAGCAGGAAACCCGCCCGTGCGCATCGTATACGGCGGAGACGCCTTCATCAACGAACAAACCACGCGCGACCTATGCCACAAGGCACTCACCGTACGGCCGGACGCCGAACTCATCGAACTCGACGCAACAACCACCGACCAATACGCCTTCAACGAAGCAGTCAGCCCATCACTCCTATCCGACACCGCAATCGTACATATCGCCAATCTGCAGAACGCCGACGACAAACTCGGCGAAGCCATAACCACCTACTGCAAACAAGCCTGCAAAGACCCCAGCAACTCCAGCATCATCATCTGCCAACACGAAGGCGGCAACAAAGGCAAACGACTCATCGACCAACTCACCCGAGCCGGAGCCGGCAAAGAAGACATACCAGACCTCAAAAAACCCGAAGCCAAACTCAACTTCGTCCTCGCCCAATTCGAACGACACAACCGACGCGTCGAACCCGCAGCCGCACAACAACTCGTCGACGTCCTCGGCGAACGCACCGGCGAACTCGCCGCCATGTGCAACCAACTCTGCTTCGACTTCGACGACAACCCCATAGGAATCAACCGCGTAAACCAATACCTCACATCAAACGCACAAGTCACCGGATTCGCGCTCGCCGACACCGCGCTCGCAGGGCATACCGCAGACGCCATCGTCATGATGCGCTCGGCCATAGAGCAAGGGACCTCACCCATAGCGCTTATCGGAGCGCTCGCTTCGAAACTACGCGGCGTGGCCAAGGCAGCCGCGGTGAAATCAGGGACCATCTCCACGGCCGAGGCCGGAATGCCGTCTTGGATGCTCAAGCGTGTACGGCTCGGTGGATGGACGTCCGCCGGGCTATCCACGTGTGTCCAAATGCTGGCATGGGCCGACGAGCAAAGCAAAACCAATGGCGGCGATCCCGTCTATGCGCTTGAGCGCAGCATCGAATGCATCGCGAACAAAGGAAGGGAGCAGCAGTGAGCATGCGCAATGGAACCGGTGTGCAGGATAATGCGATCACCCTCGAAGCCCCGAGCGAGGAAGCCATGCGGAACATCGGGGAGCGTCTTGCAGGTATCGTGCGCGGCGGCGATGTGCTGCTGCTGTCAGGACCGCTTGGTGCCGGCAAAACCACGCTTGCACAAGGTTTTGGAGCAGGGCTGGGCATCGGCGAGCCGATCGTGTCGCCGACCTTCACCATTGCGCGCGAGCTGGATGGCGTATTCCCTGGTGGCGGGCATGCCCATATGATCCATGTGGACGCCTATAGGCTGGGAGGTTCCGACTACGCCCCCGGGCAGGACGGCATCGACCGGCTTCTTGATGAGCTTGAATCGCTGGGACTCGACGAAGAGCTTGAGGATCCCGGCGAGAACACCGTGGTTCTGATGGAATGGGGGGAGCAGATGGCCGCCGCCCTTGCCCCGGAACGTCTTGAGATCCATATCGATCGCCCGGCGCAACTTGTGCAAAACACCGATGAGCCGACCAGCGAAGGTACTAGAATCGTCACTTTGGTGCCTGTCGGCAGTGATTGGGCGCAACGAGCAGCAACTCTCGCAGGAAAGTGACAAGATATGGGCGTGAACGAAACGGTGCTGGTGATCGACACATCATATGGTTCCACAGTCGGTGTGGTGGGATATGACCCCATTGTGGAATCCGATTCGCGTACGCATGTCGAGAAGCTGCAGGTCAATATCGCCAAAGCCCTGGAGACTGCCGGCCTTGCCCCCGGTGATATCAGCGGTATCGTCACGGGCGTAGGGCCGGCGCCATTCACCGGCCTGAGGGCCGGCATCGTCGCGGCGAAGGCGATCGCCTTCGCCACAGGCGCCAAACTGGTTGGGCAGAATATTCTTGAGCCGCAGGCATGGTGGAACGCCGAACGCCATGGCAGCGCGGATGACGGACTGCGGGTTCTCACCCTTGCCGTGAATGATGCACGACGAAAGCAACTGTATTTCGAACTCTGCCAGCCTGCGTCACCGGACGACGCCGCACATGACGCTCGGCCGTTGATCGCCATGGATATCGATTATCCGGCCAATATCGTCGAACGGGTCAATGATGCGGTTGCAGCCTATGAACGTCGATTCGACGGTAGGGTAGTGGTCGATGTCGTCGGTCATGGTGCGGCCAAGTACTCGGACGCATTGGCGTCGATCCAGCTGCTTGGCGATATCGTGGACGAATCCGTGCTCGACCAAGGCGCGCATGGTCTCGGCATTTTCGCTCGACGGTATGACGCCTGTGATATCGCTCGGGGTGAGTCTCCTGTCGAGCCTTTGTATCTGCGTCGCCCCGATGCCGAAGTGCCGAACCCGTTGAAGCATGTACTCGGTCACGGCGGCGTGAAGGCTGCACGATGATCGTCGATATTACCGAGCTTGACCGGGAACAGACGATTCGATCCATCAGCGCACTGGAATCGGAGCTGTTCGGCAGAGGGGCATGGAGCGAGTCGGCTGTTCGTCAGGAGTTGGACGCCCCCGCCCGAACCTATGTCGTGGATATGGACGACCATGCCGGCATCCGTGGCTACGCGGGTTTCTGGTATGACGGTGACGATGCCGAACTCATGACCATCGGCGTCGGCAAAGCATATCAGCGGCAAGGAATTGCCGCAGCCCTGCTGAAACGGCTGATTCAGGAAGCCGATACGCAGGGTGCCGCACGAATGCTGCTCGAGGTAAGAGTGGACAATATGCCGGCATTGGCCTTATACCAACGATTCGGCTTCCAGCGTCTTGGATTGCGTAAGCGCTATTACCAGCCGGAAGGCATCGACGCTTACACCATGAGCCTTGACATAGCGCGACCCCATATTGCTGGATTCCAGTCCGCGAACACCGTACGGAAAGAAGGAGAAGAGCGATGAGCGAACCTGTTGTGCTCGGCATCGAATCCACTTGTGATGAAACGGCGGCGGCGCTTGTGCGTGGGCGTACATTGCTGTCCAACGTGGTTGCATCATCCATGCAGGAACACGCGCGTTATGGTGGCGTGATTCCCGAAATCGCGTCCCGCGCCCACGCCGAGGCGTTTGTGCCATGTGTAAGCAAGGCACTGGCCGATGCGAATATGACATTGCGGGACGTGGACGCGATTGCCGTGTCCGCAGGGCCGGGACTCGCCGGATGCCTTGCGGTCGGCGTTTCCGGTGCCAAAGCGCTTGCGTGGGCAAGCGGCAAACCGTTATACGGCATCAATCATGTCATCGGGCATATCGCCGTGACCCAACTGCAATTCGGCCCGGTTCACGAAAACACCATGGCATTGATTGTGTCGGGCGGGCACACCTCGCTGCTGCATGTAACCGATATCGCCCGCACGATTGATGTGGTCGGCACCACGCTGGATGACGCGGCGGGCGAGTGTTTCGACAAGGTGGCCCGACTATTGGGATTCCCCTACCCGGGTGGGCCTCATATCGATCGTCATGCGCAGCATGGCAATCCTCAGGCCATCAAGGTGCCACAGGGGCTTACGCAGGGTCAGGCCGGTGCCAAGCACCCGTATGATTTCAGTTTTTCCGGTGTGAAGACAGCAGTGGCGCGTTGGGTGGAAGGCCAGCAGGCTCTGGGCCGCGAAATTCCCACCGATGATGTGTGTGCCTCGCTGGCGGATTCCGTGGCGACCGTTCTGGCGAAGAAGACGATGCGCGGATGCCGGCAGTATGATTCCGACACTCTGATCGTCGGCGGCGGTTTCTCCGCCAATTCGCAGCTGCGTGCCAAGCTTCTGGAATACGGCAGAAGCAATGGCGTGGATGTCCGCATCCCCGAGATCAGGCTGTGTACTGACAATGGCGCGATGGTCGCCGTGCTCGGTGCGAGCCTCGTGGAGGCCGGAGTGGCTCCCAGCGACCCCGATTTTTCCATTGATTCGGCCATGCCGCTTACCACAATTTCACTGTAAAACTCAATTAAACCCTTGTCGCACAAGGCAACACGCCGTGTGAAGCGTCGATTTGCACTTGCTTGAGCAGTGTGTATTATATGTGTCTTGTGCGCAAGGGAAACCTTGCAAGCAACATTCCCGCGTAGCTCAGTTGGCAGAGCGTCTGACTGTTAATCAGAATGTCGCTGGTTCAAGCCCAGCCGCGGGAGCTCAGAACGAGTTTCCTGCACAGGAAGGTTGTTCATAATTAAATATTCCCGCGTAGCTCAGTTGGCAGAGCGTCTGACTGTTAATCAGAATGTCGCTGGTTCAAGCCCAGCCGCGGGAGCTCCATTTGAGGCCGTCGGCGCAACGCCGGCGGCCTTTTTGTTTCTCTTCGAATGCCGTATAGGCCAACGGCACCGGCATATTTTGCATCCTGGTGCCGCATAGCTGAGCGGCGTTTGCTTTTGTCGTGCCGAATGCCTATCGTGGCTGCTGTTGATAACCAGTCCAGGCCTGCACATTGGTACCGCGGGCCCCGATAGCAAAGGACACATCATGGCGCAAAGCTCCATCTCCATCACAGTCAACGGCGAAGCGAAGGAGGTGGAAGCAACCACCACCGGCGTCGAACTGTTCTCCGATGACAAGAACATCATCGCAGTGCGTTTGAATGGCGAACCGCGCGATCTGTATACGCCGCTTTCCGACGGCGACACCGTTGAAGGCATCGCCCTTGATTCCGAAGACGGCATCGCGATCATGCGTCACTCGGCAACCCATGTCATGGCCCAGGCCGTGCAGGAGATCTATCCCAATGCCAAGCTTGGCGTAGGTCCCGTGATCAAGGACGGCTTCTATTACGATTTCGATGTTGAGCAGCCCTTCACGCCGGAGGATCTGAAGAACATCGAAAAGCGCATGCAGCGCATCATCAAGTCCTCGCAGTCCTTCCGCCGTCGCGTGGTGACTGAGGAGGAGGCGCTGGCCGAGGAAGCCGATCAGCCGTATAAGATCGAGCTCATCAAGGACAAGGAAGCGCATCTGGATCCGGCTGCCGCAACCGAGGTCAGTGAGAAGGAACTGAGCTTCTACGACAATGTCGACCGCGACGGCAATGTGGTCTGGAAGGATCTGTGCCGTGGCCCGCATCTGCCGAACACCCGCTACATCAAGGCGTTCAAGATCGAACGTTCCGCCGCCGCGTACTGGCGTGGCAGCGAAGCCAACCCCATGCTGCAGCGCATCTATGGAGCGGCCTTCGCCACCAAGGAAGACCTCAAGGCATACCAGACCCGTCTTGAGGAGGCCGCCAAGCGCGATCACCGTAAGCTTGGCGCCGAGATGGACCTGTTCTCCTTCCCGGACGAGATCGGCCCCGGTCTGGCCGTGTTCCATCCGAAGGGCGCTGCGGTCATCAACGCCATGGAAGACTACTCGCGTGAGATGCATCGCAAGCATCACTACAGCTTCGTGCAGACCCCGCACATCACCAAGGGCGGACTGTACGAAACCTCGGGCCATCTGCATTGGTATAAGGACAGCATGTACCCGCCGATGCGTCTGGATGAGGAGAAGGACGAGAACGGCAATGTGACCAAGCAGGGCTTCGACTACTACCTGAAGCCGATGAACTGCCCGATGCACAACCTGATCTTCAAGTCCCGCCAGCGTTCCTACCGTGAGCTGCCGCTGCGCCTGTTCGAATTCGGCACCGTGTACCGTTATGAGAAGTCCGGCGAAGTGCATGGCCTGACCCGCGTGCGCGGCTTGACTCAGGATGATTCCCACATCTACTGCACCCGCGAGCAGATGAAGGACGAGCTTAAGAGCCTGCTTACCTTCGTGCTCGGCCTGTTGAAGGACTTCGGTCTGGATGACTTCTATCTGGAGCTGTCCACCAAGGATCCGCACAAGTACGTCGGTTCCGACGAGATTTGGGAGGAAGCCACCAACACGCTGGCCGAGGTCGCCAAGGAATCCGGTTTGGACTTGGTCGACGATCCGTGCGGCGCAGCCTTCTACGGTCCGAAGATCTCCGTGCAGGCCCGTGACGCCATCGGACGTACCTGGCAGGTGTCCACCATCCAGCTCGACTTCAACCTTCCGGAACGTTTCAAGCTCGAATACATCGCCGCCGATGGCACGCACCAGCGTCCGGTGATGATCCACCGCGCGCTGTTCGGCTCCATCGAACGCTTCTTCGCGGTGCTGCTTGAGCATTACGCGGGCGCCTTCCCGGCGTGGCTCGCCCCGGTCCAGGTGCTTGGCGTGCCGGTCGCGGACGAGTTCGCCCCGCACCTGCAGAAGTTCATCGCCAGCTTGGAAGAGGAGACCGTCCGTTGCGAGATCGACCTGTCCGACGATCGCTTCGGCAAGAAGATCCGCAACGCATCCAAGTCCAAGGCGCCGTTCATCCTCATCGTCGGCGAAGAGGATATGAACAACAATGCCGTGAGCTTCCGTTTCCGCGACGGCAGCCAGCTCAATGGCGTACCCGTCGACGAGGCCAAGGCCAACATCATGAAGGTCATCAAGAAGCGTGTCCAGGTGAACACGGTCGATGACTTCAAGGCCGCCATCGCCGACTGAATCCTGTGGCGCTAGGCGGCGTTGTCCGCAATGTCTGCTTAGCGCCATACAATCTTTTTCGTTTGTCAGTAATCGTTTATCTGCTAGGAGCATTATGTCCGGTCATTCCAAGTGGGCGACCACCAAGCACAAGAAGGCTGCCATCGACGCCAAGCGCGGCAAGCTGTTCGCCAAGCTCATCAAGAACATCGAAATCGCTGCCCGTCAGGGTGGCGGCGATCCCGACGGCAATCCGTCCCTGTACGACGCGATTTACAAGGCCAAGAAGGCTTCCATGCCGGCCGACAACATCAAGCGCGCCGTCAAGCGCGGCTCCGGTGAGGAAGCCGGCGGTGCCAACTACGAAGACATCGTGTACGAGGGCTATGCACCCGCTGGCGTCGGCCTCATCATCGAATGCCTGACCGACAACCGCAACCGTGCCGCGGCAGAGGTGCGTTCCACCCTGACCAAGGGTAACGGATCTCTGGCTACCAGCGGTTCCGTGTCCTTCAACTTTGAGCGCAAGGGCCAGATCGTGGTTCCCGCCGAAGGCGTGAACTTCGATGATCTGTTCGAGAAGGCCGCTGAAGCTGGCGCTGAGGACGTGAGCGATGACGGCGAGGTGTTCACCGTGGTCACCGGTCCGTCCGACCTGACTGAGGTGCGTAAGGCTCTGCAGGATGCCGGTTTCGATTACGATTCCGCCGATCTGGTCATGGCTCCGAAGAACGAGGTCGAGCTGAGCCTTGAAGACGCTCAGAAGGTCTCCAAGCTCATCGATAACCTCGACGATCTGGACGATGTGCAGAACATCTATTCCAACTGGACCGCTTCCGACGAAGTCATGGCTCAGCTGGATGAGGAGTAATCCTCGATGATTATTCTCGGCGTCGACCCCGGACTTACTCGTTGCGGGGTCGGCGTTATCGAAGCCGGCGCTTACCGCCGGCTTTCCTTTATTCATGTGGATGTGGTTCGTTCCGCGCCGGATGTGTCCCAGGATCTACGACTGCTTGCCATCTACAATGGACTGGTCGAGAAGATGGATCGCTTCGTGCCGGATGTCGTTTCCATCGAGCGTGTGTTCGCGCAATCGAATCACAACACTGTACTCGGTACTGCGCAAGCGGCTGGATTGGCTATGCTCGCCGCTGCACAGCGAGGCATCCCCGTGGCGTTGCACACTCCGACCGAGGCGAAGCTTGCCATCACCGGCGACGGTCGTGCGCAGAAGATTCAAGTGGAACGTATGGTCACCCGTATCTTGAACCTGAACACCATGCCCACTCCGGCCGATGCCGCCGATGCGTTGGCCTTGGCCATATGCCATGCGTTGCGGCCGTCAGGCGCATTGCAAGGAGGGGAGCGCGAACAGCATCTCACTCCGGCACAGCGTCAGTGGGCTCAGGCGGCGCAGAAAACACGCCGACGTTCCTCGACGGATAGGGGAATGTAGCACCCGATACTGCATAATCCGCCAGACTCGTGTACACTGTCGAACAGTTGTTCGAATAGGGAGGCGTGATGATTGGTTCATTGCGAGGTGCCGTCGAGATGGTCGATACCACCCAGGCGGTTATAGAAGTCGGATCTGTAGGCTACGAGGTGCGTATGCCGTCGGCTGATCTGTCGCGTCTGCATACCGGTCAGGAGACTCGTGTCTGGACGTATCTGAACGTTTCTCAGGATGCCATTACCTTGTATGGTTTTCTGGATTCCTCGTCGAAGAAGATGTTCCTGCAGCTCATCAAGGTCAATGGTGTTGGCCCGAAAGTGGCTTTGTCGCTGCTTTCTACGCTTACCGCGAATGATCTGGCCAAAGCGGTGGCCGATAACGACGCGACCGCATTGGCCAAGGCCCCGGGTATCGGCAAGAAGGGCGCGCAGAAGATCATCCTCGAGTTGAAGGGGTCCATTAATTTGGAGGATCTGGGGGAGAAGGCTCCGCAATCGGGTGCCTCGACCGATCCGGGAGCCAAGCAGGTGGTGGAGGGGCTGATGTCTTTGGGCTGGCATCAGCAGGATGCGCAGTATGCGGTACAGGAGGCCTGCGAATCCAATGGCATTGCGATGCCGCTGTCGCAGGAGGATGTGCCTCAGGTGCTCAGACTCGCCTTAACTTCGTTGGATAGGGGACGGTGAAATGGCACAGCCTTACGAACAGGTGAATTCCGACGCCAATGAGGAATCGTTGCGTATGGTTTCCTCGCAGCCCATCGGGAACGAACCGGTCAGTGATGAGGAGTTGCGCCCGCATGTGCTCGATGGGTTCATCGGGCAGCCTCAGCTGAAAGCGCAACTGAGACTGTTCCTTGATGCGGCTCGCAAGCGGGAAACGCCACCGGATCATATTCTGCTGGCTGGCCCTCCGGGTTTAGGCAAAACAACGTTAGCCATGATTGTGGCTAACGAGCTTGAGGTTCCGATTCGTATCACCTCCGGACCGGCCATTCAGCATGCCGGAGACCTGGCGTCCATTCTCAGCTCGCTGGAACCCGGCGAAGTATTGTTCGTTGATGAGGTCCACCGTCTGCCGCGGGCTGCGGAGGAATTGCTGTATATCGCCATGGAGGATTTCCGTGTGGATGTGATGGTGGGCAAAGGGCCGGGCGCATCGTCGATTCCGCTGACGCTTCCACGTTTCACCATGATCGGTGCCACCACACGTGAGGGCATGCTGCCGTCCCCATTACGCGCTCGTTTCGGTTTTACCGCGCATCTGGATTTCTACCCGCATGAGGAACTCGAAAAACTGGTGGAACGTTCCGCCGGCGTGCTCGGCCTTAGGATTGACCGTGAAGCGGCGCATGAGCTTGCACTGCGTTCCCGGGGCACACCTCGTATCGCCAACCGGCTGCTACGTCGCGTGCGAGACTGGGTCATCGTTCACGACCTGCCGCAGGCGTCGGCCGAAGATGTACGTCAGGCGCTTGCCCTGTATCAGATCGATGCCGAGGGGCTCGACCGGCTTGACATCGCCGTGCTGAACGCCATCGTCCGTAATTTCCAGGGTGGCCCGGTGGGGTTGAATACGCTGGCCGCGATGGTGGGGGAGGAATCGGAAACGGTGGAAACCGTATGCGAACCTTACCTGGTGCGCGAGGGGTTCCTCATCCGCACCCCGAAGGGACGCGTGGCGACTCCGAAAGCCTGGCAGCATCTCGGTATGCGGCCGAATGAGGATGATGTCAATAAGAGTTTCTAGTATTGCCTTTTGGATAACCGTTATCTTTAAAGGAGCTTATAGTGCAGTCCTCCCTGTTTCTCGGTGTTGTTATTATTGCCTTTTTCGGCATGATGATCTGGCAGTCCAAAAAAGCCAAGGAGCAACAGCAGGAGCGCAAGGATTTCCGTGCGAACCTTCAGCCCGGCACCGAAGTCATCACCATCGGGCAGGTCATCGGCAAAGTCGTTGAGGTCGACAATCAATACGACGAGATCGTCATCGATACCGAGGGCACCAAGATGCGTTTCGCGCTGAATGCCATTGCTCGTGAATATGTTCGCCCGGCCTACGTTTCCGATGATGAAGTCGACGAGTACGGCAATCCGCTTCCCCAGAACGAGCTCGAAACCTCCGAAGAAGCCAAGACCGCTGATGGTGCTTCCGATGATGCGCAGAAGCCTGTCGACGCCGACCAGTCCGTCGAGGCCAAGAACGATTGATGAGTGCGACGATGACCAGAAACAGCGACATCACCATCAAAGCACTGCGGGCAGTCGGTGAGGAAGACGCGGAATATCTCGTCTCGCTCATCGGATCGACGCCCGGGTTCCCCAAAGACGGCATCATCTTCCGTGATTTCATGCCGGTGCTTGCCGACGCCCGCGGATTAGATATTCTTCTGCGCGGCTTCGCGGCAGCGCTTCCCATCGACCCTAGCGATTTCGATACCGTTGCAGGTCTTGAATCGAGAGGTTTTCTTTTCGGGCCGGCTTTGGCGAGCAGATTCGGCAAAGGCTTCGTAGCCATTCGCAAGGCGGGAAAACTCCCTCCGCCGGTTTTCACGGAATCATATGATCTTGAATATGGTTCGGCCAGTGTCGAGATCGAGCAGAATGCCATTCATCCCGGTGAGCGTGTGCTCATTGTCGATGATCTGATCGCCACTGGCGGCACTGCACGTGCCGGTGCCGATCTCATTGAAAAGGCGGGAGGGCATGTAGCAGGATTCAGCTTCCTTATGGAACTCGATGGGCTTAATGGATACGCCAAGCTGTCCGAGGCTCCCATCAGCACCCTTATCGCAATGCCCGCCTGATAAGGCCGTATTGCATAGCAAAATCAAATACAGTAAGCCAGACACAATCAGGAATCGATCGCATCATGGATCTATACGAATACCAGGCGCGTCAATTGCTTGAGGAGCAGGGCATCCCCACTCCGAAAGGCATCTATGCGCAGAACTCGCACGAAGTAGCGGAAGCCGCGGAGAAACTCGGCTATCCGAATGTCGTTAAGGCTCAGGTCAAAATCGGTCATCGTGGTCAAGCGGGTGGCGTCAAGCTTGCCAAGACCCGCGACGAGGCGATTCTGGCATCTGAAGAGATTCTGCCTATGACCATTCACAATCACAAGGTCAACGGTGTGCTTGTCGCCGAAGGCAAGAACATTCTGCACGAGTATTATGTCTCCATTTCCGTTGATCGATCTTCGCGAGATTTCGATGTGCTGGCGACGGCCAATGGCGGCACCGAGGTCGAGGAGATCGCCAAGGAGCATCCAGAATCCGTGAAGAGACTCCATATCGAGGCCTTGGATGACTTCGATATGGAAGCCGCCCGCAAGATGGCCGAGAGCATCGGCTTCTACCATGCGGATGTGGATCAGGCTGCGGATATCCTGCTGAAGATGTGGCGCTGTTTCAAAGAGAACGATGCGACGCTCGTTGAAATCAATCCGCTGGCTAAGATCGGCGATCCGGATGACGAATCATCCAAGATGCTGTGCGCATTGGACGCGAAGATCTCGCTGGATGACAACGCCGCCTTCCGCCATGACGGGTGGAAGCGTTTCGACGATCCAATGGCCAATGACGAGCTCGAACGCCGAGCCAAGGAACATGGCCTGCATTACGTGCACCTTCATGGTCAGGTCGGCGTAATCGGCAATGGCGCCGGATTGGTGATGAGCTCCCTGGACGCCGTGTCCGGAGCCGGCGAGGATCTGGGGTCCAACGTCAAGCCCGCCAACTTCCTGGATATTGGCGGTGGCGCGTCCGCTGAAGTGATGGCGGCCAGCCTCGGAATCGTGCTCAGCGACCCGCAGGTGGAGTCGGCCTTCATCAACGTCTACGGCGGTATCACTTCGTGTGAGCAGGTGGCGCAGGGCATTCTCGAAGCGCTCGAGTCGCTGCCTTCCGTCAAGCCTATAGTCGTTCGTTTCGACGGCAATGCCGCTGCGGAGGGACTGTCCATTCTGGGTGCTTCGAATAATCCGAACATTCATGTGGCCAGCACCATGGAAGAGGCAGCCTATGAGGCTGCACGCATCGCTTCATCGGCAAAGGAGGCCAACTGATGGCATTGTTCATCGAAGATGATGCCCCTGTTATCGTTCAAGGCATCACCGGGCATCAGGGCATGGTGCACACCGCACGAATGCTGAAGGCGGGAACCAATATCGTCGGCGGCGTCAATGCACGCAAGGCCGGTCTGGATGTTACCTATCCGGCGGCGCGCAATGGCGAGGACGCCACCATTCACGTTTTTGCGTCCTGTGCCGAAGCCAAGGCCGCTACGGGAGCGGTGGCCTCCGTGGTGTTCGTTCCGCCTCGATTCGCCAAGGATGCGGTGGTGGAAGCCATCGAAGCCGGCATTAAGCTCATCGTGGTCATCACCGAAGGCATTCCGGTGGCGGATTCGGCATATTTCGTAGAACTTGCGTTGCGCAACGGTGTACGCATCGTGGGGCCGAACTGCCCGGGACTTGTCACTTTCGCATCCTCCGAACAGACCCATGGCGTGAATCTCGGCATTATCCCCGATGGCATCGTCAAGCGTGGTCCGCTTGGACTGGTTTCCAAGTCCGGTACTCTCACCTATCAGCTGATGGGCGAATTGAGCGATATCGGTTTCACCGCATGTTTGGGAGCCGGAGGCGATCCGATCGTCGGTACCACGCTGGTCGAGGCATTGCAGGCGTTCGAAGCCGACGAGAACACCAAGGCGGTAATGATGATCGGCGAAATCGGCGGCAATGCCGAACAGGATGCCGCGCAGTGGGCCAGCGAACATATGACCAAGCCTGTGGTCGCTTACATCGCCGGATTCACGGCTCCTGAGGGCAAGCAGATGGGGCATGCCGGCGCCATTGTCTCCGGTGGCAAGGGCACTGCGCAAGATAAGAAGGAAGCCCTGGAAGCCGTAGGCATTAAGGTCGGGCGTACGCCTGCGCAGGCAGCTGACTTCATGCGCAAGGCCATCGCAGCAATCCAGTGATCAAACTGATAAGGGTCCAACGGCATCAATGAAGAAGAAGACATCGGTTACCTCGATTTTCAAAGGAACCCTTGCAGCGGCAGGCGCATTGTTCATCTATGCCATACCGCTTGGCTGCTTCATCGCATTGATGCTGTTGGTCGTTTCCATGGAAGACGGCAGTGATGGTCTTACCGCCCTCACCGTATCGCTGACGGAAGGCATGGTGTTGCTTTCGCAAGGCGTGCCATTCACTTTCGGTACCATCACAATGGCGATTATGCCGCTGACGCTTAGCGTTCTTCTTATTGCACTGATCGCCCAGTGTCTGAAAAAAGCCGGTCCGAAAGCTGACGTATGGCTTTCCGGGTTGCTGGCATGGGTGTTGCTTAATCAGTTCTGCATCAGATTCACCCACATGCCGATTCATGCCGACAATCTGTCTATTGCCGGCAAATCTGCTGTGATCTGGCTGCTGGGTACTGCACTGTCCATCATCTCATCGACTGCGCAGACAAGGAAGCTTCGCGATATATGGCGCAAGCAGATTCCTCAAGGCGTGCGCTCCGTCTTCGTCGTATCAGTCACGGTATCACTAGCAGTAGTGACATTGATGCTGCTTATCGGGCTGATCGCGGTCATCGCATGGGTGGTGAACGGCAATGCATCCGTGAACAAGCTGTTTGAACTTACCAATATGCATACCGGCTCACGGATCATGACATCCATCTCATACCTGGCATGGTTGCCGAATATGGTGATTTGGGCGATTTCCTGGATTACCGGAGCCGGTTTCGCCATCGGCGATTTGGGTACGTTCACATTATGGGTAGGGCAGTCCACCAATCTGCCGCCGTTGCCATTGTTCGGCATTTTCCCAAGCCCGGTTTCGGATTCGGGAACACGTCTTGCCCTGCAAATGTGCATCCCAATGGCATGCGCTTTGTCGGCCATCACGGCGATGCTGTTCGGCCCGCTGAAGATTCGTCTTCCGCAGCAAACAGAACGCCATGAGACTCGGCATCTTGTCTCGCTCATGATTCGCCATGCACTTATGCTATGCGGCGCAGCCATCATTATCCTGCTGCTGTCATGGGGCATGTTCGCCGTTTCGAATGGTGCATTGGGGGAGAAGCATCTTGCGACGGTAGGCGTGGATGTCGTGGCTTCGATGCGCATGGTCGGCTGGGCGATTCGTCAGGGATTCATCGCGGCATGGCTGGTTGCAGTCATCGCCGTTGCACTACTGTATGGCATCCGTTGGCTTCTGGCATCCAGACGGAACGCCCCGGATGATTCCATGCCAACACAGATTTCATTGCAAACAACAGCAAGGGAGGAAAACGATGACAGCAAGTCGTCTGATTAAGAGGGCGCTGGTCTCGGTCTTTCACAAGGAAGGCATCGAGACTCTCGCCAAGGCTTTCGTCGAGGCCGGTACCGAAGTGGTTTCCACCGGCTCCACCGCAAAGCGTTTGGCCGAACTAGGCGTAACCGTCACCGAGGTAAGTGAGGTCACCGGTTTCCCCGAGTGCCTGGATGGCCGTGTCAAAACACTCGATCCGCATATCCACGCGGGTATTCTCGCGGATATGACCAACCCGGATCATGCCGCCCAGTTGGAGCAATTCGGCATCAAGCCGTTTGATTTGGTGGTTGTGAACCTGTATCCGTTCGCCGATACGGTGCGTTCCGGCGCCAATGAGGCCGATACGATCGAGAAGATCGATATCGGCGGGCCTACGATGGTTCGTGCCGCCGCCAAGAACAGCGCCACTGTCGCCATCATCACCGATCCGGCCGACTATGCGCTGGTTGCCGGCCGCATCAGCAATGGAGAAGGCTTCACACTCGAAGAACGTCGTTGGCTTGCAGGCAAGGCCTTTGCCCACACCGCTTCCTACGACGCCACCATCAATGAGTGGACCGCCAAGCATTGGCCGAAGCCTTCCACGGTGGAGCCCACGGAGGAGGAGAACGAGACGCCGGTGAATGAGACCGTGTTCCCTGCCACCTTCACTCGTACGTGGGATCGCTCCCATATGCTGCGCTATGGCGAGAACAGCCATCAGCAGGGTGCGTTGTATCTCGACCCGCTCAACCAGACTGGCTTCGCCCATGCCGAACAGCTGGGTGGCAAGCCTATGAGCTACAACAATTATGTGGATGCCGATGCCGCTTGGCGTGCCGCGTGGGACATGGCTCCGGCCATCGCCGTTGCAGTGGTCAAGCATAATAACCCATGCGGTTTGGCCATTGGCGCGACTGCCGCCGAAGCACATAAGAAGGCCCATGCCTGCGATCCGATGAGCGCCTATGGCGGCGTCATCGCGTGCAACACCACCGTCACGCTTGAGATGGCGGAAAGCGTGCGCCCGATTTTCACCGAAGTCATCGTGGCACCGAACTACGAGCCCGAAGCGCTGGAACTGTTGCGTACCAAGAAGAAGAATCTGCGTATTCTCAAGGTCGCCGAACCGGCAAATCCGAAGACGCAGTTCCGTCAGATCGAAGGCGGTCTGCTGGTGCAGCAGCCGGATCTCATCAACGCCCCCGGCGACAACCCCGATGCATGGAAACTCGTGTCCGGCGAACCTGCTGACGAGGCCACGCTGAAGGATCTCGTATTCGCATGGCGCGCCATCCGCTGCGTAAAGTCGAACGCCATTCTTATCGCGCATAATGAGGCCACTGTCGGCATCGGCATGGGTCAGGTCAACCGTGTGGATTCCTGTCATCTTGCCGTAGATCGTGCCAATACGCTGGCCGACGGTAAGGATCGCGTCACTGGTTCCGTTGCGGCATCCGATGCCTTCTTCCCGTTTGCGGACGGCGCCGAAGTGTTGATGAACGCCGGCGTGAAAGCCATTGTGCAGCCCGGCGGCTCCATTCGAGATGAAGAGGTCATCGAAGCGGCCAAGAATGCCGGCGTGACCATGTATCTCACCGGAACGCGCCACTTCCTGCACTGATTCTGCCGATTCGTCCATCCGCGCAAACGGTGGATTACCAGGTATTAGGCTCAGCCCATTTGCCGATATTATGGGCTGAGCCTAATATTGTGCCCACATGACGTATCCAGTCATATCAATAATCATCGAACACCAGCAAGGGGAGCAATGCACGATCATCCGTTCGTCAGTGAAGCCCATGAGGGCAAACCATGGTTTGAATGGTGTGTTGCCATCATCGTTGTTATCTCCGGCATCGTCGCCGCATTTGGATATACAACGGCCGCCACGGTATCGATTTCCGTGACGGCCATCGTATCTGGCTTAGTGCGCTTGATTCTACGCGAAAAAAGCCCTTGGAAAGTGCGTTCAGTCGCGTTCGACTCCATTATCGGAATCTGTCTTGGCGTCGGACTGCTCGTCACGTACTTCAGCTTCTGACTCCTGCGTTGTCTCGGTGTCGATATCCGCAGCTTCCTTCTCCGAGGCTTCCACGGATTCGCCCTGATCGGCATTCGCCTCGTCATAAGCGTTCAGCTGCGCGGGATCGTCGCCCTTCTTGGGCATTTTCACCATCATGGCCAGAGCAACCACTGCGGCGGCCAATACCGGGCACACCCAGAACAGCCACAGCTGAGTCAATGGGTTCTGAGTAAGACCTTGGTTGTAGGCAAACAGCGCGATGCCGGTGGATCGTGCGGGATTGAGGGAAGCCGCGGTGACGGGGAATGCGACAACCGTGCCGAACCCGTACACAATGCCCATGTATGCGGCGTAGTTCTTTGAACCATACTGGGTCATCGCCACTGCGATGATGACAAGTGAAGCCACGATCTCCACTACGGCGGCCTGGCTGACGGAGAAGTTCAGGCCGTACTGCTGCAACGTGGTGTATGCAATGGAGCCCTTGTCAAAACCGTTGACCGCGGTGGTCAGCCACTGCTTGGCGGTAATGGTGTTGGAAACAGGGAGCAGGGACTTGATCAGCAGGCCGGCCAACGCGCTGCCGAGCACCTGGAAAATGATGTAGAGAATGCCATCCAGGACCTTGGTCTTACCGGTAAGCATGGCGGCCACGGTAATCGCGGGGTTGAACTGGCCGCCGGAAATCCTGCCGAGGAAGAGGATCACCGCCATATAGGCCAGACCGGTGCCGATGGCGATATAAGCGAGATTGAGACTGAAGACGATGGAGCCGAATGTGCAGAGCACATAAACGGCGAAACACACGATGAACGTGCCCAGCAACTCCGCGCCGATGCGCAAAGGCAACGGGCTTTCATGCTCGACTGTTTCAGGTAGCACATCCTCCGAAGGGACGGTTGTAGGAGATGTCATGTCAATCCTTCGATTAATACTGTAGTAATGCTGTAACGGGCGCAAAGCCCGTCTGAACGGCTGCCAGTTTAGCAGCATCCGTCAGGTACGGTAGCATAGAAAAGTTGGAAAACCCTTATAGGCCACGTTGGGAGAACGATGCCAAACGCATATTCCCGTGCCAGGAAGGCACACGACAATAATCAAGAAGGCATTCGCCTGCAGAAGCTGCTTGCACAGGCCGGATTCGGTTCCCGCCGCAAATGCGAGCAGATGATCACCGATGGGCGGGTGGAAGTGGACGGCGAGCTGGTCACCGAACTCGGCACCCGTGTCGATCCGACGCATCAGCAGATCCGTGTCGACGGTTCGCGCGTCCGTATCAGCAACAAGCACATCACCCTCGCCTTGAATAAGCCTCGCAAGGTGTTGTCCGCCATGGACGATCCGAAGGGCCGCTACACGTTGCGCGACATCGTCGGAGACAAGTACGAGCGCATCTTCCACATGGGTCGCTTGGATTACGATTCCGAAGGCCTGATCCTGATGACGAACGACGGCGAGTTGAGCCAGCACGTCATGCATCCCAAGTACGAGGTGGAGAAGACGTATATCGCCACGTTGGAAGGGCGAATCTCCGGCACGGTGTGTCGTCGACTGGTCACCACAGGCGTGCAGCTTGACGACGGCTGGATCAAGCTTGACCGTTGTGCGATCATCGACGCAACGCACGATACGACAATCGTCAAGGTCGTGCTGCATTCGGGCAAGAACCGTATCGTCCGTCGTATCTTCGGATCCATCGGCTTCCCTGTAAAGCGCCTGGTACGTACGCAGATCGGCCCGATTAAGCTTGGCGATCTGAAATCCGGTTCCTACCGTGTATTGAGCCAGACTGAGGTCCGTTCGCTGTCCAAGGAGGTCGGACTGTGATTCGTGTTGCCATTGACGGTCCCGCCGGCGTAGGCAAATCCTCTACATCCAAAGCGTTGGCCAAGTATTTTGGATTCGCATACCTCGATACCGGTGCCATGTATCGTGCCTGCGCATGGTGGTGCCTGAAGCAGGGTATCGATCTGGACGCCGAGCAGATCGATGAGCGAGTGGTCACCGAAACGGTGGGAGAGTTCTTCACCGGCGACCATTTCGATATCAGCGTCGATCCCGATAAGCCAGCCGTAAGCGCGGACGGTGAGGATATCTCCGAGGCGATTCGTTCCTCCGAGGTGTCCACCCATGTTTCGAAGGTGTCGAACATCATTCCGGTACGAAACGTACTCATCGCCGCGCAGCGAGCCTATATCGCGCGCGAGGAATCGGCCGATTCCTTCTCCGGCGGCCTGGGCGTTGTGGCCGAAGGGCGTGACATCACCACGGTCGTCGCCCCCGATGCGGAGGTCCGCGTTCTTCTGACGGCCCGTGAGGAAGTGCGTCAAGCCCGCCGTTCCGGCCAAAGCACAGCCGGCGTGGGTGCGGAGGATGTTGCCGCACGCGATCGTATGGACTCCAAGGTAACGAGTTTCATGACCGCCGCAGATGGTGTTACCACCGTCGACAATTCGGATATGGACTTCGAGCACACGCTTGACGTACTTATCGATATGGTCGAAAACGCCATCGAAGAACAGGAATACGAGCGTTACGCCGCCAATCTTGAGGACTATGAGCTGGATGAGGGCGATGAGGCGCTGATCTCCAACACCAACCGTGATGACTCTTCCGATAACGGTAAGGGCAAGTCGGTCGGCGTGCTTGCCATCGTCGGCCGCCCGAATGTGGGCAAGTCCTCGCTGGTCAACCGTATTCTCGGCCATCGTGTCGCCGTCGTGGAAGACACCCCGGGTGTGACCCGAGATCGTGTCAGCTACGATGCGGAATGGGCAGGCACCGATTTCAAACTGGTGGATACCGGTGGCTGGGAGGTCGACGTCGAGGGCATCGATTCCGCCATCGCCTCGCAGGCCGAAGTGGCTGTAAACCTTGCCGATGCCGTCGTACTCGTGGTGGACGGGCAAGTCGGTTTGACCAATACCGAGGAACGTATCGTCAAGATGCTGCGTGCTTCCGGTAAGCCGGTCACGCTGGCGGTCAATAAGATCGACGATCGTGAAAGCGAATATCTCGCCGCTGAATTCTGGAAGTTGGGGCTTGGCGAGCCGTATGCCGTTTCCGCCATGCATGGCAGGGGAGTAGGCGAGCTGCTTGATGCCGCCATCGATTCATTGAAGAAGGCTGAGAAAACCTCCGGCTATCTCACGCCTTCGCATTTGCGTCGTGTGGCTCTGGTCGGCCGCCCGAATGTGGGCAAGTCCTCGCTGCTTAACCAGCTGGCCAACGAGGAACGCACCGTGGTCAACGATTTGGCAGGTACCACCCGTGATCCGGTCGATGAAATCGTGTCGATGGACGGCGAGGATTGGCTGTTTATCGATACGGCGGGCATCAAGCGTCGCCAGCATAAGCTTAAGGGCGCGGAATACTATTCCTCGCTGCGCACGCAGGCCGCGATTGAACGTTGCGAGCTTGCTTTGGTGTTGTTCGATGCGTCCGTGCCGATTTCGGATCAGGATCTGAAGGTGATGAGCTCGGCCGTCGACGCAGGCCGTGCCATCGTTCTGGTGTTCAACAAGTGGGACGCCATGGCCGAGTTCGACAAGCAGCGTCTTGAACGTCTGTGGGCCACCGAGTTCGATCGTGTCACCTGGGCGCAGCGTGTGAACATCTCTGCCAAAACCGGATGGCACACCAACCGTCTGACCCGTGCCATGCGCGAAGCCTTGCAGTCGTGGGATACTCGTGTCCCCACCGGTAAGCTCAACGCCTTCCTGGGGCAACTGCAGGCAGCTCACCCGCATCCGCTGCGTGGCGGCAAGCAGCCACGCATCCTTTTTGCGACGCAGGCTTCCACCAGACCTCCGCGTTTCGTGATTTTCGCCACCGGATTCCTGGAGCACGGCTACCGCCGATTCATCGAGCGTTCTTTGCGTGAGGAGTTCGGTTTTGAAGGTTCGCCGATTCAGATTTCGGTGAATATCCGAGAAAAGAAGAAGCGCAAGTAGCGTTCTTAAGACGGCGTGGCACACATGCTCCAGCACACGCGCCACGCCGTCTTTTTGCGGAACGGAGAGTTTGTGCTAAATTAACTATTCGGTGCTCATGCACCATCGGGCCGTAGCGCAGTTTGGTAGCGCACTTGACTGGGGGTCAAGGGGTCGCGGGTTCAAATCCCGCCGGCCCGACCGAAAACCCCGTCATTCCAACGTTTTCAGAACATCGGAATGACGGGGTTTCGTCGTATCGAGGCAGTTTCGAGGCAGTGAACTACGGCAAGCCGCCTTCGCGTGCTCAACCACAACCGTCTGAACATCCCCGATTATGGGCGGCGTGTAAGGCATGCCGTTCGGAAACATCCCAGTTGACAGTGTCTTCCATCCACTTGGCGAGGATACTGACTGGTGCGTCTACTGGCGCAGCTCGCCCACAGGCCCACGTAATGATCGCCATGTCAAAGTGATCTTGCAACTTGCAAGTCCACCTTGGCATGGAGTAAGGTACGAAACAGAAGATCGGCATGTACGGAAAAGACTATTCGGTCAGGGAATAGACAGTGGAAACAGCAGTGCCGACGAAACAGACAAGATAACAGATAATTCAATTTCGCATGGTTTGAGCGCTACATGCCATTTCAATTCATGCACAGATAGGGGAGGAAAGCTTCCATGCCGGATCAGTTCGACCAGTTTGCGGCGAAGATGCGCGAACATGACATGAGCGAGACTGCGATCAGCCAGTTCCATCGTCTTTATGACGTGTGGAAGGCCGATGAGGGTTCCACTTGGATTCGTGAGTCCGATGTGGAGCCGTTGACCGACGTGCCCAGCTTCCATGACGTCTATGAGACCATCGACCATGATGAGGCGGTCAATGCATTCGCCAAGACCGCATTCCTCAAACTCAACGGTGGCCTCGGCACCTCCATGGGTCTTGATTGTGCGAAATCGCTGCTGCCGGTGCGCCGCCATAAGGCTCGTCAGATGCGCTTCATCGACATTATCCTCGGTCAGGTCATCACCACTCGCCAGCGGCTCGGTGTGGAGCTGCCGATGACCTTGATGAACTCTTTCCGCACGTCGGAAGACACCATGAAGGTCATCCACGCCAATAGAAAGTTCCATCAGACCGGCATTCCCACTGAGATCATCCAGCATGTGGAGCCGAAGATCGATCTTGCCACCGGTGCGCCCGTATCGTTCCCCTCCAACCCCGACCTGGAATGGTGTCCGCCTGGTCATGGCGATCTGTTCTCCACCATCTGGGAATCCGGTCTGCTCGACACCCTTCAGGAGCATGGTTTCAAATACCTGTTCATTTCCAATTCCGACAATCTCGGTGCGCGCCCGTCACGCACGCTGGCTCAGCATTTCGAAAACACCGGCGCACCATTCATGGTCGAAGTGGCCACTCGCACCTATGCTGATCGCAAAGGCGGCCACATCGTCCGTGACAAGGCGACGGGGCGTCTGCTGCTGCGCGAGATGAGCCAGGTGCATGATGACGACAAGGCCGATGCGCAGAACATCGATAAGCACCCGTATTTCAACACGAACTCGATTTGGGTGCGTATCGACGCGCTGAAGGAAAAGCTCGCCGAATACAACGGCGTGCTTCCGTTGCCAGTCATTCGCAATATGAAGACGGTGGATCCCACCGATTCTTCCAGCACGCCGGTGGTTCAGCTGGAAACCGCCATGGGTGCGGCGATCAGCCTATTCGAAGGCGCAATCTGCGTTCAGGTCGATCGTATGCGTTTCCTACCGGTCAAAACCACCGACGATCTGTTCATCATGAGGTCCGATCGCTTCCATCTGACGGATTCATATGAGATGGAGGACGGCAACTATATTTTCCCGAGTGTCAAACTCGACCCGCGCTACTACAAGAACATCCATGATTTCGACGAACGATTCCCGTATTCGGTGCCTTCGCTGGCCGCAGCCAATTCCGTCACCATCGAGGGGGATTGGACGTTCGGTAGGGATGTCGCCATGTTCGCTGATGCAAAACTCAGCGATGAGGGGGTGCCTTGTTATGTGCCGAACGGCGAATATGTCGGCCCTCAGGGGGTGGAACCCGATAATTGGATATGAGCGGAATAAAAAGTCACCCTTTTTTAGGGAAAAGACAACCATTCTGTAAAAAAAGCCGTAATATAAAAGAGGTGCGCAACAGCGCACGCTGTTGAAAACTTTAGCGATACGTGAGGACTAATGGCAGAAGGCACAAGCGGAAGGCGACGTTTCTCTGACAAGTGGGGCAAGCATGAGCTTGATGTACTAGCGGTATTGTCATCTGCGTTTCCGCAGTGGCTCACTTCACGGCAAATTGCCCAGCGTGTAAAGGCATACGCCGACTCATACGGAGAATTGGCGGATCAGGCCGCGAAGGCCGCATTTGCCAAGCAGTTCCAACGTGACCGTGCCAAGCTTGCAGCCATGGGCATTGCCATCGAATCCCGCCAGCCCGAGTATTCGTCGAAATCCGAAGGGCAGGACTTCGCATCGTACCGCTTGCAGCTTGGTGACGAGCCCCGTGTCAGGCTCTGTTTCAAGCCCGAGGATATGCCTGTATTGGCAGCGGCTAATTATCTGGCTCGCTCAATGTCCATGTCCAGCGAATCCGAGCAGCATCAAGACACCAGCCGCATCTCTCGTACCGCACCGCGTGTGCCGCAGACACCGATTCCCGGATTGGGGCTTGATTCCATCGCGCCGGGCCTTGGTACCCAGACCATTCCAGATGCGCTGGTTAAGGTCATTGATTCACGTCGTTTTGCGGCCACCATCGATGTGGACGGAGAGCATATTAACGTTGCATACACCGACTCCGATGATTTGGCTACGTATGTGCTCGAACATCCAGGCGCCACCATTGTCAGCCCGCAGGAGGCGGTTGATGCCTTCCACCGTCGTTTGAAGGCCGCTGAGAATCTTCAGCCCATCGAAGAATACGAGAAGAACGCCAACTCGCAGAGGGACGTTGAGACGGATAACGTCATCGATGATTCCGAACCGACCAATGGCCATGCTCGCAAGCAGTCCTTCCAGACCGGTAGCGAAGTCGATCGTCGGTTGCGCCTGATGCTTTTCCTCTCCGCGCATCTTGGCGAGGAATTCACGCTTGAGGAATTGGCCGACAGATTCATCGGCAGGCCGAGGACTTCCGAAGAGCAGAAGAAATCCGTTAATGTCATTCGTAAGGACATCAATACTCTGACCACCGTTTCCGATGATGGGGAAATGGCTGGTAGCCAGTTCTTCGACATCGACTGGTCGTTGCTGGATGCGGAAGGTATTGTTTCGGCTACGAATTCTCTTGGCTTGGAACGTCTTGCCGGTATCTCGCCACAGTACTTGAGCATGCTCACCGCTTCCGTGAGCTATCTGGCGCATTCGCCGCTGCTGCCCAATGAGCAGCGTACCCAGGCGGAGGATCTGTATCAGCGCCTGCATCAGCATGTCAAGCCTGGACAGACCCCGTGGCTCAGTCTTACCGGTTACGAATTGGAACCGCATAGTTTCGGCATTGTCAAACGTGCGATTGATTCCGGATCGTTGCTGGATATGCAGTACACCGATGGTGCCGGAAGCACTCGTCGGCGTTTGGTCAAACCGGTGAAGATCTATGCGGACGAGGGCATCTACAATGTTGCGCTGTGGACGGATGTGGCTAAGGCCGCGCCCGAAGACAAGCAGGATATTGTGTTGAAAAATGCCGCTATCAACAAGGCGAACGGCAAGCCTCGCACCTGGCAGGTGCTTCATATCGCACGCATCGAACAGGCCAAGATCGTCGAACCCACCTGTAAGCTCGACATTCCCGACATGCCGCTGAGTGAGTTGCGCAAGTGGAGTTTCGACAACGGTACGGCTACCAGTTTCGTCACCGACGCCAAGGACATGCCGTTCACTCAGAATCTTCCCGATGCCACGGTGGAGCCCTGTGGCAAGGGGGAGAAGGTCAACCTCATCGTGTCGTCGGATTCCTGGTTCGTCGCCTTCTGCATCGCCCATGCGCGCCATTTGGTTGCAGTCGGCCCCGAGACGTTGCGGACAATGATCATCGCACGTGCACAGCGCGAGCTCAGCGTTGTGCAACGTACCGAGGACTGATTGGGGAATATCATGCCTTGGTGGGTTTGGCTGATTCTCGCATTGTTCATGGCGGCGATGATCGTCGTCGGGTGCATATACGCGCTGCGCCGTGGTTTCGCAGCTCTACAGACGGTTTCCAATATCGCATCGCAAGTAGGCAGTCGCATTGCGCGCATGGGAGAACCTGTTGAGGCCAGTGCGCCTGAAGCGCCGTTTTTCACGCAACCTCTTGCAGTCTCCCTCGAACATTACGAAGCTGCGCAGTTGAAGGTTGCGCAGCGTGACAAGGCCAAGCATGAACGCCATATGAGGGTATGGCAACGCTGGAATCGAGAGCGCATCAAGGTTCCTGATTTCATTAACGAAACGGACGAGTAAACACTACATGAGTCGACATCATCACCATCGCTCGGATAACGAACAGTCTTCGCCGTCCGAGCGTTATGCTGCATTCAAGCAACGCCAACGTCACGACGCCAGTATTGCGGCGCAGTTCGAACGAACGTTGCCTTTCGAACTTGATTCCTTCCAGTCCAAGGCCAATCAGGCTTTGGAACAGGGCGATAATGTGCTCGTAGCCGCGCCGACAGGTGCAGGGAAAACCGTTATAGCCGATTTCGCGGTCTTTCTCGCGCAACAGCATAATGTCAAGGCGTTCTACACCACGCCGATCAAAGCATTAAGCAACCAGAAGTACCATGACCTGGTCAACGCGTACGGCGAGGATAAGGTCGGACTGCTCACCGGTGACATCTCCATCAATTCCGAAGCGGATATCGTGGTGATGACCACTGAGGTGCTGCGCAACATGCTGTATGAGCATTCAACCACCTTGGACGCATTGCGGTATGTCATTCTCGACGAAGTGCACTATCTGGCCGACAGGTTCCGTGGCCCGGTATGGGAAGAAGTCATTATTCATCTTCCGCAGCGGGTACGCATTGTGGCGTTGTCGGCAACGGTGTCGAATGTAGAGGATTTCGGCCATTGGATATCCTCGGTGCGTGGGGAGACGAAGTTGATCGTGTCCGAAAAACGGCCTGTTCCGCTGGAACAGCATGTCATGCTTCAGCAGAACGATCGCACGGAACCGGAAATCATCGATTTGTATCGACGTGATGATTCAGGCGCACAAACATCTGTAGTAAACACCGAACTCGCCCGTCGACTCAGCCAGCTGGATCATCAGGCATCACGCAGACGTGGCGAAGAGCGTAGCGGCAAGTTCAAGCGGCGTGGCCATGCCGGCGGCGACAGGGGGAGAGGCTCCTCGCCGTCGTATAAGCCCGAACGGCATACCCCTCGACGTTGGGCTGTGGTCGATGAGTTGAACTACCTGGATATGCTTCCCGGTATCTATTTCATTTTCTCCCGCAATGGCTGTGACCAGGCTGTTGAGCAATGCATCAACGCGGGCTTGGAGCTTACCTCCGATGATGAGGCGCATCGCATCCGCCGGATCGTGGATGAGATGGTGGAAGGGCAGCTTAGCCAGGATGATTTGAAAACACTGGGCTTTTCACGATTTCGTTTCGCACTGGAAGAAGGGTTTGCCTCGCATCATGCCGGCATGGTCGCCCTGTTCCGGCAAATCGTCGAGCGTTTGTTCGAAGAGGGCCTGGTCAAAATGGTGTTCGCCACAGAGACCCTGGCTTTGGGCATCAATATGCCGGCACGATGCGTGGTTGTCGAAAAGCTTGAGAAATATGATGGCACTGGGCACGTGCCGCTGACTCCAGGCGAATTCACCCAGTTGACCGGTCGGGCCGGCAGACGTGGCATCGATACTATCGGCCATGCCGTAGTGGTCGACCATAGGGGGTTTGTGCCGGCGACCGCCGCCGCATTATCCAGTAAACGAGTGTACCCATTGCATTCCAGCTTCCATCCGACATTCAACATGGCGGTAAATCTGCTGAATTCCAGCGATTATGCGACAGCGCGAACCACGCTTGACCATTCCTTCGCGCAGTGGGAGGCAAACGCTTCCGCATGGCAGCTGGAATCCCAGATGGCGTCGCTTGAACAAGCGCTGAAAGGCTACGAACAGGCGTTTGTCTGCGAGCATGGCGATTTCAAGGAGTTCATGACCATCCGCATGAATCTCAGTTCCGCGGAGAAAAACGAGCGGAATCGTCTCAAGCATCAGCTGTTCCGTACCGATGCGGATCGTTCCGAAGCGTTCCGTGCGCTTGACCGCAAAATCAGCAAGCTACGGACTTTGGAGCAGCAGCATCCCTGCAAGCAATGTCCGGATTTGCAACGCCATCTACGCTGGGGGCATCGCTGGGCTCGTGAGATGCGTGAGCTTGAGCATGTGAGGAATCGCTATGATTCGCGCACCGGATCCGTGGCACGCCAGTTCGATCGCATCTGTGATGTACTGACTGAACTTGGCTATCTCAGCGGGCAGGATCAGCATGATGTCATATTGACCGAACATGGCCAGTTGCTTCGGCGCCTGTATAGCGAACAGGACGTGGTGCTTGCTCAGGCTATTCAAGCCGGCGTATTCGACTTGCTGCCCCCGGCGGGGCTGGCTGCGGTATTGTCGTCGCTGGTATATGAGGCGAGGCGGGGTAGCGGGGGAGAGCCACGGTATTACCCCGGTTCGATGCATGGCCCAATTGCCGTTGCCGCGCGTGAGCTGAAAACCATTCACGCCGAGGTCAGCGACTGTTGCGAAGCTCATGGAATGAACCCTCTGCCGGGTATCGATTTCGGCATTCTCGACATTATGTACGAGTGGGCTGATGGCCGGAGTCTCTCCGAAGTGCTTCGTGGCACGGAGTTAACCGGCGGCGATTTTGTACGTAATGCCAAGCGATTGTCCGACATGCTGCAGCAGATCGCAGTCGCGGAGCCGTATCTGGGCAAGGATGGGGCTTCGCTCGCCAACCGCGCGCGTGAAGCCTCGGAGCTGGTCAATCGCGGCGTTGTGGCGTATAGCGGCATCGAATAGCTTTCGAATGGAATTATCAATCGTCCGAACTGTTTCGTACTGTGGATACAGTACATAAGGAGGAATCACCAATATGGCAGAACGTAGCCTTAGGGGCATGAGCATCGGCGCCAAGTCGCTGGAATCCGATCAGAATGTCGATTTCGCCGCCCGCGAAGAAGTAGCGTATATCTGCCCCAACGGGCATCGCACTATTTTGCCGTTTGCCGAAGGGGCGGAAATTCCTAATGAATGGGAATGCCATTGCGGTTCCGTGGCTCGACTTGAGGGCGAGGAGGGCAAGGCCAACGAAATCTCCAAGCCTACTCGAACCCATTGGGATATGCTGCTTGAACGCCGTGATGAGAAGGAATTGGCCGAGCTTTTGGAGAAGCGTCTGCAGATGCATCGCGATGGCTGGATTCCCGATTACGAATGATGCGTTGTGATCCGGCTGCGTTCTTTGCAATTCAGATGACGCAGCCGGATCATCATATAAGTCCACAAAGAAAACAGGGGAGAGAGACCCATGTCAACCGTACCGAAGAAAGTCGTTCTGCTTGATCTTGACGGCACGCTCACTGATTCCGCACAAGGTATTCTTGCCAGCGTCAAGGAGACATTCAAGGCATTAGGCATGCCTGTGCCGGACGCCGCTGAATTGCAGCGCTTCGTCGGCCCGCCCATCATCAGTTCATTGCAGCGCAATCATGTTCCTGACGATCAGCTGGAGCATGGCGTTGATTTGTACCGTGAATTCTACGGCGAGCGTGATATTTTCGATGATCCGAATAATCCGGGTTGCAAGGTTGCCGGACGTTATGTCAATACAGTATTTGATGGAATCCCGCAACAGCTTGCAGCATTGCGTGCGGACGGATACTATCTGGCCGTGGCTACCTGCAAGCCTGAATATCAGGCCAAGCCGATCTGCGATCGATTCGGCGTCACTGAAATGGTCGATGGTATTTATGGAGCGTCCAAAGACAATTCACGATTGCTTAAGGAACAGGTCATCGAATACTGCTTCGACCATATAGGATTCGATCGTGCCATTGATCGCGCGCTGATGGTCGGAGACCGTTGGACTGATGCCGATGGCGCTCAAGCATGTGGGCTGGATTGCCTAGGATGCGGCTGGGGCTATGCCGAGCCTGGTGAACTGGCTGAGCATGGCGCATATCGTGTCATCGATCATGTCGATGAGTTGCACGACGCGGTTGTACAGTATTTCGCAAACTGATCAAGCATCTGGAGATTCGGCTCGGAAGATCGACTGCATGTCTTCCGAGCCGAATTCGTATGTATTCTGGCGCATCGGATCTGGCACGTCATGGAATGCGACGTGTGATGAACAGAACATAACCGATATTGAGTCATACCGAATAACACCCGGCAAACCCCTGAAATCATTAGGATGCAGCAGTATCCCCGAATAGCCGATAATGTACGTTATGTCAGATTACAATCTGAGTCCCCTCCCTCAACACGCATTGCTTACCCCACAGAATAAAAAAGATGCAATAGCTACATGCCGTGTAACGACCGCCCTAGGAACGCCACCGATGATCCCGGAGTGTATTGCATCTTGATATATACCGGTCATAGCCGGCATTCGCATCGTGCATTCCGCGGAATCATCGTGTATGTCTGCTGAGACGCCTGTTCATCTCCGTTCGCATGGCCCGTCGTGACTGCATATACAATAAAACGATCTGCAATCCCAGCAAAACGATCGCCAGCCCGCCGCCTATCGGTATGGCATACCGATAGAACTCACGCATTGGCTGCGCATACAAATCGATGTTGAACGTGGCAATAATCAGGGCCGTAAGAAAGCAAATCACCGAAACCAGATGCTCGATGGCCGTCGTCATCGACGGTGGCGTGACATCCGGTTCCGTGTGTTTGTTGCGGTATTTACCGGAAATCAAGGCATGAACACATACACCTACGGAGACGACTACGCCTATCCCCCATAATACGATTGGCAAAATATCCATATCACGCTGACTGGCGCGGCTGATGCCGTACCTCATGGTTTCTGCGCATACGCGCTGCGGTTAGATCATCAACAGATTGCTTGGATCCGGATTGTGTGATTCGTCGTCCGACGTCCACTGAATCCTCATGTTCCAAGGCAGTTCGAACCTGATGCCACAGCGAACCCACGGAAACGGCGAAAACCGCATGACCACTGGCCAGCAGTTCCATCATCCGTTCATTGGACGTGCACTCATACACTTGCTCACCATCGCACATGATGGTGATATGCTCCAACTGGGCCGAGGCGCGTTGCATCAAAAAACCAATGGCCGTGGTCACGTTCTGCAGGTTCACTCCGGCATCAAGGAGTTTCTTGGAAACGGCAAGAATCACCACATCCTTGAATGAGTACAAACGGCGCGACCCGGAACCATGCGACGGAGTGATCGATGGAGCGACGATCTGCTTACGCGCCCAATAATCAAGTTGACGGTAGGTGATACCGGCAACCTTGGAAGCGATACTCCCCCGGTAGCCTCGTGCGTCTGACTCGGCATCGTCGACTCCGAATAATTCGCCTTGCATGGCATACTCATTCAGATTGTCACGATCTTCAAGACGCACGTGCAGATGCAGTCCCTCACCTTGTGTCATGGTCACCGCCTTGCAGCTGATGATGCCAGAACCGGCCTGTTACTCATTCATGTTGCCTGGGAATGCTCAGCACATGCCCAGGCAAAGAACCGACTACGCTACAATAGCCGACTTGGTGAAGAAGACCAGGCGGAACTTACCGATCATGATTTCATCCCCGTTCTTCAACTGGGCATGATCGATCCGCTGCCGGTTCACATATGTACCATTCAGCGATCCAGCATCGACTACGGTAAACGCCCCATTCATGCGACGGAACACCGCATGGGCACGGGAAACCGTGGAATCGTCCAGCAGAATATCGGAATGCGGGTCACGGCCAACGGTCACTTCATCTTCGTCAAGCAGATACCGGGATCCGGATACGGCCCCTCTTGTCGAAATCAACAACGCCGTATCGTCGGACAACCGTGCAATGGTGTCCAAGTCCTCCGCAGTCAACGGACGATCACTGGTTGCGGTTGCAGTTACAGGAATGGTGATGGCAGGCATGCCAATAATTGTGGTTTCGCCTGCGCTTGGAATCGGTTCAGTCATACTCGCTATTCTACCGTCTTTGCGTAGTTATTTGTGGAAGGTTCTCGGGTTGCGTCGATTTGTACGCTATCCGACTGCTTCACAGTAACCTTAGCTCCGTACATTATCTTCAATCGGGATCCAATGCCGCCAGCAATATTCACCGCATTCTGAAGATCCGAAGGGTTTCCTATGGCTCGCACCTTATATGGAGCGGTCAGCGGAATGCCATCGCATTCCAAGGAGCCATCTTCGTCAGCCCAGATCGAGGTGGAAGTGACGACACGAACATCATTGATGGCGATGACTTCTGCTCCGGCGTTTCGCAGCTCCTCGATCAGAGTGAACATCGTCGAAGCGTCAATGTCCTTGTCTTTCCCCTTACCGATGGTGATCATCACCCCTTTGCCCTGGGCCGGAAGACGACCTGAAATGATACCACTGGTTTCTTTATTCTGGTTGGCGATCCTTTGCGCCTGCGCACGTTGATCCGCGGCGGCTTTCAAACTAGAAAGCTGCTGAGAAAGCTGATTCTTGCGTTGCTCCAGATTCTGCGCCTGTGTGCTGGTTTCATTGATCAGACGCACCAGTTCGTCTTCGCTCATCGTTTCATATGTGGATGGGCCGCTATTGATCTGGGTCATGTAGCCGAATCCGAGCAGAGCGCACATTAATGTGATGAGAATGGCGGAAGATGCACGGACACGAAAATCCGATGCACCCTTTAGCTCCCGCTTTCCCTTCCGCCCATGGACCTGCGGGAAAGAGCCTGTTGCGGTATCGTCATTACGGCGTTCCGTCTCGTTGCGTTCCTTCAACTCGCTTATGGCATTACGCCTGTCGCCACGCCTACCTCGCCTTGCCATGATCATCCTCGGAAGATGAAGCGGCGGATAGCGGACACGTTGGAGAAGATACGGATGCCGAGTACCACAATGACGGCCGTCTGCAATTGCGAGCCTACGCCAAGCTGATTACCAAGCAATACCAGCAACGTAGCGGTGAGCACATTGGCGAAGAAGGAGATGATGAACACACGGTCGGAGAAGCGACGTTCAAAGTAGGCACGTGCAGCACCCAGCAAGGCATCCAATGCAGCTACGACCATAATCGGCAGATAAGGCTGTATGGCCACGGGAATATCCGGCCTGACGAAAACACCGACCACCACACCGATGATCAATCCCAATACTGCTGCCATCTATTCAGCCTTCCTTGCATAGTTGACATCCGAAATAACGGCCGCTTTCAGTGTAAGCTCTTTTGACTGTTGCACCTGCAAGCTTATTCCAGCTTGGTCGAATATGGTGTACAGCGTACCGAGATCATAGCGGCTGACAGACTGGGCCAACTCGTGCTTATTGCCAATCGCCTTGATACGATACGGGCTGTCCACCGCATTCAGCCCGATCAGAATGGTGTTGCCCGCCGTGCGTATGGAGGTTTGTGCCCCGAGACGCTCGTCGTTGACGCTGATTGCCTCCGCACCCGAACGCCACAGTATGGAGACCAACTGTTGAAGATCGGAATCCGTAACCACACGAAGGCGGCTTCCGGAACTTTCTCGAGGGGTTGCACCGTTATTGTCGTTGGTCGCCGCAATCGGATTGGCCACCGTCAGTATGATGCCTTCGCCGCGCACAGCCAATTGGCCGCTAGCCATTTCGTCCTTCATCAACGTATTGTTGGAACCATTTTGGGCGACTTTCTTCGCTTGCTCATCGACCTGCCTACGAAGCGTGGAAACATCGTCCGAAAGACCGTCGAGGGATTTCTGCGATTCCTTAAGCTCTTTCGCCAAGCTGGAGCGAACTGCCCTACGAGGATCGGAGTGAAGCTGCTGAACAAACAGGCTCCCAAGAAAACCCACTGCAATGCACACCACGAAACAGACGATTCGCGTGGCCCAGATCGCAAATGGGGAATTATTATGCCTGCCAAGATTGGAATCCAGGAACATCGGATCAACAGGTCGGTTAATCAGATCGTCGATTAACCGAAGAGAGTCGTCTTCACGGATACGGTGGCGCCGTTCACGCTCTCGCGTGAAAATGTCTTCAGGAGCGGCATGCTGCGATATAAGACCGGCAAAGGAATGGGAGAAGACCGCGCGACGATGTTTGGCATCACGAGACTCCTCCGCGGGATATGAAGCTGGCATCGGCTCCACGCCGTTCATCGCCTGGCTTCCTTCCGTGCACGCAGCTCCTTGCGAATGACGCCACTCCCCTGGCACAGATAAATGAATCCGGCAAGACAGTAGAGCACCACGCCCCAGATGCCAACGGCCAGTGCAAACAGATGCAGGATACGCGATGGCGCGCCTATGCCGATATCGGCCACTACCAGAGCGACCATGGAAATCATCAACAGCGCCGTTGCCGCTTTCCCGACGAAATGCACGGGTAACGGCCCATAGCCATATTGTGCGAGCCAAAGAATTTCGATACCCATGATGACGTCACGCGCCACAACCACAATGAAAATCCACCATGGTATTATCCCCGCAACGCCAAGCGCGAGTATTGTACAGAAAATCAACAACCGGTCAGCGCATGGGTCGAGAATCTGCCCAAGCTTGCTGACCTGATTGAGTTTCCTGGCCAACGTGCCGTCAAGGAAATCCGTGATGGCGGAAAAAGCGAACACAATCAAAGCCACTATCATGCTATGCCGTGAAATCAGCCACGCCACAATGGGTATGGAGATAATACGCAGCAAACTTAGCGCATTCGGAATGGTGAAAATGATGTCACGTGGTTCCGGACTGTATGTTGACTTGTGAATGTGTTCGCTCATATCGTCCAATATTTTAGATGCGGGAGGCCTGCAGTGCCGTGACGATAATGCCACGTGCACCGACTTCATACAGTTTATCCATCAGGTGATTCACTTTGGCCCTCGGCACCATAACACGCACCGCGCTCCACTGCTTGTCATGCAATGGGGAAATCGTCGGGCTTTCGAAGCCTGGCGTGACAGCCACAGCCTCGCTCACCTTGGACACCGGAATATCGTAATCCATCAGCACATAGCGCTGAGCGGTAAGCACGCCTTGAAGACGACGGCTTAGAATGGTGAGTCGTTCGTCATGCTCATCCAGACGCGGACTGCGAATCAGACATGCCTCGGAGTGCATAATCGGATCCGCGAAAATACGCAGGCCGGCATTACGCAGCGTAGTGCCGGTGGACACCACATCGGCAATCAGATCTGCAACGCCAAGCTGCACGGATGATTCCACAGCACCATCCAGGTGGATGGTTTCAGCATTGATCCCCTGCTCGACCAGATAGTCATGAACCAGCTTGTCGAACGAGGTCCCGACACGCTTGCCATCGATGTCTTTGAGCTCTGTAATGGAGGACTCGTTCGGTGCAGCAAAACGGAATGTGGAAGAGCCAAAGCCAAGTGGAAGATGTTCCACAGCCTCGGTGCCCGAATTCTTCAGCAGATCCTCACCGGTAATGCCGACATCGATGGTTCCCCTGCCGACATATACGGCAATATCGAGCGGACGCAAGTAGAACAGCTCCACATCGTTGTCGCGATCCTCCACGACAAGCTGACGCGGGTTGGACCGCAGGCGATACCCCGCTTCCGCTAGCATGTTCCATGCTGGCTCAGACAGCATACCCTTATTCGGAACAGCGATTCGCAGCATTTCTTTCTTTCTCTAGTATTTACGGCTTGAACATTATGCCGGCTATTGGCCGGCCGCGTATCACAGATGCTTATATACGTCTTCAAGCGTCAGACCGTGCTTGATCATCATGACCTGCACGTGATAGAGCAACTGGCTCATCTCTTCGGCAGTGCGATCGGCGCCTTCATATTCGGCGGCGATCCATGTCTCCGAAGCTTCTTCGACGATTTTCTTGCCGATGAAGTGTGTGCCCTTATCAAGCTCATCAACGGTAAGCGATCCTTCCGGACGAGTCTTCGCTTTTTCGGACAGTTCTGCAAACAACGATTCAAATGTCTTCATAATTTCCTTCAGTCCTTGTAGGCCGCTGCGGCCTTATCACGAATGGAGTCGATGGCTTCAGCTGGATTCGGCGCGCCATATACCGCGGAGCCTGCAACAAGCACATCGGCACCAGCCTCGGCTACAATATGCGCGGTCTTCGGGCTTACACCACCATCGACCTGAATCTTGGTCTTCAAACCACGACGGGTGATCTCGTCACGCAGGCGACGAACTTTGCCCATCTGATTATCAAGGAACTTCTGGCCGCCGAAACCAGGCTCGACTGTCATGATAAGAATCATGTCGAACTCATCGAGGATATCGAAAATCGGTTCGACAGGCTCTGCGGGACGCACTGCGAAACATGCCTTGCACCCCATCTCGCGCAGCTGGCGGGCCAGACGCACCGGAGCGTGGGTGGCTCCCATATGGAAGCTCACGGAAGCGGCACCGAGCTTGGCGTACTCCGGTGCCCAGCGGTCGGGATCTTCGATCATCAGATGTACGTCCACCGGCAGATCGGTGACTTCGCAGATGCGCTTGACGATCGGCTCGCCCAGCGTCAGGTTCGGGACGAAATGATGGTCCATCACATCGACATGAACCAAATCTGCATTGGAGATGGCCTTGAGGTCACGCTCAAGATTGCAGAAGTCGGCGGACAGGATGCTAGGTGCGATTTCAATGCTCATAATCACTTACCTTACTGTTGACTAGGGTCATTTTGTGGATTTCTGGCTCATACGTTCAAGCTCGTCACCGGTGACAGCACAAAGCTTCGCCGTAAGTTCATCATATGTTTTCCCATACCGTTTCAGCACGAGGAACAGCGCAACCCCGCATAGCGCGACCAGAATAGCCGTCCACGTGTTGGTACGCAGGCCAAGGATAACAGTCGAATAGTTGATACGGATCTCCTCGATCCAACTGCGCCCGCATCCGTACCAAACCATGTACAGTGCCGCGAGTTGGCCGGCGCGAAGCCGCTTGGCGTAGATGTTGCCGATCCAGACGATCAGCACGGCGCCAATGAGGTTCCAGATCATTTCGTACAGGAACGTCGGGTGGAACAGCGTCCCGCTTGGGCAGGCTGTGCCCTGATAGCAGATTTCGCTGTGACCGATGGCATCGCTCTTCTCATTGAGCTTCAAGCCCCAGGGCAATGTGGTCGGCTTACCATACAGTTCCTGATTGAACCAGTTGCCCAAACGCCCGATGGCCTGTGCAACGAGTAAACCCGGAGCCAGACAATCCAGCAACAATGCAAAGGGGTACCGCTTGTGGCGGCACCATAGGAATGCCGCCAGGGCTCCTCCGATAATGCCACCGAAAATGGCCATGCCGCCTTCCCAGACCTTCAGTATGCTCGTTGGATTACCTGTTGGAGGGAAATACATGGCCGGCGTGCTCAAGCAGTGGTATAGACGGGCACCGACCAAACCGCAGGGCACCGTCACCAGTGTAAGGTCGAGCACCTGATCGAATGTGCCGCCGGCTCGCTTCCAGCGCCGGGTAAGAATCCAGACAGCACAGCATACGCCGATGAGAATGCATACGGCATACATGCGGATAGTAACTGGCCCGATCTGGAACTTCGAGAATCCCGGCGAGGGAATATAGGCAAGTGTCGTCATATACGCGCTCCGTGGATGCCCTCGGCAAGCTCTTCGGTTGTGGATGCCAGACAAGCAAGGCCTTCGGCACTATCACGTGCCGTCCTGCCGTCATCATTGAGCAGCGTATGCACCAGAGCGGAACCGACGATCACACCATCGGCATAGGATCCGACTTTCCTGCCCTGTTCTGCGGTGGACACGCCAATGCCTACACAAACATTCTCCGCCCCGGCCTTACGAGTACGTTCCACCAACGCCTGTGGCGAGGCGTCAATGGTGGAACGTTCGCCGGTAACGCCCATACGGGCCGCAGCATACACAAAGCCCCGGGCGTTTCTGGCGACGATGTCAAGACGCTGATCGGTCGAATCAGGGGAAACGAGGAAGACACGGTCAAGTCCGTGCCGATCGGACGCCTCTATCCATTCGCCGGCCTCATCCGGGATCAGATCCGGTGTGATAAGCCCCGCGCCGCCGGCATTCTCAAAATCAGTGGCGAACCGTTCCACACCATAATGGTAGATCAGATTCCAGTAGCTCATGATGAGCGGAACGCCGCCGGCGTTTGCCACGGCTTCCACGGCTCTGAAAACATTGGCGATTCGCTCCCCGTTGTCCAATGCGATCTGACTGGCCGCCTGGATCACGGGACCATCCATAACCGGGTCGGAATACGGCAGACCGATCTCCACCGCGTCGACACCATGCTCGACCATCGTCTTCAAAGCGGTCAGCGAATCATCCGGATTGGGGAATCCATATGGCAGATAGCCGATGAAAGCCGGCTTGTTCTGCGCCTTCAATGCGGTAAACATCGCCCTGGTTCTGCTTGGCTTATGGCTGATGCCCAAGGGCTGGCCTGATGGTGTGCTTGCTTCGTTAGTCATATTCGGTCCTTCATTCCTTACGATTCATCATCATGCAACGGTATCGCCGTGCGCGCCCGTCACTTCGAGAGCCTTGGCCTGATCATCGGTCAGGTAGCCGAACCACTTGCCAGCCGTGGCCATGTCCTTGTCGCCTCGACCGGAGATGTTGATGATGATCACCGGATTCGTATACCCCTTGGTTTTCAGATCCTCGCACGCCTTATATGCGCCGGCTACGGCGTGGGAGCTCTCGATAGCGGGGATGATGCCCTCTGTACGGCTCAGATCACGGAAGGCGTTCATGGCCTCCTCATCGGTGGCCCAGGAATAGTTGACTCTGCCGATTTCCTTAAGCCATGCATGCTCGGGCCCGACCGACGCATAGTCGAGACCCGCGGAAATGGAATATGTGTCGAGAGTCTGGCCTTCGGATGTTTCCAACAGATAGCTTTTTGCACCTTGGAACATGCCCAATTGACCTGTACCGGGCGCGAAACGAATGGCGTGTCTGCCGGATTCCGGGCCATTGCCGCCGGCCTCGTAGCCGTACAGGTTCACACGATCGTCATCGAGGAAGGCGTTCATGATGCCGATGGCGTTGGACCCGCCACCCACGCAGGCGCAGATCGCATCCGGATGATCGATGCCGTACCAATCCTGCAACTGTTGCTTGGCCTCTTCTCCGATGATCTTCTGGAAGTCGCGGACCATGGCCGGGAATGGATGTGGTCCGGCCACCGTGCCAAGCAGATAGTGCGTGTCTTTGACATTGGTGACCCAATCGCGCAATGCCTCATTGATCGCGTCCTTAAGAATGCGATCGCCCAAAGTGACTTCGACCACTTCGGCTCCAAGCATCCGCATGCGGGCCACATTCAGCGCCTGACGACGGGCATCGATCTGCCCCATGTAGATACGGCATTTCAGGCCGAGCATCGCACATACCGTGGCGGTTGCCACGCCATGCTGGCCGGCACCGGTCTCGGCGATGACGCGGGTCTTGCCCATGCGCTTGACCAGCAGCGCCTGACCGAGCGCATTGTTGATCTTATGCGCACCAGTGTGGTTGAGATCCTCGCGCTTGAGGAACACTCGCGGCGAAATGCCGGTCTTCTCCTTAAGCAGTTCGGCGAAGCGCGGAGCCTCTGTCAGTGGGCTTTCCCTGCCGACGTAGCGCTTCTGCAACGTCATGAACTCCTTGTGGAATTCCGGGTCGGCCTTGGCTTCCTCGTATACACGTTCAAGCTCATCCAACGCGGTAATCAGCGCTTCCGGCACGTATCTGCCGCCGAACTGACCCCAGTATGGACCCTGATGCTCGCTCAATGGAGTGGATTCGCTTGTTTTCACCTGTGACCCTGCTTTCACTAGTCGTTGCACTGCAAGAATATGGTCGTCTGCTGTGGCGACGCCCTCACCGACCAGCACCGCGTCGGCACCGGCACGGCCGTAGTCCTCGACCTCAACCGCGCCGAATACGCCGGATTCGGCAACCTTGATGACGTCATCCGGCAGATTGGAGGCAAGCTCCTGGTATCTGCTCACATCGACACACAGATTCTTGAGGTTACGTGCGTTGATGCCGATCACACGAGCGCCGGCGGCAATGGCCCGCTGGATCTCCTCGCGCGTGTGCGTCTCGACCAGAACGGTCATCTTCAGCTCATGCGCCAGATCAAGCAGATGCTTGAGCTTATCGTCGTCGAGCGCGGCGACGATAAGCAACACGATATCCGCTCCATGAGCGCGAGCCTCCCAGATCTGATAGTCGGTGACGATGAAATCCTTACGCAATACCGGAATGCTTACCGCAGCCTTGACCTTGTCGAAATCATCAAGCGACCCCAGAAAACGCCGACCTTCCGTCAGGCATGAAATCGCACTCGCCCCACCTGCCTCATATTCACGGGCAAGGGCCGCGGGATCGGGAATATCGCTCAAATGCCCTTTGGACGGCGAAGCGCGTTTGATTTCAGCGATTACGGGAATACCGTCGGCTTGTCTCAACCATCGAGTGGCATCAAGCGGTTCGGCCGCATGAGCCGCAATCCGCTTGATCTGTTCGAGGCTTACCTCGGCTTCACGCGCCTTGGCGTCTTCGACCGCTCCTGCCACCAACTCGTCGAGTACCGACATATGTTCCCTTTCTCTTACTGTAAAAGGTATTGTTGTAAGAGTAACGTCCCTGCTCCTATAGGGCTTTCAGCTGTGCCGCAATCTGGACGGCTTCAACGCTGGCCTCGGCCTTGTTGCGGGTCTCCTGCCATTCGTTCTGCGGAACCGAATCAAGTACGATTCCGGCTCCGGCCTGCACGCTGGCCTCGTGATCTCGCAAAAAGGCGGTGCGGATGGCAATGGCCATGTCCATGTTTCCAGAAAAATCGAAGTACCCTACGGTGCCGCCGTAAATGCCTCGATCGGCCGGCTCAAGCTCGTCGATGATCTCAATGGCCCGCGGCTTGGGAGCGCCGGATAATGTGCCGGCGGGGAAAGCGGAGGTGAAGACGTCGAAAGCCGTCATGCCGTCGCTCAATGTGCCTGTCACCGTGGAGCAGATGTGCATGATATGGCTGAATCGCTTGATATCCATCAGTTTGACCACCTCCACGCTCTCCGGCTTGCACACTCGGCTCAAGTCGTTGCGCGACAAATCGACCAGCATGATATGCTCGCTGCGTTCCTTGGGGTCGGCGAGCAGCTCTTCGGCGAGCTTCTCGTCCTCTTCGGGAGTCGCTCCACGCGGGCGCGAACCTGCGATCGGGAACGTCATGGCATGGCCGTCATCAACCTTGATCAGGGTTTCCGGACTGGATCCGACAACGTTGAAAGTGCGCCCCTTGGTGTCTGTCAATGCGAAGAAATACATATACGGACTTGGATTCAGGGTGCGCAGGACACGATACACGTCGAAGGGATCGGCCGGCGAATCGATGTCAAGACGCTGGGAGATGACCGTCTGGAACACATCACCGTCGACGATATGTCGCTTCGTCTCCTCGACGGCCTTCTCATAGTGCGACTTCTCGGTGCGGAATCGCAACTCGGGCTGCGGCACATTCGTGTCGAGCACGTTGATGCGCGCCTCCCCCGGCGTCGGTGTCGCAGCCTGGCGCTGCATGGCGTCAAGCCGTTCGACGGCGGTATCGTAAGCCCAGTCGGCTCGGGTGGGCTTATCGTCGACGTTTACGGCATTGGCGATCAGCCATACCGAACCGGAGACATGGTCGACCACCGCAATATCGGTGGCGAGAGCCAGCACGAGTTCCGGCTGATCGGTTTCGTTCGGGGCCTTGCCACGTAGCGTGGGCTCCCAATGACGGATCACATCCCAGCCTACGGTGCCGACCAGGCCCGAAGTCAGGTTCGGCAGACCCTTGACTTTAGGGGTCTTCAGGGTCTTCAGCGTAGCGTGCGCCACGTCAAGCACGTCACCCTGCGTGGGAACGCCAACCGGCACTTGCCCAAGCCAATCAGCCTGCCCGTTGTTGGAACGCAGCTGGGCGATGGAATTCACGCCGATGAAGCTGTATCGACTCCATGTGCCGCCGAATTCCGCCGATTCGAGTATGAAGGTTCCGCTCCGCCCTGCGGCAAGGCGCTCATAGAACCCGACCGGTGTCAGCGAATCCGCAAGCAAGCGACGCACGATGGGGATAATACGATAGCCTTCGTCGGCAAGCTCGTGGAACTGCTCGCGTGACGGCCAGGTCTCCCCCCAACGCAGATGCTCGACGCTGCACTCTCCCATCACCGTGCCTCCTCGGGTTTGAATCCCTCTACAACGGGCAGCGGTCCGCCCTCGTCGAAACAACTACGTTTGCCGGTATGGCATGCGGCTCCAACCTGATCAACCTCTACCAGCAGTGCGTCTCCGTCGCAGTCAAGAGACACGCCCTTAACATATTGCGCATGTCCGGAGGTATCGCCTTTACGCCAGTATTCCTGACGGGAACGGGACCAGAAGGTCACTCTGCCGGTGGTCAGCGTGCGGCGCAACGCCTCATCATTCATGTAACCGACCATAAGCACGTCACGGGTATCGTACTGTTGGACGACTGCGGCGACCAATCCTTTGTCGTCGCGCTTCAAACGTGCCGCGATCGCAGGATCGAGTGTTCTCGAGTTATCGTATTGCATTCTTGGTATCGATTCTATGGATTGAATGGGTAAAAATTAGCGAACGGTATATCCGGACCTGCGCAGTTCCGCCTTGACGTCGGCAATGGTCAACGTGCCGTAGTGGAATACGGATGCGGCAAGTACAGCGTCGGCTCCAGCCGCAATGGCCGGAGGGAAATCCTCTACCTTGCCGGCGCCACCGGAGGCGATGATCGGAATCTTGACCTCGCGGCGAACCGCCTGAATCATCTCGATGTCGAAACCCGACTGTGTACCGTCCGCGTCCATGGAGTTCAGCAATATCTCGCCGGCGCCAAGCTCTTCGGCTCGTTTGACCCACCACAACGCATCAATGCCTGTGGATTTGCGCCCGCCCATGGTGGTGACTTCGAACCCGGACTGCGTGTGTTGTTCGCCCTTTTCGCGCCGGGCGTCCACCGATAGCACCAGCACCTGATTGCCGAAACGCTCGGCGACTCGACTGATCAATGTCGGATCATTGATGGCCGCGGTATTGACACCGACTTTGTCCGCTCCGCAACGCAGCAACGAGTCGACATCCTCCGGGGTGCGTACGCCGCCGCCAACGGTCATCGGGATGAACACCTGTTCGGCGGTGCGACTGACCACATCGACCATGGTCTGACGATGCGAGCTGGAAGCGGTTACATCCAGGAACGTCAGCTCATCCGCACCCTGCCGATAGTATTCCGCCGCAAGCTCCACCGGATCGCCGGCGTCTTTGAGATTCTCGAAATGGACGCCCTTCACCACACGTCCTGCATCAACATCCAAGCACGGAATAACTCGTACCGCCAACGACATCTTTCACTCCCCTACTTACGACGGGTCAATGATTCAGTCTTTCAGACTACAGACAGTGCGTTACACGGTTCAACAGGAGTCCACATATTAGGCATGATACGGTCTGATATCCAGCACAATCCACAGCTATCGTTCATTAGCCTTATGACTGTCGCCAGAACCGATTGTGGACCCGTCAGACAATACCTGACGAGTCCACAATATCCACGTGCCACACCGACTTGGCGATATCAGCGTTCTTTGGCAGCAAGCTGCCCACATGCACCATCGATATCCTGGCCACGGGTGTCCCGAAGCGTGGCAGTGATGCCTGCGGCATGAAGGATGTCAAGGAACCGCTTCTCATCTTCAGGCTTCGATGCAGTCCACTTGGAACCTTCGATCGGGTTAAGCGGGATGGGATTGACATGCGCCCAATCGTCCCCGTAGTGGTTCAATCGCTTGGCCAGGAGCCTGGCGTGCTCCGCCTGATCGTTGATGCCGCGCATCAGCGCGTATTCGATGCTTACACGACGTTTGGTCGCGAGCCAGTAATCATGTGCCGCATCAAGTACGGCAGTCGTATTGAATCGCTTGTTCATCGGCACGAGTTCATCGCGTAGTTCATCGCTAGGCGCATGCAACGAGACCGCAAGACGGACAGGAATGCCTTCCTCGGTAAGCTTTCTGATGCCAGGCACGACGCCGACGGTGGAGACGGTGATATTACGTGCGGAAATGCCAAAGCCCTGTGGCGGCAATGCGGAGATCTGACGTACGGCAGACAGCACCGATCGATAGTTGCCCATCGGTTCGCCCATACCCATGAACACGATATTGCTCAGACGGCCCGGTCCTCCGGCAACCTCGCCATCCTGCATCATTCTGGCGGCGACGCGCACCTGTTCGAGAATCTCTCCGGCAGACATGTTACGAGTCAATCCCAACTGCCCGGTCGCGCAGAATGGACAACCCATGCCACAGCCAACCTGCGACGAGATGCACAGGGTGGAACGGGTCGGATAACGCATCAGCACGGATTCAATATGCGAACCATCGAATAGTCGCCACAGTGTTTTGATGGTGGTTCCCTTATCGGCCACCTGCCGTGTGACCTCCGTGATAAGTTCGGGGAAAAAGACCGAAGCCGCCTCGTCACGCTTCGAGGCCGGGAAATCGGTGAATGCGGCGGCATTCACATCGAAATGGCCATAATAGTGGTTGGCGAGCTGCTTGACTCGGAATTTGGGGAGGCCGAGTTCCTTGGCTTTGACGATGCGTTCGTCCTCGCTCATGTCGACGAAATGCACCGGGGGTTTGCCACGCCGGGCATGGTCTTTGGAGAGCACATCGCGGAATGCGCCTTCGGTACCGCCTTCGGTGATACCGGTTTCTGGAGTTTCGGGAGATGTCATAACTTTCTTCGCTTCGCTTGACATTACGGGTGATTATGAAACTGCTTATCAGAACGTGAAGAGTGCTCGTGCCTGGACATGCACGAGCACTCTTCACGTTGGGGGAACGACATGATCACATGCCGGTGAGCCAGAGCAGGATGCAGGTGAACGGCGCGGCCATCAGAATCGAATCGACACGATCCATCACGCCACCGTGCCCCTTGAGCAGATGACCCATATCCTTAAGACCGAGATCACGCTTGATCATGGACGCGCACAGATCACCGAACGTGCCTACGACACCTACCAGAATCCCCATAATGATGGGAACCCACCAACGCGTGGCCCATACCTGCGGAGTATAGGTGCAGAACATCACCGCGAAAGCGCCGACCATGGCAAACACCACTGATCCTGCAAGCCCCTCCCAGCTTTTCTTCGGAGAGATACGCGGAGAGAGCTTATGTTTGCCCAGCCACGCACCGGCGAACAATCCGCCTGTGTCGGACAATGCCGGCAGGAAGACCAGCATGATGGCATGAGCCACCGGATGCCCATGGAAGGTCAGCGGCAGAATAATGCACGAGGCCAGCACGGGGATGTACAGCACGGTGAGCACGGAAACGGCCACATGGCTGAGTCGGCTGTGATGCTGTTCGTTGCCGTCATGGTTGAAGGAGGACTCGAGTCGTGCCGCGGCTTCGGTATGGGACAGCTTATCCGCAACCACAAGCGAAAGCCTGTTGCCGAAGCTCAGTTTCGCCGTAGCCGAAAGAGCCACCAGCACAATCGAAGCCATGGCGCACAACGACATGGTAACGACGTGCAACGGCGAATAGTACGTTGCAAGCAGCGTGCAAGCCGAGCATATCCACAACATGAATACGGGGATGTGCAGTCCTGCGGTTGCGAAATCAACTCGGAGCTCCCACAAAGCCAGGATCATGAACACCACGATAAGCGCGACGAACACATCGATGCTTATCAGCAGGCACCCGAGAATAATCGCAATCAGCACCACGGCCGTAGCTATAGCCTGAGGCATATTACGGCCGGTTTTCTTATTGATCTGGTCGAGGGTCACCTCGGCCTGATCATGGAGTTGATCATTATGTTCCATATTCGATGCGTTGGAGGGATCCGACTCAGACCTCCATGATCTCCTTCTGTTTGGTCTCAAGCAGCGCATCGATTTCGTCGGTGACGGACTTGGTGACCTTATCGAGATCCTTCAGCAGGCGATCGCCTTCATCCTCGCCCATATCGCCATCCTTGACGGACTTGTCGATGGTCTCCTTGGTCTTGCGACGAATGTTGCGAACCGCGACCTTGCCGTCCTCGGCCTTGCCCTTGGCGAGCTTGACGTATTCCTTACGACGTTCCTCGGTGAGTTCAGGCATGGTCAGGCGGATGACGTTGCCGTCACGGTTGGGGCTCACGCCAAGATCGGAATTGCGGATCGCCTTCTCGACGGCGCCAGCCTGGGATGCATCGAACGGGGTGACCGACAGGGTGCGCGGCTCGGGGACGCCAATGGAGGCCACTGCCTTGATCGGCGTGGGAGCGCCGTAGTAATCGACCATAATGCCGTTCAGCAAAGCAGGGTTTGCACGGCCAGTACGAATGCCGGCAAAGTTCTCCTTGGTGTTTTCCACCGTCTTGGCCATCTGTGCCTTGGCTTGTTCAACAACGCTTGCCATAATTGCTCCTTGATTACGATTGATGGTTATTTGATTGTAAAAAGTTCAGTCCGCCACACGCGATTCCGCGGTGGAGACCAGAGTCCCGATTTCATCGCCGACAAGCGCACGAGTGACATTGCCTTCGCCTTCGAGGCCGAACACACGGATACGCTTTCTATTGTCGCGCGCCATGGACAGCGCGGACGCATCCATAACAGCCAGATTGTCGACCAGAGCGCGATTGTAGCTCAGCGTCTCAAAGCGCTTGGCGTTCTCATCCTTACGCGGATCGGCGGTGTACACGCCGTCGACGCCGTTCTTGCCCATAAGCACTTCATCGCAATGAATTTCCAGGGAACGCTGAATGGACACGGTATCCGTAGAGAAGTACGGCATGCCGGCACCGGCGCCGAAAATCACCACACGGCCCTTTTCCAGATGGCGGATGGCCTTGAGTGGAATATACGGCTCGGCGACCTGACCCATGGTGATGGCGGTCTGCACTCGGGTAGCCTGGCCCTCCTGCTCAAGGAAGTCCTGCAGTGCAAGGCAGTTCATCACTGTGCCGAGCATACCCATGTAATCGCCACGGGAACGATCGATGCCAGCCTGCTGAAGTTCCGCGCCGCGGAAGAAATTGCCGCCACCGACCACGATCGCAACCTGTACGCCTTTGTTCACAGCTGGAACGATTTCCGAAGCGATACGGCGCACCACATGGGTATCGATGCCGACCTTGCCGCCACCGAACGCTTCACCGGAAAGCTTGAGCAGAACTCTGCGTGGCTTGTCGCCTGCATTTTCGCCAGTCATATAGTACTTCCTTCATTGTTGTCACCGATTCACGCGGCTGACACGCGAACCGCAAAACTACCGTCTATCAGCATATCGAGTAACGCCGACCGGCTACGCTGCCAACGCGCGAACGTACGTAGACGCCCGCGTAGGCCAGTAGCACATTGACCATATCCATGGGGGCTTCTTCGCTCGTCTTGTTTCGCCGGATAGTTCAACAATAACAGCATAGGGGTGGCTCGCCTATGTGCGAACCACCCCTATGTCTCAACACGGTTTCATCGTGTTGCACGATGAAACCGAATCATCAGGCTTCAGCGCCCTTGCCGACCTCAACGCGCGCGAAAGCGGTAGCAGTGCCACCGACTTCCTTGAACAGGTCGCCAACAGTCTTGGAAGGATCCTTGACGTAGGCCTGCTCCAGCAGCACGGTTTCCTTGTAGAAGGAGTTGAGACGACCCTCGACGATCTTCGGGGCGATCTTCTCGATCACAGCTTCCGGCTTGCCCTTGCTCTTAAGTTCCTCGGTGGTCTTTTCGGTGGCCACGCGGGTCTCGGACTCCAGAACATCAGCCGGGACATCCTCGCGGGTAAGCCACTGGGCGCCCATTGCGGAAATCTGCAGAGCGGCTTCGTGCGCAACGGCGGCACCAGCCTTATCGGTGGCGATCATCGCGACGATGCTCGGCGGCATCTCAGCGGACTTCTTGTGAGCGTAGATCTCGACGTGCTCGCCGGAAATCTTGGCGAACTGACCAACCTTGACGTGCTCGCCAAACAGAGCTGCCGCTTCTTCAACGGCTTCCTTGACGGTGCCTTCATCGGCCTTGGCGGCCAGCAGGTCGTCGGCGGAATCGGCTTCGGCGTTCACGGCATAGCCCAGCACGGTGTCGGCGAACTCGACGAACTTCGGGGTCTTGGCCACGAAGTCGGTCTCGGAGTTCAGCTCAACAGCGTAACCGGTCTCGCCATTCGCGGTCTCGATGACCTTGGAAGCGATGGTACCTTCCTGAGCTGCGCGGCCTTCACGCTTGCCGGCTGCGGCGATGCCCTTCGCACGAATGATTTCCTTGGCGCGAGCGACGTCGCCTTCAGCCTCGGTGAGAGCCTTCTTGACGTCCATCATGCCAGCGCCGGTGTCTTCACGCACCTGCTTGATCAGAGCGGCGGTAATTGCTGCCATAGTATTCGTTCTCCCTATATATGGAACTTATTCGACAGATTGAACAATGGTTGTTGAAATGCCATCGGGAGGCACGAACTGTGCCATGCCTCCCGACGACGCTGAATCACTCAGCCTTGGCGGCTTCGTCGGCCTTGGCCTCAGGAGCCTGGTTCTCCAGGAGCTCCTTCTCCCAAGCGGCCATCGGCTGCTCGGCGGACTCGCCTTCAGCCTTGGTGGCCTTGCCGGAACGCTCGATCAGACCTTCAGCAACAGCGTCAGCCATCAGGCTGGTCAGCAGCTCGATGCCGCGGATGGCGTCATCGTTGGCCGGAATCGGATACTCGACGGCTTCCGGATCGGTGTTGGTGTCGACGATGGCGACGACCGGAATACCCAGCTTATGAGCTTCTTCGACAGCCAGGGCTTCCTTGTTGATGTCAACGACGAACATGGCGGACGGAGTGCGGCCCATGTTGCGGATGCCACCCAGCTGCTTGTTCAGCTTGTCCTTTTCACGCTCGAGCAGCAGCAGTTCCTTCTTGGTCAGACCGGAACCGTGCACATCGCTGAAATCGACCTCTTCGAGTTCCTTGAGACGCGCAACACGCTTGGACACGGTCTGGAAGTTGGTCAGCATACCGCCAAGCCAGCGCTCGGAGACATACGGCATGTTCACGCGAGTGGCCTGAGCGGACACTGCTTCCTGAGCCTGCTTCTTGGTGCCGACGAACAGCACGGTGCCGTTGTGGGCAACAGTGGCCTTGATGAAGTCGTAGGCCTTGTCGATCATGTCGAGCGACTTGAACAGGTTGATGATGTGGATGCCGTTGCGCTGGGTGAGGATGAACTGCTTCATCTTCGGGTTCCAACGACGGGTCTGGTGGCCGAAGTGCAGGCCTGCCTTCAGCATTTCGCTCATAGTGATCTGAGCCATGGTATTACTACCTCTTTCTTGTCGGTTCTTGCCTGGCCATGCGCACCCGCGTGCAGCCTCTCCCCTTCTGGTTCGAAGCCGACCGACACAGGCCGTCGCGAGCATGACGCGAATTTGTTGCGTGCCGGTTGACAATATTTGGATGGTTTCGACCGCCAGCGACTGCGATCGACACCGGATGGCACACGATTGCCGATGATATCATGGTGCCCCGCCAAAAGACGGGGCACCATGATATCAGTGATGGTTGCGCATATAGCGCATCGCTTCCCTGCGTTCCTCTTTCTCAAGCCTGTCTAGATAGACATGACCATCTAGATGGTCGCACTCATGCTGCAGCATGCGCCCGAACAGCCCGTGCCCTTCAAGCACGATCTCCTTGCCGTCCAGATCGATGCCACGTACACGCGCGTAATCCGCACGGCGGGTTTTGTACCACAGCCCCGGCACGGACAGGCAGCCTTCATCGCCATATTGTTCACCGGATTTCTCTTCGATGACCGGATTGAGAATATATCCGATCTTGCCGTCGATATTGTATGAGAAAGCTCTCAGGTTCACGCCGATCTGGTTTGCGGACAGTCCGGCACGTCCGGGATCGTCAACCGTCTGCAGCAGATCGTCGACCAAACGCCGCACTGCCGGCGTGATCTCCTTGATTTCGTCGCACGGGGTGCGCAGAACGGGATCGGGAACAACTCTGATCTCACGAATGGCCACGGTTTATTTCTCCTCACTTATGCTGTTGGAATCGGCCTCGGTGTCATCCAGGCCATCCTCCTGCTTGCGAATCTTCTCGGACACGCTAGCAATCGAATCCGACACGTTCTCCTTAGCCTGCTCGTAGGCTTGGCGAACCTTCGGGCTTACGCTTTCCGACACCTGCTTAACCGATTCGGTGGCCTGGTCAAGCAGACGAACGGTGCCGGGCAGCGGCTTGGTCGCCCCCTTCGGCACATACAATTCACCTTCGATCACATCGGCGAACCTGCTAATCACCTTGGCACGAACCACTTTCAGGCTCGGCGTAAGCGTACCGGTCTCCTGGCTGAACTGTTCGGTCAGAATCGCAAACTTGCGTACGGATTCGGCCCTGGAAACGGAAGCGTTCGCCTGATCGACATACTGTTGGATAAAAGCACGGACGGCATCGTTCTGCGCAATCTGCTCGATAGGCATGGAGGCATCGAGCCCCTGCGAGGAAAGCCACGAACGCGTCATGTCGGGTTCGAGCTCAATCAGCGCGGAGATGAACGGCTTGTTATCACCGATGACCACCGCATGGTCAACGATCGGGCATGCGGAAATGGTTTCCTCCATCGGCGCCGGGCTCACGTTCTTGCCACCGGCCGTGATGATGATGTCCTTCTTACGACCGGTGATGCGCACAAATCCGCGATCGTCTATCGTGCCGAGATCGCCGGTGGCGATCCAGCCGTCTTCGGACTTGGTTTGCGCCGTCAGCTCGGGCTGCTTGTAATAGCCGATGAACACGTTCGGGCCGAAGAGCTCGATCTCATCGTCGTCGGTCACACGCACGCCCATGCCTGGCCCCGGCTTGCCGACCGAACCGACCTCGTTATCATCCTGCCAGTTCACCAGCATGGGTGCGGCGGTTTCGGTCATGCCATACCCCTGGATAAAGGTGATGCCGTCCATGCCGTTGAAGAAATGCGCCAGATCGGGGTTGATCGGAGCACCCCCGCAGGCAAGCCAGGCAAGGTTGGGGCCAAGCGCGGAACGGACGGACTTGCCCACCGTCTGCATGTAGAAGGCATGTTGCATACGGGCAATGGGCGAATGCCCCTTACCGTTCTGCTCGTTCTTGGACCAATCGGCAAAATGCTGGTACGCCTTGGCGAAGATACGTCCGGCGATGCCATTGCCTGCTTTCTGGGAAGCGGCGTTGTAGACCTTTTCGAACACACGTGGCACGCCAAGCAAATACGTCGGTTTGAACGAACGGAGATCGGCCAGCAGATGCTTGGCATTCGGAATGTATCCGACAACGCCATGCCCGCCGATGCACACATACTGGATGTAACGGGCAAAGCAGTGAGCCAGCGGCAGAAACAGCAGCAGACGATTCGGTTCGTACAGCATCTCGTCGAGAATGATGTAGCCGTTCTTCACGATATGCGTGAAGTTGCGGTTAGAAAGCATGGCGCCCTTCGGCTTACCCGTGGAACCGGATGTATACACGATGGTGGCCATGTCATCGGCCTTGACGCGGGCGATGGCCTTGTCAAGCTCGACGTCCGTGATATTGGCCCCGAAATCGATTACGGCATCCAATCCATTCTCTTGGAAGTTGAACACATAGCCCAGACTATCCACCGACTTGCGGATCTGTTCCAACGTCATCGCATGAGCATTATCGCCGGCAAAGGCAATCAGCGGCTGTGTGTCCTTAAGAATGGATTCCGCCTGCAGAGCGGAATCGGTTTCGTAGATCGGCACGCTCACTGCTCCGATGGCGGCACAGGCGAAGTCGACGATGCCCCACTCATAGCATGTGGCCGAATAAATCGCGATCATTGCGCCGGGGCGTGCGCCCAATGCCAGGAGACCCTTGGCCACATCGCGCACACGTCCCAGCATCTCGCTGGCGGTTGCAGAACGCCACTCGTGGCCGCCCCTGTCCTGCCACTCGGCGATCCGCTCATCCGGAGCGCTCTGTGCACGATCCCGTAGCAGGGAGAAGATCGTGTCGCTGTCCTGGGTCTCATACGCAGGATCTGAAATATACTGTCGCAACATGCATCCCACCATACGCCCGGCTATGCCCGTTGCAACCGATTGACGGGGGGCACAGCATATGGATTCGGGGACTTTGCAGAGAACAGGCACCACACACGGCATCTCTTCGACGATAAAGAGAAACCGGGCAATCGGTTCCCGCCGATCGCCCGGTTATGGTGTGCTCCCCATCGAAAGTCTGGAGTTTCCTCTTCCCCGTTCCCCCTCTTGTGACGAACGGCATCTGTTGCCGTTCGGGAGCTACCTTTTCCGTATCGATCAGCCGATATCGGCGAATGTGCATACCCACCGGCATCCGATCTGCTCGAATCGAAGATTCGACCAGTAGATTTCCCGTCCGATGGAAAGCTGCATGCACATTTCCAAACAGGTCTGGCTGATGAATGTCCCCGACAGCCAATGCGGCATGACCGGCGGATACTTCAGCCTCGCCTTGTATTCGTCATCCCTGCTCATGCGGGTCTCGATGATGAAGGCCAAACGCTGCAACCGCTCAATGACTTTTGCGCTTGCGGCTCTGCGCAGACCGTTCGCGGATAGCTTGCCCCGGATAACATCCATGGTCAGTATCCCCATTCGGCATGCGGCAACGGCCATCGCATGGCAATGCGCTTTGTCGAGATGCTCGGGCGAGATCTTGACAACGTGGTATGGCACGGGTTCCTGGGACAGTTCAATCCTAATGAACCCGTCGTATGATGCTGGTTGCCCATCTTCCATATTTATGGGTGTGAAGATTTGGGCGTGCTCATCGTCCAATGAAGTCACCTCTTCGTTTCTTTTTCTTCGTTGATATGCCATCGTTTGCATGGCACGCTTCTAGCAAAGCATAGAAAAAGCCCCAAGTCAAAGACTTGGGGCTGGTCACCATGCATTCATGGCGTTTTTAACGCGTTCGACGTCATTTTCGATGCAATTTATGTGAAAATTCGACACTTTACAGCGTGTCGTGTGGTGTTACCACCACATTGCAGCGCTGGAAGTTCTTGACATCCACATAGCCGGTGGAGGCCATGGTACGCCGCAACGCACCGATGAAGTTGGTGGTGCCATCGGCCATGTGGCTCGGCCCGAACAAAATCTGCTCAAGCGGCGCCACAGTGCCGACGTTGGTGCGGAATCCACGCGGCAGCGTCTGATGCCGTGCCTCGCTGCCCCAATGCATGCCCTTGCCCGGAGCCTCAGTGGCACGGGCCAACGGAGCGCCCAACATCACGGCGTCGGCGCCCATGGCGAGAGCCTTGACGAAGCTGCCGGAGTCTCCCATGCCGCCATCCGCAATAACCTGCACATAGCGGCCACCGGATTCGTCCATGTAATCGCGACGTGCTTCGGCCACATCGGCGATGGCCGTGGCCATCGGCGCCTGCACGCCCAGCGTCATACGAGTCGCGGAGACCGCGCCGCCGCCGAACCCGACAAGCACGCCCGCCGCGCCGGTACGCATCATATGCAGCGCAGCAGTGTAGTTGGCCACGCCGCCCACAATCACCGGCACGTCAAGGTCGTAGATGAACTGCTTAAGATTCAGCGCCTCATGCGTGGTGGAAACATGTTCGGCGGACACGACAGTGCCGCGAATCACGAATAGGTCGACGCCCGCGTCGACCACGGTGGCATAGAATTCCTGGGTCAGCTGCGGGGAAAGCGCGCCTGCCACAGTCACGCCGGCTTCGCGAATCTCGTGCAGTCGCTTGGTGATGAGCTCCGCCTTGATCGGCTCGGCATAGATCTCCTGAATACGCTTGGTGGCGGTTTCCGCCGGGAGCAGGGCGATTTCGTCCAGCAGCGGCGTCGGATCCTCATAACGGGTCCACAGACCTTCCAAATCCAGCACACCCAAAGCACCCATCTTGCCCATGGCAATGGCCGTGGCCGGGCTGGTCACCGAATCCATCGGAGCCCCAATCACCGGCACGTCGAACTCGTATGCATCGATCTGCCAGCTCGTCGATACATCCTGCGGATCACGCGTCCTGCGGGAGGGGATGATGGATACATCATCCAGCGAATAGGCCACACGGGCCTTCTTACCCAAACCGATTTCAATTTCCTGAGACATGGTTCCACAGCGTAGTGCGCGGATATGACAGTGCACCAACGCGTCTCACATAGTCGAATCATGCCGTTGCATGTTACATTGATGCGCTATGACTTGGGGCATCCCATCAGCCAAATAGGAGGCACTATGGCCAAGATTAAGGTAGAAGGCACGATCGTCGAACTCGATGGCGATGAAATGACTCGTGTCATTTGGAAGGACATCAAAGACCGACTGATCCTCCCCTATCTGGACGTGAACCTTGACTACTATGATCTGGGCATCGAGAATCGCGACGCCACCGACGATCAGGTCACAATCGACGCCGCCGAAGCAATCAAGCGTGAGCATGTCGGCGTCAAGTGCGCCACCATCACCCCCGATGAGGCACGCGTCAAGGAATTCGGCCTTAAAAAAATGTGGAAGTCCCCCAATGGCACCATCCGCAATATTCTCGGAGGCACCATTTTCCGCGAACCGATCGTCATGAGCAACGTCCCCCGGCTGGTCCCGGGTTGGACAAAGCCCATCGTCGTCGCCCGTCATGCGTTCGGCGACCAGTACAAGGCCACCGACTTCAAGGTTCCCGGCGCCGGTCAGCTCACCGTCACCTTCACTCCCGAAGACGGCTCCGAGCCCATCGAGCATGTCGTATACAACTACGGTCCGGACGGCGGCGTCGCACAGGTGCAGTACAACGTCAATGATTCGATTCGCGGTTTCGCCCGCGCATGCTTCAACTACGGCCTGATGCGCGGATACCCGGTATACCTGTCCACCAAGAACACCATCCTCAAGGCATATGACGGCCAGTTCAAGGACATTTTCGCCGAGGTCTTCGAAACCGAGTACAAGGACAAATTCGAAGCAGCCGGACTCACCTATGAACATCGTCTGATCGACGACATGGTGGCCAGCTCGTTGAAGTGGCACGGCGGCTACATCTGGGCGTGCAAGAATTACGATGGCGATGTGCAATCCGATTCCGTGGCTCAGGGATTCGGTTCCCTTGGCCTGATGACCTCCGTGCTGATGACCCCCGACGGGCAGACCGTCGAGGCAGAGGCGGCGCACGGCACCGTTACACGCCATTATCGCCGTTGGCAGAAGGGCGAGAAGACCTCCACGAATCCCATCGCCTCCATCTTCGCCTGGACCGGCGGCCTCAAGCATCGCGCCGATCTTGATGAGACCCCTGAGGTCAAGCATTTCGCGCAGACCCTGGAAAAGGTCATTATCGACACTGTCGAAGGCGGCCAGATGACCAAGGATCTTGCCATGCTCATCGGCCCGGACCAGCCATGGCTCGATACCGAGGGCTTTATGGATGCGCTTGATACCAATCTTGCGAAAGCCTTGGCGGAATAACCCCATTGGCTATTGACGATTAGCCTATAGGCCGGCATGCTGTATTCAGGTGCCGGCCTTCTCATATCTCCCATCCCGTCCATGCGACGCGCTTTCCCAGCGGATTCAAACCGCATACCTGCATATATGGTGATATTCGACTCGTCATACGACGAAATCCAGTTTCGTCCACTACAATCGGGCAAAGCCCGTTACACGTTTTCCGGAAGATTGGAATTCCATGGTTCATACGCCTGTTCTGGCACGAATAACCGCAGCAGTGTCCGGCATCACCCTGCTTATGACGCTGGGAGCATGCTCTTCCCCGCAGCCGTCATCCAGCAACCCTACTAACGCAAGCACGTCTGCCGACGCCGGATCCGTAACATTGTTCACTCCAGCGGACGGCATTACCATATCGCAGAGAACACCACTGAACAAATGGGCGAAACTTGTTCCGCAGATCACCTCCGATCTGAAAAAACAAGGTGTTGAAAAGCAGAACATCGACACCGTCGTCTCCAGCGATCTTGACGAGCAGAGCCAGCAGTTGCAGGACTGGGTGGTGAAGCATGTCACCAATCTGAAAGACGGGTCATCCGCGGCCAAGCACAGCACGCTTATCGTTGCCCCGGCCCCGCAGACCAATGTCTCATCACGGCAGTACGGCGACTACGTTACACAGCCCATCGTCAAAGACGCCCAAGACAGCGAACGCCATGAGGCGGAAAGCCGCATGCGCTCGGCATTGCAGCTGGCGAGAAAATCCGGAATGCATATCGTATTGGTGTCGAATACCATCGACGGCTTCACCCCGGATGCCTTCGTCCAATGCTCCACACCCGAGCAAATCGGCGAGCTTCAGGCGAACATGCTGGTAAGCAAACTTGATTTGGACAAAGTCAGCAAAGGCAATCCCAAAGCCGTGGAGGTGCTGCTCCCCTACACGCATGCCGACGATGCCAAGGAAAGCGACACCGCCGAAATCAACGACGCATTTGCCAAAGAAGCTTTCCAAGGCGTATGGAAGGTTCTTAGGCCTTATTACGAACAGGGAAAGGTCTACAGCCCTTCAGGAACCCTGAGCAGGGAGACGACCAACGAGGATTGGACCCATGTGGCATTTGACCTCAACGAGAAGGATGGGACGGCAAAGACCATCGAGGATCGCATTCCCACCGTCACCAAAGACGGCGACTCCGTCCCCACCAAAATCGACGGCATCATCGCAATGAACGATGCCGTGGCTTCCAGCGTGGTAAGCAAACTCGCCAGCATGGGATATACGGGATCGTCGGCAGACATCAACCCCTCCATCACGATTCCAAGTATTGTAGGCAATATCGCAGGGCATAAGGATCTGCTACGCAAATCGGTTCCGGATCCTGCCAAGTCGCCGGCCAACGACACGCAATCCCAGCATGATGATTCGTCCGCCAACTCTTCGTCAACGCAGAACGACCATAATTCGCGCTGGCCTGTTATCACCGGATACGGCAGTTATGCCGACACCATCCCGCAGGTGGTGAACGGCAAGCAGTGGATGACCGGACTTGAGGATCGCGGCAAGTTGTCCATGGATATCGCCAAGACATGCATCCGACTGAACCGGGAGAAAGGCCTCGACGGATTGTCGTTTATTGCAAAACAGACGATCGCCGGCGTTACGGTTCCTACCGTCCATGAGGAACTCAACGCCGTCAGCGCCGGCAATCTCAAAACCACATTGATCGACACTGGATACATCACCATGGCCGAAGCGGGATTATAGGCCGTATGTCAATCCCATATGGTTGTGCCTCGCCAGGAATTCTGGCGAGGCACAACCATATTCACTGAACATCACTTGAGCGGCTGTGTCGCGAAGCGGACCCTAAGCAGCTTGAACGGCACCAGGAATATTAAAAGCCCAGTCGTTCAAGCTGTTTAGGATCCGACTGCCATCCCTTGGCCACCTTGACGTGCAGATCAAGACGGGCTTTGCGCCCGACGATGCGGTTCACGGCGGTACGCAGCTTTTTCTTGACTGCGGTAAGGTTCGCAGCTCCCTTGCCGATGATGATCGGCTTTTGAGAATCACGCTCCACGTAGATGGAGACGTTCACCTGCGCCTTGCCGTCATATTGCGCTCCGGTTTCGTTATCTTCCGGATAGTCTATGGAATCCACCACAACGGCCAGAGAATGCGGCAGCTCGTCGTTCAGCTGCTCAAGGAACGCACCTCGGATAAGTTCGGCGATGGTTTCTTCGGGACGTTCCTCGCTCAGCTGCTCGGCCGGGTACATTTGCGGACCTTCCGGCGTGTGATCGATCAGCACGGAACGCACTTCGTCAAGATTGTCGTGTTTCAGGGCGCTGACCGGTACGATATCGGCGAAGTCGGCGAATTCATTGACTTCGATGAGCTTGGCGATGAGCTGTTCGCGAGAAAGTTCGTCGATTTTGGTGACAATGGCGATTAACGGCACGTGCCATTTGAAGGTGCCGTCCTCGCGTTTGGTGGCAAAATTCGCGCGCAAACGCGACATGATGCGCTTGTCGCCAGGGCCAATCTCCTGGTCGCCGGGCAGCAGGAACGCCACAACATCCACATCGGATAGCGACTCGTCTACGATGTCGTTCAACCGTTGCCCGAGCAACGTGCGAGGCCTGTGGATGCCGGGGGTGTCTACCAGCACCAACTGGGCGTTGTCGGTGGTAAGCACACCGCGAATGGCTTTACGAGTGGTTTCCGGCCTTGACGATGCGATAGCGATCTGAGTGCCGATCAGCGCATTCACCAAAGTGGATTTGCCTACATTCGGGCGTCCGACCACGGCTACAAAGCCGGAACGGTATGGTTCGGATGCCAGCTTGGCACTGGCAGGTGTATCGGTCATGTCACTCCTTGCGATCGTGTTGTTCATTGTTCTCGTCGTTATCGGCATTGGCTTGATTGGCTTGTGTGTTGCCATCTTCCTCGCGCCCCTCGACTCCATCGGGTTCGACATCGATAGTCGATACCTTCTTACGCCGGCCAGCGGAGTCGACTGCGGTAAGCCTGATGCCGCGAGTCACCGCCGAAGCTCCGACAATAGGCACTCGGCCGAGTAATTTGGTCAGCAAGCCATATACGGTATCGACATCATCCTCATCGATGTCGATCTCATACAGCTCCTCCAGGTCCGCGATAGACGTGCGGGCAGGAAGGCTCCATTTGCGTTCCCCGATTTTCTTCGGCTCGGCGTGCTGGGTGCGATCGTGCTCATCCTCCAGTTCACCCACGATCTGTTCGATGGCATCCTCGATGGTGACCATGCCGGCAATGCCGCCATACTCGTCCACGACGATGGCAACATGCTGCCTGGATCGCTGCATCTGGTGGAACAGATCGTCCACGGGCTTCGATTCGGGGACCAGCATGGGGTCACGCACAATGGATGCCACGTCACGGCTCATTGCAGCCGGATTGAAGGCTGTGGCACGCACCGCATCCTTCAGATAGGCCACGCCCACAAGATCATCCACGTCCTCGCCTATCACCGGCACACGTGAGAACCCGGAACGAGAACACAGCTGCAACATGTCCTCCAACGTGGATTTTCGTTCGATGGTGATCATGTCGGTACGCGGCACCATGATCTCTCTGGTCAATGTTTCCGAAAGCATCAGTACATTGCGCATCATTTCGGAGACCTCAGGGTCGAATTCGTTCGATTCGACCATACGGTCGATTGCCGCGCGCCCCTGTTCCAGCTGGATCTTCTCAAGCTCCTCGTCGTCCGATAGGTTCAAATCGCGACGACGATGCCCATCCTTGCTTTCGTTTCCGCGTGCAAACGGGGTAACAGCCACGGCGAAACCCACCAGGCGCGCATGCTTGATCATAATATCCGTCGGCATGTTGACACCGGTTTCACGCGGACGCACCAAAACGCTCACCACGGCAATTACAAACGCGAACACCACACCGGACAGCAGCTCAATCCACCAGGAGGCACCCCATATGCCAGCGACTACTGCAATAAGCACGCCTGAAAGCACATTGCAGGTGATGCGGAAGAACGCGCACGAACCTGCGGTGGCGTAACGGTTGGCGATGAAACGCTGCACTTGCTGGATGCGTTTGATTTTCTTATCCGTGGTGAACTGGTTCGTGTCCGGATCCGTTTGCACTTCGAATATGCGATTGTTGAGATTCGCGCGCGTCACTCGTCCTACGGCGCCTTCGGCCGAAGCCATGGACAGCGAAAGCCAGACCAGCAGCGCCACCGCCACCACCAGTGCCGCACTGAGCATAATCAACGTCATTCGATCCATATCGACCCTATTCCCCAGTCACCCTGCACATACACGGATACCGTCCGCTCAGCGCGTCAGCTCGCGGCCGGAACCATGCTCCGCATCCCATGCCGCCAGTTCATCGATGCTTCCGGCCGGCAGGGAGACAGGAGCGCCAAGATCCTGTCGAACCGCGATGAAGGTCAGTAACAACTGTCGTTGCAGTCCGAACATCTGCCGTTCCTGTTCGGCGTTCACATGGTCGTAGCCAAGCAAATGCAGGATGCCGTGAATCGTCAGCAACAGCATCTCCTGCAGCACACCATGCCCGGCCGCGGCAGCCTGCTGGGCGGCGACCCACGGGCAGATCACGATATCGCCGAGCACGCCTTCCATAACGGTGCTGCCGTTGCCTGGGCGCAGCTCGTCCATCGGAAAGCTCATCACATCGGTCGGCCCTTCCAGGTTCATCCAATGCATATGCATCTGCGCAATGGGATCCGGATCGACAAACAGAATCGTCAGATCGGACTGCGTGCTGACACGCATCTGATCCATGACCCAGACTCCGAGATCGGAAAACACCTTCAGATCGATCGACCATACGGTTTCATTGGAAACATCAACGCTCATCGCTGTTCTTATCCCTCTTATGCCTGTCGTTCATCGCTGTGCGCGACATTCGCCTATGATCGCCGTCAAGTCCCTCATACTGGTTGTATGCGGCTACAATGCGCCCGACCAGACGATGGCGTACCACATCCTCCGCCGTCATATGCACGAAGGAGATATCGTCGATATCGCCAAGAATATGCTCTATGGTGGCAAGACCCGAACGGGGAACCGCAAGGTCGACCTGTGTGATATCGCCGGTAATCACCATCTTGGTGTTGAACCCCAGTCTGGTGAGGAACATCTTCATCTGTTCCTCGGTGGTGTTCTGCGCTTCATCGAGAATGACGAACGCATCGTTCAATGTACGGCCACGCATATAGGCAAGCGGTGCGACCTCGATGGTGCCGTCATCCATATAGCGCTTCAGCTGGTCCGCTCCCAGCATGTCGGACAGTGCGTCGTACAGGGGGCGCAGATACGGATCCACCTTCTCGTTCAACGTTCCGGGCAGAAAACCGAGGCTCTCCCCCGCTTCAACGGCAGGACGGGTGAGAATGATGCGACGCACCTGCCTATCCTGGAATGCGCGTACGGCTTTGGCGACGGCCAGATACGTCTTGCCGGTGCCTGCAGGCCCTATGCCGAATGTGATGGTGTGCGTTTCGATTGCGGCGACATATGCCACTTGACCGGCGGTTTTCGCGCGAACGGGCTTGCCGGAGGCGTAGGTGATGACTCCCGCGACGGATGGTTTGCGCCGCTCCGCATTCGTCCGCATCTCGGTATGCTCGATGCGCTTGAGGTTCTCTATGGCCTTGCCATGCCCAGGATGGGTTGCGCGTGTATGGTTATCGAGCACATCCTGCTCAATCATGCGGCGCACGGTTTGCGCGTCCATCGGCAAGGTGTGGGCGGCATCCACAATCATTTCGATAAGGTGTTCCGCCTTCGACGCATCGGATTCGGTCCGCGCGGATCGCGAGGCGATGATGATGCGATTGCCTCGGACGGTGAAATCCACTTCCGGGTATGCGCGTTCGATTTCCCTAATGACTTCATCAACCGGGCCAAGCACGGACACAGGGTCAAGCTCGGCGGGAATGGTAATGGTGCGGGTTGTCGTCGCCACTGGTTCCTTCCGTCTACTCGTCAAGCACTTCGCCGGTCAGCACATGCGCATGCGCATGGAATACGGTCTGCCCGGCATCACGCCCGGTGTTGAATACCAGACGGTATTCGCCATGGAACTCCTTGTCGGCAATGCTCTGGGCAACTTCGACGATATGTTCGAGTTGCGCCGGATCGGATTGCGCCAGCTCGCCGACGTTGGCCACATGACGCTTCGGCACGATCAGCACATGGATTTTCGCCTTGGGATTAATATCCTTGAACGCGTAGGTGGTGTCGTCCTCATATACCTTAGTGCTCGGAATCTGGCCGGCAATAATCTTGCAGAACAGGCAATCTTCGGCTTCGCTCATCGTTCGCTCCTTCAACACGGTTCTATGCAGTCTTATGCTATTGCGCCGCCACGACGCATAAACCATCGCAAACGCATTGTCATGCGTACCGTCCCAAAGTCCGGCTCAGCAGCGAAAGCGCAACGGGGCCTGCCGTCGAAGCCCTCAGGATGTTGCTTCCCAGCACCACGCTCTTCGCGCCCGCTTCTACGAATTGAGACACCTCGACCTCGCTGATTCCGCCCTCGGGCCCTACCACCACGTATACCGTACGGGGCTTGCCGTCTTTCAGACACTCGTCGGCGAGATGGCCGACATGCCGCTCGATGGATTCCCATGTGTCGGTAGCGTCCTGATGCAATACGATCACCAGATCACCGTGCACATTGGCACGCAGAATCATGGAAACAATCTGCTTGCTGGAAACGCAATCCTCCAGCTGTGGCGTGAATGCGCGACGCGATTGTTCGGTTGCGGCCTGCAATGCGGAAAGCCATTTGCGATCCGTTCTTCCGTTTTTCCACTTGGCGATGGACCGATCCGCCTGCCAGGGTACCACGGTGTCGACTCCGATCTGCGTGGCGATATCGATGGCCTGCTCATCATGCCCGCTCTTCGCCAGGGCCTGCACAAGAGCCAGCCTGGTGACAGGCTGTGCCTCCCTGACGAATTCGCGGACTTCAGCGATACCATTATCCGCGTCGTCAAGCACTACGGTAAGCCGCAGCCCCCTGCCATCGGAAAGCTGGAACTCGTCGCCCTCCTTCAAACGCATGGACTGCACGGCATGGCGTCTGACTTGCGGCGGCAGGGTCAGCTTCCATCCAACATTCGCTTCGTCGGAATTCACCGGCACGTCGTCCTTATCGGGATCAAACAGGAATACAGCATTCGTCATGGCTCCTAGGCTATCAACAACGGTCATCATCACCGACACACAGCAGTCGCGACACGCCGATATTGCATTCAACCGATTCGGTGCTAAAGTATCACTCGTTGCCAAACAGCGACCTGCCCGGGTGGCGGAATGGTAGACGCGCTAGCTTGAGGTGCTAGTGGTTATTTTATACGACCGTACGGGTTCAAGTCCCGTCTCGGGCACAAGTAAAACCCCTTGGAAACAAGGGGTTTTGTTGTATCTCAAGGAGTTTTCGCATATGCGCTTCATCGAATTGGAATCCATTGATGACGAACGAGTCAGCGCATACGTGAATCTCACCGAAATCCAGCTGCGTAATCGGCTGGAACCTGCCAAAGGGCTGTTCATCGCGGAATCCCCCAAGGTTATCGACCGCGCGCTGGCGGCGCATCGCGAACCCCTATCCCTGCTGGTCGAGCGCCCCTGGCTTGAAGGCATGGCCAACATGTTCGCCCGCATCGACGAGCAATGGGGACCTGATATTCCGGTATACGTGGCATCACCGGAACAGCTGAAGCGCCTGACCGGATACCGTCTGCACCGTGGGGCGCTTAGTGCGATGCGCCGCTGGCCGCTGCCATCCGTGGAGGAGGTGTGCAGGGGCGCCCATCGCGTGGCAGTGATGGAGAACATTGTCGATCCGACCAATGTAGGTGCGCTGATGCGTTCCGCGGCGGCGCTTGACGTCGATGCGGTTCTGGTGACGCCGTCATGCGGCGACCCGCTGTACCGACGCGCAGCGCGTGTCTCGATGGGAACCGTGTTCCAAGTGCCATGGACCCGCATCGATGGCGATGATAAGCATTATTGGCCGTTCAAGGGGCTGGAGGAACTCCATTCGCTTGGCTTCACGACAGTGGCCATGGCGCTCGAAGACGATTCGATCAGTCTCGATGAACTGACCCGACGCCTGAACAGCAGCGCTTCCGACCCGCAGCATATCGATAAACTAGCGCTTATCTTCGGCACCGAGGGCGACGGACTCAACCGCCATACCATTGCACGCGCCGATCTGACGGTGAAGATTCCGATGTCGCACGATGTGGACAGTCTCAACGTCGCCGCGTCAAGCGCCGTCGCTTTTTATGCAACCCGACGGTTAGATGACTAATTTATGAATTTACGCCAAAACTGTTAGACATGCATGCGACATTGCTTGCATATTGTTTTTTTTGTGCAATTATGGACGATAGAGGTTAGCGAGGAAGCTGACTGCTAACGACGTTGCCTGTTCGACGTCACCAATCGTCATGATTGATATGAGAGGAGCCACGCACTATGGCAAAGAACAAGCAGAAGATTCTGTCCATCGTATTGGCAGGTGGTGAAGGCACGCGCCTGATGCCGCTGACTCGTGATCGAGCAAAGCCTGCGGTGCCATTTGGCGGCGTGTACCGTCTTATCGATTTCCCGCTATCGAACCTGGTGAATTCCGACTACCGCCACATCGTGGTACTCACCCAGTACAAGTCACACTCGCTGGATCGGCATATCTCCCAGATGTGGCGCTTCTCCTCGCTGCTCGGCAACTACGTATCCCCTGTGCCGGCGCAGCAGCGTCTGGGCAAGCACTGGTATCTGGGTTCCGCCGACGCCATCTATCAGACCATCAATATCATCGAGGATGTGCAGCCCGATATCGTGGTGATCGTCGGTGCCGATCATGTTTACCGTATGGACTTCGGCCAGATGGTCGAGCAGCATATCGAGTCCGGTGCCGAGTTCACCGTGGCCGGCATCCGTCAGCCGATCGAACAGTCGAACCAGTTCGGCGTGATCGATGTCGACCCCGATCATCCGAATCAGATCAAGTCGTTCCTGGAAAAGCCCGACACCTGCGCGGGTCTGCCCGACGACCCGAACACCTTCCTGGCGTCTATGGGCAACTACGTGGCCAACACCGACGCCCTGTTCGACGCATTGTCCAAGGATGCGAAGAACGAAGACACCAAGCATGATATGGGCGGCGACATCGCGCCGTACTTCGCCTCTCGCGGCGAGGCAGGCGTCTACGACTTCAATTCGAATGTGATTCCGGGGGCCACGGACACCGATCACGCCTATTGGCGCGACGTGGGCACGCTCAAGCAGTTCTACGATGCGCACATGGATCTGATCGCCTACGTGCCCGAGTTCAACCTGTACAACCAGGCATGGCCGATCTACACGAATTCCGGCACACTGCCGCCGGCGAAATTCGTTCACGCAGGACGCGACCGCCTCGGCCACGCCACGGATTCGATCGTCTCCCCCGGTGTCATCGTTTCCGGCGGTGAAGTGCATCATTCCGTGCTGTCGCCGAACGTGCACATCCATTCCTGGTCGCAGGTGGTCGATTCCATCCTGTTCGACGGTGTGGTCATCAATCGTCGCGCACGCGTCTACAAGGCGATTCTCGACAAGAACGTCGTGCTGACCGAGAACTCCACCGTTGGTATCGACACGGAACACGATCTGGCCCGTGGATTCACCGTCACGCCGGAAGGCATCACCGTCGTACCGAAGGGTACTGTGGTGGATGACTGAGTTTTAAGACTCCTATCACTGCGAATGATGTTGGCCGGCAATCGTACACGATTGCCGGCCAACATCATTGTGAGCATTAGGGAATCGACTCCACCCATCACATAGCGAATGGCCTGGTCATCCATCATTCGATGGATGACCAGGCCATTTCTCAATCACTGGAATCAGTACTTGGGAAGATTCTCAAAGTTGAAGCCCAAAGCCGCCAATTGATCGCGTCCCTCGGGAGTGATCTTGTCCATGGTCCATCGCGGCTGCCATGTCCAATCGATGCGGAACTCCTCGACCAGCCCGGCCAATGTCGAAGCGCATTCGTCCTCGATCAGATCGGTTAATGGGCATGCCGGCGTGGTCAGCGTCATGGTGATAATGGCACGACCCAGCTCATCGATTTCAATACCGTATACCAGACCAAGATCGATGACGTCGATGCCCAGTTCCGGATCGATGACCTGATGCAGCGCCTCACGAACATCCGCAGCGGTCGCGCGACCGATGTCGTCCACAAACTTCAGAGGGATGGCGTTCCCACCGTCATCCTGGCAACAGCCATCAGCCTGCTGCCCTCCACAGCCGCAGCCGCTATGCGCCTGCGACGACTGCCCCGAAGCCGCTCCATCATTGCCGATGGTTTTAGCCAAAGCGGGATTCATCATCATACGACGTGCAGCATCCTCATCCTTGACCACGCCCTTTACGGCGTCGAAAATGGAAGCCTGAGGCTCGGGTACCAAAGTATCGCTCATCATCTACTCCATAATCGTTGCTATAACTGTTGAACACTCTACGCTGCGACACGCAGCTTGTCACGACTTGTTCGCGACAAGCGCCCTGGCAACGGCATCCTTAAGACCTTCCCATCCAAGCAGCGCGCATTTGATGCGCATCGGATATTTCGAAGCGCCCTGGAACACAATGGCGTCCTCCAGGCGTTCCTCGTCATCCTCATTGTCCAGTCCCTTGCCGCGGGATTCCATAAGACGATGGAACAGCTGCTCGAGTTCCATGGCATCATCGACGGTCTTGCCTTCGACCAGATCGACCATAATCGACAGACTCGCCTGCGAGATGGAACAGCCATGACCGTCCCACACCAGCCGTTCGATGGCATGAGGCTCGCTATCGGAGATCTCGACATGAATGGTCGCCTCGTCACCGCACGTGGGATTGAACTGGTGCGATTCGCCCGGCGTGCAATACTCGTGCGAGGCGCGGACCACCGTTTCGCCGGTCTGTGCCCCCGCAGTCTCCTGAGCCAGGTCGACGGCGAAATGCTCCCTACCATGCGGATGCTTCGATGCCTCGAGAATCACCTCCTGGTACATCTGCTCGAAATCATCGCCGCCCATGCCGAAATCGTTCATATCGCGTTCCCTTTCTGCCTCTTATCTTGCCTCTGCCGTCATGCGCCGAAGAACGCACGCACCTTGCCCAATGCATCCAGCAATGCGTGGATATCCTCGACATTGTTATACACGCCGCAGGACGCACGGTTCGAGGCGTACAAGCCGAAGTGACGGTGCACGGGTTGTGCGCAATGATGGCCGACACGGATGGCGATGCCCTGCGCATCGATGAATTGACCGACATCATGCGGGTGAACGCCATTGATGTCGAAGGCAACAGTACCGATGCGGTCGGCATTCTCACGTGGGCCGAGAATACGAATGCCTTCGATATCGCCCATCTTCAGCAACTCGCCGGTCAGTTTACGTTCATGGGCCTCAAGCTGATCCATGCCGATGGACATCATCCATTCCGCGGCCACACCAGCGGCGACGACCTGGGCCACAGGTTGGGTTCCAGCTTCGAAACGCGCAGGGGGAAGCATGTATTGCGCGGGCTGATCCATCCAGGCCAGCTCCACCATCGATCCGCCGAAACTGGCGGGCGGCAGCGCTTCGAGCATCTCACGCTTGCCATACAGGAAGCCGACGCCGGTCGGACCGTACATCTTATGCGCGCTCCATGCGGCGAAGTCGACATCCAACGCATGGAAATCGACTTTCAGGTGCGGCACGGACTGGCATGCGTCGAGCACGAAAACGCCACCCACTTCATGCGTACGCCTGATGATGGGTGCGATATCGGTGATGGCACCGGTCACGTTGCCCACATGCGTTACGGCGACGACCTTCGTACGTTCGGTGATGATCTCGTCGAGGTCATCGGTACGCACACGGCCGTCCTCGGTAAGCTCAAGCCATTTGAGCGTGGCGCCGGTACGGGCCGCCAGTTCCTGGAATGGCAGGAGTACGGAATGATGCTCCGCTTTGGAGACCACGATCTCATCGCCCTGCTTCAGCGCAAAACGCTGCGCCGCCGCTCCCCCGCGCCCAAGGGACGCGTTGCCGAGCGCCGTGGCCAGCAGGTTCAGGCCAGCCGTCGCGCCGGCCGTCACGACGATTTCCTCCTCGCCTTCCTCGGCATTGGCGCCGACAAGTCTGGCGACCTTCGCACGCGCATCTTCGAACGCCATGGTGCTACGGGCGGCCAGCTCATGGGCTCCGCGATGCACACCGGCGTTAATGGTCCGGTAGAACTCGCTTTCCGCATCAATCACGCACTGCGGCTTCTGCGAAGTCGCCGCCGAATCCAAATACACCAATGGATGCCCGTGAATATCTTGATCCAGAATCGGGAATTCACCACGAATAGCTGCAAAATCTACCATCTAGTCCCCTTACAGAGCATGTCTTATACACGAGGGCGACTCCCGTCAACGGCAATCCAACGATTCGAATGAACATGTTGACGGGAGACCGGCGTTCCCGCGACATCGATTCCCTTACCAGCCTATGCCAGCGCGCTTTCGGAATCGGCACCTTCCGGCAGGTACTGGTCGTAGCCGTTTTCCTCAAGCTCGTCGGCCAATTCGGGGCCGCCGGTCTTCACAAAATGCCCGTCGGCGAATACGTGCACGATATCCGGCTTGATGTACTTGAGAATACGGGTGTAGTGCGTGACCATAAGAATGCCGAACTTGTTGGCTTCCTTGGCGCGGTTCACCCCTTCGGAGACGATGCGCAAGGCGTCAACGTCAAGGCCGGAGTCGGTTTCGTCGAGGATGGCGAACTTCGGCTTGAGCAGTTCGAGCTGCAGAACCTCGGCGCGCTTCTTCTCACCGCCGGAAAAGCCCTCGTTCACGGAACGGGTGGCGAACTTCGGATCCATCTTAAGACGCTTCATGGCCTCGGAAAGCTCCTTGGCCCAAGTACGGATGGCCGGGGCCTTGCCATCGACTTCGGTTTTTGCGGTACGCAGGAAATTCGTCATGGAAACGCCCGGCACCTCCACCGGATACTGCATGGCGAGGAACAGGCCGGCCTTGGCACGCTCATCCGGGGTCATTTTCAGGATGTCCTCGCCGTCGAGCAATACCTCGCCGCCATCCACCACATACTTGGGGTGACCGGCCAGTGTGTAGGCCAATGTGGACTTGCCGGAGCCATTGGGACCCATGATGGCATGCGTCTCATCGGAATTAACGGTAAGGTTCACGCCTTTGAGGATCGGCTTGATGCCGTCCTTGGTTTCGACGTGTGCGTACAGATCCTTGATTTCAAGCGTTGACATGTTTCCTATCCTTTACGTTTCACTGTTCTTCGAGCACCTGCGCCATGGCCACGTTCTCACCGCGTGCCAGACGCTTGTCGATGACGTTCATGAGATGATCGCAGATGGCCGGAATACCGATCTCCTCGACCAGCTCGTTGAAAAAGCCGCGAACCACAAGCTTTCGCGCCTCAGTCTCACTGATGCCGCGCGATTCGAGATAGAACAGCTCCTCATCATTGAAGCGACCCACGGAAGATGCATGGCCTGCCCCCACGATATTGCCGTTTTCGATTTCGAGATTCGGCTCGGAATCGGCGATGGCACCAGGTGTGAGTACCAGATTGCGGTTGAGTTCGTAGGAATCGGTGCCGGGCGCGGTCGGTTCGATCAGTGCATTGCCGACCCACGTGGAGTGGGCGCCCTTGCCGTCAAGCGCACCCTTGTAGACCACACGGCTTTTGCATTCGGGATGGTTGTGCACCACCATTGTGCGATGCTCGATATGTTCTCCCGGATCGACGAAATAGATGCCAAGCATATTGAGGTCGGCCTGCTCGCCGTCGAAGTCCTGATCCATGCGGATACGCACCACATCGCCGCCGAGCGTGACCACGGCGTGACGGAGCGACGCGCCTTCGCCTACGCGAATACGATGGTTGCCGACATGCTTGGATCCGGTATTCCACTCCTGAATGAATGTGGTGGATACGTGGGAGTATTTTCCGGTGATGATCTCCACACCCTCGGCAAGACGCGCATCGCCGTCATGCTCGACCACGACATCGGCGTGCGCGTTGTCCGCTGCTGCGATCACCAGATGGAATGCGTCAAGATCCAGGCCGGCGCCATGCACCTTGACAAGCACAGGCTGCTTGATCTCCCCGGCGAGCTCGACGATGGTGGCGGTCGCACCGGAATTCCATTCCACTGCCGAAACCCGGTCGGACGGCTTGGACACCGTGCCTGAAAGCCCTTCGCCAAGCTTGACCTGGCTGATTCTGACACCTTCGGGAAGCGGCGACCCATCGATCATGCCGGCTTCAATCCGGGTCTCCCCGGACGGCGTGAACGTTGTGAAGAACTCGTCGATGCGCTCGACCGGAGTGTACCGCCAGTCCTCCTGCTTTCGATTCGGCATGGGAAAGGCTTCAACGGCAAAGGACCGCGGATTGCGATCCGCCGATGACGGCATTGCCGCCGGATTTGCGTACGGATCGTTCGGATCCGCCATAGGGATAGTGATTTCCTTGGCTTCGGTCATGGTGTTCAGCCCACCGATCCTTCCATCTGCAGTTCCACAAGTCTGTTCAGTTCAAGCGCATATTCCATCGGCAGCTCACGGCTGATGGGCTCGACAAAACCTCGTACGATCATGCCCATCGCTTCGTCCTCGGACAGCCCTCGGCTCATCAGGTAGAACAGCTGATCTTCGGAGACCTTGGAGACGGTGGCCTCATGCGCCATGGAAACGTCGTCTTCGCGCACATCGACATGAGGATAGGTGTCGGATCGGCTGAACTCGTCCACCAGCAGCGCATCACAGACGGTGGAGTTCGAAGAGCCCTCGGCTCCCTTGACGATCTTCACCAAGCCTCGATACGCGGAGCGTCCGCCGCCGCGGGAAATCGACTTGGCCACGATGGTGGAGCTGGTATGCGGGGCAAGGTGAATCATCTTCGCACCGGTGTCCTGATACTGGCCTTGGCCGGCGAAGCCCAGCGACATGGTGCTGGCCTTGGCATACGGCTCGGCCAGAATGCAGGCCGGGTATTTCATGGTCGCCTTGGACCCGATGTTGCCGTCCACCCATTCCATGGTGCCGCCCTCACGCACGTAGGCGCGCTGGGTGACCAGATTGTATACGTTGTTCGACCAGTTCTGCACGGTGGTGTAGCGCACGCGGGCATGCGGTTCCACGAAGATCTCGACCACGCCGGAGTGCAGGGAGTCGGTGGAGTAGATCGGGGCTGTGCAGCCTTCCACGTAATGCACGTAGGAGCCTTCGTCGGCGATGATCAGCGTGCGCTCGAACTGCCCCATATTCGGGGTGTTGATACGGAAATACGCCTGCAGCGGAATATCCACATGCACGCCCTTCGGCACATAGACGAAGGAGCCGCCGGACCATGCGGCGGTGTTGAGCGCGGAGAACTTGTTGTCATCGCTGGGGATGCATTTGCCGAAGTACTTCTTGACGATCTCGGGGTATTCGCGCACCGCGGTGTCGGTGTCGACGAAAATCACCCCTTGCTTCTTGAGATCCTCCTGAATCGAGTTGTAGATCACTTCGGATTCGTATTGCGCGGCCACGCCGGAAACCAGACGCTTCTTTTCCGCTTCGGGAATGCCGAGCTTGTCGTAGGTGGAACGAATCTCGTCAGGCAGTTCCTCCCACGTGGCTGCCTGCTTGTCAATCGGCTTGACATAGTACTTGAAGTCATCCGCGTCGAAATCCTTCAAGTCCACGCCCCACTGCGGCATCGGCTTGGCTATGAAGTCCCTATACCCCTGCAGACGCTTTTCAAGCATCCACTCCGGTTCGCCCTTATCGGCACTGATGGCGCGCACGACGCTCTCGTCGATGCCCTTCTTCGCCGCCTCGCCTGCGGCATCGGTGTCATGCCACCCATAGGTGTAGTCGCCGAATTGGCTGATGATCTCGTCATCCTGCTTGATCTTATCCTCGTTGACGCGGGTGCGATCGGCCACGTATTGGCTCATCTCCACGTCAGCCGCGGCGTTTGGTGCTTGTGATTCGCTCACCTGTTTGCCTCCGTCATTCACACAATGTCCTACTAGAACCTAACAGAACCGTCATAGAAACGCTACAGCCCACACCAGATTATGGTGTGGGCTGCAACACATATCCCTTAGCTATTCGCTTCGGTTCGTGACCGACTCGTCACTCAGCGCGCCTGCTGATGATCCAGCGCGGCCTTCACCAGACCAGCGAACAGCGGGTGCGGCTTGGTCGGGCGGGACTTGAATTCCGGGTGGGCCTGGGTGGCCACATAGAACGGATGCACTTCGCGCGGCAGCTCCACGAATTCGGTGAGCTCGCCGTCCGGGCTCTGGCCGGAGATACGCAGACCGCCTTCACGCAGCTGATCCTTGTAAGCGACGTTCACCTCGTAACGGTGACGGTGACGCTCGGTGACGTGCGTGGTACCGTACAGCTCGGCCACCAGGGAGCCTTCCTCCAGCTCGGCCGGGTAGCTGCCCAGTCGCATGGTGTGGCCCATATCGCCCTTGCCGGCGACGATGTCCTTCTGCTCTTCCATGGTGGCGATGACCGGGGTGTCGCAATCGGGCTCGAACTCGGTGGAGTTGGCATCCTCCAGACCGAGCACGTGACGCGCGTATTCGATCACCATGGACTGCAGACCGAGGCACAGGCCAAGAGCCGGAAGCCCGTTCTCACGGGCGAACTTCAGAGCACCGATCTTGCCGTCGATGCCGCGGATGCCGAAGCCTCCTGGCACGACGATGCCGTCGACCTGGTCGAGCGCTGCCGCAGCGCCCTCTTCGGTCTCGCACTTATCGGCGGCGACCCACTTGACGTTCACTTTGGCGTAGTTGGCGAAGCCGCCAGCCTTGATGGCCTCGGTGACGGACAGGTAGGCGTCGGGCAGATCGATGTACTTGCCGACGATGGCGATGTTCACCTCGTGCTTCGGATGGTGCACGCGCTCCAGCAGATCCTCCCACTCGTCCCAATCGACGTCATGGAACGGCAGGCCGAGCTCGCGGACCACATAGGCGTCGAGGCCTTCGTTGAACAGGATCTTCGGCACGTCGTAGATGCTCGGCGCATCCACGCAATTGACCACGCCTTCGGAATCCACGTCGCACATCAGGGAGATCTTGTCCTTGATGGACTGGTTCAGCGGGCGGTCGGAACGAAGCACCAGCGCGTCCGGGGAGATGCCCAGCTGACGCAGCATCATGACGGAGTGCTGGGTCGGCTTGGTCTTGAGCTCATGGGCGGCGGCAATGTACGGTACCAAGGAGACGTGCACGAACATGCAGTTCTCGGCGCCCAGATCGCGGCGGACCTCACGCGCGGCCTCCAGGAACGGCTGGGATTCGATGTCGCCGACGGTGCCACCGATTTCGGTGATGATCACGTCGACGTCATCGGACGCCTGCGCACGCATGCGGGACTTGATTTCGTTGGTGATGTGCGGGATGACCTGCACGCACTGGCCGAGGTATTCGCCGGCGCGTTCCTTGCGCAGCACCTCCTGATAGATCTGACCGGTGGTGACATTGGCCTTCTGGCTCAGGTAGACGTCGAGGAAACGCTCGTAGTGGCCGATGTCGAGATCGGTTTCGGCGCCATCTTCGGTGACATAGACCTCACCGTGCTGGAAAGGATTCATCGTGCCCGGATCCACGTTGATGTACGGATCGAGCTTCTGCTGCAAAACCTTGATGCCGCGGCTACGGAGCAGGCGGCCAAGGGAGGAGGCGGTCAGGCCTTTGCCAAGGGAGGAGACTACGCCGCCAGTGACGAAAATATGCTTGGTAACGTGCTCTTGAGAATTGCCATGTTGTCTTCTAACCATGGAACTTCAGTCTATCAGCGGCGCAAGACGCGGCGTGTTCCATCGTGATACGAAAAGGCGGGACCGCATTGCTCCGCGGTCCCGCCTTTCGGAAATTCAGGAAATACAGTCAGACGATTGCGATTTTATCGGTCGCCGGCCTCCTTCCTGCGGAGGACGATCAACACGCCCGCCGCAACGGCGAGCACCATGACGGCCAAGGCGATTCCGGCGACGTTGGAGCCTGTTGCCGGGCTCTGCGCCGCGCTTTTCTCCGCGTCTTCCTTTGTATTGTCGGCCTTGCCGTTGATCTTGCCATTGGCATTGCCATTGTTCTTATCGGCGGCCGGGGTGACAGCCTGCTTCTGGACGTGCACCGTGCGGGTGAAGGTCGTGGTCTTGCCACGGGAGTTGGTCACGGAGTAGACCAGCTTGTAGTCACCGACCTTATTGGCGTCCACGGTGCCCTCGACCTTGATCTTGTCGGTCAGATCGCCGTCGATGTCGTCGGTGGCGGAGACGCCCGCCATCGGATCGAACTTGGAACCGACGGTGATGGTCGTCGACTCGTTCACACCGCTAATCACGGGAACGACGTCGTCGGCGGAGGCGACCTTGAGCACGGTGGCGGACAGTGCGCCAGCGGTGTATGCGGAGCCCTTGCGGACGGTGACGCTCTTGACATCATCGTCGCCGTACACGGTGCCGTCGGCGGCGAGCACCTCGTACTTGCCGGCCTCGACGCCATCGATGGCGGCGGCATCGTTGTTGGCGTTGAAGATCACCACGTAGGTGCCGCTGGAGTCCTTCGCCTGATAGGCCACGACACCGTTGGCGGACTTGAGCATGGTCACGCTGGCGTTGATGTCATTGTAGCTGGTCTGGCGGAGGGCAGCGATCCTGTTGCGCAGCTTGATCAGGCCCCTGACGTAGTCGACGGAGCCGGAGTACTGCGTGGTGCGATCCCAGTCGATGGCGTTCACCTCGTCACCGGCGTTATAGCTGTTGTCGTTGCCGCCCTTGGTGCGCAGGAACTCCTGGCCCAGCTGGATGGCCGGGATGCCTTCGGACAGGTAGACCACGGAATCGGCGAGCTTGGCGCGCGCCTCGGTGGTGGCCTCGTCATCCGTGGGCACGGACTTCCTGAGCTTGTCGTACAGGGTCATGTTGTCGTGGATCTCGGCGTAGTTCACCACCTGACCGGCATCCGCGTAGTGGTCCTGCGCATTGCCGTTCCAGCAGGTGGTGATGGCGTCGGCGTCGTACTGGCAGCCGAGCACGTTGTGGGCGATGAGGCTTTCCTGATCGGCCTTGCCGGAGACGAAACCGGTGTCGGTGTCGGAGAACACGGAACCCTTGAGGCCGTCGCGGATCGAGTCGTTGAAGAACGCGATGCCGTTGTTGGTGCCGTCCGAAGCGACCTGGTAGGCGTTTGGCTGGATGGTCATCTCGCTCTTGTCCATCGTGGAGTTCATGTCCCAGCCTTCGCCGAGCACGATGATGGACGGATCGATCTTGTCGAGGGCAGCACGAACCTCCTGCATCGTCTTGGTGTCGATCAGACCCATGAGGTCGAATCGGAAGCCGTCGATGTTGTAGTTCTTCGCCCAGTAGGTCACCGAGTCGACGATGTACTTGCGCATCATCGCACGTTCGGAGGCGGTGTCGTTGCCGCAACCGGAGTCGTTGACGAGCGAACCGTTGTCGTCATAGCGGAAGTAGTAGCCCGGGACCGTCTTGTTGAACGAATGGTTCGCGGCATTGTAGACATGGTTGTACACCACATCCATGATGACGCGGATGTCGTTCTTGTGCAGGCCCTTGACCATCTGCTTCATTTCGGTGACGCGGGAGCTCGGGTTGCTCGGATCGGAGGAGTACGAGCCTTCCGGCACGTTGTAGTTCTCCGGATCGTAGCCCCAGTTCTGCGCGCCATCGGCGTTGTAGCTCAGGTCGCCGGTCTCGTTGACGGAACCGTAGTCGTACATCGGCATGATCTGCACGTGGGTGACGCCCAGCGACTTGAGATAGTCGAGGCCGGAGGTCGCGCCCTTGGCGGTCTTCGTGCCGGATTCGACCACGCCCAGGTACTTGCCCTGCTTGTCGGCGGAGATGCCGGAGGCCGGGTTGATGGAGAAGTCGCGGATGTTCATCTCGGCGATGGAGGCGTCGGTGGTCTTGGAGAAAGCGCCCATGCGCTTGCCCGCGTTGCCCGCGTCCTTCTTGGACAACACCACGGAGCGTTCGCCGTTGGCGACGGCCGCGGTGGCGTACGGATCGGCGGAAACGTTCACCGTGCCATCGGCGAAGGTGAGCTGGTAGGCGTAGGCGGTGCCACTGGCGAGATCGTTCACCGAAACGCTCCACACGCCCTTGTCGCCGCTCGTCATGTCGAGGGTGCGGTCGACGTCGGCCTTCGGATCATCGGACTTGTAGATGACGAGTTTGACGTCGGCGGCGGTCGGAGCCCACACTTTGAAGCCGGTCTGCTTCCTGGCAAACGTGGCACCCAGATCCTCGCCGCTGTAGGCGTACTTCTTGTCGAAGGCGTCGGTGCGGACCACGGAGCCTGCGACGGCGTCCTGCGAGCCGAAGCCCTTGACCTCGACGGTGTACTTGCCGCGAACGTCGAGATCCTTGTCGGTGGTGATGATCACCTTGGCGCCATCGGTCTTGATCGACTTGATGTCGACATTCTTGCCATCGGCGTCCGTGACGGTGATCTTGCCTTTCAGATCGTCCGCATCGACCTTCTTGGAAAGCTTGGCGGACAGCTGGTTGGTGTTGGAGATCTCGGCGGACTTCATGGAAGCGCCGAGGGATGGACGGGAGGTATACACCGTGGCGTCGCCGCTGAGCAGCCACACTTCGGCGGAGGCGTTGCCGTCGGTGTCGAACACGAGCGCGTTGGACGGGATCTTGTGATTGGCGTCGTCCGGATCCTTGGCTTTCCACGCATCCTTGCCGTAACGACGCAGCATGCCGATGTCGGAGGCACCCTCGTTGTTGTAGTAGGCGTAGTTGGTGAAGGAGTATTCCGCTACTTCGCCCCAATCGTCATGGGAGGTGAAGGTGGCGGCCCCGCCGTTCCAGTTGGAGGACCAGGTCCAGATATCCCACTGCGGGACGGTGGTCGAGGTGTCCTCGGAGTTGAAGTACAGGCCGTCGTCACGGTTGTAGTGGACCTTCACCTTGACGGTGGCGGCCGTGCACTCGTAATCGGCCGGTGCAGCATCGAGGGTTTCAACGGTGGTCGATTCGCCCTGATCCGGATACTTGGTGCCGTCGATCCACACTTCCGCGGTGCCGTCGGCGTTCACCTTGGCGCTGCGGTCACCGCCGTACTTGTTCCAATCGCTGCTGGTGATGATGAAGCCGAAGTTCTCGAACTTGCCGTCGAAGGTCAGCGTGGCGACCTTGCCCCAGCAATCGGTGCCGGTGAAGGCATGGTTCTCGGCGTTGATGTCCGTACCGCTGGTGTCCTTGCCCCACACGTACACGCCACGGTTGTCCGAGGCGCTGGCGGGCTTGTAGTGCACGACGAGTCGAGTCTGGCCACCAATGGATTCGGGGTTGCCCACGGTTGCGGACTGACCTGCCACACCCATGTGAGTGATGCCCGCGTTGGCGTGGTAGTTGCCGCCGCCCTTCGGGTTCTCCCACTGGTCGGTGCCGGCATCATGGAACACGAAGTCGATCTTCTTGCCCTTGGTGTCGATGGTGGCGGTGTAGTAGCCCTGCGCATCAAGCGTCATGTCGGCTTCCAGCTGATTCCAGTCGTCACCGAGGCCGTAGTGGACCTTTGGGGTCTTCCAGCTGGAATCGTTGGGCTTGTAGTAGATGGTGATGCTCTTGTCGTCGGGCAGGACCTCGTCATCCTCCTGATTCACGTCCGGATCGGACGGGTCGGTGGCCGTGGATGCGGCCGGATGGGAAGCCTTGGTGGCACCGGCGTACAGCGCAATGGCAGAATGTGCCGGAACCATGGTCTCGACCTTGCCGTTCTTGACGGTCACGGTCTTGGAGCAGTCCATGGCGGCGTACACGTTGCAGTATTCGCCGTCGGCCAGAGACGTTGTGTAGGAGGCGTCCTTGTCCTTCTTGCCGTTGTTGATGGCGATGAAGCCCCTGTCCCCACGGGAGAAGGCGATGTTGTCGCCGCCGTCATCCTGCCAATCGGTGACCTTGGTGCCGTTGACGTAGTTGCGGAAGGCGATCATGCCGCGGGTGGAGGTCCAACGCTGCTCGCAGTTCCAATCGGAATCGTTGGTGGAGCAGGCCTTGTCCATGTCGACGTCCGGCACGGAAGTCGCGGTGGCATTGGGCGCGCCATCGTCGTTGACGTCCCACTTGTAGTCGGAGAGCAAACGCGGGGTGCCGTAGTCATAGGCCAGCATGAAGGCGTTGGCCAGCTGGTACTTGGCACCGTCCTTGTAGGTCAGCGCGCCCTCGTTGCGGGCGGTGTCCCAGTTGGTGACGAACACGTTGGCGTCCTTGGATGACAAATCCTTGCTCAGGCGGTCGCTCAGGCCCTTGAGGTTGGCGATCTTATCCTTGAAGGTCTGGTTCATTTCGGACTTGAAGCCGAACTCGGTCACGGTGCCGTTCTGCACGTAGTTGCTCGGCTGGATGCCCGCGGCTTCGGAGGAGTTGCCGATGACTTCCTGAATCCAGTAGATGTCGCTGGCGTTCTTGCCGATCTTCTTGGCGAACTTCTCCTTGATGGCCTTCATGCTGTCGGTGTGGATGTGCTTGACGGCGTCCATGCGGAATCCGCGCACACCGGTGTTCCACAGCGAGACGAGATAATCGGACTGGATGTCCTGTACCTTCTCGCTTTCGGAGTTGAAGTCCCACATGGAGCTCAGGCGGCACTCCTGAACTTCCTTCTGATTGGTGTAATCGGAGATGTTCTGCTTGCAGCTGTGGAGATCGGAGACGGTGATGCCGTCCGGATACTGATTGGTGGCAAAGCCCGGGTAGGTTCCGGTGGACCCGTTGTAGTCGCTGCCGGCCACGCCCTTCTGGTCCCCCGCGGCCACGTCGAAGCCGGTGGCCTGGTTGAGCACCACATCGGCGATGATGCCCACGCCTGCCGCGGAGCACTGCTTGACCATGCTCTTGAATTCGGCTTCCGTGCCCAGCTTGGAGTCGAGCTTGTAGCTCACGGGCTGGTAGCTGGTCCACCACTGCGTGCCCTGGATGGATTCCTGCGGAGGCGAGACCTCCACATAGGCGACGCCTTCCGGGCCATAGGTATTGGTGCATTCCTTGGCGATGGTGTTCCATGTCTGCTGGAACGCGATCACCTGAACGTCCTTCTTGCCGGAGGATGTGGTTTCCTCGGCCTGAGCGACGCCAGGAACCGCGATCAGCGACGCACACGACATCGCGGCGACAACACTTGCCGCCAGCATTCGTCTGAACGACCGTTGAGCGATCATGCTTCCCTTTCCTCGTCATCGAGAGTATCCCCTGTCGCACCATGCGACAGGTTGATTGATAACGCAAGCATTGCCGCCATTACGGATTTTGGCCGCCCTTGGCCGCATCTCTCATTATCGATGATGCATACGTTATCAATCAGGTTCTATCGTATTTCACAGAACCTACAAAGCATAACCAGCACTGCGTGTCGAACGTTTGCAACAGCAAGGGCGGATGCCGTCATTCGACGGCACCCACCCTATCGGAACACGAGCAGCGAGATGCTGCGGCTCAGACTCCTATCATCGCGCGTCATCCGGCAATCAGATGCGCAACGGCCTCAAGCGCAAGCTTGTACCCATAGAATCCCATGCCGGTAATGGTACCGGTGGCGACCGGCGAGATCACGGAACGCTTGCGGAATTCGTCGCGCGCGGATGGATTGGAGATATGCACCTCCATCAGCGGCAGACCCTCATCGATCACCATATGGGCGGCATCGGCAAGCCCATAGGAATAATGGGTGAAGGCGGCGGGATTCATCACGATCGGAGTCTTTTCGTCCGCAGCCTGATGCATCCAGCGGATCATCTCGGCTTCGTCGTCGCTCTGACGGACTTCAACCTCAAGGCCAAGAGCCTCGCCCCATTCGGTGCACAGCCTGCGCAGAGTATCAAGATCCTGCTTGCCGTACACGTCGGGCTGGCGTACACCCAAACGACCCAGATTCGGCCCGTTGACCACCACTACTTTCGTCATATCGCTTCCTTCTGTGTTCGTTCTCGCGATGTATACCCTACTGCTGGATGCGTCGGAACGCCTCTTCGACAGCGTCCGCCGGCGGATCCTCGAGATGGATGGGGTGCCCCACCGATTCGAGCACCACGAAACGCAGCTTGTTGCCACGCGCCTTCTTGTCTCGGTGCATCAGCGCCAGCACATCACTCCAGCTACCGTTGTTCCACGACGTCGGCAATCCGAGCGAGCCGAGCAGCGAACGGTGGTAATCGACCAGATCCTGATCGATATAGCCGAGCAGATGCGACAGTTCGGCCGCATACACGCAACCGACGGCAACCGCATTGCCATGACGCCAGCGGAAATGCTCCAGCTTCTCGATGGCATGGCCGAGCGTATGGCCATAGTTCAGAAACTCACGCAGACCGGCTTCCTTGAGATCGGCGGACACATGGTAGGCTTTCACTCCCACGGTATGCTCGATGAGTTCAACCACCACATCCTTAAGCCCGGAGTCCAGGAACATCGCGCCGTCGAACGAACGCAATTCGCTGGCATGATCCTCGAGAATCCGCAGAATCTCCGGATCCATGATGAAGCCCGACTTCGCCACTTCGCCCAAACCCTCGATGAAGATGTCGTTCGGCAGCGTGGCAAGCGTGCGCATATCCGCAAGCACACCGGCAGGGGTGTAGAACGAACCGACCAGGTTCTTGCCCGCCTCGGTGTTGATACCGGTCTTGCCGCCAGTGGATGCATCAACCATGGCCAGTAGGGAGGTCGGGCAGTTCACATAACGGATGCCACGCATCCACGTGGCGGCGATGAAGCCGGCCAGGTCGGTGGCCGCTCCCCCGCCAAGCCCGACGATCGCATCGGAACGGGTGAAGCCCTCGTCGCCCAGACGACGCCACACGCCATTGGCGACATCCACGGTCTTGCCGGCCTCCGCATCCGGCACTACGATGTCGGACACCGTGTAGCCTGCCTGGCGCAGCAGCGTACGTGCATGGTCGCTGTGACGTTGCACCGGCTGGGTGTGAATCAGCGCGACACGTGCCACTCCCTCACCTAGCACATCGGGAAGATGATTCATCGTCCCCTCGCCGATACGCACATCATACGGTTCGATTCCCGAACCGGTGACGTGCACCATGCGCTCACGAATCATATCCATCACCTTCCTCGCCGCCATCTGCGGCGTCTGGCCACGCGTGCGCACACGCACATTGGCGACCCTACGGAACACCGGGTCACGTTCCTTATACAGCTTCTTCCAACGGGCGTCGGCGTCTCCGTTCAGCATAGGACGGCCACCGCCACGATTGGCGCGTTCCATGGCTTCGGCCGGATCAGCGTCCAAGTAGACGACGCGACCGCCGCGATCGATGTATTCGGCAAGGGCACATTGCGTGGACGGCGTCATCGGAGCGCCGCCGCCCAAGGAGAAGATGCCGTCGAAATCCTCCAGCATGTCGGCGATAAGATCGGCCTCGACCTTGCGGAACGCCGGTTCGCCTTCGCGCTCGAAAAACTCGGGGATGCCCATGCCTATGTCATGTTGAATCTCCACGTCGGCATCGGCGAACGGCAGATCCATGATATGGGCGACTTCCTTGCCGACACGGGTCTTGCCCGCGCCCATCATGCCGATAATGACGGCAACAGGAATGGAATGACGAACGCCGCTCACTGCATATGCTCCGGCCAGGAGGCGAGATAGGACTCGCAGTTACGACGGGTCTCCGCGATGCTGTCGCCACCGAACTTCTCAAGCGCATACTGCGCGATGGTGAGTCGGACCATGGCCTCGGCGACCACCGCCGCCGCGGGGACGGCCGTGGAATCGGAACGCTGGTTGATGGCCTGCGCCGCCTCGCCGGTAAGCACATCCACCGTGCGCAGGGCCTTCGGAATAGAGGGAATCGGCTTCATCGCGGCACGGACGACAATCGGCTGGCCGTTCGACATGCCGCCTTCGATACCGCCGGCACGGTTGCTTACGCGTGTGATATGCCCGTTCTCCACTACCATTTCGTCGTGCGCCTCGGAGCCTGGACGCATCGCCTCAAGGAATCCGTCGCCGATCTCCACACCCTTGATGGCCTGCACACCCATAACGGCGCTGGCCAGGGCCGCGTCCAAACGTCGGTCTGATTCCACATAGGTGCCGATTCCAGCGGGAACACCATAGGCGATGACCTCGATCACGCCGCCGAGCGTGTCCGAATTCGCCTTGGCCTCATCGATGCGGGCGATCATACGCGCTTCGGCGTCCTTATCGAGCGTACGTACCGGAGAAGCGTCCAACGCCTCAAGATCGTCCGGGGTCGGACGCTTGGCCGTAGCCTGGTCTTCTACGCCGGCGCCGCCAATGGACAGCACATGGGAGACGGTGCGGATGCCGAAGGCCTGTTCGAGGAAATCGGCTGCGATGGCGCCGAGCGCCACACGGGATGCGGTTTCGCGGGCGGATGAACGTTCCAGTACAGGGCGAGCGTCATCAAACGCGTACTTGCGCATACCCGTCAGGTCTGCATGGCCGGGGCGCGGGCGGCTCAACGGCGCATTGCGCCCCTCACGGGCAAGCTCATGGTCAAGCGGATCGGCGCTCATGACCTCGGTCCACTTGGGCCATTCGGTGTTGGCGATCTCCACGGCGATCGGCGTGCCCAGCGTACGCCCATGGCGCACACCGGTAAGCAGCCGCACCTTGTCCTGTTCGAACTTCATGCGTGCTCCACGCCCGTAGCCGAGACGACGGCGAGCCAAGGCACTCACCACGTCATCGCTTACGACCTCGACGCCGGAGGGCAGGCCCTCGATCATCGCCACCAATGCCTCGCCATGCGACTCGCCTGCCGTCTGCCAACGCAACATACGTTTCCCTTTCACTCGCAAATAACTGGGTTAATGTTAAGGCATGGCATACCTGTTCTACTTGCCGAGTTTGCTATGTGGGCTCGCAATCGGCATCGAAGACGTGCGACGTCGTCACGTTCCCGCCCCATGGGTGCTGGTCGGCTCCCTGGCACAGCTCATATCCAATATCATTGCCGCCGCCGTAGGCAACACGTTCTTCACTGTGCTGCAATCCATGCTCTTCGCACTGCTGAGCCTTGGCGTGATGGCATTGCTCGCATTGGCGCGATCCGGCGGACTGGGCGCTAACGAAATCAAGGCGATGGCGCCGGCCGGATTGGCAGTCGGCATGTGCGGGCTACCGGCAGTCATCATATGGTGGCTTTGCATATTGCTGTTCGGCACCATGCTCACGGTGTATTGGAGACGCACCAATCTACGGCGCAACGCACCCGGCTCTGCCCGGCCACCATACGTTCCGGCGATTGTCGTGGCAGCGGTCCTGGCTGTTGCCATAACCACGATCTAGCCCCTGATAAACGGCGGCGCCCACCTCATCTGGAGGTGGGCGCCGCCGTTTACTGAAAAACTCAATTGGCATCCTCGTTGTTCGCCTTGTACTTCTGCACCAGCTTGTCGAATTCGTCGGCGTTATCCGTGAATTCGGTTTCGCCGGAGTTCAGATCGGTGGTGACGAAATACAGCCAATTGCCTTGCGGAGGGTCAATTGCCGCCTGTATGGCCGAATCGCCAGGATTGGAAATCGGCGTAGGCGGAAGCCCCTTGTGAATACGCGTATTGAACTTGTTGGAACTATCGTCCAGCATCTTCTGCGTAATCTCCGCGGATTTGACATTGTTGCCATAGGCCACGGTGGAATCCATGCCCAACGTCATGCCCTTGTCAAGGCGATTCAGGATTACGCGGACGACCTTGCCGTAATCGTCCTTCTTGTTCACCTCGGCTTCGGCGATGGACGCCATATTGAGGATCTTCTCACGTTCACTGCCTGTAGGCACGCCCAACGAATCGAGCTTCTTGATACGACGATCGACCATCATCTTCAGAATCTCCTTCGCGGAGGTCTTGGACTTGATGTCGTACTGCCCAGGCTCAAGCCAGCCTTCGAACTTGCCGCCGGCCTCAGACGGCAGAATGCCGGAACCGTCGCCATCCACAATGGAGGTGAACTCGGATTCGGCTATGCCGCTCATCTCGGACGCGCCCTTGACGACGTCGCTGACGCGCTCACCCGCACGCACATCGAAGAAGCCCTTCGCCATGCTGGTGTCGGACAGAATCTTCATCGCGTCGGCATTGCTCATATGCTTCTTGAGTTCGAACGTGCCCGGATACAGGTTGACGTTATTGGCGCTCACCACATTGGCGAAAGCCTCGGCGGATTTCACGACCCCGGCTTTGACCAGGCGCTTGCCAATGGCAAGCGCGTCCTCGCCGGATTCCACGGTGAAACTCACCTGCCCGCTGCCCGGGCCCTCATAGTCCTCGGAGAGACGTTCGTTCATCTCATTCTGTGCACGAACGGCACTGAGACGACGTACACCGAAATATGTCGCGGAGCCGATCAGCCCCAGCACGACAATAACCGTCAACGCAATCAGCCAATGCTTACGCTGCTTCTTCTTGCGCCGCTTGCGCATCTCACGACGGGATTTCGGCGGTTTCGGCGGCTCGGCGACGGGAGCCGACGAATTGCCCGTCACCCATTGCGTGTTTTCTTCGAAGTAATCGTTGAAAGAATCGGCCATTACTTCTCCCTACTGTTCCTCTTATCCAACGCAGCTTGCAAGATCACGACAGCTGACTGCTGATCGACTACAGGCCTATGCCCTCTCTCCGCGATATTCGCCTGCCTCAGCTGACGATGCGCACTTACCGTTGTCAGCCGTTCATCCATCAATTCTATCTCAGGCACCTGTTCCAGCGTGGTCTCGCCGCCCTGCATGTACAGATCGATCCGCTTGGCGAGGTTGCTGGCCCAACGGCGGGCTTTCTTGGCGCTTTTGCCTTCCTCCCCACTAAGCAATAGCGGCAGCCCGACAACAACATGGTCAACGTTCTCATCTTCGATGGTGTAGATCACATCGTCTATGGCGCGAAACGAATCGCCATAGACCTGGACGTTTCCAATCGGATGCGCAAAGGTGAGCTCGGGGTCGGACACTGCAAGTCCGACCCGAGCATCACCCAGATCAATTCCCAACCAGGTCATACCTGTTGGTTCAGCCCTTCATCGCCTGGGCTTTGAGCGCTTCAAGCGCCTCATCGATCTTCGAGGCATCGGCACCGCCGCCCTGGGCGAAGTCCGGCTTGCCGCCGCCACCGCCGCCAAGCATCTTGGAGGCGCCACGCACCAGATCGCCGGCCTTGATACCAAGATCGCGTGCTGCGGCATTGGTCGCGACCGCAACCATAGGCTTGTCTTCAGCGCTGACACCCGCCAAAGCCACGACAACCGGGGCGTCCTCGCCAAGACGCGCACGCACATCCATAACGGTTTTGCGCAGTGCGTCGAAAGAACCGAAATGGCCGACGTTCTTGGCAGCGACCTTCACGGAAGCTGCGGACGCGTTGGCATCCTGCACCAGCTGCGGCACCGTGGCGGCCAGCTGGCCTTCATACATGGCGGCAAGACGACGGTCGGATTCCTTCAGCTTGGCCAACAGGGCGTTCACACGTTCCGCGAGTTCGTCGGGGCGCGCATTGAGCTTGTCGCTCAGCTGCGAGACCAACGCATGCTCACGAGCATTGTATTCGTATGCGCCGGCGCCGACGACAGCGTCCACACGGCGGACACCGGAACCGACCGAAGCTTCGGACATGATGTTGATCGCGCCGATCTTGCCCACATGATCGATATGGGTGCCGCCGCACAACTCACGGCTCCAACCGTCCTCGCCGATGGATACCACGCGCACGATATCGCCGTACTTCTCGCCGAACAGATGCATGGCACCAAGCGCGATGGCATCGTCGAACTTCATCTCCTGGGTGGTGACAGCAAGGTTCTCGCGCAGCTTCTCGTTGACACGTGCCTCAACGGTGTTCATCACGTCCTTGCTCGGAGCGCTGGACCACTGGAAGTCGAAACGCAGGCGGTTCGGGGCATCCTCGGAACCACGCTGGGTGGCCTGCGGGCCGAGCTCCTCGCGCAGAGCCTTATGCACCATGTGAGTGGCGGTATGGGAGCGGGCGATGGCGCCACGACGGTTCAGGTCGATGTTGGCGTTCACCTGGGTGCCCACCACCAGTGTGCCTTCGGTCAGACGGCACTGGTGGACGATGAGATCCTTGATCGGCTTCTGCACATCGTCGACTTCAAGCACTGCACCGTCGTCGGAGAGGATCTCGCCCTGGTCGGCGAGCTGGCCGCCGGCCTCCGCATAGAACGGGGTGCGGTCAAGAATCACTTCGATGTTGGCCGGGCCGGTAACCGCGGGAACGGAGCCCTTGCCCTCCTGCATGATGCCAAGCACGGTGGCACGGGCGGAGAAATCGGTGTACCCCAGGAAGTCAATCGGCTTGGCGAGCGTCTTCTTGAAATCGTCGTATACGGACAGATCCACGTTGTGGCGCTTCTTCAGGGCGTCGGCACGGGCACGGCTCTTCTGCTCGGCCATAAGCTCGCGGAACTTGGCCTCATCGACCTTCACACCCTGTTCCTCGGCCATCTCAAGCGTCAACTCGATCGGGAAGCCGTAGGTGTCGTGCAGCTTGAAGGCGTCGCTACCGGAAACGGTGTCCTTACCGGATTCCTTGGCCTTGCTGACAGCCATATCGAAGATTTCGGTGCCGGCTTCAAGCGTGCGCAGGAAGGCGTCCTCTTCACCATAAGCGGCTTCACTCACGTCATGGAAAGTCTTGTTGAGCTCCGGGTAGGAGGCTTCCATGGCGGCCTTGGAAGTCGGGAACAAGGTGGGCATGACGGCTTCCTGAACACCAAGGGCACGCATGGCCTTGACAGTACGACGCAGCAGACGACGCAGCACATAGCCGCGGCCGGTATTGCTCGGGCGCACACCGTCGGACATGATCATCAGAGCGGAACGCACATGGTCGGCCACGACACGGAACTTGACGTCGAATGCCTCGTTCTCGCCGTACTTGTGGCCGGACAGACGCTCGGCGGCCTCGATGACCGGGTAGACCTCGTCGGTCTCATAGATGTTGTTCTTGCCCTGCATCAAATAGGCAAGGCGTTCCAGACCGGCACCGGTATCGATGTTCTTGTTTTCGAGTTCGCCTACGATATGCAGGTCGGTCTTGGACTTGACGTTGTCGACCTCGTAGTTTTCGAACACCAGATCCCAGATCTCGATGTAACGGTTTTCATCGGCGATCGGGCCGCCCTCGACACCGAATTCAGGGCCTCGATCCACATAGATCTCGGAGCACGGGCCGCCGGGGCCAGGGCCACCGGTGGTCCAGAAGTTGTCTTCCATACCCATGATCTGGATATGCTCGGGGTCAACACCCTCGTTCTTCCACAGGCTGCGGGCTTCCTCGTCGTCGGTGAAGGTTGTCATCCACAGCTTCTCCGGATCGAAGCCGTAGCCGCCCTTGTCCTGCGGGGTGGTCAGCAGCTCGTAGGCGTAGTGGATGGCTTCCTCTTTGAAGTAGTCGCCGAAGGAGAAGTTGCCCAGCATCTGGAAGAACGTGCCATGACGGGTAGTTTTACCGACCTCGTCGATGTCCAAGGTACGCACGCACTTCTGGTTGGAGGCCATACGCGGGTGCGGGGCGGTCTGCTCACCCATCAGATACGGGATGAACGGGACCATGCCGGCAATGGTGAACAGCGTGGTCGGGTTCGGTGAGATCAGCGATGCCGAGGGAACGACCAGATGGTCATGCGCGGCAAAATAATCGAGATAGCGCTTCGCTATTTCTGAGGTTCGCATTGGCGAATGGACTCCTTGTGGTTGGTGAGAGGGCATGCATATGCCGTTCTCTGTTATTGGTGAGTATGGAAAGCTTTGGTTCAGCGCAGGCGATCGGCGTACTGCTTGTTCAACTCGGCCTCGCGGGTCTTGCGAGTCTCGTTGAATTCACGGAACATACCCTGCAGCGTGCGCAAGCCCACATTATCGATATCGGGGCCGAACAGGAACTGGCGTGCCGGTGCAGGCGTATTGGCTTTCACATAGGCCTGCGCCTTCATCACGGTGAACACGCCGCAGCAGAATCCGGCCGCCATCCAGAACAGTCGTTTGAACATCACTCCCCCTTGGCTGCAGACTTGCCCTGCTTGTTCAGGAAGGACTGGATGGTCGACTTTGCGGCATAGACGGCTGACGCAGCCTTGATGACCGGCTTGCCAAGGAACGAACCGTACAGATCGACCAGAGCGCCCACATTGGTGGCGGTGGTCGAAGCGGCGGCGGAAATCTTGTTGGCGTCCTCCAGCGACTTATTGATCTGACGGACGGTCGTGACGCCCTCATCGAGCGCCGGGATGGCATGATCACCGGATTGTTTGACCGTAACGGCGATCTGGTCGAACAGCTTGCCCAGACGAATCAGCGGGTAGATCATGAATCCCGCCAGCACGGCGAATGCGATCGCGGCAATGAGTCCTGCGATCTCTCCAACACCCATAGAGCGCCTCCTATAATCAGTTACCCGCTCAAGAGTAGCACTATGTGTCGCTTTGACGAAGACTCGTCTCTGCCGGGAATGTCCGGAGCGTCAATCATTTGCCGTAGGAAACGATGGTCAGAGCCTGTTCGAAGGGCTTATCCGTATCAAAATCGATATCGGTTATGGAACCGTTGGCGGGCCGTTCGTTCAGATCCAGATCAGAACCCCCGAATCGATGACCAAGGCTGAGCAGCGTGTTGCCGTGGCTGATTTGCAGCACATCGTCACCGTCCTGCAAATCGGCATTGGAAGCAATCAATGCGAATCCTCCCGCCACACGCTGCCAATACTCCGTATCGGATTCGGCGTCATGGAACGGGTCCGCATCCTTCAGCCAATCGCGTGTAGCCGCAAGACCATACCTGCTCACGATCTCGTTGTAGGTCTTCACGCCGTGCGGTCCTCCCGCCGCATACCATGCCTGGCTCATGTCGACGCCCTCGAAGTACCCGTAGAACTGCTCGCGAAAATGCATGTCGCAGATCAACGCCGGACGCGAATTGCCGGACTGCTCATTGATGTCGAGAATACGCTCGGCGGTCATTTGGGCACGTGTGGTGTCGGAACAGTAGGCCGCGGCGAACGTCATGCCCTTAAGCCGCTCCCCCGCCTTGACGGCGTCAGCCAAACCGGATTCGGTCAGCGGCGAATTCGACCAGCCCTGCAGCTTGTTATACCGATTAAAGAACGTCTGCCCATGGCGAACCAAATGCAAGTGAAGAATCATGCCTCCCATGCTACCCGCATGCCGTTCTGACCGGCGTGTGGCGCATAGCAGCGGCCATATGGAACGCGAAAACCCCGCGCCATAAGGCACGGGGTTCAAGCGGTATGTCCTTGACTGTAATGAATACAGAAGCGGGCCCGGATCAGCGGGCGTAGAATTCGACCACGTACTGGATGTTCACCTGCGCCGGAACCTCTTCGGCTTCCGGCTTACGGGTCAGGGTGGCCTTCAGGGAGGCCAGGTTCACGTCGAGGTAACCCGGGACCGGCGGCAGAACGTCACGGTGGACGCCTTCGGCGGCGGCCTGGAACGGCTCCATGGTCTGGCTCTTGGCCTTGACCTGAATGGTCTGGCCGGGCTTGACGCGGTAGGACGGGCGGTTCACGATGTTGCCGTCGACGAGGATGTGACGGTGCACCACGAACTGACGAGCCTGAGCGGTGGTACGGGCGAAACCTGCGCGCAGCACCAGGTTGTCGAGACGAACCTCGAGATCCTGGAGCATGGCGTTACCGGTCTGACCGGAAGTCTTGGTGCCCTTCTCGTACACTGCACGGAGCTGCTTCTCGGACAGACCGTACTGTGCGCGCAGACGCTGCTTTTCACGCAGACGCACCGCGTAATCGGACTCGGTGCGGCGACGGGTGCGGCCGTGCTCGCCAGGAGCATACGGACGCTTTTCGAAAATGCGCTGAGCCTTCGGGGTCAGAGCAATGCCGAGGGCGCGGGAAAGACGCACCTGACGGCGAGAACGCTGAACGTTCGTCATGATAGTTAATCCTTCTGTCGTTATTTGAACGGAACGCCACTGCTTTCAGACGAAAGCCACGACGTTGAGCCAGGCCTCTCCAACGCTTCGTCGTGCGAACACGAGCGGTTCCTTGCGGAACCGTCGACCCGTTGATGGGCTAAGACTCCAGATGGTGCCACCTTTCGGCAGACACCAATCGACTAGTATACACTTAGGGGCGGGACAGCACGCCGGCATCCATACGAAGCGTGTAGTCGGCATAGCCGAGCGCTTCCGGATCATGGGTGACCATAAGGATGGCCGTGCCCGCATCAGCCAGACTACGGAACAATCTCATCACAATATCGGTGCTTTCCTGATCGAGGTCCCCGGTCGGCTCATCGGCGATCAGCAGACGCGGGCCATTCATCAGCGCACGCGCAATCGATACGCGCCGCATCTCGCCGCCGGAAAGCTCACGCGGATAGCTTCCCGCAAGATCCGCAACACCGAGACGCTCAAGCAACGCCATTGCCCGCTCGTTCAACGGGTCGACGACGACGCCTTCCCCACCTTGCCCGCCCTCGATCTTCCCATCGGCGATAGAGGCGCCAGAGGCGGTATCGAAGGACTGCCGCCGCGAATCGGCGAACAGGGTGGCAGGCAGCACCACATTATCGAGCACGGTGAGATTGGACAGCAAGGTCTGACTTTGCATAACGAAACCAATGACCCGGTTCCTTGTTCCTGACAACGTAGCGTCATCCATTGCGCCAATGTCACAGCCGTCCACCCGTACAACCCCGGATGTAGGCCGTGTCAGTCCCGCAATCATGGTGATCAACGTGCTCTTGCCGTTCCCCGATCTGCCGACGATGGCAACGAAATCGCCTTCGTCCATAACCAGATCAACATGGCTTACGGCATCGAACTCCCTGCCACGACGGCGAAAACGCTTGGTGAGATCATCAACGACCAACAGATGGTCCGATTGATCATGGTTCATATCACTGCCCTTCTCGAAGAGTCAAATACGCCTCAGGCCTGGCAAGCTTGCGCATGACCATCATGGACGCAGCCACACAGACGATTACCGAGCAGGCAATCGAAACCACAACCAAACCGATGACGTTCAAAGGGGATGTCTGTAGATAGGGCAGCTGCAACTGCCTGCCTATCAAGGAGCTGAAGGGGAATACGATCAAGGAGGCCAATGCCACGCCGACGACGCTCCCCGCAAGCGAGATGATAACCGCCTCCCTAACGATCACCCCACGCAACATGCGCCGGGTCGCGCCCATGATGCGCAACGATGCGAATTCACGTTTCCTCTCATTCACCGATGCGACGAACACCGCGAGCAGCACAATGACGCCCATAGCCCACAATACGGTGATGAACACCGCGGTATACCCCACCAGCGAGCCAAGCGACGCCTTGGTGGAAGCGGTGATGCCCCCAGAATAGACGAAACCAAGCTTGCCATATGAGGAATCAAGCTTGGTGATCGACTTGGCCACAATATGCGGATCATAGCCGTCCGCGACCTTGATCAGCACCGCGGAAACGGCCTTGTTCGCATACTCGGCCGGCATAACCCGGTGCGACACCTGCGCCGAAGCTTCAACCATCTGCGGCACGGTGGCCCGGTTGATGAACACGGAATTGTCGAGACTGGTTCCGGTGTTGGCAAGCTGGGCAACCACGGGCCAGGCGCGTCCATACAATTCGATGGTGCCGTCCGCGGATACATTCACACCGGCGCCCGCTACGATCTGGCCGTTCTTCACATTGCCGTCAAATTGGGAGGACAACCACGGTTGGATAACGAAATCGGTGCCGGGATCATAGCCGATGATCTGCAGCTTCGATGAGCAGCACGACGCCGCCAAAGACGAGATATACACCTGCTCGGTGGATTGTGCGACACCGTCGGCCTTGGCGATTGCGGAGGCAACGTCACGAGTGAAATAGAACGTGCCCGGCGAGCCACTGGTCAGCAACGCCTCGGCCTGTTGGGCGCTGTTCTGCGGCACCACCATAAGATCGGCACCGAGGCGGCGTTCCATGCTACGCATACCGTTATCGAGATTAAGACTCAGCAGCGAACCAGCGAACAACGCCAGACTAAGGAGCGTTACCACAATGCCCAGCGCAGCAGTACGCAATGGTTTTCTTCTGAGGTTCTCCCCCGGCAGGGAGCGAAGCGTGATATGAGATTCCATAATCATGCCGTCTTCGAGCGCGATTCGATCCACACGGCGGTGACCGCGCACACGAGAGCGAGCACGCCTAGCACGGTGAGCGTGGGAAGCATGACCATACGGCAGTGCATCATCTGCCCCTTGCAGATGCCAATCAGCGTATACGGCACAGCGAGCAGCAGCAAGGCGTCCAACGCAACGGCGATGTTAATGCCGACACGCACCGGCCGGGACACAAAAAACGAGATAATGCCGAGCAACGCGATGACGATGCCGATACCGGTGGCGGCTTGCTGGGAATAGTGACATGCGCCGAGCATACTATGACCGGTGCATGCGTGGGCGAAGGTCTGCGGGGCAATGGCAATTATGACGCCAAGCACAACCGATGGAAGGGATGCAAATATCGTATTCTTCATGAGACTCTCTCTGATCGACCCGCCGCTTGGGCGGGTTATCTGCAGTACCGCCCCATTATGAGCGGCATATTCACGAAAAACAAGACTTGACTTTTACCGATGTCTACGATATTGCGTAGCCCACGCGGACCGCTCGCGTTCCTCGGCCATCCAGGATATGCGTTCCCAAGGTATGTATTTGATAATGCGACAATCACGCCCCAAGACCGGCTACTCGGCTTTGATCATGGCATACTGCGATTCGTACAGCCGCCAATACGCGCCTTTCCTGGCCAACAGCTCGGCGTGACTGCCCTGCTCGACGATACGCCCATGGTCGATATAGCAGATTTCGTCCGCATTCTCGATGGTGGATAGACGATGCGCGATGATGAAACTCGTACGTCCCTTGAGCAGATGGTTCAGACCGGCCTGCAACGCCTCTTCGGTACGCGTGTCGATATTCGACGTGGCTTCGTCGAGAATCAGAATGCGCGGATCGGCAAGCAGCACTCGCGCGAAGGCGATCAGCTGCCGCTGACCGGCGGATAGCGTGGAACCCCGCTCCTGGACCACCGTATCGTAGCCGTCCGGCAGATCCATGATGAACTCATGCGCGTGTACCGCCCGTGCCGCCGCCATGATCTCCTCGTCGGTGGCGTCGAGCCTACCGTAGCGGATGTTCTCGCGCACGGTGCCGGAGAAGATGAACGTGTCCTGCAGCATGACGCCCATCTGACGGCGCAGGCTTTCAAGCGTCACATCACGCACGTCATGGCCGTCGATGGCGACGGACCCCTCAGCCACATCATAGAAACGCGACAGCAGATTGATGATCGTGGTTTTCCCGGCTCCGGTCGGGCCGACCAACGCAATCGTCTTGCCTGGATCGACATGCAGATCGATCGCATTCAGAATGTTCCGGCCATCGGGCTCGTAGCGGAATACGACATCGTTGAAATCGACACGCCCCTCGATCTGCGGAAGGTCGATGGCGCCCGGCGCGTTTCTGATCGCCGGTTCGACGTCAAGAGTCTCGAAAATACGTTCAAGATACGCGGAGCATGTGATGAGCTGGTTGTAGAAATTGCCGATGCTGATCACCGGATTCCAGAAATTGTTCGCGTAACCGACAAAGGCGATAAGCACGCCGGTGGTCACATTCACCGCGCCGAACCCGGTGACGCCCACATAGTAGATCAGCGCGATGGTCATTACGGAAATGGTCTGGATGCCCGGCCACATCAGCGTCTGGACATGCACAGCCCTCATCCAGGCCGACCGCACTTCGTTCTGCTGCTCCTGGAAGGTCCTGAACTGTTCGGTCTCCCTCGCAAAGGCCTGCGTGGTCTTCACACCGGCGATCGACTCATGGATATACGCATTGAGATTGCTCTGCTTATTGGACAGCGCCTGATAGGCGCGACGTTGGAAATGCTGCAGTACCAGCACCCAGACAATCAGCAGCGGGAACAGCGCGAGGCTGAACAGGGCAAGCCGCCAATCGACCACGAACATCACCACCATCGTGATGAGGAAAGTGAACACGTCGGAAATCACATTGATCAGGCCAGAGCTCAGCGTATCCGACAAGGTGTTCACATAGTTGACCACACGGATGAGGATCTTGCCGTGCGGTCGCGAATCGAAGTAGCTGAACGGCAGGGTCTGGATATGCGTGAACAGGTCGCGACGCATGTCTTTGAGCATAAGCTGGCCGACGCGCGTGATCTCCACGGTACGGTAGCGCAGGCCGAACTCGTAGATGACGATCAGCACGCCCATCGCCACGACAAGCAGGCTCAACGTCCGCAGATCCTTATGCGGTATCACCTCGTCGACCACGATTTTGGTCAGATACGGCACCGCCACGGCGATGCAGCTCATCATCACGATGACACACAGAATACGGACGATTCTGGCTAGATATGGCTTCAGATAGACGCCGATGCGCAGGATATCGTGAAGGTTGATTCTCTCATCAAGCTCCTCGTCGTCACGGTAGGTGTTGCGTTGCGCCATGATATTCCCCTATTCCTCAAACCCCTGGAGTGCGCCGGCACCCAATCCCAACTGCTTACGGTAGATCTCCCAGTAGCGCCCATGGGCCGCGACCAGCTCATCATGCGACCCGCGTTCGACGATACGGCCATGTTCAAGCACCACGATCAGATCGGAATCCTTGATCGAGGAAATGCGATGCGCAATGGTGACGATGGTTTTGCTGCCATCCAGCTCACGCAGATGGCGCTGGATCTCCGCTTCGGTCTGCATGTCCACCGCGCTGGTGGTGTCGTCCATGATGAGGATCGACGGATCATCGGCCAGGGCGCGCGCCAGACTCAGACGCTGCTTCTGCCCGCCTGACAGGCCGACACCACGTTCGCCGACGATGGTGTCATAGCCTTCCGGCAGGGTACGGATGAATCCGTCGGCACCGGCGATGGTGGCCATGCGACGAATATACCGTTCATCGTGTTCACGCTGGATATCCGCTCCGAAGCCGATATTGCTGCCGATGGTATCGGAGAACAGGAACGTGTCCTGCGCGACGATGCAGACCTGCGATCGTAGCGTGGAAAGAGGCCAGTCGTGCGCGTCGATGCCGTCGATACGCACGCGACCGGCTGTGGGGTCGTAAAAACGGCAGATGAGGTTGACCAGCGTTGATTTGCCTGAGCCCGTCTCCCCCAGAATGCCAAGCTTGGCACCGGCCGGAATATGAAAGTCGATATCTTCGAGAACCGGCGTGCCCGGATCGTCGGGGAAGGCGAAATCGACATGCTCGAAATCGATGGCGCCTTTGATACGCCCCTCCGCAACGGTACACGTACCAGACGCTTGCGCAACGGGGCAATCCCCGTGTTCGGCTTGTGCCCCGCCGCCGGGACGTTCCTGAATGCGCGATTGCGTGGTAAGCAGTTTGCGTATCTTGATGCAGGATGCGTTGAAACGCTGCCAGTCATTGGTCAGCCAGCCGGATTGGCGCACCGGACTGTCGATCATCCACAGATACGAGTTGAACGTGACCAGATTGCCAAGGGTCATATGGCCATTGATGACAAGGAAGCCGCCCAGACCAAGGGTGATGAGCTGCAGGGAGAATCCCAGTCCGTCAAGCCACGGCATGTATTTACGGCTGTTGTACGCCTGATCCATGTTCCGACGCATGTAGTCGTCATTGTGCTCGTCGAATTTTCCGGTCTCGTATTCCTCGCGTACGAATGCCTTGACGACGCGGTTGCCTTCGATGTTCTCCTCGACCATCGAATTCATCGAAGCGAGAGAGTTGCGGATGGCGAAGAACAACGGGCGCCCATGCACCGAAAGCCCGCGGGTAAGCAGAAAGATGAACGGCGTGACACAGGCCAGGGCGAGAGCCAGACGCCAGTCGATGGTAACCATCATGGCAAGCGCACCCACGAACATGACCACGCAATCGGTCGCCTGAAGACTCACCCAGCTCAGTGCATGACGGATGGCATCGGTGTCCGAGGTCATACGACTCATGATGTCGCCGGTGCGCGTGTGATTGAAATAGGTGAAGTCGAGCTCATGCAGCTTCTCGTATTCGTCGCACACCAAACGGTAGATGGAATTCTGCCCGAACCGTTCCATCCACATCTGGCAGCCGTATCGGGAGCCCACACGCACGATGGTAAAAACGATCATCATCATGCAGAGTCTGGTCAGTTCGTTCGCATGCCCCTGCATGATCACGCGGTCGACGATGGCCCCGGACAGCAGCGGAATGACAAGCGCCATGGTGTTGTTGATGCAGAACATCACTATCGCACCGACGACACGGGGAAGGTCCGGCCTGCAATACGGCAGTATCCATCGCAGATTGCCTGCATCGGCATTTCGCTTCGGGTCTACATACATGGGAGCCCATCCCTCTTTCCCCTACGTAAAACGATTCGACATGATCCTAGTCTTCATAGTCCGACAATGCGGGACGCATAGCAGAACAGACAGGCGGGAACCGGCATCGCCAAGGGCGGCCACATGACGGACCGTCCTTGGAATCCGCGCGTTACGACGATGCGAATCGCGGCTTACAGCTTTTCAATCGGTGCGACACGCAGCATGAGACGTTTGACGCCATCGGAACCGAAATCGATCGTGATCACGGAATTACGCCCCTTGTCTTGCAAATCCACAACCTTGCCCAATCCGTATTGGTCGTGGGTGACATAGTCGCCAATGGAGAAATCACCGATATTCAGCCCATTGTCCTTCTGCAGCGACGAGACCGGCATACTTGTGCCGCCGCTCTTCGGCGTGACATGTCGCGTGCTGATCCTACCGCCGCGCGTACCGGAAGAATGCGACCCGTAACGGGACGACGAACCATATGTTCCGGAGGAACGTCCGGAACCGTACGTGGAGCCCGAACGCGAACCATTGGAGCGATGTGCCGCGGAGCCCCAACGCCCCATGGAACCGGAACCATACGCAGACCCATGGGATGAGCCATACGAACCATACGATGCCGTGCCGAAAGTCGGACCGGAGGAAAAATCGTCTTCGTCGTCCCAGCCGCCGAATTCGTCGCCATCGCCCCAGCCGGTACGCATGCGTTCCGAACCGGTTTCACGGCGCTTCCAATCGATCAGCTCGTCAGGGATCTCCTCAAGGAACTGGCTGGGCAACATTTCGTTAGCCTGTCCCCATTGCGCCCTGACTGCGGCACGCGTGATATACAATCGGCGCTTGGCGCGCGTAATGCCGACGTATGCGAGTCGGCGTTCCTCGGACAGTTCCGCAGTGTCTTCCAACGAACGGGAATGCGGGAATGTGCCCTGTTCAAGGCCGGTCAGGAACACTACGGGATATTCCAGGCCCTTGGCCGTATGCAGAGTCATCATCGTCACCTTGCCGGAGTCCTCGTTGCCGTTGGGCAGCTGGTCCGAATCCGCCACCAGCGCTGTGGTTTCGAGGAAACCGCCGAGCGTGGCGTCAGGCGTGTTCTGTTCGTATTCAGCTGCGGTGGACTGCAACTGGGAAAGGTTCTCCACCCGGGACTGGTCCTGGGGGTCGACCGACTTCTGCAGTTCCTCAAGCAGACCGGATTTCGCCAACACCTCGGCCACGATATCGCTTGGCTTATTGATGTTAGCCCTCGCAAAGGCCGACATCGACGCCATAAGATCACGGAACGCCTTCAACCCCTTGGCTGTCCGGGTAGGCATGTCCTCGATCTGTTCCATATGCATCAGCGCATCGAAGAAGCTGGTGCCACGTTCGCGGGCGTATTCCAATACGATGCTTTCGGCGCGTGCGCCGAGACCACGCTTGGGCACATTGAGGATACGCCGCAGATTCACATCGTCGGCAGGATTGAGAATGGCCTGCAGATAAGCCAGCGCATCCTTGATTTCCTTGCGCTCGTAGAATTTGGTGCCGCCGATGAGCTGGTAAGGCAATCCGGCATTGATCAGCGCCTCTTCCAGGGAACGGGATTGTGCGTTGGCGCGATACATGATGGCCATATCCGAATAGGCAACGCCGTCCTCGGCGTGCAGACGCGCTATTTCGGAAGCCACCCATACCGCCTCCTGCTGCGCGTTATCCGCGGCATAGCCGACGATTAGCTCGCCTTTGCCGACCGCCGTCCACAGCTTCTTCGGTTTACGGCCCTCATTATGGGAGATCACCGCATTGGCCGCATCAAGAATGGTCTGCGTGGATCGATAGTTCTGCTCGAGCAGAATCGTCTTCGCATTGGGAAAATCCTCTTCGAAATCCTGAATATTGCGGATGTCCGCTCCACGGAACGCATAGATGGACTGGTCGGAATCACCCACCACGGTAACCCACGCCGGCCCCTGCCTGCCAGCGGCAGTCGCCGTAGGCGCCGGTGTCTCCCCCGCGTCCACGCCCGCCAGCTCACGGATCAGCACATACTGCGCATGATTGGTGTCCTGATATTCGTCGACCAGAATGTAACGGAACTTGTGACGGTAATAGTCCGCGACATCGGGATGATCCCGCAGCAGCTCCACGGTGCGCACGATCAGATCGTCGAAATCGACGGCGTTCGCCATGGCGAGACGGTGCTCGTATTCGGCGTAGATAATGGCATACAGTTCTTCGACATTGTCGAACTTGCTGATTCTGTAGTTTCTGCTTCCCGGTTTGAAATCCGGAGCATACGCGGCCAGCTGCGCCTTCCACCCGATGAGCTGGTTCTTGTAGTCGGAGATACGTCCGAGGATCGAACGCGGCGTATACCGCTTGACATCCACGTTGAACTCGGTGGCGATGATCTTGACCAAGCGCTCCGAATCGGCGGAATCATAGATGGAGAAACCGGATTTCAGACCAAGAGCCTTGCCATCGCGGCGCAGAATGCGCACGCAGGCGGAATGGAACGTGGACACCCACATGCGCTGCGCAACCGGACCGATCAGCGCGGTAAGACGCTCGCGCATCTCGGCGGCGGCCTTATTGGTGAAGGTGATGGCGAGAATCTGGCTTGGCCAGGCGCCGAACTGGCTGAGAATCCAAGCGATGCGGCGTGTAAGCACACGCGTCTTGCCCGATCCTGCGCCGGCGCCGATCAGCAGTGCGCCACCACGGTACTGCACCGCTTCGGACTGTTGCTTGTTGAGATCGCCTACGAGTTCGTCGGCGGTACGTGCGATCAGCTCCGGTTCCTGTTCCACTCCCGATTCCTCTCCATCCCACTCGGTTACGTCGTTATGCGCATTCCTTACTACCACATCACACGGTCATGGCGAGGCGATTGGTCATTCCAAAAGCGTAAGCTGTGGCAACTACTGGGCGTCTTTCGACGCATACACACTACCCGGGATAGAAATGAGGCATCAATGCAGGAACTCGAAGAGCGCATTCAGAGCGAGGGAACAGTCAAGGAAGGCAACGTGCTCAAGGTGGACGCGTTTCTTAACCACCAATGCGATGTGCGCCTGTTCGACCGTATGGGAGCGGCATGGGCCGAGCATTTCGCAGGCAAGAAGATCGACAAGATCCTGACCATCGAGGCTTCCGGCATCGGCATCGCCTGCGTCGCCGCCCAGCATTTCGGCAATGTGCCGGTGGTGTTCGCCAAGAAGGCGCAGTCCATCAACCTTGACGGCGACCAGTACGTCACCTCCGTCTATTCCTTCACCAAGCAGAAGGAGTTCCCCGTCATTGTGTCGAAAAAGTATTTGAACGCCGGCGAGCACGTGCTGCTCATCGATGATTTTCTGGCGAACGGCAAGGCGCTGCACGGTCTGATCGGCCTGTGCCGTGAGGCAGGCGCGAGCGTGACCGGCATCGGCATCGCCGTGGAGAAGGGATTCCAGGGTGGCGGCGACGCGCTGCGTGCCGAAGGCTACGACATCGATTCGCTCGCCATCGTCGATGCCATGGATCCCGCAACCGGTGAGATCACATTCCGTCACTGACGTACCGGCATCGCCAAAGCCGCCGGCGTGCAGGCCGGTGATGCGGCGAACACAGTTTTCCCATAAGCCATAAGTCAAAAAAGAGAGGAAACAATGGCTGAGAAGAAAGAGAAAAGCGGTATTTCCATGGAGGCGTTGACCTCCTTGGATGCCCCCGTGTCGTTCTGGAAGGGCATTCCGTTCGGCCTGCAGCATGTGATGGCGATGTTCGTGGCGAATCTCGCCCCGATTTTCATCGTCGCCTCCGCTGCGAAGATGAATTCCACCCAGTCGGCGGCGGTGATCCAGGCCGGACTATTGGTCGCCGGCCTGGGCACCTGCCTGCAGCTGTACGGCGCATGGCGCATCGGATCCCGCCTGCCCATGGTCACCGGCATCTCCTTCACCTATGTGGCCGCAGCCTGCGCGATCTGTTCGTCCAAGGGGTACGGCGCGGTCGTCGGAGCCGTCATGGTCGGCGGTCTGCTGGAACTCGTGCTCGGCCTGACCGCCAAGTATTGGCGTCGTTTTGTGCCGCCAATCGTTTCCGCAATCGTCGTCACATCAATCGGCTTCTCCCTGCTTACCGTCGGCGCCACGAGCTTCGGCGGCGGCAGCAGCGCCAAGGATTTCGGATCCTGGCAGAATCTGACGCTCGGTCTGATCTCCCTGGTCGCCTGCCTCGCATTCCAGCTGCTCATGAAGGGAACCGCCAAGCAGCTGTCCGTGCTTTTCGGCCTGGTGGTCGGCTATGTGGTCGCCATCTGCATGGGCAAGGTCGATTTCTCCGGATTCCAGCATCTGGCCATTTTTTCCCTGCCGCAATTCATGCCGTTCAAGCCGGTATTCGACCCGGGTTCCATCATCTCCCTGGCATTGCTGTACGTGGTGTCGTCGGTCGAGGTACTGGGCGATACCGCCGCGCTGACCAAGGTCGGCTTGAACCGTCTGCCCACTGAACGCGAAACCGCCGGCGCCATCGCCGGCGATGGCCTGATCTCCTCCGTCTCCGGTCTGTTCGGCTGCCTGCCGCTGACCAGCTTCGCGCAGAACATCGGCCTGGTCGCCATGACCAAGGTGGTCAATCGCAAGGTGATTCTCTCCGGCGGTCTGATTCTGATCATCGCCAGCTTCGTGCCGGCCATCGCCGAGGTGTTCAACTCCCTGCCGCAGGCGGTGCTCGGCGGCTGCACCATCATGATGTTCGGCAACATCATCCTCTCCGGATTCCAGATGATCTCCGAGGCCGGGTACACCCAGCGCAATATCACCATCGCGGCGCTGTCCCTGACCATCGGCATCGGTTTCACCCAGGTGAGCGACATCTTCGTGAACTTCCCCGATCTGTTCAAGTCGATCTTCGCCTCGAACTGCATCGCCGTGGCCTTCGTGGTCGCAGTGATCCTCAACGCAGTGCTGCCCAGCGAAGATCACTTCCTGAGCGCTCCGGCCGAACAGCACGAAGACTGATAACGGCCTTAATACATGAGAGGCGGCCTTCCTATGAAGGCCGCCTCTTGTCATATTCCGCACTGTAATCGGCTATCCCCTGTCGACCATGCGTATACGGCGTATGGCCAGCCCAAGGCAGATGCAGGCAACTCCGAACAACATGACCAGGCCGACGCCCTGCGCCCAGGCCATCGCATCGGGGTGCTGCGCCGTGCCGACGCCGAGCGCATTATCGACGGACATGCAATACCACCATCCCGGCAGCAGCTTGCCAATCACAATCAGAGAGCGGGGCATGATCGACGGGGAGAACGCCATGCCGGAAGTGAACATGATGATCAGGCCCACCACGTTCGCAGCGCCGTTGACCGCGATCTCGCTGAAGCCCGCCGCAGATAGCAGATAGCCGAAGCAGGCGGCCGTCAGAATCACCGCAAACGCCGCAAGTCCTGCCATGGCATAGCCGGCCAATGGTATGGCATTCAGATCGGCACCGCAGAATGCCAGCAAACCAATCGACACCATCATGTACAACGCCCATACCGCCGCCGAGAAGGTGATACATACCAGCACCTGCTGCAGGCCGATTCCGGATTGCGGCGTGGCACAGACCGCCAACCTGCGGCGACGATTCGTCTCGCTGAATGCTGACGCAGCCACGGAAATCAGCACCGTGACGGCAATGAACGCCGCATAGCAGATTATCTTGATGGTGAAGGCGAAACCAGTAGCCTCCGACGCGGCGTCCCGCGTGCCGACACCCACAACCCTCGTCTTCTGGCTACCGGATGCCATGGCTATCCGTTTGTCCTTCGCCACCTGCCTGGCGGCAACGGCCACCACCGTGCCGTCATCGCTGCGCGGCGACGACGCAACCACGGAAATGCGCACGTTATCGAGAAAAGCATCGATCTCCATCTGAGACATGGCCCCCAGACTGGATGAATAGCTCGTTACCGTGCTTAGTCTGGGCACCGCGGTACCGCGCCTGCAAGCCTTGCCGAAATCGGAGGCATAGCCCTCGGGCACGATCGCGATAAGGTCAACATGGTCGGTGGCTACGGCGTTCTGCAGGACCATGGGTTGGTCGTTCAGTTCAACAACCGTGTTCGACACTGCGAAATACCGACGCATCGATTCGGCCAGCGCACGCCCCGCTGCGCTCTCATCGCGGTTCACCACGGCGACCGATGCCCTGGCCGTGGTGAACACGGTCTTGTCATCGTCGCGCACGCTGCCGGACACCACGGCGAAACTCATCATCACCATCATCACGCACAGCCATACCACATAGAAGGTCATATACAGTTTGTGCGCGGCTATGATGCGCCAACCGGCCTTAAAGGTAGTCATAGCGTTGCCTCCTGAGCAATAGTGCCGCTGCGGCAAGGAACACGAATCCGAATGCGGCAAGAGTGCCGACCGTCTGGAAGAACGGACGGTAATCGTCGAAATACATGAGGTCGTAGAACAGGTTCGTCACCTGCTTGGCGGGATTCAGCATGCTGAGCGCCGGCGCCTGCCTGTCGATGAGATCGGACAAGTCCATGGCGAAAGTGCCATATAATCCGGCGAACAGCGAGAGGAAGCACGCCAATGCCACGGAGATACCGGTTTTGGCGCTCGCATCAAGCCTGGGCAGCGCCCCGATGAACAGGCCGAGCCCACTGGACATGAAGGCCGCGACGGCTATGCCAAGCACGGCCATCGACTCACGCCCGCCCATGCCTACGCCGCAGACGTAGCGGATATACAACATGAGAACGGACATGCTGGCGAAAGTGCATAGCCAGCTGACAAGCACCGCCGCCGTGGCCTGCTTCCATTTGGGCGTAGGGGCAACGCTCTGCCTAAGACCGAGCGCAGAGAGATTGGCCTGCATACCGGCGATGATGTTGATACCGAACGACATGGCCATAAGACTCACCATGCCGAACAAGGCGTAGAAGAAGCGCGCCGTGGCATCCGGTGTGAAGTGGGTCAAGGTGATTTCATCACAGTACGATCCGGCTGCGCCAAGACCGGCGAGGATCTTAGCATCGCCAAGCACCCTGGGATTCTCGGCTGCAATCCGCCTAACGGTGGTATCGGTGGCGTTGTACCGTGCGATGAGATTGCGCAGCACGGTCAGCGAGATCTGCAGCGAATTGGTTCCCGTGGCGGCATTGGCCTTGGCCGCCGCCTGGCTGCTGATCGACAAGCGAAGTCCGCCATCATCGGTCGCATTGATGGCCGCGACCACGGAATAATCGCCCATAAGCCGTTCGGCTTCGCCCATGGAGGCGACGGCATGGGCGACGATCAGTTTGTCATCAGCATCATCGCCGTCTATTCCCCCAATACCGTCGATGAAGGTATCTAGGTAGGGGTTCCGCTTCCACGCGTCGTCGTTCACCACGGCCACGTCAAGCGAGTCAAGCCGGTATGTCTCGTTGAGCTGGCCGAACATCGCGTTGAACAGCGTTGCAAGAATCAGCGGAAAGGCCAGGAGCCAGAATAAACCGGCTTTGGATCGCACGCTCATTTTGAGATAGGCCAGAATACTGTTCCACATGACGGTGCCTTTCAGTCGCGCAGCGCGGTTCCGGTGAGTTCCAGGAAGACGTCGTTAAGGGTGGGAGGACGCGAGGTGAGATGCCCGATGGAGACGTTCTCCGATTCGAGAATGCCCAGAATGTCGATCAGATTGTGTTCGCCACGCGTACACCGCACCGCCAGTTCGTGACCGTCGTATTTGGCCTCGATAACGTGGTCAAGAGCTGTGATGCGGTTGACGATCCGATCCGGCTGCCTCCCCTGCTCGCCAAGATCCAGTGTTTCCACACTGATGCGCTCCCCAAGCTCGATCATGTTCTTCAGCTCTTCGCAGGTGCCAAGGGCAAGATGCCGACCATGATCCATGATGAGCACGCGGTTGCAGATCTGCTCGACTTCCTCCATGTAATGACTGGTGTATACCACGGTGGCGCCTTCGGCGTTCAGCCGCTGAATGCCTTCAAGGATGGCGTTGCGGCTTTGCGGGTCGACGGCCACGGTTGGCTCGTCGAAGAAGATGAGGTCGGGTTTATGCGCAATGCCGCAGGCGATGTTCAGCCTCCTGAGCAGACCTCCGGAAAGCTTTTTCGGACGGAATTTGCGAAACTCCCCCAGTCCGACGAAATCGATGGCCTCGCCGACCAGCTTTATGCGACGCTTGCGATTACGCACATACAGCGAGCAGAAATAATCGACATTCTCCTCCACGGTGAGTTCGTCGAACACCGCCACGTTCTGTGGAACGATGCCGATGCGACGTTTCAGATCATAGCTGGTGGGAGTCAATTCCTCTCCGAATACGCGAATGGCACCCTCGCTATAGGTAAGCAAGGCAAGGATGCAATTGATCGCAGTGGTCTTGCCCGAACCGTTGGGTCCCAGCAAGCCGAAGATCTCGCCCTGATGCACGTCAAGATCGAAGTAGTCGAGCGCGAGCATATCGCCATATCGTTTGACCAGCCGTTGCACGCGTACCGCACTGTTATCGCTCATGTAAGGCTCCTTTCCTCTTCCATTCCATTCTCGCAGATAACCGCGGTACGGAACCGGTGAAGGCAGTCACGAATACGGCCCCTAGAGTGACATTTGTCATACCGACCGGTGAAGTAGACTCGGCCCTGTGCAGGAAATTCTGGAACAGCTGACGGTAACGTCCATGTCCGTGGCATTGGCGATGGTATCTGGCGGCGGATTACCGCCTATCGCCGTGGCCGGCATGCTACTGGCGACATGTTGCGCGGGGCTGACGCAATGGCTGCTGCTCTCACGCGACGAATGGGCATGGCTGCCCTCAGCCTGCCTGGGATTGACGGTATTGGCCGTGCCTTCGCTGTTCGTAGCGTTGCCGGCCGTCGGATATGCCGCCGCACGCACGTTCCAATCTGACCGTCATATACCGCCATCCGCACCCGCCTGCACAATGAAACCGCCATACCGAGTCTTCACATGGTGCGCGGCGTTGTCATGGGTTCCAGCCTGTATCCGACTATCCTTACGAGCTTCGCTTGGGATCCAAGCAAATTCGGCCATGGTCCCAGGCCACGCTGCGGCTCCGGTCTGCGCATTGGTGTTGCTGTGCATCATCGCCTTCGTGCTTGGAACCGGCAGGCGCGGGCTTGTGAATCTGGCAGGCGCATGGCGGCACGCATATGACGAACGGCGTGCAACGGCACGTGATCTGGCGGACAGACTCTCCAGCTCGGCCGAGGAACGAAGCATTGCCGTGCGCATGGCCACGTTGAACGAGCGCACCCGCATAGCGCGTGACATCCACGATAATGTGGGGCACCTGCTTACCCGCGCCATTATGCAGACGGAAGCGTCCAAGGTCGTTGCGCAGGCATGCGGCGAAACCGATGCGGCCCAAGCGCTGAGCGACATCGGCATCACCTTGCAGGAGGCGATGTCGATGATGCGCCGGTCGGTTCATGACCTTGCCGACGACGGCACCGATTTCGCAACCATGATCGAAGACGCCACGCAATGCCCATCCACATTGAAGGTGCAGGTGACGAACGGCATCGCCAATGCCCCGGCACCGGTAGCGCGATGCTGCTGCGCATTGATCCGTGAGGCGCTGGCGAATACGGTGCATCATAGCCACGCCTCCCACGCCGAGGTGACTTTGCGTGATTTCCCCGCATTCTGGCAGATCGTCGTGCAGGATGACGGCGGCAACGATTCCGGTATGCCCGGCGAACGGCGCAGCTATGAGCACAAACGTGGCATGGGACTTGCCGATATCGAGGATCGTGTGCACGCGCTGAACGGCACCTGCGCATTTGGATCGCACGGGTCGGGTTGGCGTGTGTTCGCATCCATTCCCAAAGCCGGTTTCGCTCTACCGTCGGCATCACGCGCATAACCGTGTCGGCCTACGTAACCCGCATACAACCGCCTAGGACCGCAGTGGCGCAGTCGTGTGGCCGGCAGCGCTAGGATTGTGAACGGATGGGAGGAGGACGCATGAAAATCGCGATTGCCGATGACGATCCGATCGTATGTTCGTCGTTGCAGACGATTCTGACGGCCAGTGGCACTGCCGACGTGCTATGGACCGCCAATGACGGTGAGGAGACCTGCCGTCGATACATGGCGGGGCCGGCACAGCACCCCGACGTGCTGCTTGTCGATGTGCAGATGCCCGGTCTGAACGGCATCGAAGCGGCACGCAGAATCCTCGAATTCGACAAGGCCGCACGCATTCTGTTCCTGACCACATTCGCCGATCAGCAGTACATATCGCAGGCTATGGCACTTGGGGCGCGAGGCTACCTCATCAAGCAGGATGTGGCTTCGGTCTGCCCGGCCGTGCAGGCGGTAATGGCCGGTCAGATTGTGCTGGGAGCCGAGGTGCTTGGCAAACTGACCGGTTCCCCATCGAACCGGAACGATCATGCGGAAAACCGCCATACGGGAAACGGCTACGGTGATGGCGAGTTGGCGAACGCCTTGGCAACGTTGAGCGAGCGTGAGCGTGACGTTGCGCGACTGGTCGCGCAGGGGTTGGATAATCGGCAGATCGCCGCACAGTTGTTTCTCAGCGAAGGTACGGTACGCAATCGCATCAGCGATATTCTCGACAAGCTTGCGCTGACCAACCGGACCCAACTGGCCATCGCCTGGCTACACGCCGAGCGATAGCCTCCTTCAGCAACAACAGCTGGTATTGGGATGGTATTTGTCGTATTCCTCTTTGGCACGTAGGAATTCGACTTCGCTCATAGGCGTCTCGTCGGGATGCTCCTGAGCGAAGTGCTCCAGGTAGTGGTCGTATTTCGCTTCGCCGCTGATCTCGCGCAGATACCATACGATGCCATGCCAGATCCCTTTGGCCTTGCCGGCTATATCCATCATCATGTCCTTACGATGCCTTTACGAAAAATCGTCGTTCCGAGTGAGAGGCCACCCGGAACGACGATATTGTACTGTCTGGTTTGCTATCAGGCGTTAGCCTGTGCGATCTGGCGCAGCTCCTGCAGCTTGGCGCTGTATTCGCGCTGCACCTTCTTCTCCAGCTTGGTGGCCACCAAGCTGGTCGGGGCGAACCATTCGGATTCAACGAACGGTTCCTCGCTGGTGGTCTCCACGCCGAACTTGCCGCGGGCCAGAATCCTCACGACCTGCACCACGCCGACGATGACGAAGATGCCCATCATGACCATGAAGAACACGGACAGGAATCCGTCCAGGTACGCGTTGGACAGTGCCGCCTTGGCGTTGGTCAGTGCCTCGCCGCTTAAGGCACCGCTAGCGATCTGAGCCTTGTAGTTCGCCGCTACGGTGAAGTAGCTCAATGGCCCGAAGATCTTCTGGAAGTCGGCGGTGAAGGTCACCGCCACATCCCATACGAGCGGGACGATCGGAATCCACAGGTACTTCTTGTAGCCGAGCTTGGCGACACACACGGTTACGAGCACGAAGCAGGCCGCGGCAAGCAGCTGGTTGGAGATGCCGAAGATCGGGACCATGGCATTGATGCCGCCGTTCGTGTCGGCCACGCCCATCCACAGCATGGAGCCCCACAGCGCCACGGCGATCAGCGTGGTAATCACGTTGCCGACCTTCCATGTCGGATCGGCGAACTTTTCGAGCTTGCGCACGTTGCCGAGCAGTTCGCCGATCTGGTAACGAGCCACACGGGTGCCGTTGTCGACGGTGGTGAGGATGAACAACGCTTCGAACATGATGGCGAAGTGGTACCAGAAGGCCATGGCATTGTGCCCGCCGAGGAAGGACTTCAGGAAGCTGGCCATGCCCATGGCGAAGGTGGTGGCGCCGCCGGTACGCGAGACGATGGTTTTCTCGCCGATGTCGGAGGCGGCCTTCTCAAGCGCTTCGGACCCCTCATAGGTCTTGGCGTTGCCGTTCTCGTCGACGGAATCCCAGGTGACCTTCATCTGCTCACCTTTGATGTTGCTGACCTTCATGGAGTTGACGGCCTTGACTGCGGCATCGGCCTGCTCCTGTGGCGTGGAGGTTGCGGAGACCGTCACACCTGAGGCCTTGGAGATCTGCAGAGCGGACATGTTGGTGGAGAAGTACACACCCTGGGAGACGGTGATGGCCGCGATCAGAGCGATAATGGCGGTGAAGGACTCGACCAGCATGGAGCCGTAGCCGATCATACGGATCTGGTTTTCCTTCTCCAGGGCCTTCGGGGTCAGGCCGGAGCTCACCGCACCATGGAAGCCTGACAGTGCACCACAGGCGATGGTGATGAACAGGAACGGGAACAGGTTGCCGGAGAAGGTCGGACCGTTGGCCATGCCGGCCAGTTCGGTGATGGCGGGAACCTTGACCATCGGGCTGGCGATGAGAATGCCGATGACGAGAAGGATCAGCGTGCCGATTTTCATCAGGGTGGACAGGTAGTCACGCGGGGTGACGAGCAGCCAGTGCGGCAACGCCGCTGCCGCGAAGGAGTAGATGACCAGGGCGATGACGAGCTGCTTACCGGTCAGTGTGAAAATCGGCGCAAGCGTCGGCGAATCGGCGATGTAGCCGCCGGCAACGATATCGATGACGAGCAGCACGAAACCGAGAACAGTGGTTTCGATCACGCGACCGGGGCGCAGGAAACGCTGATAGCAGCCCATGATCAGAGCGATCGGAATGGTCATGCCGATGGAGAACACCGCCCACGGCGAGGAGGCCATAGCCTTGACTGCGACCAAGGCGAGGAATGCCATGGCGATGGCCGTCATGACCACCAGGAATACGGAGAGGATGGTGCCGCCGAACTTGCCCATTTCGTCGGTGGCCATCTGACCGAAGGAACGACCACGACGCTTGGCGGAAATCCACAGCATCAGCATATCCTGCACCGCACCGGCGAAAATCACGCCCAGGATAATCCACATGGTGGATGGCAGGTAGCCCATCTGCGCGGCGAGAATCGGGCCGACAAGCGGGCCAGCACCGGAGATGCCGGCAAAATGCTGGCCGAAGAGCACGCGACGGTCGGTACGCTCGAAGTTGGCACCGTCGTGTACGCGTTCGGCCGGCGTGGCGTTCGCGTCGTTGGTGCGCATGATCTTGATCTGAATGTAATACGCGTAGAAGCGGTAGGCGATCGCATAGGAGCACAGTGCCACCACCACGAACCAGATGGCAGAGATCTCCTCGCCGCGGGACACCGCCAGCACGGACCAACCCACAGCGCACACGATCGCCACCACGGCCCAGATAACGGCCTTCGGCCATGTCCATACCATCTTCGGCTTCACGCCTACGGGAAGCCCTTTCGAATTGCGGATGACGCGTGCCGCCTCGGCTGGCGTGTATTCATCCCTAAACTCCAGTTTGCCGGGCGCAGGGACGCGAGCGCCGGCAGTACTAGTTGCGCTTGTCATTATGTTCTCTCTTGGTTGACTGATTTGTCTGTTGTAGCCATTAACCGCGAAGGCTTTTCTCCTTGATGGCTATGGAACAGCGTAAGTCGACCAATCGTATTGCCGTGTTCCTTCTCACGATATGGAATGTGTGGGGTTGGCTGTGTGGTGGGGTTAGAACACGAGTTGGATGAGTAGCATGTAGTCTGGGCAATGCGGTTGTGAGGGCTTGATGATGGACGTTGTGCTTTTGCGCGCGTTCGAGGCTAAGTGTCTGCTCCTTTCCGGCATGTCTGTGGGTTTTTGTTTGGTCTTCGGTCATCTTAGGTTGGCCGTTTTCGTTAAACGCTTTCACTGGTATCGGCGTCGTTTATGACATCTTATGCTCCGAGCGTAGGTGAGGGGTTTTATCATGCTGCTTATCGAAAACCTTTGAGGAAGGAGTATGGATGAGGACGCTTGTTCTGGTGTTCCACCCGCATTTGGAGAAGTCGAAGGTCAATCGCAGGCTCATGGATATCGCCAATGAGACGGGCGATGTGACGGTGGTTGACGAGTATGCCGCGTACCCGGATTTCCGGATCAATGCGGAGCGTGAGCAGGAGCTGATCGAAACGCATGACCGTATTGTGCTGCAGTTCCCGTTCTACTGGTACAGCTCCCCTGCGTTGCTCAAGCAGTGGGAGGATGCCGTGCTGAAGGCCGGTTGGGCGTATGCCGGCGGCCGTGCGTTGGAGGGTAAGGAGTTCATGGTGGCGGTGTCCACCGGCTCTCCGGCCGAATCGTATACGCGCGAGGGGTCCCATGTGCGCACCATGGAGGAGCTGCTGTCGCCGTTCGAGACCACGTTCCGTCATACGCATGCCACATATTTGAAGCCGTTCCTTATCCAGGGTGTGGCCACTGCCACCGACGAGCAGATTGATGCCGCCGTGGCCAAGTATCCGGCGGCGCTTACCGCCTGACCGATCCGGCCGTCCGCCTCGGCCATCTCGGCTATCTCGGCTATACCGGCGTTGCCGCTGTAGCCGGAAGCAATGGGGAGTCATGTTCGTTTGGAAGGAACATGACTCCCCGTTTGACTTCAAGTACTTGAAGTTTCTATTTTATGCAACGGAACATATGAAGGAGCACATGTTGAACAGCATCCAAGACACCACTGATACCACTGACACCGATGGCATGACCGAAATCCGGCAAGCGTTTCTCACCGGCGAGCGCGCCGAGTTCTTTGCGCGGAAGCGTCGGTATGTCGATACTGTTTTCGCCGATGGCGAGTCGCCGTTGAAGCATGCGTGTGATATCGAGCTGGTGGAGAGTTCGTTCAAGTGGAAGTATCCGTTGTGGTATTGCCGGAATGTGGTGGCGCGTGATTGCACGTGGTTCGAGATGGGGCGTGCCGGCGTGTGGTATACGGATCATATTGTGGTTGAGGATTCGACGATCGAGGCGCCGAAGAATTTCCGCCGCTGTCATGATGTGGTGTTGCGTAATGTGGATTTTCCCAATGCCAAGGAGACGTTGTGGTCGTGCAGTGGTGTGCGTTTGGAGAATGTGAGCGCGCATGGCGATTATCTGGCGATGAACTGCGCGGATGTGAAGGCCGATAATCTACGTCTGGTGGGTAATTATCCGTTCGATGGCGCGCATGACGTGGAGATCTCTCATTCCCGGCTGATTTCGAAGGATTGCTTCTGGAACTGTGAGAACGTGACGGTGCGGGACTCGTTCATTTCGGGCGAGTACTTGGCGTGGAATTCGCGCAACGTGACGTTCGAGAACTGCACGATCGAGAGTCTGCAGGGATTGTGTTATGTGGATAATCTGGTGTTGCGCGACTGCCGTCTGATCAATACGACGCTGGCGTTCGAGTATTCCACGGTGGATGCGGATGTGCGTGGCACGATCGACAGCGTGCTCAATCCGAGTGCAGGCATGATTCGGGCCGATGCGATCGGCGAGTTGACGCTTGACCCGGAGAGGGTCGATCCGTCGGCGACGACGATCGTGACCGCGGCAACGGCACGGAATGCTTCGCAGCAGTAGGATTACCGTCATGACCTATGATTTCGATACTCCTGTTGACCGTTCCGGCACCTACTCGCTCAAATGGGAGGAGGCGGGAGATGCGCTGCCTATGTGGGTGGCGGATATGGATTTCCAGACCGCGCCGGAGATCCGCAAGGCGCTGCGCCGGCGCGTCGAGCATGGTGTGTTCGGCTATTCGATCGTGCCATCCGAGTGGAACCGGGCGTATGTGGACTGGTGGGGCAGGCGGCATGGCCTCGCCGTTGATCCGCAATGGCTGGTGTTCTGCACCGGTGTGGTGCCGGCGATTTCCAGCATGGTCAGGAAACTCACCACGCCGAACGAGAACGTGCTCATCCAGACGCCGGTCTACAACATCTTCTTCAATTCGATTCTCAACAACGGCTGTCGGGTGCTCGAATCCCCGCTTGTCTACGACGGCGAGGGCCATTATGCGATCGATTGGACCGATCTTGAGGCGAAGCTCGCCGACCCGCAGACCACGTTGATGATCCTATGCAACCCGCACAATCCAATCGACCGCATCTGGGATCGCGAGACCCTGGAGCGTATCGGAGAACTGTGCTGGGAGCATCATGTGACGGTGATCAGCGACGAGATCCACTGCGACCTGACCGACCCGGGTTTCGCATACGTGCCGTTCGCCTCGGTGAGCGAGCATTGCGCCATGAACTCGGTGACCTGCATGGCACCGACCAAGACCTTCAACATCGCGGGGCTCAACTCCGCGGCCGTGATGATTCCGGATCCGGTGTTGCGACACAAGGTGTGGAGGGCGCTGAACACCGACGAGGTGGCCGAGCCGAACGCGTTCGCCATGAGTGCCACACTGGCCGCGTTCACCGAAGGCGAACCATGGTTGGACGAACTGCGCGCCTACCTGGCCGACAACAAGACGGTCGCACGCTCGATGTTCGACGAATACAACGCCTCCGCGCCGGCCGGCCGACGCATCATCATGGTCGAAGGCCACGCCACCTACCTGCTGTGGGTCGACTGCTCGGCCATCACGCATGACACCGACGCGTTGTGCGACTATCTGAACCATGAGTGCAAGGTAATGTTCTCGCAAGGCTCCGAATACGGTGGCAACGGCCATGACTTCGTGCGTATCAACGTGGCCTGCCCCCGCGCACGCATGGTCGAAGGGCTCACTCGCTTCCTCGAAGGGCTGAACACGTACCACGCCTAGCGGGCAAGCCACGGCAGCGGCCTATTCGCCGGGTTCGCTCGCCACTTCGCGCACACAGTCGAGGAATGCCCGGGCCGGCGGGGTGAGTGGCTGATTCTTCTTCCACGCCATGCTCAGCGAAGCGCGCAACACCGGTTCGAGCGGGCGGAACGTCAGCCCGCTGCGCTCGCCGGTGTCGATTAGACCTTCGAGCGACAGCGCGCAACCGTAGCCTGCTCGCACGAACCGGCTGGCGTTATAGGTCAGGTTCATGGTGCCGATGATATCGAACGGCCGCAGATTCACGCCATACCAGCCCGACAGGTCACGTCTGACGAGCGCCCCCTTGGGTATGATCAACGGCAGGTCCTGCAGGTCGTCCGGCGTTATACCGTTTTTTACGGCCAACGGATGATTCGGGCGCATCAGCAGCCCCATACGGTCGCCTCCCGGCAACGGCAGATGGTCGTAGCGGCTCATATCGGCCGGCTGCACCAGTACGCCGAAGTCGGCAAGCCCGTTGTCAAGCCGTTCCACGATGTTCTCCCCATAATCGTCGTGCAGCTGGATGCGTACGCCTGGGTGCAGTTCGCGCACGCGCACAGCGGCCTTGGCCAGCACGTCCATGACCACGGATTGCGCCGCGGCCACATGCACGTCGCCCTCGATATCCTCGCCCGAGGCGATCTCCGACCTGGTGCGGTCGGCGAGCTCCACGATCTCACATGCGCGACGGTACAGCAGCCGCCCCTCATGCGTCAGTTCCAGAGGCCGACCGCGGGTACCGCGTATGAACAGCATCGCCCCCATTTCGCTCTCAAGCCCTTTGATCTGACGCGACAGAGCCGGCTGGCTGACACGCAACACGTCGGCGGCAGCGGTGACACCCTCCTCCTGCACCACCGCGATGAAATTACGCAGCGTACGGATTTCCATATCCCTCTCCACCTCCACAAATACATGCAACGTCCGCATCCCACACTATCGCCCGACCGCATTGCGCCATCGATCCCCTGCTCCCGGCCCGACGCCTCTACACTGGAAGCAACGGCACTCATCGACGGCGAGGTTGATATGGCATACGCACTCATCACCGGGGCATCCAGCGGCATCGGCCGCGAACTGGCGTCACTGTTCGCGGCAAACGGCTACGACATAGTGATCACGGCGCGGAACCAAGAACGCCTCAACACCGTACAAACCGCATTGAAACAGCAATACCAGGTGCGGGTCGTGGTATTCGCCGCCGATCTGAGCGAACCGGACGCACCGCAAAGGCTGCATGACTTCACCACGTCGCATGGAATCTCCATCGAATATCTGGTCAACAACGCCGGCTTCGCGGATTGGACCGGATATCTCGATGCCGATTGGAGCCGCCAACAGGAAATGATGCGGCTCAACATGGAGGCGCTCGCCGAACTCACCTACCGCTATGGCCGCGACATGCGCCGCGCCGGGCACGGCAGAATCCTCAACATATCATCGGTCGCCTCGATGATGGCCGGCCCCTACATGGCGGTCTACTTCGCCTCGAAGGCGTTCGTGCGCTCGCTGTCGGAAGCCGTAGCCTACGAGCTACGCGATACGGGTGTGACGGTGACCTGCGTATGCCCCGGGCCGACCACCACCGGTTTCGCCAAGGCCGCCAACATGCACGGACGCAACTTCTTCACCATGACCAGGCCGGCCAGCGCACGCCAGTTGGCGGCATACGCCTACCGCAGGATGATGCGCGGCACCACACTCGCCTACCATGGCCCACTCACCAGGGCGGGCGCACTTGCGGAACGGCTGCTCCCTCGAGTCGCCACCCGCCGGCTCGCCGCGTTCATGAACGGCGGCAAGCCGCACACGCTATCCCTCAGCGCCACACCTCCAGCACAACCCGAACAATCTGCTCAGGATTGAGACGGTAACGCGCAAACAGCGTCTCCGCGGGCCTAAGGGCGGGGAGGTCCCTAAGGCCGGCACAGGTCAGGCACCTCAATTTCGCGAAGCCGGATATGCG
>OBLF01000090.1_pt1 | contig 118351 bp, 103 predicted proteins | sample 1519231 | NCBI WGS metagenome assembly OBLF01 (sample SAMEA2602895, study PRJEB22501) | metagenome
TCTATCGGTTAGGACGAGAGATTTTCATTCTCTAAAGAGCAGTTCGACTCTGCTATCGGCTACAATAAAAAGAAGAAACAAAGATGGCAAATCACAAATCATCAATAAAGAGAATCCGTCAAACGGAAGTTCGTCGTTTGCATAATCGCTATTACGCAAAGACAATGCGCAACGCTTTACGCGATCTCCGCGCCACAACAGATAAGGCTTCTGCAGAAGAGCAGTTGCCCAAAGTGCAGCACTTGCTTGACAAGTTGGCAAAAAGCCACATCATTCACAAGAACAAGGTAGCCAACTTGAAATCGTCAGTTGCTAAGCACGTAAACTCCTTGAAGTAAGTTTTTCATACTATTTATTTTTAGGTTATTTATTAAGCGGACGACCCCCTAAGAAGGGCTGGATCGCTTTTTATTTTATTCTCCCGACTCGTCTTCCAAGATGCCCATAGAAAAGCTTCCCTCATTACTGGCACTGATTCTCGCCATAGGATATTCGCCCGGTCCGGCAAATATCTTCAGTCTTATGTGCTCAATGAGAAACGGAAGAAAAGCGGCATTAAGAATGTGGCTCGGACTTCTTGTAGGTTTTACGATTGCAGTGCTTATACTCACGCTCGCCACACATTGCATTGGCGAAGCAATGGGACAATACGTAAAATATGTCAAATATGCCGGCGCGGCATACATATTATATCTTGCATGGAAAACCTATTCCGCTTCGGGCGAACAGCAACGCAACACACGCGGATGCTCTTTTCTTTCAGGAATGGTGGTTCAACTCACAAACGCAAAGATTCTTCTTTTCGAACTGATGGTATTCTCCACATTCGTTTTGCCATATTCCGACTCACTTACCGACCTTCTTTCGGTCGCGGTCCTACTTGAACTTGCCGGTCCTGGAGCAAATCTCGTTTGGTTGCTGATGGGCGGATTCCTACACCGCGTTTTCTCCAAACATCAAAGGAAAATGGAAATCACAATGGCGTTATGCCTCGCCGCATGTGCCATAGCAATAGTTTTATAACCGCTCCAAACTATTCTATAACTGCCGCACACCTTTTTATTGCCGCTGCAAACTTATCTACAACCACTTCCCGGCAAGTTTCGAACCCTTTCGTTACATTTTAATACCCTTCAGGAGCTTTACGGAAGCACCCTGCAAAGATTGCAAACGTTCTCTGTCAACAATGCATGCGACACGCATTGTTTTTAACGCCTCACAGCCCGTAGATGTCGGCTTTTTTTATTAACTTTGTGGCTAATAACATCTACATTTACAATAGAAAAAACATGGACGAAAGAGAGAAGTTGGCGGAAGAAAGTTATTCCGCGAGTAACATACAAGTTCTCGAAGGTCTTGAGGCAGTTCGCAAACGTCCCGCCATGTATATTGGCGACATTAGTGAGAAAGGTCTTCACCATCTTGTTTATGAAACGGTTGACAACTCTATCGATGAGGCCCTTGCAGGATATTGCACACACATTGAAGTAACTATTTGCGAAGACAACTCGATTATCGTGCAGGATGACGGACGCGGAATTCCCGTGGATATGCACGAAAAAGAGCACAAGTCGGCTTTGGAAGTTGTAATGACCGTACTTCATGCCGGAGGAAAGTTCAACAAAAGTTCCTACAAGGTTTCCGGCGGTCTCCACGGCGTTGGTGTTTCGTGCGTGAATGCTTTGTCCACCAAAATGGTCTCGCAGGTTTTCCGCAACGGCAAGATTTATCAGCAAGAATACTGCAAAGGCAAAGCCATATATCCCGTAAAAGTTGTGGGAGACAGCGACCTTCACGGCACACGTCAGCACTTCTGGCCCGACGGAAGCATTTTCATCACCACCACATACAAATATAACATTCTCGCCAACCGCATGCGCGAGCTTGCATATCTGAATGCGGGACTTAAGATAACGCTTACCGATTTGCGCCCGGACGAGGAAGGAAAGACCAAGCAGGATGTTTTCTACAGCGAAAAGGGTCTGCGCGAGTTTGTAAGGTATATCGACTCGAGCAGAGTCCACTTGTTTGACGACGTGATATATCTGAACACCGAGAAGAACGACATTCCCATTGAAGCGGCTATTATGTATAATACCTCTTCAAGTGAAAACATTCATTCATACGTCAACAACATCAACACAATAGAAGGCGGTACCCACGTAATGGGCTTCCGTCAGGCTCTGACCCGTGTTCTCAAGAAATACGCCGAAGACAATTTCCAGAAATTCATAGAAAAGAGCAAAATAGAGATAGCTCCCGAAGATTTTCGCGAAGGTCTTACAGCCGTTGTCTCAGTTAAAGTTTCCGAGCCCCAGTTTGAGGGACAGACAAAGACGAAACTCGGCAACAACGAAGTAGCCGGTGCAGTAAACCAGGCTGTTGGCGAGGCATTGTCGAACTATCTTGAGGAACATCCCAAAGAAGCCAAGCTCATAATAGACAAAGTTGTGCTTGCTGCCTCGGCACGAATCGCAGCAAAAAAGGCTCGCGAGAGTGTATTACGCAAAAATCCGCTCACAGGCGGCGGACTGCCGGGAAAACTTGCCGACTGTTCTTCGAAAGATCCCGCCGAATGCGAATTGTTCCTCGTGGAGGGCGACTCGGCAGGCGGTTCGGCAAAACAGGGACGCGCCCGCGAAAGGCAGGCTATACTTCCGCTGCGCGGTAAAATCCTCAACGTGGAAAAAGCTATGTGGCACAAAGCTTTCGAAAGCGATGAGGTAAACAACATAATCCAGGCTTTGGGCGTAAGGTTCGGTGTGGACGGCGACAGCAAAGAAGCCAACATAGAAAAACTGCGTTACCACAAAGTCATAATCATGACCGATGCCGATGTAGACGGTTCGCACATTGACACACTCATCATGACGCTTTTCTATCGCTACATGCCGCAAATCATAGAGGACGGCTATCTATATATAGCCACTCCGCCGCTCTATCTTTGCAAGAAAGGCAAGGTTGAGGAGTATTGCTACACCGATGCCGACCGTCGCAGATTCATGGAAAAGTATAACAACGGAAGCGAGGAGGGAATCAGCACGCAGCGTTACAAAGGTTTGGGCGAGATGAACCCAGAACAGCTTTGGGACACCACTATGAATCCCGACACCCGCCTGTTAAAGCAGGTTACCATAGAAAATGCTGCCGATGCCGACTATATATTTTCCATGCTCATGGGAGAAGATGTTGGTCCCCGCCGCGAATTTATAGAGAAGAATGCTACTTTTGCAAACGTGGACGCATAAGCAGAAAGGCAAAAGCATATTACACACAAGGCGCACCCCGAAAGGTGCGCCTTGTGTCGTCTAATAACTTCCCAACGTGGGCATGTTGTTCCGCATCGGAAGCATAACCCGGCAAACGCATACCGCAAACGATTTTTTGTATCCGCTTTTGAAGAAAAATCAACCGATAAAATCAAGAGTTTTTTACCTTATAATTTCCCGCCCCTATCATGCTCGAAAAAACATAAGGCATATATTTCAAAATACAAGGCACTTATTTTAAAATATATGCCTTATATTTTGAAATAAGTGCCTTGTATTTTTGACCGTTTGCACACTTTTGATTCACAGCAACTTACAAAGCTCTAAAAATATGCTGTAAAAACCACCGGAAAAGGGGCTTTACAAACGACATTTTTATTCAATCGGAAGGAACTTTCCGTTCTTTATTGCAATATCTTTAATCGTCAAAGTACTTCCCGCCTCGTTGGGAGAATGGAACGATATTTTGAGATTGCCCTTCAGGTCGCGAAACACCATTTGATGCCCGCCGTTATTGGCAAACACAATGTTCTTTTCATGAGTCCAGGGACCTTCGGGATTACCGGAGACCGAAACAGCCTGACCTATGGCATATTTCGGAGCAAAACTCGACCACAACATAAGAAGATTGCCGCTCTTTTCATCACGCCAAACAAACGGAGCGTCAGTTACTATTGACTTTCCGTTAGCCTCCTTTGCCCACGGAGCATCAGCGGTGCGGAACAGACGTTTTGCATCACCCACCGTGCCGTTAAGTTCATGATTCAGACGTTGGCACCATATTTCTCCCACACTGTCCACTACGTTCGGTCCGTTCCACTCCACACTGAAAAACATCCAGGGTTCGCCGTCTTTGTCAACATACAACGAAGCGTCAAGACACTGCATTCCCGGAGGAGTAATGAATATGCGATCGTCGGGGATGATGTTTTTATACGGACCGAGCGGACCATTGTCGGAACGCAACACGGTTGTACCACGCAAAATGCCGTTGGCACTGCCCGAAACGGTAACAAAGCAATAATATTTGCCATTATAATAATATGTATCGGGAGCCCACCAGTCGTCCGGGCATTTATATCCCTCGGGCATGTGATAAACGTATCCCGCTTCGTCCCATGTTTCCAAATCTTTGCTCTTATACGCAATCAATCTGGCATTCTCGGGACCGCGTGCCGACAATATCAAATAATATTCGCCGTTTTGCCTGTCAACAGTTATGAACGGGTCTCGGCATTTTATTTGCGAGGTGGGGATATTCGCCTTTTGCGCCCCGGCATTTGCCACGGAAAACAGAACAAACAGCAATAAATACTTTATTTTCATATCTTACGGATTAATATTGTTGCTATACGGAAAGCATTTGCTAAATTTGATTGTAAAATTAACTATATTCTCCGTAACCACAACCATTGCATCATCAAAAACAATCCTATACTACTCAACAAACCCATGGAACTCGGCAAACTGGAACGACAACTGAAACTAATGGCACTACTTGCGGGAAACACCAACCTGACAAACGACGAAATAGCCTCAAAACTATCACTGAGCAAACGCTCCGTCTATCGCTATCTCGAAGCTTTCCGCGAAATGGGATTCATTGTGGAGCGCAGCGGAGACATATACCGGCTCGACAAAAACTCGCCTTTCTTCCGGGAAATCTCCGGCAGCGTAATGTTCACCGAAGACGAAGCTGCAACTATATCGCAACTGCTCGCATCTGTGAGTGATAACAGCACAAGAGTAAGGAATCTGCGGCGAAAACTCGAAAGACTTTATGATTATAAGGTTCTGGAAAACCACGAAACCGACCTTAGGCTCGGCGAAAACGTTTCGCGCCTTTACGAAGCCGTCAAGCAGCATCTCACAGTGGTTTTGAAATCCTATCGCTCCCTTCACGGAAACACCGTGAGCGACAGAATTGTGGAACCATACCGTTTCATGAATTCCAACGACGATATTCGCTGCTACGAACTGGCTTCCGGGCAAAACAAGACCTTTAAGATTTCAAGAATAGGCGAAGTTAAACTGCTCGACATCAAATGGATTTCCGAACCTGCGCACGAACAAATTTACACAGATGCCTTCGGATTCACCGGAACTCCAATCGACACCATAAAACTCCGCCTTTCGGAACGCGCCGCATCGCTTATGGAAGAAGAACTGCCACGCAGCCGCAGATTCATAACCCATGCAGACAACAATACATACACTTTCGAAGACCGCACATGCAGCTATCTCGGAGCCACACGCTTTGTTTTGGGGCTTTATAACGATATAGAAATCATTGAGTCCGCAAAGTTCAAAGAATTTATCAGGAAAAACATCAAAGATTTAACACACAAATTCGAATATTGACGCAGATTGTCACTGCAAAACGGTTCTTTTGCATTGTAAAACGAAACAAAAACGCAGAACAATGAGAAAAGAACTGATTTGCAACGTATATGGCGCAACCGAAAATCGCACCAAAGAAATATCATTCAAGAAAGCAGCAAACGCAATAGGCAGATATTTCCTCGCATCCAAGCCCGTGTTGAAACTGGCACGGCTTTATTCCCTGTTGCTCGAGGAAGAAGTTTCGCCACGCCGCGCCTTACGAATACTGAATGCCTCTGCAGCAATAACCTTACTCGTTTGCGTGAACGGTGCAAATACCTTAGCCCTTCTCATACTCACTCTTTGGACAATTGCAGCCTGTCGCAGTTGCCGCAAACGCGACTAATTACCACCTGTTCGCAAGCACAGCAAAAAATATAGGGATTTACTGCGGACTACATGCCTTAACTCTACTAATTATTCAAATTCTTACAACAACTGCATATTAATTAACCGAAATAGTAGGAATATATCCTGCAAAAAATGCGATTGACGCAGCACATACCTAATATAAATTTTCTACATACGGACGGCGGAAAAAACATAAGGCATCTTGTAAAAAATACAAGCCATGTATTTTAAAATACAAGGCACTTATTTCAAAATATGTGCCTTATATTTTTCACCTTTCTAAACTATTGAAACACAGCTTCCCCCGGAAGCAAAAAAGCGCAACGTTTCCGTTGCGCTTTTCGTTTGTTTTTTTCGTATTGTTACTTGCTTTTTGCCGACAAGACGTCGCGCATTATGCGATAACGAGGTTCTGCTTTTTTGACTTTCGGGAGTTTTGCCACGGCAATCTTCTTTGTCTTGCTTTCAAGTTCCTTGGAAATCGATTTCTTTGCCTCGGCAAGCGTTACATATTCGCCGGTGTTAGGATCTGTAAGCTTAAGCAAGGGAACAGTCGAGGATTTTTCGTCGCGGAACGGCATCCACGGTTCAACTTTCTCTACCTGCACTTTGGCAACACCGCTGCGCACAATATCAAGTTCCTTGGCTGCGGCGTATGAAAGGTCAATGATTCTGTTATGTCCGAACGGTCCGCGATCGGTAACCTTTACATACACCTCTTTATCATTTACGAGGTTGCGCACCTTCAATGTCGTACCCAGGGGATATGTTTTGTGGGCGCACGTCATACTGTCGCGGTGATATTTCGAGCCATCGCTCATTTTCACGCCATGCAAACGGTGAGAATAATAAGTGGCTTTGCCTGTTTCTTGTGCATTGACATTTACGAGAAATGCCATGAGCATCACAGGAAGCATTATCAATTTTACTATTGTATGATTTTCTAATTTCTTCATGCTGATGCAAAGTTATTCATTTTTGTTCAAACAGCCAAATTTACTGCATTCAACGATAACTACATAGCACTTGGGAGAGTGCAAAATGCTTGGGATTTAAACTATGTTTACTCTCTTGGATGCGCTTCTAAAAAGGGATTGAAGCCAATATGCCCACTCTCGCACGTATGTGCAAGTTAAAAAATGCTTAGACCTTGGAGAAACGGCTTTATTGTATCTGAACAACGGCATAAAGTATCAGCGCATAGCGTGCAGCCTTGCCTATTGTCATGAAAACGAGTGTCATTAAAAAGTTGCAGCGGAGCAGACCGAGGGCAACGGTTATGGCGGAACCGAGAATGGGAACCCACGACACGAGAGCCATCCACGGACCGTACTTTCTTACGAAAACTTCCGCCTTGTCCATTTTTTCTTTGCTTATATGGGCGTGTTTCTCGAGCCATTCCAATTTCCCGAGTCTTCCAAGCCCGTAGTTCATACTGCTGCCCAACACATTGCCGGCAGTGCCCCACAAAAGCAGACTGAGGTTTGATACACCGGCAAGCTTAAGGGCTGTCATCACGAGTTCGGAGCTAAAAGGAATAATACTTCCTGCGAGGAGAGCCGAAAGAAACATTCCGAAACCGCCGAACTGCACAAGAAAATCTGTCAAAGCGGCCATATTCCGAAACTATAACCCGTGAAATTATAAAAAGCAAGGAAACAGAAAAGCGCAAACAACACATAGAAATATATGTCAGCCACTATGTTGCGCGCAAATGTGAGATGATGGGCAATGAGTATGCTGCTGTTCACCACCAGAAGGCGAAACAGCACGTCAAAATGCTGCGGTTGAAGAGCTATGAAAGACATGAGCGCGATTTCGTTGAGCATAATCACGTAGAAGAACATTCTCGTGCGTATCTTGTCGTTAAACTTGGTACGCATAAAGTGAATCATAGCCACGGCAGAGATTATAATGACAAATGCTGCCGACACCATTCTGTGCTCGTCAAGTATGGTGTAATCGGTAGGGGCAAATGTTTGAAGCGCAAGCCAGAAGCTGTCAATCTTTGTTGTCGTGCCGTTCAGCAGAAAGTATGTCTCGCGCAGCACAATGGGAATGGACAGTCCCAGAAGCGATGCAACAAAAGATTTGGCGGACATGGACCGCAACTGAACAAGCATGAAAAACAGGAACAGCGGTGCAAAATATAGCATTTGAGGAAAAACCAACGCCCCTATGCCCAAGAAAGCAAAAGTATGAAAGGAATATCCCTGCGAACGATAGTTCTGATAAGAAAGAAAAGCGGAATAATATGCAAGCAGAAAGCACGCGGGAGGCAGCCAGTTCCATGTAAGCGTTTGTGCAAAGGTCATTGATGCCGCCATTACAAGAAATACCGACGGAATCATGTATGAACGTATGCGCAGAAGAGAATTGCGGTTGCTAAACTCAAGCAAAAACCCCGCAATAACTATTGTTGCCGCCAATCCGCCCCACCATAAAATTTTATCGGGGGCTTTCTCGCTGCCCGCAAGCCATGCAGGAACCGCAAACATTATTGTTACCGGCAATGTAGCCTTGCCGGTAACAATCGTATATCGCGGTCCTCTGTATTCCATAGGAAACGTTATTAAAGATCCTGCCCTATGTCGGTACGGAAATACTTGCCGTCGTAATTGATTTTGGCGGCAACTTCCATGGAACGGGCAAGAGCCTCGGCTTTGTCTTTGCCGTATGAAGAAACTGCTATAACTCTTCCGCCGGAAGTAACGGTTTGATCACCATTAAGCGATGTGCCCGAATGGAAAAGTATGCTGTCGCCCTTATTCTCAAGTCCGGAAATGGGGAAACCCTTCTTGTACTCCTGCGGATAGCCTCCCGATACGAGCATGACGCATACCGCCGAACGGTTGTCAAACTCTATGGTGCGCTTGTCAAGGTCGCCGTTTGCCACACCCTCAAACAAATCCACGATGTCGCTCTTTAGACGCAGCATAACGGTTTCGGTTTCCGGATCACCCATTCTGCAGTTATATTCAATGACCATCGGTTCGCCCTTAACGTTTATGAGTCCGAAGAAAATGAATCCCTTGTAGTCTATCTGGTCTTCGGCAAGTCCTTCAACCGTTGGTTTGATAATTCTGTCCTCAACCTTTTTCATCCATTCCTTGGTGGCAAACGGAACAGGAGACACAGAGCCCATACCGCCTGTATTTAGTCCCGTATCATGTTCACCTATGCGTTTATAATCCTTTGCTTCGGGAAGAATCTTATAGTTTTTGCCGTCTGTGAGAACAAACACCGAGCATTCTATACCGCTCAGGAATTCCTCCACAACCACTCTTGCCGAAGCGTCGCCGAACATGCCGCCGAGCATATCCTTGAACTCACGCTTGGCATCCTCGAGATTATCGAGTATAAGCACTCCCTTACCTCCTGCAAGCCCGTCGGCCTTCAGCACATAAGGAGGCTGCAAAGTTTCGAGCAACTTCAATCCTTCTTCAACAGTTGTACCGTCAAAAGTACGGTATTCCGCCGTTGGAATGCCATGACGGCGCATGAAATGTTTGGCAAAATCCTTGCTTCCTTCCAGCATTGCGCCGGCTTTAGAAGGACCAATAACAGGAACTTTATTCAAATCCTCATCGGCAGAACGGAAATAATCCACAATACCATTGACAAGCGGAGCTTCAGGACCCACAACAACCATGTCAATCCCGTTAGACTTAACGAAATCTCCCACCTCCTCGAAATTATTAATGTCAAGGCGCACATTCTCTCCCGAATCGCGTGTACCGGCATTGCCGGGAGCGATAAAAAGTTTGTCGGTTTTAGGACTTTGTGCAATTTTCCACGCAAGCGCATGCTCACGTCCGCCGTTTCCAAGTAGCAATATTTTCATTGTCTCAAATTTATTTCTGATTACAAATCATATTCTCTGCAAAAATAATAAAATAAAGTGGGGCAGACACCATATTGCCGTACTAATGAAAGCAAAAAGACTCTCCGCATCATGGAGAGTCTTTCTGTGATCCGGAAGGGATTCGAACCCTTGACCCACAGCTTAGAAGGCTGTTGCTCTATCCAGCTGAGCTACCGGACCGTTGTTATAATTTCGTGGCGCGAAGTTACTGCTAATTTTCGTTTTATGCAACATATCTGCCGAAATTAATGAAACAAAAGCCGTCCGTACCCCATTTTTTCACTCTCTTACCCGCCCGTTCTCAAATTTATTCCATAACTTTGCATTACAAAACAGGGGCGTAGCCCAGTTGGTTTAGAGCGCTGCAGTCACATTGCAGAGGTCATCGGTTCGAGCCCGATCGTCCCTACCATTCCCGTCATTGACGACGGGATTTTTTGTTCCCGCCATTTATTCTTTGTAAAGCTGATACTGTTATAAATTATAACTACCTTTACAACAGAAATCAAAGATTAAACAATGAAATCCAAGAAGCGGCATATAAAAAGAGGAATAGCCCTATCCGCAAAGAAGCAAGATGTTTGCTACAAGCCTTTTGTGCGTTGCTGCATAATTTTACTTGCGGGGATTCTCATTCCACAGTATTTCCAAATATATTACTTGGAATACACTTTCCTATATATGGTAGTCATTCCGATATGCATACTCTCGGGATTGTATTTTAAGTTCATAAAAAAACTCCCAAAAGGACCTTTGTACATATCGCCATGGGCGGCGTTTTGCACAACATTTACATTGTACACGACTGTAAACCTTATATATACAAGCACACAGCCCTCACATTTTTTTACATCCGAGATTGAAAAAGCCGTGTCCGCCGGTTATCGTTCGCCGGCTTGTTTGTTTTTGAAATTAAACAATAAAGAGGTTGCTTTGATAGTAAACAACGAGAACCCTGTCAAAGAAAAATTGAAACAAGGAAGCACAGTAATGATTGCGGGTATGTATCAAAAAGGATTGTTATCGTCTGTAAAGATACAAGAATACACAATCAATTAACGGCATCGGGTTTCCGTAAAAACACGAAACACGCCCAAATCAGCAACACTCTATCTTTCAACAAATTACGCACTTTTAATCACATTTTGTAAGTTGTTGTTTTACAGCAGTTTGAAAAGCAAAAAAATATAAGGCACATATTTTAAAATAAGTGCCTTGTATTTTAAAATACATGGCTTGTATTTTTCACAACAAGCCATGTGTTTTTTTCGCCGACCCATGAAAAGCTTTTTACATCATAAAAAAACGCGTATATTTTCTGACACAAAAAACGCGCAACAGCTTCCCCGCTCCGCGTATTCCCATCATCCGCAAAACATCACAGCAACAGAAGTCCCCACCATTCACACAATTTACATTCCGCCCGAGAAAACTTTCTGCAAAGCTGCAAAGATTTCTCGGCATCAACATTTTCCATGCAGAAAGATTTTTTCTTATTTGCGCCGTTTCAAATTCTTCCTTGCTTCTTCTTCCATTTGGTTCAGCTCGGCATAGTCATTTATGTTCCGAAAACAGACCAATGGTTTCCCTGCTCTGTCAACGTAACTATAAATCGTGATTTCTTCATCATTTGTCATGCCGTAACCGTCCTCATCCATGTAATACCGCCCGTCTGGATTGATTTGCCATGACATTTCCGCCACATCGTCCTTGTAATTCTTTACAAATGTGGGAAACGAAGCATTCAAACGCTTCGCTTTATCAATGGCATGCGACGGCAGCCCCTCCAACGATTTCCAATCAATGTCATCAGCACAAACAGTGAGCAATATGGTCCATTCGTTCATGATTTCAACTGCGGTCTTGTTTCTTTCATCAACTAAGAAACGAGGTTTCCAATATCCGCCGATAGACTGGTTTACGACATACATGCCGTCTTTAAGGTCCTCTTTCTCGTATGGACGTCGCGAGAACTCTTCTGCGCAGAGTTTTACGTACAATTCCTTATCGGCATTTTCCTTTTCCTGTGTTCCCTTACCGAACAAATCGAGAATTTTCATTGATTAGTTTTTTAGGATTTATATTTTGAGCGAGACAATTAGGCGAACATTTTCCCGAACACTCTGACCAAGCGTTTTTTGTCGGCACATTGGATACAAAAAGATGATTTTGTATTCACCTATGCCATGTGGCACGAAAAAAGTAACTAACAGTAGAGAAATCAGCAGGCGTTGCAGTTTGTGCAAGCGGTTATTTCTCCACGAAATCTCTTTTCCACCAGTCTTGCTATCCTGTCTTTAAGCGGAGACATGGGAATTTGAGCCAAAACTTCGTCAACAAATGCATATTCAAGCAAAAGTTTCGCTTCTTCTTCGGGAACACCGCGCTGCTCCATATAAAACATTGCCGCTTCGTCAAGTTGTCCTACGGTTGAACCATGGTTACATTGCACGTCATCGGCATATATTTCGAGCATTGGCTGGGAATACATCCGCGCATTGGGACTTACGCACAAATTTGCATTGGTTTCTTGCGATTCCGTCTTCTCTGCCCCCTCGCGCACAAGCACCTTGCCCGCAAAAGCCCCCACAGATTCTTTGTCAACAACATATTTGTAAAGCACGTTGCTGCGACATTTGCCAACTTTGTGGTCTATCAGCACATTTGTATCCACATGCTGCGTTCCGTCGGCAAGAGCAAAACCGTAAGCTTCGACTTCTGCTCCCTCTCCTTCGAATACAATGTCAAGTTTGTTGCGCGTTAGTCCGCCGTGAAGAGTCATATTGTTCATCACAACTTTGCTGTCGGCTTGCTGACGTACATAGCAGTTTGAAAACCTTTTGTTCTTAAGCAGAGTTTGTTCGAGAGAATAAATACGCACCTGCGAACCTTTGCCAGCAAAAACCTCCATGACTTCGGTTGAAAGGAAATTACGGTCATCTGCATCATGATCACAAAAAAGAAGAGATACCTGCGCACCGTCTTCCGCTATAACAAGAACACGGCGGTTAGCCATTAAATCTACGTCGGAGCGGAGAATATTTACAACTTGTATTGTACGTTCCACTTTTATTCCGTTCGGAACATAAACCACAAGGCAATCCTGCACAAACATAGTGTTCAAAGCCGTTACGGCATCCTTTTTAGTATCGGCTATGGCAGCATAATATTTTTCGGCAACGCCGGGATTGGTTTCTGCAAATTCTTTTACCGAGCCAACAAAAACACCTTGCGGCAACGGAGCACGCGGAACGGCTTTATTATAAAAGGCATCGTTCTCCACGAAATATAAAGAGGTGGACAAATTAGGCACATTGCAGCGAAAAGCTTCGTAAGGATTTACGGGAAACTCTACACGGCGTATGTTCAAACCGTAATCGGGCGCAAAAATTCCGTTAACATCGGTGTATTTATAACGTTCCACCTTTTGCGAAGGCAGACCTTTGACACGAAACGCCTCATACGCCTTTTCTCTCGCACTGTTGAGCAAATTGCAAGAGTAACGGCAAATATCATCGCGGTTAGAGGCGAAAATATCTATGTATTGTTGAGAGCTTTCGTTCATTTCTCCAATTCGGCTTTAATCCAATCAAAACCGCGCTCCTCTATAGCGTCTCCAAGCTCAGGACCTCCGGTTCTCACAATTCTACCGTTTATCATGACATGAACTATGTCGGGTTTAAGATAGTCAAGCATGTGCTGGTAATGGGTAATAACAATGGCACTCGTGTCTGGTTTACGCAATTTATTGAAACCTTCAGCCACAATTCTCAGAGCATCTACATCAAGTCCAGAATCTGTTTCGTCAAGAATTGCAAGTTTCGGCTCAAGCATAGCCATTTGAAAAATTTCATTGCGCTTGCGTTCGCCACCGCTGAACCCTTCGTTCACACTGCGATTTGCCAATTTGCTGTCGAGTTCAACAATCTTGCGTCTTTCGCGCATCAATTTCAAAAAGTCGGCAGCATTCATGGGTTCAAGCCCTTGATATTTGCGTTTGGCATTGATTGCGGCTTTCATGAAATTAACCATGCTCACCCCGGGAATCTCCACAGGCTGTTGAAAAGAAAGAAATATTCCTTCATGGCTGCGGGCATCGGGCGAAAGAGACAATACATCTTTTCCGTTAAACTCCACAGAACCTTCGGTAACCTCATAAGCAGGATTTCCGGCAAGCACATTGCTCAATGTTGACTTTCCACATCCGTTTGGTCCCATGAGAGCATGAACTTCACCGTCGTTTATGGTAAGATTCACGCCTTTTAATATTTCCTTGTCTGCCACACGGGCATGAAGATTTGAAATCTTTAGCATACTGTTTCAGTGTTTGTTAAAGTCCTTTGATGGACATTCTTCGCTTTCACTTGCAAAGATAGCCATTTATTCCCTACTATTTCCACAACAAGCCGTCAAAGCATTATTGCTTTTGCTTTTCGGGAATGATTAGCGAGAGACTGATGCTCACAACAAGTACTGCAAGTATAAACACAAGCGAAGCCACAGCGTCAATATGCCAAACACTGTGGGTAAGAAGTTTTACGCCTATGAACAAAAGCAAGATGCAAACACCGGTCTGCAAAAAGCGAAACTTATCAGCCACTGCGGCAAGCAGGAAAAACATTGCCCTCAATCCGAGAATGGCAAAAATGTTGGAGAAAAACACCACATACGGGTCAAGCGACACGGAGAATACGGCTGGAATACTGTCGAACGCAAAAATCAGATCGCTGAATTCTATTACCAATACCGTAACAAACAACGGCGTTATGCACAACAAACCTTTTTTCATTCGTTGCGAACCGTCGGGGATTATATAGCCATTGTCGGTTTTCTCCGCTCTTACAAAGAACTTGTCTCCGACAAACGACGGGTAAACACGGAAATGTTTTGAAAGGAATCGCACGAGAGGATGTTTCTCCACATCGATGTTTTCTTCCTTATCGCGTTTGAAAAACATTTTTGCCGCACTATAAACAAGAAAAGCTCCGAACAGATACAAAACCCAATCGAAACGACTGATAATGGCGGCTCCGGCAAAGATGAACACGAAGCGAAGCACTATGGCTCCGAGTATTCCCCAATTCAACACATGCTGATATTCTTCTTTTCCAACGCCGAAGGATGCAAAAATCATCATCATCACGAAAAGATTGTCAACCGACAACGTCTTTTCAATAAGATAGCCGGAAATGTAAGAAACCGTCATGTAATGGCGATATTTTTGAAGGCTTCCCTCAAAATCATTCGGGTCAAGATTTATATGGGCGGCATATTTGCCCGCCACAGCTTGAAGATCTGCAAAATTATGAATGCCGTGAACCATGTCGCCATGAAACCAAAGAAATGCAGAAAAAGCCAATGCGAGAGTTATCCACACTGCCGTCCATGTGCCGGCTTCTTTTATTGACACTGCATGAGCCTTGCGGTCTATCACAAGCATATCCACTACTAAAATGGCAACAATAAAAACTAAGAAGCCGCCAAGAAAGAGCAATTCGGAAAGATGAATCATATATTACCTTTTGTATTTCTTTTTTTTATTTATCGGATTTCAAGCGCAGCATTTTCTGCAGCCTCCATTATTTCACGCTCTCCCGGTCCTTTGTCATTTATACCACAAAGATGAAGAATACCATGGATAACCACCCTGTCAAATTCTTCTTCATAAGAAACACCAAGTTCTTCGGAGTTAGACTTTACAGTGTCAAGGCTTATTATTATGTCTCCGTTTATAGTTTCACCCTCGTCATCATCGAAAGTTATTACGTCTGTGAAATAATCGTGTCCGAGAAATCTGCGGTTATAATCAAGAATTGTAGGGTCATCGCAAAACATATAGTTCACATTTCCCACAACTCGTCCATGAATTTTTGCCACACGCTCAATCCAATCGCAATAATCGAATCTTGAAAGCGACGGCATTTCCACTTCGGTGGAAGCAAAAGTTATCATAATGTCAACGTTTAATATTCAATCGAAGAGAGATGGAGTATTGTCTCTGTTTTGCGGCATACGTCCAAGATGACGATAAGCAAGATCAGTAACCTCTCTGCCACGCGGAGTGCGCACTATAAATCCTTCCTTTATGAGAAAAGGTTCATAAACCTCCTCCACTGTTCCTGCGTCTTCACCAATAGCCGTAGCTATCGTAGAAATTCCTACAGGACCGCCCTTGAACTTGTCTATTATAGTTGTGAGTATCTTGTTATCTATTTCGTCCAATCCGTATCGGTCTATGTTCAAAGCCTCAAGAGCAACTTTAGCAATTTCAAGATTTATTCTGCCCGAGCCTTTCACCTCTGCAAAATCTCTGACGCGACGCAACAGAGCATTAGCTATACGCGGCGTACCACGACTGCGCGAAGCTATCTCATCAGCAGCTTCGGAATCTATATCCATATTAAGTATGTGTGAAGAACGCACAACAATTTGAGACAATACCGAAGCGTCATAATATTCAAGATGCAGATTTATACCAAAACGAGCACGCAATGGAGCTGTAAGCAAACCGCTGCGAGTTGTTGCGCCTATCAAGGTGAACGGATTTAGATTTATCTGCACACTACGGGCCGAAGGTCCTTTATCTATCATTATATCAATGCGGAAATCTTCCATGGCGGAATAAAGATATTCCTCCACAACAGGAGCAAGTCTGTGAATTTCATCAATAAATAGCACATCATTAGCCTCAAGCGACGTTAACAGACCTGCAAGGTCGCCCGGTTTGTCGAGAACAGGACCGGATGTAAGTTTGAAACCAACACCCAGTTCGTTAGCTATAATATTTGAAAGAGTAGTTTTTCCCAATCCTGGAGGACCATGCAGCAACGTATGGTCAAGCGGTTCACCTCTACGACGTGCCGCCTCCACAAAAACACGCAAATTATCAACAACTTTCTTTTGTCCGGCAAAATCATCGAATCTCAACGGACGAAGGGTGTTTTCATATTCACGTTCTTGCGGAGAACCTGTCTGTTCGGTACGTATATCAAATGTATCTTCAAGCATTTTCTATATTTTTTCTTCAAAATCAAAAGGCAACATCGGTTCATTGACCGGCAGTTGCGCAAAACTTCGACGGTGATACTTAGTTATTCCATATTTACGAATGGCATCACGTTGCTCCACCGTGGGATAGCCTTTGTTCTTGCTCCAATGATATTGTGGGTATTCTTTGTCTATACGTTCCATATAATCATCACGATAAGTCTTGGCAAGAATTGAAGCTGCCGCAATTGAGAGATACTTATCATCGCCTTTAACAATTGTATCACAAGGAACATTGCCATAAGGTTTGAAACGATTACCGTCAACTATCACCGCCTCTGGACGCACTTTAAGTCGGTCAAGAGCACGGTGCATTGCAAGTATGGAAGCGTTCAGTATATTTATTTCATCTATTTCTTCGGGAAGCACCTCACCCACAGCCCAAGCCCAAGCATTTTTCTGTATTTCTTCACGCAGAGCATAGCGTTTCTTTGCCGAAAGTTTCTTCGAATCTTTTATTTCTTCGTTAGCGTAGCCCTGCGGAAATATCACCGCTGCAGCGAACACACTTCCTGCCAAACATCCGCGCCCAGCTTCATCGCACCCGGCTTCGAACTTTACATCATGAAACTTTTCTGCAAGCATTTGGGATAATTTCGAAACAAACTAAATTGTTACTGCCGTGCCACTACATGAAACCATAAGCATGCTTCCGTTAGAGCCTACAGTTTCATAATCTACATCTATGCCGACAACGGCGTTTGCACCAAGTTGCCGAGCCTGCTCTGCCATTTCGGAAAGTGCAGTGTCTTTGGCTTCTCTTAGTACACGCTCATAGCTTTTCGAACGTCCGCCAACAAAATCGCGGATACCCGCAAAAAAGTCGCGAACAAAGTTTGCACCTATTATTGTTTCTCCCGTTACTACTCCATAATAAGTTCTAACAGGTTTACCTTCAACAGTCGGTGTGGTTGTAAGAAGCATATTTTATCTTTTTGCCGCGCATAACTGCGCGATAGTTATAAATATCAAAACATTTTCATCACTCTTTCTATACCATTAAAGAGAGCATCTACTTCCTTCAAGGTATTATAAAGACCAAACGAGGCACGCGCTACACTTTGCACTCCCAAACTTTCCACAAGCGGTTGCGCACAATGATGACCGGTACGTATGGCTATACCAAGACGGTCGAGAAGTGTTCCGAGATCAAGAGGATGAATATTTCCTACTACAAAAGAAATAACTGCCGACTTGTTTTTAGCCTTGCCGAAAATACGCATCCCCGGAATTGATTCCAAACGTTTGGTTGCATATTCAAGGAGTTCGTGTTCATGCGCTGCTATATTGTCCAAGCCTAGACTTTCAACATAATCTATTGCCGTGGCAAGAGAATGACTGCCCACATAATCGGGAGTTCCTGCCTCGAACTTCAATGGTGCATCTTCAAACTCCGTATGTCCGAAGTGCACATTCTTTATCATTTCTCCACCCCCTTGATAAGGCGGAAGTTTTTCAAGCCATTCGGCTTTACCATAAAGTGCACCAATACCTGTTGGTCCGTAAATTTTATGTCCGCTGAAAGCATAGAAATCACAATCCATGTCCCGGACATCTACCTTTATATGAGGAACGCTTTGTGCACCGTCTATAAGTATCGGTACATTATGAGAATGAGCAATAGTAGCCAGTTCTTTTACAGGATTGACCGTACCAAGGACATTTGAGACATGAGTTACGGAAACCAATTTTGTACGTTCATCAAAAAGTTTCTCATACTCATCCACACGCAATTCACCGTCTTCCGTAATAGGAATAACTTTAATTTTTATCCCCTTACGCATTTCAAGTAATTGCCAAGGAACAATATTGGAATGGTGTTCCATTGCCGATATTATCACCTCATCGCCTTCTTTCAGGAATGCCTCGCCAAAAGAAGAAGCCACAAGATTCAGCCCTTCCGTCGCCCCGCGCGTAAAAACAATCTCTGACGGATAAGAGGCGTTAAGAAACTTAGCAATTTTCGCACGCGCTGACTCATGAAGTTCTGTAGCCTGTTGAGAAAGGAAATGTACTCCACGATGCACGTTGGCATTTTCTGAATAATATTCGTTTGCAATAGCATCTACTACAATCCTCGGCTTTTGTGTCGTGGCACTATTGTCGAGATACACGAGTGGCTTGCCATAAACCTCACGCGATAGAATCGGAAAATCTTTTCTTATCTGATATATGTCGTACATTATTTATATTATTTGGCGAGCCAAGCCTCAGGATTAAGCTTTGAAGTTTCGCGACGCAATTGAAAATGCAAGGTACAATTCCCGGAAGCATCACGTGCTACACTGCCCAGAGTCTGTTTTGTACGCACCTTCTGTCCTTTACCCACAGAAACAGAAGAAAGGTTGCAATAAACGGAAATATAACTTCCATGACGCACTATAACATTTGAAAAACCTCCAAGCGAAAAAATTGCAGAAACCTCACCATCAAATATAGCACGAGCCTGCGCTCCCGATTTTCCTGTTATGTTTATACCTTTATTATCAAGTTGCACGCCCGATAGTCCGTCCACATTATGCACACCATAATGTTGCGTAATCATATATCCGCCAGAAATCGGCATGGGAAGTCTGCCTTTGTTCGCAGCAAAATCATGTGAAAGAGCTTTGTCTGCCTCTTCCATTTTGAACACCTTCATATCTTCGGCTTGCTGCTTGGGAGTATATACAGGTTTTTCTTTCCTTGATTTTGATTCTTGTCTGTCTGAGTTATTTTCTTTTCCGCCTTGGGCGGCAGCAAGTTGTTTTCGTTTTGCTTCTTCACGTGCCTTTTGTTTGGCAATCTTCTTTTGGCGTTCCAATTCGCGTTTTCTCGCTTCTTCACGGCGTTTCTTCTCTGCCAATATCTGCTGCTGTATAAGAGCATCAATCTTTGAATTAAGCGAAGAATATCGTTTTTTGTCTGCTTTTATTGCACTTTGCACCTGACGCTGTTTTTTCTGCAAGCCATTTACTATTTTTGTTCGTTCGGCGTGCTGTCCCTCAAGTTTGCTTTGCTCGTTAATTCCTTCATGGAGAAGAACAGTCTTTTGGTCGCGTGTCTTTATCACTTCAGTATGTTTTGCATCAACCTGTTCCTGCTTTCTCTTCACAAGTTCACCCTGCACACGCTGGTATCGGGCATATTCTCTTACATATCTCAAACGACGCAACATTTGTGTAAAATTGTCGGCGGAGAAAATGAACATAAGCTTGTTCTGGGTATTCCTGTTACGATACAGATAAAGCATGGCGCGGCGATAATGTTTCTTACGCTGCTCCAACTCTGATTTCAATGTATCGAGCTGCGTTTTCAGAACAGTTATCTTGCCGTCAAGCGCATTTACGTCTGCCGATATAGCATCAATATATTTTTTCTGAGTACTTATCTGCCCGTTTAGAACATTTAGATTACTCAACTGGGAACGCACATCTTTTTTCAAAGATTTCAGCATTCCTTCGTTTTGGGTTATCTTTTTCTGAAGTTTTGCACGTTGCGACTTCAAACTATTTATTTCTTTATTGCTTTGCGCCCACACATTGGTAAACGCCATGCAACATGCAATCAGAAAGAATATTATGCGACTGCGCCAGTTCATTGTATCGTAGAGAGTTTTCTCATTACTTCGTCTATAGACCGTTGTTTATAGCCGGAAGGAACTTTTGTTCGGGTTTCCCATTTTGCATTGTCCGACAATCGGCTCAAGCCAATAGTCATATTTATATCATGCTTGCCCCCTTTGGCTTCCAAACTTATTTGAGAAGGAAATTGCTTACCGTCAAAGTTGACGAAATCTCCATATTTACACACAAGGCTTTCCTTTGCTGTTATATCTTTAGGATTTACCGTTACACGGTCGAGCAACGCACTCGAAGTCTGCGTCAGGAACTCGTAATCAAGCTTGGGAGATGACGTAAGGCTTAACAATGTATGTTCTCCGCTCGAAGCGACATTGAAACCTTTGAGCGCAGACTTTACATTATGTGTGCCTGGCACAAAAATTTCATTCCAGAACATGGATTGAAGTACATAAAAATCAAGACTTGCACTTTTCAAGAAACTTGCATCGGAATAAGTAGCCTGTACATATTGTTTATTGAAACGATCCACAAGCAGCACATGATCAGGTGTAAATTCTAACCGCGCCACCTCCATTCCGAGAAAAGTCATGGATAGTTGAATTACGTCATCGCGCTTCATTTTCAAGTTGCCGCCAAGAGAAAAACTCTTTGCCCCGTTTTTCAATTCCACACTTGCCTTAGCTGTTATATATTGCGCTGTCTGGAAATTGTCTGTTACTTTCTTGACATAAGCTTCTGTATTAGAAACTTCTTTAGTGGTATTCCCTGATTTTACCGCTGTTTTTGAAGAACTGCACGCCCCCAACAACACAACAGCCATAACCGCCATGCAGAAAAACCTTATATGTTTCAACATCTTTCTCATTGTAAATATCAGTTTGCTATATACTTTCCGGTTTTTATCTTTCTATCCAAAGTTTTCGAGTCTCCACCCAAGCCTTTTGCCTTGCGCCACATCTTCAGAGCTTCCGCACTTTTTTTCCTCATATAATATATGTCTCCGGCATGCTCATAAATCGAAGCGTTGCCTTTTTCGGTATCAAGATTTTTCAGAGCCTCATTTATAAAAGTTTCTGCCTCTGCATATCGTCCGAGCTCAAACAACACCCATGCATAGGTATCAATATAAGTTGCATTCTTTGGCTGTGCCTTTACAGTCTTCAGACTCATTGCCGCAGCCTTGTCAAGATCGCGTCTCTTCAAAGACAAAAAATACGCATAGTTGTTTAAGGCATTTATATTATCTTCTTTATAAACAAGCGATGAGTCATAAGCCTGAAAGCACAAAGAATCTTCATGCAATTCGTGATACACGTCTCCAAGCATGGCATAAACATCAGAAGCAAGGTCGGTATTGGTATTCGAATCTATAAGTTCCGTACATTTCTTCAGTGTCTCTGCAGAACGTTTTACCTGCCCCTGAGTAAACTGCGCCAACCCTCCATAAAAATAATATATAATGTTTTCGGGTTCATACTGTACTCCGTCCTCGCACAACTTTGCAATATCGCTCTGAAGTCCTTTCTTTACGCAGTATTGCAATAATTTCAATCTTACTTGCGAATACTCGGGGCGGGCAGCCAATAATCTGCGCCATACAGGAGCCAAACTGTCTTCGGATGCTTTGAGAATGGTCAGATAACCTTGATAAATATCTATAAGCATAGGGTCGCTATCTGCTTTTGCAAATATTTTGCGGCATGTAGAAAGCGCAGCAGTACTGTCCACAGTGCCGCGAACACCACTCATTATCATAGAATTCAAAGCCCCCGTGCGGGTCTTTACACTCATTTTTTCGTTTAATGCTATCGAATTTGCCGTTTGCAGATATGCACGAACATCGTTTTGGGCAAGCTGTCTGTTCATTATGGCGAGGTTTGCCATTTCGTTTTCGGGATCTTCTGCAAGTACAGCCTTATATTCCGCCATTTCCTTGACATAGTCCTTCATATCGCCATACACTCCTCCACGAATCACGCGGTAAGTATTGTTTGACGGGTCGGATGCTATAAGCGAATTTACAAGAACGAGTGACGAATCGCTTTTCCCTGCCGAGGAATAAGCATTTATCTTGCGCAATGTTATCTCGTCGCTCTTTCCTTCCTGCACTTCCAGACGTGAAAGCGTGCTTACAAGTGCATCCCAATTCTTTTGACTGCGATATATTTCGGCAAGATTATAAAGAAGTTCGTCATGTTCAGGAAAACACCGCGACATTATCTCATAACGCTTCACGGCATCGTCATTCATTCCGTGCGAATCATAATACTCCGCCAACTGTTGCTGAAAATAATAGTTGTCCGGTTCAAGTTCCACGGCTTTCTTTATATATTTTCCACCATCGTTCAGCGAATCCTCACTGCCTGCGGCTTCAAGCATCAGCCCCATTGCCGAAAGGGCTTCGGGGGCTTCGGGGTTTATTTCCAAAGCGTGGCGCAAAAGGTCGAACGATGCAGAATAATTGCCTTTCTGCTTTTGTACTACCGATTCAAGAAAAAATTCGTTAAAGCGGCGTTGACGTTCATAATCCACCACGGTTTCTTTGACTGCTGACAATTTCTTTGCTGCGCGTTTCTTCTGCGCGAAAACAGACGGCATCCAAACTGCCGCAACCATTATCACGAACAGAATCCGAAAGAACTTTGATTTGTCAAAAAAGCGTACAGTCATTGCCTTGCGCTATAAGTCTTTACTTCTTACCGGTATGCCCGAATCCTCCCTCGCCGCGTTCGCTGTCGGCAAGAGTTTCCACGGGTTGCCATTCCACTTGTTCATGACGCGCCACAACCATTTGGGCTATTCTGTCGCCATCATTCACAGTAAATTCTTCGTTTGAAAGATTTACCATTATAACTCCTATCTCGCCACGATAATCGGCATCGATTGTTCCTGGAGTATTAAGAAGACTTATGCCGTGTTTCAATGCCAATCCCGAGCGCGGACGTATTTGAGCCTCGTAACCTACAGGCAATTCCACATACAAACCCGTGGGAACAAGTTTACGCTCCAAAGGTTTCAGCACAACGGGCGAATCCACATTGGCGCGAATATCAAGTCCAGCACTTTGAGGAGTTTCGTATTGCGGAAGCTCATGACGGGAACGATTAATCACTTTTACTTTCATGATGATATATATGTGTAGTCTCTTCGTAAATTGCAAAAATAAAAAAATCCGCTTTAACAGCCAACTTTTAATGACTACTTGCAAGCGTTACGCTCGTTTTCATTACTTTTGCAAGAATGATTACAACGCGAAATACTTTCCACAAGCGCGAGCGGCTTACACTTAAACGCGAAATCGACGAACTTTTCACCTCCGGCAGCAAAAGTTTCGCCGCCTATCCGTTGCGTGCAGTTTGCCGGCTTTCCGATTTCAATGCTTCGGAAGTGAAAGTACTGATGAGCGTAAGCAAACGTCATTTTCACCATGCCGTTGACCGCAATCGCGCCAAACGGCAAATGCGCGAGGCTTACCGAAACTACAAAACCATTATAACGGAAGCCGTTGACACTCTCAATGCTGCAGCACCGGCAGACAGGCATCATTCGCTCAACATTGCTTTCATCTGGTTGTCCAACGAACCGCAGGATTCCGCACTTGTAGAACGCAAAATCAAGAATCTTCTCCACAGAATAGCCGAAAGCCTGCCCCGCAATTTCGAAGACACTTCCTTATATTAAGTAAAGGACACAGCCTATGAAAGCGGCAAAACTCATACGCTCTGTTTTGGTAACTATTCTTATTCTACCCGTGCGCTTTTATCAAAAATTCATCTCTCCGCTCACACCTCCTTCATGCAGATTCACACCCACATGCTCCCAATATGCCGTTGAGGCATTGCGCAAGCACGGACCGGTAAAAGGCTTGTGGCTTGCCATAAGACGGATATTGCGTTGCCACCCGTGGGGAGGAAGCGGATACGACCCCGTGCCATGATTTCCGATACTCATTTATATATAGACATCCACACTCACGCGCCCAACGGTAGTGCCAAGTTTTCCATCGTTGACGCAAGCGACATACGTCCCGTGCCTGCCACAGGCAACGGCATACTTTATTCCGCAGGAATACATCCGTGCAATATACCCCAAGAGCTGCAAAACGAAATCGAAAACATAGACATTCTGGTCTCTTCGGAAAAAATCGCCGCCATAGGAGAATGCGGATTCGACCGCACTTCAAATTTTTCCGTAGAAATGCAAAAGCACGCTTTCGCGGAGCTTTCCTCCATATCGCACAACAAGAAAATTCCCATGCTTATACATTGTGTTCACGCCGCCGATCTGCTGCTGCAATATTTCAAACTCATGCCCGCTGCAGGCTCATGGATCATACACGGTTTTCGGGGCAAACCTTCCACAATGCATCAGTTTCTCGATGCCGGTTTTTCCGTTTCGTTCGGAGCGAAAGCCAATTCTGAAAGTGTAAAAGCATGTCCTGCCGACCGGCTGTTTCTTGAAACCGATACGGCAACGCCAACCTCACTGCGCGAATCCTATGACAACTATTCGGCTTTGCGCGGAGAAGACCTCGAAAGCGTGATTGCAGACAATTTCAAACGTATATTCGGCACATCAAACGCCATAGGTTTGAAAAATATTGAGTAATATTGCAAGTTGAATATATGAACATAGATTTATTGCGCAACAATACCACAGAAGTTATATGATAAAACAAAGTTGGATTGAGAAAGGATATGCCGACGAGCCGATTCCCGCAGGAACAAACCTCGCCAAAGAAATAAGAAAAATGTGTAAAGAGAAGAACGCCGTGATTTTGGCGCACTTCTATACCGTAGGAGCAATTCAGGACGTTGCCGACTTTGTTGGCGACAGCCTTGCATTGGCACAGAAAGCCGCAAAGACCGATGCCGATATAATTGTTATGTGCGGCGTGAACTTCATGGCAGAAACAAACAAGATTCTGTGTCCCGACAAAACGGTTCTCCTGCCCGACCTCAATTCCCACTGTTCCCTTGCCGAAAGTTGTCCCGCCGACAAATTCGCAGAATTTGTCAAAGCGCACCCGGGATATAAAGTTCTTTCATACGTTAATACCTCTGCTGCCGTGAAAGCTCTGACCGATGTGGTGGTTACTTCGGGCAATGCTAAAGAAATCGTGGAAAGTTTCCCCCAAGACGAAAAACTTATCTTCGGTCCCGATTATAATCTCGGAAACTATATCAATTCCATAACAGGCAGAAACATGCTTCTTTGGAATGGCGCATGCGATGTACACGAACGTTTCTCGGTTGAGAAAATTGTGGCATTGAAAGCGCAATATCCGAACGCACAAATACTTGCCCACCCCGAATGTAAGGGAGCTGTTCTTAAATTAGCCGATTATGTGGGTTCTACAGCAGCTTTGCTGAAATACGCCAAGAGCAGCGACATAAAAGAATTTCTTGTTGCCACCGAAAGCGGCATTCTTCACGAAATGCAGAAGTCATGCCCCGAAAAGAAATTCATACCTGTTCCGCCCGACGACAGTACATGCGCTTGCAACGAATGTGCCTACATGCGCCTCAATACAATGGAGAAACTCTACAACTGCCTGAAATACGAATGGCCTTCCATAGACGTAAGCCCCGAAATAGCTCAAAAGGCAGTGAAACCAATTGAAAAAATGCTTGAAATAAGCGCAAAGATTAAACGTTGAAGCCTGCGCACCACGCTTTCAACAAGAAAACATAAGAAACGTCAATGCCCCAAATTGGTCATTGACGTTATTGTTTCCATATTTAGCATATTCCTATGCTTTTTTTATACCGTTTCCCCTACTTTACATAATGTGCCGGCAAACTGTTTTTTCACGAACCGTGTTCCCGAAAATATTTTTTCCACTCTTCGGTTTCATTTTCAAATCTTTCGCTGTCTTCATATTTTGAAGGATAACACCTTTCCATCTCAAAAAAAGGAAGAGCTTGGGGACTATACATTTTATCCGTGTCCGGTATTGTGTAAAATATCATTCGTTTTTCGGGAGTTATTACTTTTATTTTGAATAGATTCAAAGGCTGATCGTAAAAATCTACGCTGTTGATGCAATCATTACATCTTATAAAAAGAGTGTCCGCTCTGACATACCATGTTTTGTGTTTCGTGAAATTATCATAAGCTATTGTAAGCATACTGTCTTTTTGAAAAAAATAAATTGGTGAATCTCCGCAATACCCAATGTGAAGAGAGTCTCTATCTATAATATCAAAAACCATGTACGCTTCATACCATGCCGTTCCTTCCAAAGTAATTTGGGGAATGATCTTATATGGTGTATCTAAAAATGCGGGCAATACCAATAAAATCATCAGTAGTATTTTTCTGCATTGTTTCATTTTATGGTTTCAAACTTGTTTGTAAATCTATTTTCTGCTACAGGTTAGTTGTTGCAACTATAGAAAAGATACGTAACAACACCGAAGAAAATTCGGATATGTAGCACACATCCTTGCAGGGATCTTTTGTGATTCAGACGTTTTTCCCGCACGGCATTGAGAGAGCTTTTCCAATCTTATCTTCCGGGCTTTATAAAGCTTCTTCAGATAAAAGCCTTCATTCTTCCAATCGCTACTGTACCACGGACTTCGTTTTTGAAACAATCCTCTTATTCTGCAAACCTTTATACTTACTGTTGAAGAGTCTTTGGTATAAAATAAATTTTCTACATCTTTACGTTCAATTCTTCTCATCATTCTTTCATTGTATGCTCCTCTGCTTCTTCCGTAAAACTTAGGTGTTATTGACGCTTTCATGGGAAAGAGCTGGGATTTGAGCGTATCAATGACTTCATAAAGACTTTTGTTTAAGGATATGACTATCGGAGTTTGGGAAACTCCCAATACAGGTTTCAGAAACATTGTATGCATTTCTGTTTCCCCATTGTATAGAGAAGAATATTACAAGTCTCGAAATCGTTTTCATTGCCAGTACCATCAGAATTTATTTCATTTATGAAAAGATATTGCCGTTAGTCGGCTTCTACAGGATAATCTTCCTTGATGACTGGAAGAACCAAAGTGTCGGGACGTGTGTTTACAATTATTTTGCCATTGCTTTTGCTTACGAGATTAGCCCTGCACAGATAATTTATAATGTTCGAACTCGGATCTTTGGGATATATCTCTTCTTTGTGATGCTCTCTAAGGAGCACAAACTTGTCTAATTTACAGGTATTTTCCCATGTGGTATCGTTGTTTTCAAACAATTCCGAAAACTGACTCAACATGTAAACCCTCTTACCGCTCACATCGCCTACTTTTACAAATCCCGAACCCTTGTAAAACTCTTTTAATAATGGGAAACACGGTCCTATTAAATATCCGTTCCCGTATTTCGCGTCAATAAACTTGGCACTGAACACGCGTTGCATAGGAATCAAAAGAAACGTGTTGTAATTTTCATTATTGTTTATGTATTCGAAAACAACATCGCGATATTCCTGCTTAATTTCAATATAAGTTCCCGTGTCTTTGATGTTTTTGCATCCATAAGCCACTATGAGTAGGACAAGTATTATAATTACTTTTATTTCATTCATTGTAACGGCTTAAAATGTTTTATGATTTCTGTTATTTTAGTTTTACCCAACAGTAGATTTCTTCTGCTTTTTTGTGTTGGTGTTAAATTCATTATATATAAATTGTATTCACTTTCAATATTGTTCCATTTTCCACGTATACCATATATCATTCCATTGTGTCCTATTGTAAAAACCGGTGCTCCATGCATGTTTATTGATAACCGTAGATCTCCATATCCGGAATCTAAATAATAAGAAGGACTAGAGGGAAGTCCTCTATTTTGATGTGTATGAATCTGCCCTACAATTTCAAAAATTTCATTATGTTTAGTCAAGACATTTCCTTTCACATTATATCCATACAATTCGATTTGCGAAGTAGAATCATCATTTTTATATTCAGGCATTACAAGTACTTCACCGTCTTTTAGTATAAATGCAGATGTTTCTCTTCCTTCTTTTTCTATGTTTGTACGATAATGATTATTTGCTTGACTCCATAGCCTGTTGTATGCCATAGTCTCATTCTTATATAATATACTCCCATCAGAGCGAAATGATGCTCCTTTGTGAGAAAAGCTTTTTCCTATATATTTTTGTCCATTTGTGAGTGATTTTTGCGAGTGAATATTTATATCGTACTGAAAAGTATTGTCTGTGTCTTTATACCAATCTCTTCCGTCGGGGTCAATGAAAGTTACGGGATTATTGTTGCAAAAAGCGTATGGACTGATGTTGTAGTATTTTTCACACAGCGGATCGGGCGAAGTCCAAAAGGCAGCCGCCGGGTCGTACAGCCTTGCGCCGTAATCGTAAAGGTCGAGACCGCATTGTTCATGATTATAACGGGTTAGTTTGTTGCAAATATAAAAAAAAGCGTAACAACACCAAATAAACACACCTGTTTTAGCCGGGAAAATTTTCCCGAACCGATAAAACATCGTTTGGAATCGGAAAGCTTTTTCTGCAAGTCGGAAAAACTTTGGAGTGAACATGAAATCTTTCATTTCACAACGAGAAAAAACTCCTGAAATCGGGAAATATTTCAGTCCAAAAAGCACCCCGGAAAACACACATGGCTTATCGCAAAAAATACAAGGCACTTATTTTAAAACAAGTGCCTTGTATTTTAAAATATATGCCTTGTATTTTTCGCCTTTTCAAATGCCTGAAATACAATATGGTAGAAAACGATGTTTTTGAACGTTCCGCAGCATGGCAAAAAGGGGGAAACCATGGTCGTTTCCCTTGGACTGTTGCGCAGATCGGAGGCAGCGTTCCGCTAACGTGATTCGTACATATATTTATATAGAGGCGCAAGCATCAACGCCTGCATGAATCCGCCGTTTGTCATTTCGCGCTTCACTTCTTTCTCACTCATGAGATGCACGGCTATGTCTTCGGTTTTCTCAAGATGCTGGTCTGAGATTTTTTCCACGCCCTCCGCCACAAAGCAATAGCACAGGTTGTTCATTGCTCCCGGATTCGGTGCTATTTTGGCGAGAAGCCGCCATTCGCCTCCGCCATATCCGGTTTCCTCCCACAGTTCTCGTTTTGCGGCATCAAGGGGTGATTTGTCTGATTCGTCTACAACGCCCGCCACAATTTCCCAGAAAACATCGTCAAGTCCGTGGCGATACTGACGTATCACCACATAGTCGCCGTTTTTTGTGCGGGCTATTATGTTTATCCACGCAGGATATTCCAACACATAGTATTCGTTGAGCACCACACCCGACGGCAGTTGCACACAATCCCTGCGCGCCGTGAGCCACGGGCGTTTTATGAGATACTCGCTACCGAGGGTTTTCCACTTTTCTATGTTCTTTGTTTTTTCCATTTCCTTTATGTTTCGGATATATTGAGAACGCGGATTATTTTGTTTTAGCGTGTGCGGAAGCATTTGGGCACTTGTTTTTTAGAAGATGTGAGTGGAAAAGCGTAATTTTGCAAAACGAAAAAAAACTTATTAAGATGGCAACAAAACCCTCAATACCCAAAGGCACACGCGACTTTATGCCGCAGGAAATGGCGAAACGCAATTATATTTTCAATACCATTCGTGAAGTTTACGAGCTTTACGGTTTCAGACAAATAGAAACGCCGGCACTCGAAAACCTTTCCACTCTCATGGGAAAGTATGGCGACGAGGGCGACAAGCTTCTTTTCAAGATTCTGAACAGCGGTAATTTTCTCAATGGCGTTTCGCAGGAGGATTTCAACTCGGAAAGTGTGGGCAAACTCGCAGCTCGTATATGCGAAAAGGGATTGCGCTACGACCTTACCGTGCCTTTTGCGCGTTTTGTGGTTCAACATCGCGATGACATAAAGATGCCCTTCCGCCGCTATCAGATACAGCCGGTGTGGAGAGCCGACCGCCCGCAGAAAGGAAGGTATCGCGAGTTTTACCAGTGCGATGCCGATGTGGTGGGAAGCGACTCGCTGCTCAACGAGGTGGAACTGGTTGAAATCATAGACGAGGTTTTCAGCCGTTTCGGCATACGTGTGGACATAAATATCAACAATCGCAAAATTCTTGCAGCCATTGCCGAGAAAATAGGTGCCGCCGACAAAATAACTGCAGTAACCGTGGCGATTGACAAACTTGAGAAAATCGGTCTCGAAGGCGTAGAGAAAGAATTGCTCGACGAAGGTATTTCGCAAGAAGCCGTGAAAGATCTCGAACCTATAATTGCTCTTTCGGGCAGCAACGAAGAAAAAATCGCCACAATGCGCAAGCAGTTTGAAAACAGCGAGACAGGAATGAAAGGCATCGGGGAAGTGGAGTTCGTGTTAGACGCATTGAAAAATTCTTCTCTGAAAAATTCCGTAACTTTCAACCTTTCGCTCGCACGAGGTCTGAACTATTACACAGGATGTATATTCGAAGTAAAAGCTCTTGACTATGCGATAGGTTCCATAACCGGCGGCGGAAGATATGACAACCTTACCGGCATTTTCGGAATGCCCGGACTTAGCGGTGTAGGCATTTCGTTTGGTGCCGACAGAATATATGACGTTCTCAACGGGCTGGATCTTTATCCCAAGGAGGCGAAAACCGGCACACAACTGCTGTTTGTGAATTTCGGCGGCGAGAAAGAAACTGCGCAATGTCTGACATTGGCAGCACAGGCACGCAGAGCCGGAATACGAACAGAGATTTATCCCGACAGTGCCAAGATGAAAAAACAAATGTCATACGCTGCCGACAACAACATACCCTTTGTGGCTCTGATTGGCGAGGACGAGGCGAAGTCGGGAACGGTTACGCTCAAAAACATGGAGCGTCATGAGCAGAACACACTCACTCCCGAAGAAATGATAAGCAAGATAAAGGAAAGCCTGTCCTGATAGTCCTGCACCACCACCCCTTTGCGGGGATTTGCGCGGGGACACGGACCAAAGGAAAAGATTAAAGGCGGCTCTTGAGCCGCCTTTAATTATATATAAGCGTTGTAAGTTTGTCGGGAGAAATGACATCTCTTGCCGCAAGCATCACTTCCTCGGCAGTGAGAGCGTCTATGGCGCGGCACTGTGCGTCGATGTCGCGCAGTCGGTTGAATTTGGCGAACGCACGTCCCATGCCTATTGCGTAACTGTTGAAACTGTCGCGCGAGAGTTGCAGTTGTCCCTTAAGCCTGCGCTTTGCCATCGAAAGACGCGAGGGAGTGAGCGGCGCGGAAGTAACACGAGCAAGTTCGGAAACCAGAAGTTTGCGGCAGCGAGCCACATTTTTCGGGTCGCAACCGAAGTAAACGCCCCAAACTCCCGTGTCGCTGTAAGAAGCCACATAGCTTTCCACCGTATAAACCAATGCGCTGTGCTCACGCAATATTATATTAAGGCGCGAACTCATTCCCGAACCGCCGAGAATGTTGTTGAGCAAAAAGAAAGCCGTTCTCCTTTTGTCCGTGGCACTGAAAGCGCGTGAACCCACTATCACATGAGCCTGATGGGTCTTCTTGTCGTGCACCACTTCGCGCGCCTCATACGGCGGAAGAGCCGCTTCCTGTTTTACGGCAGGCGCGGAGTCGAGTCCGGACGTGGCTTTTTCGAGAAGTTTCACTATTCTGGCAAATTCGGCATCGGCATAAACATAAAACGTACAGTTTGCCGGGCGGTAGAAACGCTGCGTGAAATTCACGGCATCGGCAGTGGTGTAAGTCTTGAGGCGTGCGGCATTGCCGAGAATGTTTCTGCCCAGCGGATGGTTCTTAAAAAGCAGTTCCTCGAACTCATCGAAAATAAGTTCGGCGGGGTTGTCGTTGTAGCTCTCTATCTCATCGGAAATGACTTCCACCTCCTTGTCAATCTCGCGCTGGGGATATCGGCTGTGAAACACCATGTCGCTCAACACATCTATGGCTCTGGGCAACTCGCCTTTGGGAATGGCGGTATAGTAAACCGTCTCTTCCTTGCCTGTATAGGCATTCAAATCGCCGCCTACGCTTTCGAGCGCATTGTTTATGTGCCACGAGTTGCGACGTTCGGTGCCTTTGAAACTGACATGCTCTATGAAATGAGCCATTCCCTCTTCGTCAGGATTTTCATTGCGCGTGCCGGCATAAACCACGTATCCGCAATAAGCCACACCCGTGGACGAAGGTTCGAAAATAACTTTCAACCCGTTTGCAAGGGTCGTTGTCTGAAAATTTTCCATGATTCTGCAAAATTACGCAGAATATTTCTCTCTGTCATCCTTTGCCCACGCAAACATGTGCCGATGTCCGGGCACAACAAACCGGGAAATCCCGATGAAAGCAGAAAAAACTCATTCGCGACGGGGAGTATTTTAGGGCGGCTCGGGGAGGCAAAAAAACATAAGGCATCTTGCAAAAAATACAAGCCATATATTTTAAAATACAAGGCACTTATTTTAAAATAAGTGCCTTGTATTTTTCTCGAAAAATGACATCTGATTTTCAACAACTTACAAAGGCATAAAAACAAGCCGTTTTTGCACCCCGTTTTCCGCCCCGCAAAGCCCGACAAAAACGAAAAAGCCAAAAAGTGCGTTTTTATGTTCCGACAATGGCATTACCCTCCTTTTTCAAGCGCATTTTAAATCGTTTTAACCATATATCTACGTTTTTTGTCCTATTTTTTAGTCAACAGTGCTTTGGTGTATAATTATTTTATGTAACTTTGGAGTGATTTTTTTGGTTTATGACCATGTAAAAAACTCCGTCTGCACGCACTGCCGGCTCCATACGGCACTCTACAAAGGCTTCAACCTGCGACACAACGAAGGCATGAGACTGAAAATGATAACTGTTCAACCAATTTATTAATAACTTATTTGCAATGAAACAGATTGTACTTTGGATGGCAAGAATATTTGCCATGCTGCTTGTTTTCACAATGGGAGCAAGCACGCAGTCTGTGAATGCACAAGATCAAACACTTGCCGAAGGTTATTATTACATCAATTCCACCGCATATGCAGGTCAGGGATTGCTGTTTAATAAAAACGACAAGGCCGTTAACCGCATTCACGCTGCTCAGCACAACGCAGGCAAGAAGGTAACACCTTCCGACCTTCCGTTCGTGTTTAAGTTTACAAAGGCAGAGGATGGAATTCATTACACCATCCAGAACTATGTAAACAAGAAGTATTTCGGTCGTTTCGCAGATGCAGCCGACAACAGCCCCGGTGGTGGTTTAGGTTACGTTGACGACCCCACAAACTTCAGTCTTACCCACTACGATGACGGTTATGGCTACACAATGGAGTATGCCGGTGACCGTTATCCCGGATATGGTGGCGCAGTTCACGCACAAGATGACGGCTATGCCGGATTCTGGGGTGATATGTCCAACATCTATGGCCACAAGGTGTGGAATCTTGTACCGGTTGACGAAGAGTCTCTCAAGAATCCGGTAGAGATAACCGAAATTGACGGTAACACCGAAGACGGTTACTACTACATCAACTTCAAGGACCTTGACGATCCCACCACTTGCATGGTTCCTGTTAACAGCGACCAGCTTTGGCGTCTCGGAGCTTTCCCTCGTGAAGAAAGCAACTTTGATGCTTCTTTCGTTTGGCACATAACCAAAAATGCCGACGGCGAAACTTACTCTATCAAGAACTGCGGCGCACAGGAACTCACATACATCGAAACCGTAGGCAAAGGCGACAAAGAAAGTCCCTATGTTCTTATGACCGGTTTGAATCCTGCCAGCTTCAAGTTCAAATACATGAGCGACGGTAGCGTTTACATTTACACCACCGACAACGCTTACAACTTCTCTGTAAGCTCTGAAGGCAACATCTGCACACTCAAGGCACAGAACACCAACTCTGCAGTGCAGTTCGTTCCGGTTTCCGCCGAGAAAATTACCAACGCTATCAAACTTACCGAGGCTATCACCACAGCACAAGGCAAGCAATTTACCGTTGGTACTAACCCCGGTCAGGTTGCACAGGCAGACTTTGACGCTTTCAAAACAGTACTTGACAAAGCAGTGGCAGCTCAGGGCAGCGAAGACGACAACACGACTCTCATTAACGAGTTGAACGAAGCAACAGCTACACTGACAGGCAAAGTAATCCCCATTGAAGAGGGCTACTATACCTTCAGAAACGGTGCAAGCGACGTTTATCTCAAACCGTACTTCAGAGACAACATCTGGTATCTTGGTCATGACGAAGTAGATCCCACAATGGACGCATCTGCAGTATGGCACGTGATAAAGAACGCCGACGGCAACCTCGTACTCAAGAACTGCGGTACACAGGATTCCACCTACATCAAATCAAATGCCTCCGGAAACAACTGGGGATTTGTTCAGATGGCAGGAACAAGCAAGACCTACAACACTTTCAAGAACCAATACAGCAACGTATTCAAGCTCTATGCAAGTGATAACGGTAACTTTTGGAATGCTGACGGAGGTAATCGCGTTTCTTCGAACAACGACTATCATCCCATGGACGGTGTTTGGTACGTAGAGAAGGTTGAAGAAAGAACCATTCCTTATTTCACCAAACTCAACGAAGCTATCACCGACGCAGCAGGCGTTGTGAAAGATTCTAAGGTAGGTCCTAACCCCGGCGATAACCTTGGCGATGCCACAGAGCTTAACAACGTTATCAACGAAGCACGTACTATGTACGATGAAGCTTCTGCTTCCGACGAAGAAGTAAACGCTATGGTTGCAAAACTTGCTGAAGCAGTTAAGAACTTCAACGAGCAGGATCATTCCATGCGCCAGATTGAAGACGGCTATTATTATATCGTAAGCACCCAAGACGGTTTCCAAGAGAAAGGAAAGATTGCAATGTATCTCCCGACTACAAACTATTTGAGCTGGAAAGTTCTTCGCAAGAACAACGGTCAGTATCTTTTCAACATAAAGAATCTTGGCGACGACACATATTCTATTCAGGGTGTTGAATCCGGTCGTTACGCAAGCAGCAATTCTGCAAACGGTATAGCAACAACTTCCGAACAGACCGTTCCTCAAAAATTTGCTTACAGCAACGGTGTATGGCATATATCCAACACTGTAGACAATGCCGACTATACTCTTAAGACTTACAAGTCTGAAACAAGCGGTGTGATTAACATCAACGACGGAAGCAACATTAAGGATTGGACTCTTGTAAGAGAAAGCAATCAGGCAGTTATTGACAGCCTTATCGAAGCTTCTGCTTCTATCCGCGTAAGGGAAGCAATGAACGGCGCACTTCAAAAAGCAGAACCTGCATATAAAGCTGTGTTCAGATATAACTCTGACCATAACGACGGTCTTATTAAGGAAACTAACGAAACCTCACCTCTTGACGGACAAATCTGGGGTACTCAGGTAAATGATACTTATACAAGCTATGCTCACCTCATTGACGGCGACCTTAACACATGTTTCCAGAGTTCTTGGGATTCCGGTACCTGGGGCAGCAAAGTTGAAGAAGGACAAGGTCAACAGTGGTTGCAGGTAGACCTTCGCAGTAATCCTGTAGACAACTTCGAATTCTATTTCGGTCTTCGTAACGGCGACTGGGGCTGGAAAGAATGCTGGAGCAATATCGATATTTACGCTACAAACGACGCTAATGTTGCAAGTCAAGAGAATTTCAACGACGCAGACTGGACTCACGTAGGCAATTATACCGATCTTACCTCTTATATCAAGCCCGAAGGTGCTAACATGAACTCTAACGGACGTTACATTTACTATCCCGTGAGAGGTCTTGACCAGCAATATCGTTACATCCGCTTCGTTGTAAGAAGCACCATAGTTCCGCAGTCTTGCATGATGTACACCATCGGCGAGTTCCAGGTTTACAAGAGCGAACTCGACGAGGAAAATTCACCTTACAACTATGTTGAAGGCATTAAACCTCTCGTAGACGAACTCAAGAATCTCATTGACGCTGCCAAGGCTAAACTCAACGACGGCTCAGAGATTACTCAGGAAGAAGTTGACAAGCTTACCGAACTCACCAAGCAGGTTGACGAACTCACTCCGAAGACAGATCCTCTCGACGAGAGAATTGCAGCAGTTAGAGAGTATGTTGAAAAATTTGCTGATAACGACGAATGGGGCGATGTAAGTTCTGACGAACTCGTTACCATGCAGGATGCAATTGACGAAGCAGATTCTTACGATCATGAGAAACCTATTCAGTCAGACATCAATTCTCGTCTTGAAGCTCTCAACAAAGCATTCGCTCAATTCAAGAGCCAGCAGAAGATGCCTGAGGTTAATCAGTGGTATCTCATTTCCAATATGGACCAGGAGCGTCCGGGTTACGATCAGGACGGCGACGGCGGTACAAGCAACAGTATTTACGACAGATTCTGCTATGGCAATGTAATTCTTGCGCCTACTACCAACGCTACCAAAGATGCTTATTGGTCAGAATGGGAAAATGCTATCAAATGGGGTGGCTATAACCACGCAGACAATTCTCGCGAGGATTACATAGCTACTGATCCTTACGCTATGTGGCGTCTTGTCAAGATGGACAACGTAGAAGGCGAAGACGAACCCTGCTATGCTATCCAAAGCCGTGCTACAGGTCATTACATTGGTGTATATGGCAACCAGAGCGGAACAAGCGGCATGTCGGTAGAACCCGTTCCTTATCACATTACACTTGCTAAGAGCGGAGCACTCTTCCTTACTTGTGCAGACAAGGTGGCTAACAGCAATAAAGTACCTTTGCATGCTGACGGACGTAAGATTCTCGTAACCTGGTCAAGTTCTGTAAACGGTCCTTCCACATGGACATTCGAACCGGTTGGCGAGGATATCGAAAATCTCGAAATCGATGTTAACAACAACGAAGCTACCATCATCACTCTTCCCTACGCTTACGGTGCTGACGGCGACGTTTCTCCCGCTACCAACAAGGAGAACGGCATCATGACATACGGCATCAAGGGCGTTTCAGAGGACGGCAGCAAGCTCCTTCTCTATCAGAAAGAAAGCTTCGCAGCCGGTGAGCCTATGATAGTTGTTGCAGGCGAACTAACAAACGATGCTGACGCAGATAAAGGAACTATCAAGATGTTCTTGCCCCTCGCTAACGATTACAGCTACGATCTCGTTAATGCCAACGGTCTCGTAGGTACCTTCAATTACACCTTCATTCCCAACAATGTCGGTTTGATTAAGGGCGACTCCGTAATCTCAACCGAGGCAACCGAAGTTGCAGTATTCGGACAGCGTGGTTACATCAACGCAGCCCAGGTTAAAAACATGGAAGGCGTTGAAACCGCTCTCACTCTCAACTTGAAGGGTGAATTTGTTAACAACATCAACAACGCAGGCGTTGCAACCAAGCCCGGTAAGGTTAACGTTTACACCGTTGACGGTGTGCTCGTTAAGAAGAACGTTAAGGCTGCAAATGCTAAGGACGGTCTGAAGAAGGGCGTTTACATCATAGGTAAAGAAAAGGTTCTCGTAAAGTAAACCTTTATTACTAATAAACGGATGTCCCGCAAGCCACACGGTTTGCGGGACATTTTTGTTTGCAAAACGGCAAAAATTACGCATCAAAAAGGTTCAAAAAAGCCCCTTTTACAAGTATTTATTTTCCAGCAACTTATAATCGTCAAAAATACAAGGCATATATTTTGAAATACAAGGCACTTATTTTAAAATATATGCCTTATGTTTTTTACAACATGCCTTGTGTTATTTTCCGCGTCCCGAAAAAAGTTTTTTCCGAACCTTTCTTATAGCGTCATTATGCACTCATCCGTCCACCTGCAGGCAAAAATGCAAAAACATGCCGCACGGCTTCCGCGTGAATTAGCTTTTTTAGTCAGATGTCTCTTTTCTTTTACGAAAAAAGGACTTTTTTTCGGCAAAAACACATATTATTATCACAAAACCCACCGATTAAAAAGAAAATTCATATCTTTGCGATATTCACAAACGAATACAGGACAATGAAGTTAAACAACAAACATAATAACAACTAAACCCCAAAATCTATGAAAACAAAACAGAAGAAAATCGACAACAGTGATCGTAAGATATTAAGCATAATAGGTCGCGATGCCCGCGTACCCTTGAAAGACGTAGCCAAAGTTTGCCAGATGTCTCGCGCAGCTGTTCACCAGCGTGTGCTCAAAATGATTGAAAACGGGGTAATCACCGGCTCGCGCTACGATGTCAATCCGCAGGCTGTGGGCTATCTCACCTGCACATTCGTAGGTATAAGCCTCGACAAAGGCTCGAGATACCAAAGTGTAGTGGACCAGATTTCCAAAATACCCGAAATAGTGGAATGCCACTTCACCACCGGACCGTACACAATGCTTGTGAAACTCTACGCACGCGACAACGCACATCTCATGGAGCTTCTCAATCACCAGATACAGAAAATCGTAGGTGTAACATCAACCGAAACCCTCATTTCGCTTGAACAAAGCATTGACAAACCGCTGACCATAGAATCGGATTAACCACCAAACTCAAAAACCCGCGCAAATGAACTTCGAAGGACTGCTCGTAGGAGTGTTCACATTCCTCATAATCGGTGTGAGCCACCCTATCGTCATAAAAACCGAGTATTATTTCGGCACACGTCCGTGGTGGATTTATCTCCTCACGGGACTTGCCGCTTTGGGCGCGGCTCTTTTTGTCGAGGACATGATAATAAGTTCGCTTCTCGGGGTACTTTCCTTCACCGCATTCTGGGCTATCAAAGAACTCTTCGAACAGGAACAGCGGGTGGAGCGCGGATGGTTTCCACGAAACCCCAAACGCCACTATAAATTCGACGACAAAAAATGAACGAAAGCGGAAATATCAAACAAACATTCGACATCGACGAGATATACTCCGACATAAACTCCACGTTTCCCAACACCACACCCCGACCAATAGTCGGCATAACCGGCAACCTTGATGCGGAAACATGCAAACTGGCTTTTGCCTACTACAAAAGCGTTGAACTTGCAGGAGGAGTGCCTGTGATTATTCCGCCAAGCCGCAGCAAACAAACCATTCTCAATGTTCTCGGACGCATTGACGCACTTGTGCTCTCAGGAGGCGCAGACATCAATCCGCTTTTCATGGACGAAGCCCCCGTTCAGGGACTTCACGGAATAAATCCCGAACGCGACGACTACGAACTGCTGTTGACGCGGCTCGCTTTCGACAGACAAATTCCGATACTCGGCATCTGCCGGGGAATACAAACGCTCACGCTCGCCCTCGGAGGCAGCATGTTTCAAGACATCTACTCCACACCCGACGGCAAAAGGCTTCTGAAACATTCGCAAGACGCACCGCGCAACACGCTTACCCATTTTGTGAACATTGAAAAAAGTTCGCTTCTTGCGCAAATCTGTAAAGCCGAAAAAATAGCGGTAAACTCGTTCCACCATCAAGCAATAAGCAGCCCGGGAGAGCATCTTAAAATTTCCGCTTACGCCACCGACGGCGTGATTGAGGCAGTTGAAAGCTCGGAATTCAAACCTGTTCTCGGCGTTCAATGGCATCCCGAATGCCTCACGGGAGACAACAACGAAGCTGCGGGGAATCTTTTCGACTGGATAGTGGCAGAGGGCGAAACATATCGCAAAGCCCGCAAATTCCACGCCTCACATCTCACACTCGATACGCATTGCGACACTCCCATGTTCTTTCCTCAGGGGATAGACATAAGAAAGCGCGACCCGAAAATACTTGTAGACCTCCACAAAATGGACGAAGGCGGTCTCGATGCCTCAATCATGGCTGCCTACATACCGCAAGGTCCGCGCGACGATGCATCGCTTGCCGCCGCAACCCGCATGGCTGACGACATATTCGGCAAAATAGACGAAATGACAGGCAAAGCAGACGGTGTGGAACTCGCACGAACGCCTGCAGACCTCATGCGTCTGAAAAGCGAAGGCAAACACGCCATAATGAAAGCCATTGAAAACGGATATGCTCTCGCAAAAGACATAACAAATGTGGAACGCTACGCCTGCGAAGGCGTTGTATATATAACTCTCTGCCATAACGGCGACAACGACATCTGTGATTCGGCGGCTAAAACCCGTAACGAACACGGCGGTGTCAGTGATTTCGGCGAAAAGGTCATTAAAGAAATGAACCGCTGCGGCATAATGGTTGACTTATCTCACGGAGGCGAAAAAAGTTTCTACGATGCCATGGAAATAAGTAGCCTTCCCATTGTTTGCAGCCACGCTTCGTCGAGAGCGTTGTGCGATCACCCGCGAAACCTTACCGACGACCAGCTCCGCGCATTGCGAAAAACAGGCGGTGTGGCGCAGGTAACTTTCTACGAAGGCTTTCTGCGCAGGGACGGAAAAGCTACGGTGCTCGATGCAATGGACCATTTGGAACACATAATTGAGATTGCCGGAATAGAACACGCCGGAATAGGCTCCGACTTTGACGGCGACGGCGGCGTACCGGGCATTGCCTCTGCCGCAGAGATGATAAACATCACCAAACGCCTTCTGCGCAAACGCTACAGCGAGAAAGACATTGCGTTGATATGGGGAGGAAATTTCCTGAGAGTGATGCAGCAGGTACAAGATGCCGCAGAAATATAAAACATCATGACGAAAAACAAAAAGAAAATCATCTTCATAGCAGCAATAGCGGTTGTAGCGGCAGCTTCAGCCATTGCTTTCGCTTTGCATTCCGACAAAAGCGAAAACGAAGCCGATGCTGCAGGAAACGACACCGTTAACGTGCCGCAATTCAACGTCGAAAACGCTTACAAGTCTATTGTGGAGCAATGCAACTTCGGTCCGAGAGTTCCCAATACCGATGCCCACGAAAAATGTGCCGACTACATAGCCGCCGCATTCGAGAAGCTGGGTTACAAAGTAACTCTGCAAACCGCCACATTGCCAAGATATGACGGGGTAAGCATGAAAAACGTGAACATATTTGCTTCGTGCGACACGGTTTCCGAACGTCGCATTTTGATTTCCGCCCACTGGGATTCGCGTCCCTGGGCTGATCAGGATGACAACGAAGAAAATCACAAGAAACCGGTGCTTGCCGCCAACGACGGGGCAAGCGGTGTGGCGGTGATGCTGGAACTGGCACGAATAATCAGACAGCAGCAGCCGGGGATAGCAGTTGATTTCGTTTGTTTCGACACCGAAGACTGCGGAACTCCCGAATGGGACAAAACAGGTAACGACCAAAAAGACGAAGCAACATGGTGTTTGGGTTCACAATACTTTGCCGCCAATCTGCCAACGCCCGAATATCGCCCTATGTACGCTGTGAATCTTGACATGGTGGGCGGAAAAGGCGCGAAATTCCTACAGGAGGGATTCTCGAAGCGATACGCTCCCAACGTTGTGGACAAAATTTGGGCGGCAGCGGCTCTTGCCGGATATTCAACAGTATTCCCCGTTCAAGACGGCGGTTATGCCACCGACGATCACCTGCCACTGATTCAAATAGCCGGCATTCCCACAGTGGATATAATACCTTGTTACACCGACTATGAGAACAGTTTCGGACCCACATGGCACACCGTGAACGACACGCCCGAAAACATTGACCGCGTAACGCTCAAAGCGGTGGGACAAACCATGCTTCAACTCATTTACAACGAAAGATAAAATCACAATGCCAAGCATTAACGAAATACAGGACGAGATAATTGAAGAATTCAGCGAACTTGACGATTGGATGGACCGTTACCAGTTGCTCATAGACATGGGAAACGAACAGCAACCCCTGCCTGCCGAAGACAAGAACGACCAAAATCTCATTGACGGTTGCCAAAGCCGCCTGTGGCTGGCTTGCAGTCAGAACGAGGACGGCACTCTTTGTTTCCGTGCCGAAAGCGATGCGCTCATTGTCAAAGGTATTGTTTCGCTACTCATACGTGTTTTGTCGGGACATACTCCCGATGAAATTCTCAACGCGGATCTTTATTTCATTGACAAGATAGGACTGCGCGACCACCTCTCGCCCACACGCAGCAACGGCTTGCTGTCCATGCAGAAGCAAATGCGCATGTACGCCCTTGCCTTCAAGGCAAAAAACGCAGCCGGAAAGTAAAGTCCGCTTGCCGATTTCCGGAAAACGAAGCGGAGCAACGGTAAAGGCAATCGCATTTTCCCTCCGCACTCCCCCGTTTTCCAACCGAAATCCGGGACTTTTTCCGGACTTTTCCCCACACTGTAAAAAACATAAGGCATCTCGCAAAAAACACAAGGCACATATTTTAAAATAAGTGCCTTGTATTTTAAAATATATGGCTTGTATTTTTGAGCATGTCAAACATCTGATAGACAGCAACTTACAAAGGCTGTTCAAAATATGCTTATTTTGTTGATATGCAGACACTTGAAGGGGAATACGTTCTTTCGGCGTGTTCGGACATAAAACCGGCATCGGAGCATACGGTACGGAGGCGAACCCAAACGCCGCGCAAACATAAAAACAAGCCACACGAAAATCACAAACACAGAACACCGCACTGCATTCTATGTTTTTTTGTAACAACATCATAGCCATAATTTTCTTATATTTGCATACTATAAAAAGAGTAACATGGTAAAACGTATATATCTGCTTGTGCTGGCGGCTTTTGCCCTGACACTTTCGGCGCAAAACAAAGAACAGGAAAACAACGCCATTCGCAAATTGGGAATAGCCCAATATGCCATTTCACATCTTTATGTCGATTCGGTAAATGCCATGAAACTTACCGTAGGAGCCATAACCGGCATGCTCTCACAACTCGATCCGCACTCCACATACACCGATGCGGCGCAGACAAAAGCATTCAATGAACCCCTGCGAGGCGACTTTGAAGGAATAGGCGTGCAGTTTAACATGATAGAAGACACCTTGGTGGTGATACAACCCACCGACAAAGGACCGTCTCAGAAAGTGGGAATTATGGCAGGCGACAGAATTGTGCGCGTGAACGACACGGTGATTGCAGGAGTCAAGAAGTCCACCGATGTGATCATGAAAATGCTTCGCGGAAAGAAAGGCACAACCGTACACCTTGGCATAATTCGTCCGGGAGTAAAGGAAGAAATAAAGTTTGACGTAGTGCGCGACAAGATACCCCTTCACACACTCGATGCATCCTATATGATTGACAGCAAAACGGGCTACATACGCTTCGGTTCCTTTGGTCAGAAAACACCGGAGGAAATACGTACAGCCATGAAGGCACTCAAGGAAAAAGGCATGGACCGCATTATCATAGATCTCCGCAGCAACGGCGGCGGATTCATGGAAGCGGCGGTGCAGATAGCCAGCGAATTTTTGCAGGAGGGCGACATGGTGGTTTACACAAAGGGGCGCGCAGTTCCCTCGGCGGAATATAAAGCACGTGGAGGCGGAATGTTCACAAAAGGAAAGATTGCCGTGCTCATAGACGAGTTCAGCGCGTCGGCGGCAGAGATTTTGGCAGGCGCATTGCAGGACAACGACCGCGCGGCAATAGTTGGCGTTAGAAGTTTTGGCAAGGGTTTGGTGCAGCAACCCGTTCAGCTTCCCGATGGATCAATGATTCGCCTCACGGTGTCACGCTATTACACTCCGGCAGGGCGTTGCATACAAAAACCATACAAGCCGGGCGAGAAAGAAGCCTACAGCCGGGACGAGTTGAACCGCCTGCGCAGCGGAGAACTCTTTCACGCAGACAGCATTCACCACAACGACTCTCTGAAGTGCTACACGCTCAAAAAACATCGCGTTGTGTATGGCGGCGGAGGCATTATACCCGATTATTTCGTGCCTCTCGACACCATGACATACACAAAATATTATCGCAATCTCTCACGCAAGAATCTCATTCTCCCGACCGGAACGAAATACATAGACAAAAACCGCAACAATCTCACGGGAAGTTATCCTGATTTCAACAAGTTTAAGAGCGATTACAAAGTTCCTGACGAACTTGTGGACAGTATTTTCGCCGCCGGGGCAAAAGATAAGATAACTCCCCAAGACGACGAAGAAAAAGTCAAAACTGCCACGCTCATTGCCAAAACTATTAAAGCTCTTGTGGCTCGCGACCTTTGGGACACCTCACAGTATTTCCAAATAATCAATGACGACGATGCCACAATAGAGAAAGCTCTGCAGGTGATAAGGAAATAACAACAAGCAAAACCTATATGCCATGACACGTATTTTATATATTACAATTTTATTGCTGCTCCTGCCCCACACAATACAGGCAAGTTTCGTGGAAGGAGGCAAACGTGAATTTCCAATTCTGTGCAACGGAGTACCGTGTGCCATTGACAGCGTGAACAGAGGACTTTACTGCAGCGTGAAGCCCGTTGAGGGCGACTCCATGAAGCTCGTGTTCTCCTCCAACAACATTACATATCTGCGCATAAACTATAAACGCTACAATATGGGCGATACCGTGAAAGTTGTGAACAGTTTTCGCCGCACATACAAGCTTTATATCGGCGGAAAAGTCCAGATGTGGACACTCTATCTCACTTCCCTGCCGATTGTAATGATAGAAGCCACGAGATACGAGCATGAAGTTTATCACCATGGCTATCTTAACGTCATAGATCCTTGGAAACGTACGAAAAATTCGGTACTCTTCCGCCAATTCATAGGAGCAAGGATTCGCGGAGCCTATACTGCGGGACTTCCCAAGAAACCTTACGCCATAAAACTTTGGGATAGTAATCGCGAAGGCAAGAATGTTAGCGTTTTGGGCTTAATGAAAGACGAAAATCTCATACTTGATGCGATGTACAACGACAAAGCGAGGATGCGTAACAGACTTTGCTATGACATTTGGAATCAAATTGACAGTCTTCCCTATGAAGTTTCTGAGGGACACTCGAAAGTTAACGGCACACAGGGTCGCTATGTGGAAGTTTTCGTAGACGGCGCGTACAACGGGGTTTATTGCATAACCGACAAGATTAACCGTAAAAAACTCGACCTTGTTAAAACAGAAAGCGACGCAAACGGCAAACTCAAATTCCATGGTGTGCTGTACAAAGCCACGGATTGGACGAACGAGACCACTTTCAACAACGTGGACAACAATGCAAATACAACCAACACTCTTGGTTGGAGAGGCTGGGAGCAGAAATATCCCGACGACAGTGTACAAATGGCAAACTGGAACCCACTAAAAAAACTTCTGAAGTTTACCACGCCCGCCACTAATCCCAACAAAACGAATTTTGCATCGCTTTTGCGCAGAAAATATTACCAGCAGAATCTCACGAACTTCATGTTGATGATTAACTTGTTCAACATAAACGACAATCACTGCAAGAACACGTACGTCAGCTTCCACGACGTGAATTCCGCAACCTCCGTTGCGCTCATCACACCGTGGGATCTCGATGCTTCATTGGGAAGAAACTGGGACGGAGGCATTCTAAACAGTTTCGGATTTACCAATCAAATCACGGCATGCGGTCTTTTCAGACGCTTGTTTGACGGCGGACCATATTATTACCGCGAAAATTTCCGCGACACGTGGATAAGGCTTAAAAACAGCGTTCTTTCGCCCGACAGCATCAATGCCCGCATTCTTGCTTACAAAGAACTTCTTTACAAATCGGGAGCCTGGGGACGCGAAATGAATCGCTGGCCGGGTTCAATGGAAGGTATCAACACCGAGACCTCGTATATGATGGACTGGTATGCCCGCTCGGTGAACTTTACCGACAGTGTTCTCGCCGATTTCCCGAGCGACATTAACGATGTCAGAACTCTTCCTGACGGCAACCTGTATGCCACAACCGAGGACGGATGTATTATCGTGAATTCCCAGTCGGGCAGCGCGAAAATAGCCATTTATTCGTCCGACGGAGCCTTGATTGAATCTGCCGATGCCCAGACGCCATACCGAAGCAGGCAACTTGAAAACGGCGTATATGTCGTGAACGTGAAAACAGGTAATGCCACACTGCGCAAAAAGGTTCTCATAAGATAGACTAATGATTATAGTAATAGCGGCTCTGATAGCAGGGGTGCTGATTGGTTTCTTGATAAGCCACAGCCGCAGTTCCGCAAAAATTTCCGCGCTCACCGTGGCGCGGGATATGGAGGCACGCAATGCCCAAACGCTCGAGGAGCAATACAAACGCAACCTCGAGCTTATGCAAACGCGCCAAAAAGAACAGTCAGAGCAACAGATAAGGCTGATAACCGAACAGTTGCGTACTTCATCGGAGGAAATTCTGATTAAAAGGCAGGAGCAACTTTCGGCATCGAACAAGGAGCAGCTCGCATCGATTCTGAATCCGCTCAATGCCAACATTGCTCAAATGAAAGAGGCTGTGGAGCACAGCAAACTCGAACAGTCAAAGACAATGGCAAGCCTTCAAACCGCCATAAACCACAGTTTCGAGCAGGCAAAGGCTGTGGGAGAAAGTGCTGACCGACTTGCTTCGGCACTTACGGGCGAAAACAAGACGCAGGGTAATTTCGGCGAACTGAAACTCAAGGAACTGCTCGACGGAATGGGACTTACCGAAGGCTTGGAGTATGAAACGCAACAAACTCTAAGAGACAACGACGGCAACATAATAAAAGACAACGAAACGGGGCGCAGAATGATTCCCGATGTTATTCTTCATTTTCCCGACAAGCGCGACATGGTGATTGATTCCAAGATTTCGTTCAAGGCTTTCGAGGATTATCAGAACGCCGACGGCGAAAAAGAACGCGCAGAGGCTTTGAAACGCCATATAGCCTCGGTTCGCAGCCATGTAAAGGAACTAAAATCGAAAGACTACAGCAAATATCTCACAAAAGGTTCGGCACGGTTGGATTTCGTAATAATGTATGTGTTCAGCGAAGGCGCATTGCAGCTCGCACTCTCGAATGATGCCGCACTATGGCGCGATGCTTACGACGACGGTGTGCTTATTACCGGGTCGCAAAACATGTATGCACTGCTTAGAATATTGGAAATAAGTTGGAAACAGACACGCCAGGCAGAGAATCAGGACAAAATAATTGCCGTAGCAAATGAAATGGTTAGCAGAGTGCAAATTCTCTGCGAAAGGCTCAACAAAGCGGAAGCATGTCTCAAGAAAACGCAGGAAGCTTTCGAAGATGTGCGCACCATGGCGCAGCCTGCGGGGCGCAGCATCACTTCTTCCGCCAACAAACTCCTGAAATTCGGTGCTAAGAAAGACTCTCGCCACGCCGCACTCCCATCGACGGAAGAATAGCTTCCCTTACCCATTCACAAGCTCCGGTTAAAAATCGTCATGCAAGACATTTTTTGCATAAAAACAGGCAAAAGAATTATGCGTTTCGGGACACGAAAAAAAACATAAGGCTTATTGTAAAAAATACAAGCCATATATTTTAAAATACAAGGCACTTATTTTAAAATAAGTGCCTTGTATTTTTTAGCGTAAAAGCATATCTGATTCTCAAACACTTACACCGGCAAAAAATTACGGTTTGATTGCGGTGAAAAAACCTTATAAATATGCACACAAGAGGGCGCGAAAACACGCCGTGGGGCACGTATGCCAACACTACCCTACCGTTCCTTCCAACGACACGGACAGCAGCTTTCGTGCCTCAACCGCAAACTCCATGGGCAGTTTGTCGAGCACATTTTTAGCGTAACCGTTCACAATAAGTCCCGCCGCCGTTTCGGGATCTATGCCGCGCGAAGCACAATAGAACATCTGCTCCTCCGAAATTTTGGAAGTGGTTGCCTCATGTTCCACTACGGCAGTGTTGTTATGGACATCGATGTAAGGAAACGTGTGCGCTCCGCTCGTAGACGAGAGAAGCAGCGAATCGCAAGAGCTGTAATTGCGGGCTTTTTCGGCATTCTTGCCCACTTTCACAAGACCGCGATAGGAATTCTGGCTCTTGCCTGCCGAAATGCCCTTGCTGATAATGGTGCTGCGCGTGTTCTTACCGAGATGCACCATCTTGGTTCCCGTGTCGGCTTCCTGATAATTGTTAGTTACCGCAACGCTGTAAAACTCTGCCTGCGAATTGTCGCCTTTAAGCACACACGAGGGATATTTCCAAGTAATTGCCGACCCGGTTTCCACCTGTGTCCACGAAAGTTTGCTGTTCTTTCCGCGCAGTGCGCCTCTCTTTGTTACGAGATTATACACTCCGCCTTTTCCTTCTGCATTTCCGGGATACCAATTCTGCACCGTGGAATATTTTACTTCCGCATCATTGTTCACAATAATCTCCACAATTGCGGCGTGAAGCTGGTTTTCGTCGCGCATGGGGGCTGTGCAGCCCTCAAGATAGGAAACATATCCGCCGTCGTCGCACACAATGAGCGTACGCTCAAATTGCCCGGTGTTTCGAGCGTTTATCCGGAAGTACGAAGACAGTTCCATTGGGCAACGCACGCCTTTGGGAATGTAGACAAACGAGCCGTCGGAAAAAACTGCACTGTTGAGCGCGGCAAAAAAATTGTCGCGGTAAGGCACAACACTGCCTATGTACTGCCTTACAAGGTCGGGATAATTCTTAACAGCCTCGCCAATAGAACAGAATATGACTCCCAGCTCACGAAGTTTGTCCTGGAAAGTGGTCTTTACCGACACGGAATCCATTATGGCATCTACCGCCACTCCTCCGAGCGCAAGGCGTTCTTCGAGGGGTATTCCCAATTTATCGAAAGTCTTGACAAGCTCCGGATCAAGTTCCTTTTTTTGGTCATGAGTCTTGGGTTGCGCATAATAAGATATAGCCTGATAGTCAATCTGCGGCAGATTGACATGTCCCCACGCAGGTTGTTTCAAAGTCTGCCAATAGCGCAGAGCCTTCAAACGGAAATCGAGAAGCCATTCAGGCTCTCCCTTGCGCACGGATATGCTACGCACCACATCTTCATTAAGTCCTGTGGGTATTACCTCCGTTGAAATCTCGGTGGTAAAGCCGTATTCGTATTTCTTGTCCGCCACACTGCGCACGAAAGCATTTTTGCCCTCGCCTGCAGCGGAATTGAGAGATGGGTTATCGTTTTTTTTCATCGTAAAAATATTACAAAGACAACACGCAGGAAACTAATTTCGCTTCCTGCGTGTTATTTTATTGTATGCTGTCGTTTTCCGTATAAACAGAATCCTCGGCAGCTTCGCCGTCTTGCGAATGGCTCTCGCCGTATGCCTTGAACGCATAGCCGAGACTGTTCTTTACAGGTTCGTAAAGGAACGATTCTTCTGCCTTTGCCTGACTGACAATGCCGAGAAAGCTCATGACATTGAACACACAGCTCATGAGAATAAGATATTTAATCAAACTCACTGCGGCACCGAGAATGCTGTTCGGCAAACCAATCTTCATGCCCTTCAAAGCCTTAGTGAGCAAATTTGCCACAAGTCCGAGGACAATGGGAACAACTATCCACAACACGAGAAACGCCAAAATGTTGGCAACAGTGGGTGAAGCCCCTATGTGAGGGGAAAGGTATTCTCCGAAACTCGAATAAAGACCGGCAGCAACAAAAAGTCCTACCACAAATCCCACCATCGAGATTATTTCCTTGAGAAAGCCCTGACGCCAACCTTTATAAAGCGCCCATATAACGAGCAGCAATATTACAAAATCAATGAACGGCATATTTTTTCCCGAATCAAAGAGTGGCTTTTACCTCCACCTGTTTGAATGTTTCTATAACGTCGCCTTCTTTAAGGTCGTTGCAGTTGGCAAGACTGATACCGCACTCGAAGTTAGCACCAACTTCCTTGACATCATCCTTGAAACGCTTCAAAGCTGCGATGTTGGCGGTCTGAATGACTATACCGTCGCGAATGAGTCTCGCCTTGTCGCTGCGCGAAACCTTGCCCTCGCTGACAAAAGCACCGGCAACGAAACCGACTTTGCTTATGTGGAACACCTGACGCACTTCAATGGTGGCAGTAACCTCTTCCTTGACAACAGGCTCGAGCATGCCTTCCATGGCAAGCTTAACCTCGCCAATAGCATCGTAAATAATGGAATAAAGACGTATCTCGACACCCTGCTGATCGGCTTGTTTCTTGGCAAGAACACTCGGGCGAACCTGGAAACCGATAATAATTGCCTGAGAAGCAGCTGCGAGTGCAACATCATTCTCAGAAATCTGACCGACACTCTTCAAGATTACACTAACCTTGATCTTGTCTGTGGAAAGTTTCTCGAGTGAATCGCTCAAAGCCTCAACCGAACCGTCAACATCACCCTTGACAACAATATTAAGCTCTTTGGTTCCGCCACGGGCTATGCGACGTCCGATTTCATCAAGAGAAAGAACGGAATGTGCCCTCAAAGCTTGCTCACGCTGCAATTGCTCGCGTTTTGTGGCAATCTCGCGCACCTCTTGTTCCGTATCCATTACGTGGAAAGCATCGCCTGCCTGCGGAGCTCCGTTAAGTCCCAAAACAGTAGCCGCACCCGAAGGTCCAACTTTGTCAATGCGTTGATCACGTTCGTTGAAAAGAGCCTTGACACGCCCGTAATTTGTTCCGGCAAGCATAACATCGCCAATTTTAAGCGTACCGTTGCTCACAAGCACCGTGGCAACATATCCGCGTCCGCGATCGAGAGACGATTCAATGATTGTGCCCGTTGCCTTACGGTTAGGATTTGCTTTCAAATCGAGCATGTCGGCTTCGAGAAGCACTTTGTCAAGAAGTTCTTTGACTCCGAGACCCTTCTTTGCCGAAATATCCTGACTCTGATACTTTCCTCCCCATTCTTCAACAAGGTAATTCATACCTGCAAGCCCTTCTTTTATTTTATCGGGGTTTGCTCCGGGCTTATCAATCTTATTAATTGCAAACACCATGGGAACATTTGCCGCCATGGCATGACTTATTGCCTCCTTTGTCTGAGGCATTATGCCGTCATCGGCAGCAATTATAATAATAGCCACGTCTGTTACCTGCGCACCACGGGCACGCATTGCTGTAAATGCCTCGTGTCCCGGAGTATCAAGGAAAGTAATGTGTCTGCCGTTCTCCAAAGTTACATTATATGCGCCGATGTGCTGGGTAATTCCGCCGGCTTCGCCCGCAATTACGTTTGATTTGCGAATATAATCGAGAAGCGACGTTTTGCCATGGTCAACGTGTCCCATAACAGTAACAATAGGAGCACGAGGTTCGAGATCTGCTTCGTTATCTGCTTCCTCAGCCACAGCTTCTGTAACATCGGCACTGACAAACTCGGTCTTAAATCCGAATTCCTCCGCCACAAGATCAATTGTTTCGGCATCGAGACGCTGGTTAATGCTTACCATAATTCCGATACTCATACATGTGGCGATTACTTGCGTAACAGGAACATTCATCATTGCCGCAAGTTCATTAGCAGTTACGAATTCGGTAAGTTTTAATATCTTGCTTTCCTTAGCTTCCTGCGAAGCTGCCATTTCTGCTATCTCACGAGCGTTCTCACGCTTCTCACGGCGATATTTTGCGCCCTTGCTTCCGCGACTTTTATTGGTAAGACGCGCAAGAGTTTCGCGAACCTGCTTTGCAACATCTTCATCGGAAACCTCAGGCTTCAAAGGTTGTACTTTATGAACCTTGCCCTTTTGGCGACGTTGGTCGTTATTCTTGTTATTATTGTTATTGCGGTTGCGATTATTGTCGTTGTTGTTATTGTTACGGTTTCCGCCATTACCGCCACCTATCTGCTGTCCCACGGCATTAACGTCAACACGTTCTTGTCCTATGCGGTTGCGTTTATGACGCTGATTGCCTTGAGCATTCTTTTCTTCGCGTTCGCGTTTTTTCTCCTCTTTAGTTTTCTTCTTGGGACGAGTGTTGGGATTAATGGTAGAAAGGTCAATAGTTCCGAGAACTTTAGGTTTGGCAAGCTCTTCTGCGGGATGCAAACGGAACACGCCGTCATCTTCCACCTTGCCCACGGCTTCAGCTTTCTTCTGGCTGTTTTTGGGCTTTTGTTCCGCGCCATCTTTTTTGTTTTCCTGAGGCGCAGATGCTTTCGGAGCAGACACAGACTCCTTAACCTTTTTCTCAGGTTCCGCCTTTGCGACCGGTTTCTCAACAGGTTTCGGCTGCACAGGCTTCTCTTCTTTCTTGGCTTCCGGTTTGTGTTCCTTGACCGGTTCGGGCTTTTTCTCTTCCGCTTTCACAGGCTGCGGCTTTGTCTCTACTTTCGGTGCGGGAGCGGGAGCAGCTTCTTTCTTCGGAGCTTCGGCTTCCTTCTTGGGAGTTTCTTGCGCCTGAGGTTTGACAACAGTTTTGTCATCAAGGTCTATCTGTCCCACAGTTTTGAAACCCGGGCGCATATTTTCGGGAATTTCCGTCTTTATCACCTGAGCTTTTTGTGCGGGAGCTTTCTTTTCTTTGGCGTTTTTAGCCTTTCCGGCTTGATGACCCGAGAAAAGTTTATCGGCTTCCTTACGCAAATCCTTGTCTGCGCCGAATTTCTTTTTCAGCAAGTCATATTGTTCGTCATTGATTTTTTCGTTCGGAGTGGCATTGACTTCGAAACCATTCTCACGCAGGTAGTCGACTATTGTATCGATACCCACATTAAGTTCTCTTATAACCTTATTTAGTCTTATGTTCATATACTGCTTATTCGTCCTCAAATTCTGCTTTTAATATACGCAACACATCGTCAACCGTGGATTCTTCCAAATCGGCCTTTTCAATGAGCATTTCACGCGGGGCATTAAGCACGGCTTTTGCCGTGTCAAGCCCTATGGATTTGATAGCATCGATAACCCACTGGTCGATAACGTCTGAGAACTCGTCAAGATATACATCTTCTTCAGGGGCGTTGTTCACTTCTCGGTAAACATCTATGGTGTATCCCGTTAGCATGGAGGCAAGTTTGATGTTCATACCGCTGCGTCCTATGGCGAGCGAAACTTCCTCGGGCTTGAGGAAAACTTCTGCCTTATGCTCTTCTTCGTTCAGCTTTATGTTTGATATTTTTGCGGGAGCCAGCGCACGTTGCACGAAAAGTTGTTCGTTGGGTGTGTAGTTTATCACGTCGATGTTCTCTCCGCGAAGTTCTCTCACCACACCATGTATGCGGCTTCCCCTTACTCCCACGCACGCTCCTACGGGATCAATTCTCTCGTCATAGCTTTCCACGGCGATTTTTGCCCTTTCGCCCGGAATACGTGCGGCTTTCTTTATGGTGATAAGTCCGTCGGCTATTTCGGGCACCTCACCTTCGAGCAGACGAATCAGAAATTCGGGAGCGGTTCGGCTCAAATAAATCTTGGGATTGTTGTTGGGATTCTCCACACGGTTAACAATAGCTCTGACGGTCTCTCCTTTGCGGAAGAAATCGCGGGGAATCTGCTCACCTTTGGGAAGAAACATTTCGTTGCCCTCATCGTCCACAATGAGCATTTCGTTTTTCCAAACCTGATATACTTCGCCGCTCACAATTTCGCCCACGCGGTCTTTATATTTGTTGTATAGAGAGTCGTGTTCGAGTTCGAGCACCTTGCTTGCCAGAGTTTGGCGAAGCGTAAGGATTGCGCGGCGACCGAATTTGGCAAAGTTTATGGGTTCACTCACTTCCTCGCCAATTTCATAGTCGGAATCTATTTTATGAGCATCGCTCAGTGAAATCTCTTTGTTGGGATCATTCACATCGTCGTTGCCCACAACAATACGATTGCGATAAATTTCGAGGTCTCCCTTGTCGGGGTTTACGATAACGTCAAAGTTTTCATCGCTTCCGAACATCTTGGCCAACACACTGCGGAAGCTCTCTTCAAGAACTCCAACGAGAGTGGTGCGACCGATTTTCTTATTGTCTTGAAAATCGGAAAAGATGTCAATCATGCTTTCTGTTACGTCTTTTTTGCGTGGCATTTTATATTTTGTTTTTTATTATCTATACGTTAACGGGTTGTGTCCGTTTATAAAGCGCACACCCTTTTGCTCTTTGCAAAAAGGCGTTTATTTGAAGTCTATTTGAGCCTGACAGCTTTCTATTTCCGAGAAAGCAAGAGTTTTATCCTCGTCCACCATCTTGGCGCGTTTTGCACCTTCCGGCTTGTATTTCACCTTCATCGTGATGGTAATGCCGTTTTCATCGACAGCTTTCAAAACGCCTTTGAGTTTTTCGCGATTATTGGTGTGAACTTCCACACCGTCGCCCACGTGGTTTTCATACTGTCGGTAAACCTTGAACGGCTGACCTATTCCCGCGCTGCCCACTTCGAGTTCGTAATCCTCGTCATTGCGATCGAGTTTCCCTTCTATGAAGCGGCTCAAATCCACACAGTCGTCAATCCAAACACCGTCCTTGTGGTCAATTTCCACCACAATGCTGTCGTCATCGCTAACCGTAAGGTCGGTAAGAAAATACTCCTTTCCTTCCAGCCATTCGTTAACTATGCTCTCAACTTTCTTTTTGTCTATCATTGCTTCAGACCTCTTGGTTTATAACAACGAGTGAGGAACTTTTACAAGCCCCTCACTCCTGAACGTGTGCAAAATTATATTTTTTTCATGTAATATGCAAAAGTATCTGCTGTTTTTTTGCCTATCACACAAATATTTATTGTTTTCTCATGCCAAATTCCGTCGCTTTCGTGTCCCCGCTTTGCAATCGGGCGCAGCATTACCGTAACAGTCGTCCGCGTTCTTCTTTTCGACACATGCCACGACACCGCGTTTTTGCGGTCAATGTTTTCCCGTATGCGGCAAAATCGTCTCGCAACGTGCCATTTTCGCATGCCCTAAAAGGCTTATTTTTTCCTTTTGTAAGACACTGTTTTTCAGGCATCTGAAAAAGCGAAAAATACAAGGCATTTATTTTGAAATATAAGGCACTTATTTTAAAATATGTGCCTTGTATTTTTTACAACATGCCTTATGTTTTTTTGTGTCCGCTCAGCACTCCGAAAATCTCCGGGAAAAATTTCCCGAAAACCACGGACGCAATTCACCGTTACTTGTTTTTGGGAAGAAATTCGGAAACGTCGAGACCGTGGGAAATCAAATCTCTCACAACGCTGGAACTGATTGCCGCCAAAGGCGGTTCGGTAAACAGGATAACGGTTTCAATGCCCGTCAACTTGCGGTTCATGTCCGCCATGTCGCGTTCGTACTCAAAATCCTTTACCGAGCGCAAGCCGCGAAGTATGAATTTTGCATTCACACGCCTTGCAAAGTCAATGGTAAGGTCGTCGTAACTCTGCACACTCACTCTCGGCTCGTCCTTATAGTATCGCTTGATTGTCTCAACTCGTTTGGCAGTTTCCGAAAGCACCGACTTTTCCTTGTTAACGCCTATGCCTATGAATATATGGTCGAACAGTTGCAGTCCGCGCTTCACAATGGCTTCATGACCTATTGTAAAGGGGTCGAAACTGCCCGGAAATATTGCAAGTCTCTCCATTTTTCGTAATTTCTTTATTCGCTTTCAAGATCTTCAGCCTTGTCTTCCTCCACAACAAGGTTGTCAATGATGAACTTCTGGCGTTCGGGAGTGTTCTTGCCCATGTAATACGAAAGCATTTCGCTCACATTGTCGCTCTTGCTTAATGTTACCTGGTCAAGACGCATATCAGGACCGATAAAGTTCTTGAATTCCGAAGAATCAATCTCACCCAAACCTTTGAATCGCGTGATTTCGGGATTCGGTTGAAGCTTTCTTATTGCTTCGCGCCGCTCTTCGTCGCTGTAGCAATAGATAGTTTCGTATTCCGAACGCCCTTCGCTGCGATTTTTCTTCAATACCGCCGCGCCGGCTGCATTGTCGGAAATTTTTACCTTGTTCTTGGACGACGCAGATTTCTTTTTCTTGTTCCTGACACGGAAAAGCGGCGTCTGAAGTATGTAAACATGACCTTTCTTAATGAGGTCGGGGAAAAACCAGAGGAAAAACGTAATCAGCAACAGGCGAATGTGCATTCCGTCAACGTCCGCATCGGTTGCCACAATAACTTTGTTGTATCGCAAACCCTCAAGCCCGTCCTCTATGTTAAGTGCCGCCTGAAGCAGATTGAATTCGTCGTTTTCGTAAACCACCTTCTTTGTAAGTCCATACGCATTCAGCGGTTTGCCTCGCAGAGAAAACACCGCCTGAGTATTGGCATCGCGACTTTTTGTAATGCTTCCCGAAGCGGAATCTCCCTCGGTGATGAAAATGCAACTGTCCTCACGAAACTCACCTTTGGAATCGTTGAAATGGAAACGGCAATCGCGCAACTTACGATTGTGAAGATTCACCTTCTTAGCCTTCTCGCGTGCAAGTTTTGTGATTCCCGCAATGGCTTTCCTGTCGCGTTCCGAAGCCTGTATCTTTTCGAGAATGGCATCGGCTATTTCGGGATTCTTATGAAGGTAGTTGTCGAGATTTTCCTTCAGGAAATCGCCCACAAACTTGTTCACGCTTATTCCGTTTTCGCTTATGGTCAGACTGCCGAGCTTTATCTTTGTCTGGCTTTCAAACTGCGGCTCGTTGATGTTTATTGCTATTGCCGCCACAATGCCGTTTCTTATGTCCTGATAGTCGAAGTTTTTTCCGTAGAACTCTTTCAGCGTTTTCGCCACGTGTTCTTTGAACGCACTTTGGTGAGTTCCGCCCATCGTGGTGTGCTGTCCGTTGACAAAAGAATAATATTCTTCGCCATATTGTGCCGTATGGGTGAACGCAATCTCTATGTCCTGACCCGAAAGATGGATTATGGGATAGAGCGCGGGCGTTGTCATGTTGTCGGTAAGAAGATCCTCGAGTCCGTTGCGGCTTTGTATTTTCCGCCCGTTGAACATAATCACGAGACCGGTATTCAAATATGTGTAGTTTCGCAACATTGCCTCTATGAACTCCGAGTGGAAACGATAGTTCTTGAACAACGTGTCGTCGGGACAGAAGTAAACATAAGTTCCGTTCTCTTCCGTTGTTTTTTCGGTGGTATCGCTTACGAGTTTTCCCTTTTCAAACACCGCCGTTCTCATTTCTCCGTCGCGGCGGCTGCACACCTCGTAGCGCGAACTCAGGGCATTAACAGCTTTTGAACCCACACCGTTCATGCCCACACTCTTCTTGAACACCGAGGTATCGTATTTGCCACCGGTGTTGAGCATGCTCACAGCATCCACAAGCGACCCGAGAGGAATGCCTCGCCCGTAGTCGCGCACGGAAACCGACTTGTCATCGTTCATTTCTATTTCTATGCGCTTGCCGGCGTTCATTTTGAATTCGTCAATCGAGTTGTCGATTGTTTCTTTAAGCAAAACGTAAATTCCATCGTCTGCGTGAGAACCGTCGCCAAGACGTCCTATGTACATACCGGGACGTGTGCGGATATGGGTGGTATCGTCGAGATGCCTTATACTGCTCTCGTCATACTTCACTTCAGACGGTTTGTTTTCGTCGGGATTTTCTAAATTCAAAAGTTCTTCTGCCATAAATATTAACGGATTGCTGCCGCAAGCGCAAGGCGGCTTCAAAAGGCAAAAATACAAAAAATCCGCGAGATAACGGAAAAGCAATGACTTACGCGGTTCGCAGGGAAAGTTTCGAGCCGCAATTCGGATTTTCATCGCGCTTAAGGTTTACGGCTTTTGCAATGTTCCGGAAATCCGTTCCCTCCGCAGCCTTTTTTCGTGCCGTTTGCCCCGTGCGGAAAGCGTAAATTTTCCGCTTTTGTAAGTTACTGAAAATCAGAAGTCATTTTTCACGAAAAATACAAGGCACTTATTTTAAAACATAAGGCACATATTTTAAAATATATGGCTTGTATTTTTTACAACAAGCCATGTATGTTTTTTCGCATCGGGAAACGGGGGTAATTTTCCCCGAAAAATGCCGTCTTCGAACGCACGCGAAATAAAAATAATGGCAGACCTTGAAGAAACAACGGTTGCTGTTTTCTACGAGGTCTGCCACCCCGGGCGGCTTAAGCCTTAAAGCCGCGCCAACTTATGTTTGTTCAGAATACAAACGACCTTATGAGCCAGTAGCATACTATTCCTGCCAGATATCCCACGAATGCTATCCAGCTTACATGCTTCATGTACCATCCGAAAGTGATTTTCTCCAGTCCCATGACCACTACGCCTGCCGCGCTGCCTATTATGAGAATGCTTCCGCCCACTCCGGCGCAATATGCAAGCAGCTGCCAGAAAATTCCGTCCACCGCAAAGTCTCCCGTCGGGGCTATGGGATACATTCCCATGCATCCTGCAACGAGGGGAACGTTATCGACAATTGAAGAAAGCACTCCGATAATGCCGTTAACAATATAGTGGTTGCCGTCGAACGTTACATTCAGTGTGTTGCCCAATGCCGAGAGCACGCCAACCTCTTCCAAACACGCCACAGCCATTAAAATGCCGAGGAAAAAGAGTATGGTGGTTATGTCTATGCGTGAGAGCAGGCGCGACACCCTTTTCTTTATGCCGCCGGTCTCGTATGTGCGGCTGAGATTGCGATAAAATATTTCCGTAACGGTCCATAAAACGCCGAGCACCAGCAATACGCCCACAAACGGAGGGAGATGGGTGAGAGTTTTGAAGATGGGAACAAAAATCAAACCGCCAACGCCTACGAAAAACACCACCTTGCGCTGTTTTTCCGAGAAATCGTTAATCTCTTCTTCGGGAGCGGCAACTTCTTCGGGCGTTACGAGTTCGCCCTTGAGCATTGTCTGCATTATGAGACCGGGTATGACGAGAGCCACAACCGACGGCACGAGAATTTCAGAGATTACACCCCCGGCGGTAATCATGTTGGCATTCCAAAGCATGATTGTGGTTACATCGCCAATGGGCGAAAAAGCTCCGCCGGCGTTTGCCGCAATAATCACAAGCGATGCGTACACGATTCTGTCCTTATGTTCTGACACAAGCTTGCGAAGAATCATAATCATTACTATCGAGGTGGTAAGGTTGTCGAGTATGGCGGAAAGCACAAAGGTCATGAAGGCAATTCTCCACATCAGCCCGCGTTTTGACTTGGTGTGCATCACTTTTTTAACCCAGTTGAAACCTCCGTGCTGGTCCACAACTTCCACAACAGTCATTGCGCCCATGAGGAAAAAGAGCGTTGTGGACGTGCTTCCAAGATGTCGCTCTATTATCCCGCTTACGGTCGAGGCAATGCAGTCATGAGGAATGTCGGGAAGGTACATTCCGGGGTTTAACATGTAGAGCGTCCACACGGCAACGAACATGAGCAGCGCAACAGCCGCCTTGTTGACTTTGGTAACGCTTTCGAGGGCTATGAAAAGGTAGCCCACAATGAACACGATTACTATTAATGCAGTAAGATTAAGCATGCTTGTTTTTAGGTTGAGGTTGTTTCTAATCCACTCCCTTGAAGTAAGGGGCTTTTGAGGTTTTCGACGGAGAATTGTTCTCTACATATGGTAAATCGTCCTTCCACTTTATCTGGTCGAGCCATACCACGCGCTGCAATTCCAGTTTCGAGCGCAAATATCCGTGATATAGCATCCACGTGTCCCCGTTGTCGTCTTCAATCCACTCGGCATTGTGTCCCGGACCAAGGCAAATGTCGTTGGGAAGCAGGAGTTCATCATAATTATCCGGACTGTCGAGCATGCTTTTCCCGTCGTGTGTAACATAAGGACCGAAAAGACTTCTGGAGCGTCCGTATATAAGTTTGTACCCGACCACGTCATAATTTCCGTTGTCCTGACAGCAGTTGCCGTTCGAGCCGATAAGATAATAATATCCGTTGCGTTTGTGAATGTAAGAACCCTCCAATTGCGAATTGCACAGCTTCTTGGGCGATGCACCGGGCATTGTGCGCAAACCGTCGTCAGTGAGTTGTATGATGTATATGCCCCAATAGCTTCCCCACACCATATATTTTTTTCCGCCTTCCTCAATGTAGAACTGGTCTATGGAGTTGCAGACGTTAAAATCACGCCCCATGAGCACAACACCACGGTCTGTGAAAGGACCTTCGGGACGTTCGGAGGTGGCAACTCCCACTCCGTCTTCCCAACCATAGCCCCAAACGCCAATGGAATAGTAAAGAACATACTGACCATTGATATAGTTTATGTCGGGTGCCCACATCATGCCTTTCGTATAGGGTCGCACACATTTCGGTCGGGTTGCATCGGTGAAAGCCGTGCCCACAAACGTCCAGTCAACGAGGTTGCGCGAGCGGTAAATGGGCATGTTGGACATGTCCTCCGTTCCGTAAAGATAGAAATAGCCGTCGTTGGCTCGTATGACCGTAGGGTCGGGTGTGGAACTCTTTATGACCGGGTTGTTGTAAGTTTTTTGCGCCGCAACGTCGTTTGCGTTGAACATTGCAAGGCATGACAGGCACAATGCTGCCGCTATCGCCATAAAATTTCTTTTCATGAAACAAACTTTTTACTGATTGTATGACAACCGAAACTTCAAAATGCGGACACTTCCAAACTCTGTCCGCAACGGTACAGGGGCGTTTCATAACAAGCCCTGTGATAATCCCTTACAAAGATATTTAATTATACGAACCAACCACTCGAAATGAAAAATTTCTTTCAAAAATGCGCCATTTAATCCTTTTTAGGCTTCATTTTGCTTCCTGCGATTTATAAAAGCGGCATATTGCAAATGCGGCAACCGCTATTCCGCCAACGTTGCATGCACACGGCAGGCATCATTTCCGACATCGCGCCCCGGGCAAGGCATTAAATACGCCGCGAAAATATGCGCATAAACCTGCACAATATTCATTTTTGCCCACAGAAGCACCTACATCAGTCCCACAACGAACGTTTTCGCTCCAAGACCCTGTATATCAAAGAAATAAAGGCAAATTAGAACAATTTTGTAAGTTATTGTTCATCAGACATTTGAAAAGTACAAAAATACAAGGCACTTATTTTAAAATAAGTGCCTTGTATTTTAAAATATATGCCTTATGTTTTTTACAACAAGCCATGTGTTTTCCGAAAAATACGCAAACGCTGAAAAAAATGTCGCATATCATGCATAATGATTCAAAAAAAGAGGTGCGCAAATGCCTCGGCACGCGCACCTCCCGGTAATGGTTCGGTTAGTAAAACCGTGTAACTGTCTTTTTATCTGACGAGCACTTTCCTGTTGCCCACCACGTAAATGCCTTTCTTGAGACCTTCGGTGGCAGTAGCCGCGTCAACATGTTTGCGAACCAGAACGCCGTCAACAGTATATACATTGACGAATTTCTTTACGGCAACAATCTCGGTTTTCTTTATGCCGTTGAGCATACCTGCGCCCTTGACATAAACAATAGCATCGGGTTCTTCGTCGGAAAGCTCCTGAACGAAGCGCGGAACTATAACGGCTCTCTGAAAACCGATGGTAAGGTTAATGGGTTCGTCAACCACCGAATCACCAAGGAAATATCCCATGTGAGCTTCGGAAGTGGGCCAATCATCCGAGGCAACGGAAACAAGACCATTGACTGTATCTCTCTCAAGTTTGAGAGCGGTGTTCATGCTAGGCGTGAATGTTACGTCGTAAAGCACATCCGATCCGAATTCGCCCGGAAGAATATAGATAACCGGCTTGCCGGCAGGAATGATTCCGTCATTATCGAGAGCGCGAAGCTTGTAAGCGGTAACCATATTGGCATCTTCTCCCGAAACCTCCTTGCCCATGATTTCATAGCCAGGTATTTCCTCAACACCCGCATCGCTGTTGCTTGCCATAGGCAAACCTTCAATGGAATAAGCCTTTGTGAACGCAATTACACGCCCTGCAGCATATTGTCTCGACTCTTTTTCAACCAAATCAGCGTGCAGCTCTTCGGTAGGTTCTATTGTCCACGCATAACCGGTGTTCTTCATGTTGTAATCAGCCGGCGCTTTTTGATAATTCATTACAATGTCGCCCGTACTGCCCTTGATGTAATAGCCTTCGGCTGTAACGAATCCTATTTGTCCTTCACCCAAAGGAACAATGGTGAACGATTTCGGCTGATACCACATAATGGGATGATAATCATACTTACTGTTGCCCGAATTAGTGTAAGGACCGAAATAACCGCCCGTGCGCGCATTCTGCAAAACGTAACGACCTGTGGAATCTTCGTTAATGGTCCAACTCATACCCGGTTTGGTGGAGCCGAGATTGTCGCTTTCGTACTCAAGAACGTAGCTGTAGCCACTGTTATAGACATGGGAGTAAGGACCTCCCGTACTGAAAGTCATATCCTGCTTTTCGGGATCGGCAGCTTTGACAATGTACCATTTATTCTGCTCGGGACGAACCATAGTCTTGTAAAGTTCGGCATAAGCATCCTTAAGTTCGGCAACAGCCGCATTGATGGTGGCGGAAGGAACGTTGTCGCCCGCATCATCAATGGTCTTGAGCAAGCTTTCCGCCTTGTTCACATAAGTTTCAAGGGCTGCATCGGGGAATTCTCCGACAGCTGTGCCGGCAGTAAGGTTATCGACATTGAAACGAGCCATTGCAACAGTGGAATCATTGATATCCAGATTCTTGAATGCCTCGATTGCAGCGGTAAGACGGTCAATGGTAGCCTGAGAAGCATTTCCGTTCTCGTTTTCTGCCTTTGCTGCCTGAATGGCATTGAACAAATCGTAAGCAACACCCTTGTGGGTAGGCATTTGTATGAACGAATTTTCGTCTACGCCCGTTACCGGATAAAGATTGTACTCAGCATATCCGAACACGGCATGGTTGTTTGCAAAATAAACACCGCCACCGTTGTTAATTGAAACCATTGTAATGAAACGAACATACTTATATCCGCCAATGCCACTGACTATGTAATGCAAAGAGTCAGTGTGGAGTTTGTCAAGTTCCTCGTGTCCGCCAAAGTCTGCAAGGTGCATGTCATTGGGAAGGGTTTGCCAGTTCTCGGAATCGTTTGAAACCTGAATACGCATCTTTGCCGGAACACGATGCCAGGAATCGTTTTGACGCATTACGTATTCCACTTGAACCGTATCGGGGAATCCGGCTTCGTCATACACTCTTAAATAATGCGGATTGCCGGGATCTTGTTCACCTCCTCCCTCCCAAGTGGAAGTCCAATAGGTATTCTTATCGCCGTCTATGATGTTTTCAATATGAGCTCCCTCATTGGGCGACCAGTTATTGACATAAATTTGACCAACTTCCTTTATAATCGGCTCTCCTCTCTTGTAATTTGTGGCAGAATTGTAAATACGGCGGGCTTCTTCGAATTTTTTCTTCAGAAGTATGTCGCGTTGGTTCTGTTCTTCGGAAGCGACGAGATTATTTACCTCCTCCTCGCTAAGAGATTCGAGACTCCAGCTCGTACCACCGTTTTCGTCGCGCGGACTCCAAATCTGGAGTTTTCCTTCTTCTTCCATTCCGTTCAGATGTCCGTTGGGATCGTAACCGAAAGTGCTGTCAACCTCATTGAATATTCCCCATTTACCATTAGCTTTGATTGCCGCGAGACGCTGTACGGTTTCAGGTTCCGCCGTCATGTTTACAAGATAACCGTTAGAGCTTTCCTCGGCTTTGTTAAGGTACATCTTGTTCTTGACGTTCTGTATGGTGTATCCGCCACCGGGAAGATTTTTGAGTTTCCATACTTGTTCGGTGGATTTTACGAAGTTTTTCCATCCCGGAGTGGTATCGTTGTAGAGCGAAAGATATACTTCGTTCATATTTTGTACGTACGACGCCATATTGGAACGGAAACGATAATATCCGTCTGGGATTATATTCACCTCGTTATTGAAAGCTTCTACTTTTTTTACCAAATCCAAACGCGCATTTCTCACTGTTTCTGCATCGGGAAGGGGATTTGCCACCGTATCCGAGAGAGATTTTGCCAAAGCAAGGGCATCGTTTACGTCGTCTATGATTTTCTGGCTGTGTGCAAAGCCTACTCCGTCGCCAACTTCGGCACCATTTGTAATTCCGTCGTACTTTCTTACAGCAATGCGAGTGCTGTCGATTTCCAGACGAGCCGGATCGTTTATATGATCTACTATGTCCTGCGGAACTTCACGGATATACCATGCCGAGGCACTGTTGAGTTCGCCGTTCCAAAGCACGAGTTTGCCGGCTTTTCCGTTTCCGTTCTGATGATTCTCCATATGGTACGGACGGGGTGGGTAAGCGTCATAAAAATCATACTTGCTGGAGATGTTAAATTGCCCGCTTCCGAGGTTTTTCACCGTTATGCGCTCCACTTTCTCGTTCGTAAAGCCCACAGGCTGGGAATCGGCGTGGCTTGAAGCCTTGCCGAGATAAACATGACCGCCTACGTTACGAAAAGCATAGTACATCCTTCCACTTGTGTTTTTCTCTGTGGTATCAGGATACTCGGTAATCTGCCATACAAAGCGATTGTCGTTAACATCAAGGGCTTTCCAACCCGCAACATCGCCTTCGTAAGGAGCTGTCCAACCATATTCGCCGTTATCTACACTTGTAAACGCAACGTTGGCGGGTTTTATGTAGTAATATCCGCCATCTTTTATCTGTATTCTGTTGGCGGGATTGTCTATTGCCGTTTTTGCTTTATATAGTTCGTCGAAAGTCTTTACAAGTTCCTCGTCCGACATATTATCCATGCCGCTGAGCGCGTTTTGATATATCTCGTAGAAACTGTCAAAGAGTTTCTGGTCAACGAAGCCCGGATCGGTTCCCACTTTATACTCTTCATCAACATTTGCAGGGAAATTGTCGAGAAGAGCCTGGAGAGCTTCCTTGGGCGAAGCCGAACGGTCTATGAGCGAACGCACATCCCATACGTTTGTATCGTTCCATTTGCTGAACCAAGTTATGTTGTAGTTGCTAATCTCGAATTCGTTTGCAAGAAACATACGTCCCCACTGCATGGATGAGGGGTCGTCAAGATTTCCATTCTTGGGGAAAATGCTGCAAATGGTATAGGTGGTGTTTTCCCAGTTTGAAGAAACACTTCCTCCGTGAACACTTCCATACTGACCTTTTAGTTCTTCGTCGCTGTTAGAGACAAAGCAGAATGCCACGGCATCCGTTGTGTCGCTTACAAAAGATACGGTTGCGCCGGAGCGTATAACTTTAGTTCCGTCCTCGTTTGTGCGATAGGTAATGTACTTGCCGTTAGCTTTGCTTTTGATATAATACTGATCCTGTCCCGTTATCTGATTGGAAATTTGGGCTTTCACGAGAGTCCATTGTACTCGCTCCGGAGGAGTAAGGATTGATTCGATTGTCTCACAGGGATTGCTTGATTTTTGAAAGTCCCAAGGCACAAGATAATGCCCCGCCGAGGATGTACCAGAGCGCGCTTCAAAAACCACATCCATTCCGTCGGCAAGATCTTCAGGCGCGACAACGCCCCCAATCATCACCTGAGCCTGCACATCGGGCACCGTAAGAAATCCGGCAGCCAATGCCAAGAGTAATGTCTTTAGCTTTTTCATGTAATTGATTTTTGTTGTTAATAATATTATAATGCATTGTGCATTTTTCGATTTTTCATTCGGCGTACATGCGGTTATGTGTGCTGCAATGCCGCTTCGTGTTTTCAATTTTCCTTTTAGAGTCCAAATGTAGCGAACTATTTTTAGAAACGCAAGGGCATGGTTTGATTTTTCCGCATAAAATTTGGAAACATACGTAAAACGTGCAAAAAACCGGGGCATACGGGGCAAAAAACGTGCGCAGCGTCACGCCCCAAACAGGGAATGACGTTAAGCAATTGCCTCGGGAAAATCCGCCCGAACCATGCGACAAAACGGCAAAAATGCGTAAATTTTCTCAAAGCACTCATACACAACAGTTTACACACTTTTCAAAGAGCTTCTGCAAGTTGTTGTTTATCAGATATTTGAGAAGCGCAAAAATACAAGGCACTTATTTTAAAATAAGTGCCTTGTATTTTAAAATATATGGCTTGTATTTTTTGCTACATGCCTTATGTTTTTTCGGAACATCGGGAAAAGGTGAAAAATTATCCCTTTACAGCTATTTCATATCATGAAAAACCGTATGGATTTGCGCTTGGAATCGGAGCGATTCCCCATACGTTATTTTTTATATTCGGGAAGCATGTCCTTCCAATCCTTGAAAGGGTTCACACGAAGCGAAGAATTATAAAATCTCCTGTCGCCCGTAACATCGCGACCTATGAAATCAGGCTTCTCAAAGCTCTCGTCCACAGACGAAAGCTCCACCTCCGCCATTGTAAGCCCTTCATTATCGCCATAAAACTCGTCCACCTCAAACACATGCCCTTTGAAAGGCACAAGATAGCGACGCTTGTCGATAATGCCCGGTTCGCAAAGCGACATGAGTCTCTTTGCCTCATCAAGAGTTATCTCTTTTTCAAACTCATAGCGTGAGAGACCGCCGTCGAGCGACGGTCCTTTTATGGTGAGATATCCCTTATCGTCGCGCACGCGCACGCGCACCGTCCTGCCCTTTCCGCTACAGATATATCCCTGCATTATGTGGGTTGAAGAGGACGCAAGAGTTTTGTATTCCCCGCGAACGAGGAATTTATGTTCAATTTCCAACGGCATTTTCAAATACCCTTTTTAGAATTTCAAATCTTCAGACTGCATCAGTTGGAATACAGAGCCGCACATACTATGCACAGCACCATAAGAACCACAAGAGCGATGAAGATTCCGTTGACGATTCTTCCCGCCTGCCTGCTTTGTTTTTTACGTCTTTCTACTTCTTTCAGTCTTCTCTGTTCACTCATGGCATTTTCAAGTTAAGTTATTAAACTAAATGCTATCCTGCGAGTCTGCAAACTCCATAAGATAAGCTTTGATGAATCCGTCAATGTTTCCGTCCATTACTCCGCCCACATCACTTGTCTGGTAACCCGTGCGATGGTCTTTGACGCGGCGATCGTCAAACACGTATGAACGAATCTGGCTTCCCCATTCAATTTTTTTCTTTCCCGCCTCAATCTTAGCCTGTTCCGCCTTGCGCTTTTGCAATGCCCGGTCGTAGAGTTGGGAACGGAGCAGTCGCATGGCGTTTTCGCGGTTTTCAAGCTGCTTTCTGCTCTCCGTGTTTTCAATCAGGATTTCCTCTTCCTCGCCCGTGTCGGGATCGACATACTGATAGCGCAGGCGAACACCGGTTTCCACCTTGTTCACATTCTGTCCGCCGGCTCCGCCACTGCGAAACAAATCCCAGCTAATCTTCGAAGGATCAACGAAAACCTCTATCGTGTCGTCCACAAGCGGTGTAACAAACACACTCGCAAACGAAGTCATGCGTTTGCCCTGTGCGTTATAAGGCGAAACCCTTACAAGACGATGCACACCGTTTTCGCTCTTGAGATAACCGTATGCGTAATCGCCTTCAATCTCCATTGTAACGGTTTTAATGCCGGCTTCTTCGCCGTCTTGCAGGTTGCTGATCGTAACTTTATAGCCATGAGCTTCGGCATATCGCATATACATTCGCATAAGCATGGAAGCCCAGTCCTGACTCTCCGTTCCACCCGCACCGGAATTGATTTTGAGCACACAAGACATCTGATCTTCCTCGCGGCGAAGCATGTTCTTCATCTCAAGTGCCTCTATCTTCTCAACGGCTTTGGCATAAGCGTCATCAACCTCTTCTTCCTCCACCATACCTTCCTTATGGAAATCAACGGCAAGGGAAAGTTCGTCAACATCTGTGCAAACTTCCTTATAACCATTGACCCAACGCTCAAGTTCCTTTACTGTTTTCATCTGCTTCTCGGCTTTCTTGGGATCTTCCCAGAAATCGGGAGCCTGCGTATGGAGTTGCGCCTCCTCGAGTTCTATCTTCTTTTTGTCAATATCAAGATAGCGTCCGAGTTCTGCGGCGCGGTTTTGTATCTCTTTCAGCTGTTCAGAGGTTATCATACTTTCTATACTTCTTGTTGTCGTAAATTGTTTCTATTTCTTCGGAAAATTTTCGTGCCACAACGTCTCTTCTTATTTTCAGAGTGGGTGTGAGGCATCCGTTGTCTGTTGTGAGCGGTTCGGTGATAATCATAAATCGTTTGATACGGCAGAAAGGCGGTAAGTTCTCCTGTCTTTTTTCCACCACTTCCCTTATTCTGCGGCGCACATCGGTTGGCGCGACATCCGCACCGGTCAGCATTTTTGCAGGAAGTATCAACGCGCCCACAAACTTGCGTCCTTCGGCTATCACAACCGTTTGCGCCACCGCCGGGTCGGCATTCACTGCCGCCTCAATCTGTTCCGGAGCCACGTATTTGCCTGTCGAGGTCTTCATGAGCTGTTTTATTCTGCCGGTAATGAAGAGTTCTCCGTTTTCCATGCAACCTGCGTCGCCTGTGTGCAACCATCCGTCGCGAAAAGTCTCTTTCGAGGCTTCGGGATTCCTGAAATATTCATGCGCCACGGTGTCTCCGCGCAGGAGAATCTCGTTGTTTTCTCCGAATTTCAGACTTATTCCGCTTATAGTCCTGCCCACCGAACCGGGAGTTACTGTTTGCAAGAAATCGTCGCAGCTCACAGTTGCCGTTGTCTCGGTCAGTCCGTAGCCCACAAGCATCGGCAGCGAGCACGCACGCGCAAATTCTTCAATTTCTTTCGCCACCACGGCTCCCGCCGTGGGCATTACGCGGGCGTTTTCCAGTCCTGCTTCGCGCCGCATCATGGACAGTGCGGTTTTATTGCACATCCGGTATTCGCGTTCCAGGTCTTCGGGCACCGGTTTCCCTTTTCCCGCAAAATCAACATTGCGCCTGCGCCCCACATCAAGGCATCTTTCCCACACTTCAGCTATTGCACGCGGTTGCGAGGCTATTTGCGTGTAAACGGTCTGCCGCAGTTTTTCCCAAAAGTGCGGCACGCAGCACATGGCTTCGGGACGTATTTCGCGCAAAGCCCGTTGCAAATGGCTTGGACGTTGGTTCACTACGAGCACCGCTCCGCTTTGTAAACAGAACAAAGACCATGCTCTTTCGAACACATGGTTATAGGGCAGATATTCGAGCACTTTCCAACCCTCGCCCACCTTTATTTTTTCGGCATTTGCCTTGAATGCCGCCGAATACATGCCGTGGGTTATGACCACCCCCTTGGGTTCGCCCGTGGTTCCGCTCGTAAAAATTATGTCGGCGGCTTCGTCGTTGCGCGGCTGCGGCATGGGCTGCGCAATGTGTGCGGAAACGTTTTTCAGAAACCCGTTCATGTGGCGCGAAGTCATGTCGCCTTTGCGCAGAGATACTTCGGAATCGAAAACTATCACACGCTTCAGCGCGGGGCATGCGCCGTAAAGAGTTGCAGCCATGGCGTATTGCTCGCTTTCTCCCGCAAACAAAAGGCGGGATTCGGTGATTTTTGCAATGGTTTCAAGTCTCTCCCGACTTGTACCCGAAAATACGGGCACAACAACCATACCTGCCTTATACGCTGCCAGACTTACGTAAATGTATTCCGGCATGTTTTCGGAAAGCACCATGATTCGGTCGCCACGATTTACGCCTGCCATGAGCATGGCATTGCAAAGGCGGCAAACCATACTGTTCATGTATGATGCGCTGACGCTGTGCCAAAAACACACGTAGGGGTCGCGGTACATAAGTACCGTTTCACGTCCGAATTTTTCGGCAAGAACACCGGACAACAACGACAGAGGCGCGCCCAAAAACATGGTAACCTATATTTTTCACAAAGTTACACATTTATTCAATGCTGCAAGGATTCCGTTCTTCTTTTTTTATATTTACACCATGACTTCAGCCGCGCCGCATTAACCGCAGTTCACACATCGGCACCGCAAAAAAACTCCGTTTTTCGCTTCATTTTTCAAGCCTCACGGGACATGAAAATAAACATAAGGCATGTTGTAAAAAATACAAGCCATATATTTTAAAATACAAGGCACTTATTTTAAAATAAGTGCCTTGTATTTTTCGTCTTTTCAAACCTTTGAAAAACAACGACTTGAAAAAGCACAAATTTTGCTTGTGAAAAATGACAGCAAAAGTATCAAAACAAACGCCGCAAGCAACGCCGCACCAAAGCCGAGGCGTTCGAAAACGTGCATCTCCACAAAAATCTGCAATACAGGGAAATGGAGCAAAAAAACTTCGTATGTCAGGTTTGGCACACGGGACGAGAGAGCGGAAAGTCGGCGGCTGCCATACGCCGCAACCGTTATGACGCACGCAACGGCTATAGGTTCCACAGGGCGGAAGCGTGTGAAAGCGGAACACAGCAGCCATATTGCCAAGCCGGCGGTAAACGCCGCTAACTTATGGCGCAACAGTTTGCTCCTGAAATGCACCGCCGCCATGCCGGAAGCGAAATACATTATCTGACCGGGCAACTGGCGACGAAGAACATCGTATTTTTCAATACCGGAACTGTGATAGATAGCCGTAAGCCATTCGTTGTACGCCACCGAAAGCAGATAGGCAACGGCTATAACCGCCAACGGGCGGAAACGTCGCGAAAGCCATGCCACCAAAGGGAAAAAGGCGTAAAACATCACCTCCACTTTCATGGTCCAAAGCGAAGAATTCACCGCATTGACCGTGTGGTCGGCAAACACTCCCGGAAGATTGGGCGCGAGAAAGTTAAGAAACGAAAGATTGGCGGCAAGGTATTTCCAAAAGCCGGAAGAAACGTAATAATCGTGCAAAGACAAAGAGGAAAACGCCGCAAAACCGAGTGCACATGCCACAACCACCAAAGCGTATGGAGGAAAGAGTTTCCAGAATCGGCGAAGATAAAAAGGAGATGCCTCCGGGTGCACCATGAATCCCTCGTAAGTGAGCATTCCGCTGAGAACGAAGAAAACACTTACTATGGCGTGCCCCTTTATGGGAACAAAAAAATCATGCTGAAGGAGTACGCAAGCGTGGAAACAGACAAGTGAGACGGCAAAAAGCCATCTTACAAGAGTTATTGCGTTGAAAAACCGCCCGGAAGCCATGGCTTAGCGAACAACCACAATGCGTCCGCGCGCACCATGCTTGCCATCGGAAGTAACTGCAAGCACGTAATAAACGCCCGAGCCTACGCCCGCGCCGGAATTGTCCTTGACATCCCATTTATAGAAACCGTTGGAAGTTTTTGCGGTTCGCACAAGCTGTCCGCCCGTTGTGGTAATCTTAATCTCGGCTCCCATGGGCAATCCCTCAATTGTTACGTCTCCGTAAAAGTCGGGACGCACGGGATTGGGATATATCTTGAGGTCTTTGTCCTTGAAAGAAGTTCCCGTGTTGGCTTTGCCGGCATTATAGCCCATAAGTCCCTTGTCTGTACCTATCATCACCTCGCCGGTTTCCCTGTTTACGGCAAGCGAAAGGATATTGTCGCTCACCAGAGGGGAATTTGAAGTTGTGAAATGGTAAACGGTTTCTATGTTGTCGGCACTTATGAGATAAACACCGTCGCCCTTTGTTCCGAACCACTTGCGATTGGCGGCATCGAAAGCAATGGCGGTGATGGGAACTCCCGTAAGAAGGTAATCGGCATAGTCAGTACCGTCGTTGCGAGGCACCTTGACCTGCTCGAAAGTAAAATTGTTGCTCGCAAAATTCTCCGGGTCGTTAATGAGAAACGGTCCTTCAACCGTTCCTACCCATATACGTCCGTCATTGTCCTTTGCCAAAGCATCCACGGTGTTCGGCGTATAAGTTGTTCCGTCTTCGTTCGTAAAACGATAGCGGAAAGTAAACGTGTCGTCCGATGTGTCTCCAATCGTTCCGTTTACGTCCAAACATGCAACGCCCGCATTATGATTGCTCGTGGTTCTGCGATGTGTGAACCACGCTCTTCCGTCGTTATCGAATATCAGATGGTCGAATGTGGGATATTTGGCAAGTTCGTCAATGTATATGCTGCGCCACGTACCGTCGTGCATGCGAATTTTGAGTATTGTGTCAACTTCGTCATTGAGCATCCAGAGATTTCCTGAGGAATCGAACTGCAAACCACCCGCTCTGACATACATATAAGGCTGCCAGGCATCGGGCAAAACCGATTGCAAAAGGCTGTTGCGGAAATCGTAATGGTTTACATACTTTCCGTTGCGGAACTCATATAGTCCCGTTTCGCCGGAAGTGGCAAAAACATGGTCGGGATCCAAAGGATCTTCGGCAACTCCGGTGAGATTGCGATAAAGTGCCCCGGTATAAGAAGAAATTGTATCTTCGAAATTAAAAAACTTTCCGTTTTGATAGCTGTATAGAGTACCGTCGAAGTTCTGACGATTGTAATTGAGTGTGCCGCCTGCCACAAGAATCTTGTTTGAAGGGCTTACGTTCATGAAAGCACAGTAGTTGCGTATCGGACTGTCAAGTGTTACGCCGTTGGAAACAGCTTTGAGCAATCCCGTATCGTCTTTTTTATAAGGCTGTGTACCGTTGAATCCGCAACTTGCCCAATATGTTCCGCCGGAAAAAGAAAGATACTTGAAAGTATTGCTTCTGCAAATCATGTTTTTGACTCCGTCGGGCGAATATTCGTAAGCTACGTCGGAATTTCCGAAAAACATGTAAGAAGAATTATCGGCGCAGAAAAATGTGGCAGGGACATTATCTATCATTGCAGCCTCACCGCTTGTCATATTTACCTCGTATATCTGTTGAGCCTGGGCATAAAGTTTATTTCCAAAGACACGCAGCTTGGTAAAGGCGGAAACGTTGAGTTTATTCCATTTGTTAGGGTCAAGAAGATTCTCGGACTCATTTCCTTGAAGGATTCCCGAAGACGTTGCAGCCATTATTTTGCCGTCATGACAAACCGCACTGTTCACAGCTCCTATGTTGTATGTCTTGGAAAACTCAAGGCGGGAAATATTCATGACAGAAACTCCGGAATTTGTGGCTATGTAAGCATTCTTTCCCGAAATGGTCAAATCGTTTACGGTCTTGTCGGCAAGGGAACTGTTTTTAAGTTGCGGCAGGTTGGACATCTTTTCCTGTTCGGGGTAAAAGACATCTATATTGGAGTTTGAATATACAAGTACAAAGCATTTCAAATCCTCGCAATAGGACATCATTTTTATATCGGCATCACTCAGTCCCGTTACTTTATTGTATATTTTGGCTTCGTTATCGGAAGGAGAAAAAGAAAATATCGAACCGTCGCAAAGCGAAAAGACCTTGTCTCCGACAGGCAGGTTTACAAGCGAATTATGATAGGCACCGTAGAAAGTCCAACGGCTTTCAGCCCGCGACATAAGCACAGCCGCAAGCACGAATAGGATTAGAAATGTTTTCTTGCGCATTCCGGAAATTTTATAATATTAAAGTCGTGTGCGCCCTTAACTTTCGTGGCGCGAAGCAAGGTATTCCGCGAGTTTTTGTACGGCGCGGGCACGGTGGCTAATGGTATTCTTTATGTCTTCTCCAAGCTCGGCAAAAGTCTTACTGTTTCCCTCTGGAATAAACACCGGATCGTACCCAAAACCTTGCGTTCCGCTTTTCTCACGTGCTATAACGCCTTCAACAACACCCTCAAAGAGATGTTCCTTACCTTTTTCTATTAACGCAATAACAGTACGAAATCTTGCATTGCGGTCGTTATTTTCTCTTAAAGCCTCAAGAAGTTTAATCATATTGGCTTCGGGATCGTGACGATCGGGATAAGCATAACGCGCTGTGTGTACACCGGGGAGACCATGCAAAGCATCTACTTCCAAACCCGTGTCGTCAGCAAAACAATCAAGTTTATAATTGTCGTAAACATAGTGCGCCTTAATTAATGCGTTACCTTCAAGAGTTTCCGCAGTCTCGGGAATATCTGCATCGCATCCTATGTCAGCAAGACTGAGAATCTCTAATTTCGAACCAAGTATGGCACGTATCTCTTCAAGTTTGTGCGGATTATTCGTGGCAAAAACAAGTTTTTTCATATGACTTTTTTAGAATGACACTACTTTAATTGTACTGGAACTATCGGCTGCATTTTTGTGTACAACCTGTATTTGCGGGAAAATATTGTCGCGAATTTGTTGCGTATGGCTTATTATTCCCACTTTACGCCCTTGGGCATTCAAGCTACCCAAGGCATTAATAACCATATCAAGACTTTCGTTGTCAAGATTGCCGAAACCTTCATCAATAAAAAGGCTGCCGATGGAAAGACGATTGTTTGAAAGCGAAGAAAGTCCGAGAGCCAGCGCAAGACTTACCACAAAAGTTTCTCCGCCTGAGAGACTGGACACGGGACGACTTTCATCGCTCATATAACGATCGGTTATTTCAAGATCGAGAGCGTCTTCAACTTTATTCAAACGGTAACGCGGAGAGAATAGAGCCAACTGCGAATTAGCATGGTCAACAAGAATCTTGAGAGTAGAGTTCTGCGCCACACGACTAAAGACCATGCCGTTTGCAGAACCTATAAGTCCGTTAAGTTTCGCCCATTCGCTTGCATTTTTCCCAAGTTCGTCAAGCTTGGGTTTCATCTCCTTCATTTTTTCCGCCCCGTTTTCATGAAGCGTAAGCTTTACGTTTATATCGTCCAGCTCCTTTTGGGTAACAATTCTCTTTTGCCGCATTGTTTCTATGTCAGAAGATATGCTTCGACGGGTTTCCAAAGTTCTGTCCGGGTGTTCGGGACGGGACTGCCAGGAATTGAGTTCCGCCTGTGCCGCTTTCATTCTGTCGCAAGCCAAAGAGTATTCGTTTTCCACCTTCTTCAATTCGTTACGCATGGAATTCCAATCGTAATCCGACTTGAATATTTCCACGAGTTCGTTAAAGCGCACGGAAGAATGCTCTTGATTGAAAGCGGATATCCAAGTATCTATTTCCGTACTCATACGCAGTTTCTCTTCTTCGAGTCTTTTTAATTCTTCCGACACTTGTGCGTACTGCGCACTTACTGCGCCGAGAACTTTTTCCGCATTATGGAGCGAAGCTGTCCTTTCTTCCACATTCTTACGTGCTGTTTCCAGTTGCCTACGGACATTTTCTTCCACCTCCACGGGATTTTCTTCGCCAAACATTTTATATATACCGTTCTTATTCGAAGATATCATATTGTTCAGCTCTTCTATTTTTGCGTTTAGCTCGTGGATTGTGTCGTTCACATTCTGAAGATTCTGTTCAAGCATCTTCAAATCGTTTTCCGCCTCGTTTTTGCATTCCTCCACCTTTTTCACGTTCTCGCCACACTCTTTCCATTTGTCATAAAACTCGGAAATCCTCTCGCGAAGGAGTTTCGGATTCTCGCGTATAAGTCTGCGCCAGTCAGCCACCGTAAGAAGTTTTTCCAAATCCAAATATATTTCGTGAGCATTGTCCGAATTGCTGTTCATGTTTTCTGCAATTGTGGCAAGGTTTCCCTCGTCCACACCTTTGTTCATGAGAATGTCGGAACGTTTCTTCTGAAGTTCGGAGAGAACATTCGATACTTGCTCTATTTCTTTGGTGCAGCGTTCTATTTCCGCACGACATTTTGCATATTCTTCAAGACGTTTGCGGGTTTCTCCCACGGTTTTGTCGGCATTCTCGAGCAATTGCATTATTAACAGGCGTCTTGCCGAAGCATCTACTTTTCCGGAACAATCGGCAAAGGTTTTATCGAGCGGGGCATACTGTTGCTGCCACTCTTCACAATATTTCTTTATACGCTTTGCCATTTCATCGCGTTTGTTCTGCAGACTGTGATACCTTTCTGTGTCGGAACTCTGTCTTGTTTTTAGATTGTTGAATTTCTCTTCGCTTGCATTATATTTCTCACGGGCTTCGTCGCGCGAGCGTTCGGCATTGCTCACAACTTCGTTCAAACGTTGTTCCGATTCGCTGTGATAAGGATGATGCGTGGCACCGCACACGGGACACGGTTCGCCTTCTTTTAAGTTACGCCTCAGTTCTTTCACATTGTCGGTCTGTCCCATATTGAAATACTTCTCGTGTATTTCGTATATCTGCCTGTATTTTGTGGTTTCTATCTCAAGATCGCGCAACTGTGCCTTGCGTGTGTCCAAAGTCATGGAGATACTTGAAATGGCACTCTCGTTCTTTTCGTTTTCCTCATACTCTGCCGAAAGCGACTCCCACAAACGTTTTGCTCCGAGCAGGTTTGTGCGAAGAACGAATGCTTTGTTATAGCTTTCCTGCAGCATTGCATTGTCAACACCAAGGATACTGTTCTGGAGCTGGGTGCGACTTTTTTCGAGCGATTCCTTTTTCTGCAACGAAGCATCTATTTCGCCATCGGTCTTTTCAAGAGCATTTTTCAATGTTTCCAATTCGGCATTTGTGCTCTTCTGACGTTTTTTCATTGTCTCGGAGTCTGAAAGCAGTGTGCCGTATGTTCTTATTTTTTCAATCACCGAACCATATTGGTCAAGCATTGCCTGATGGGGCAAAAGCGATTGCATTACGTTTCTATGGTTTTCCCCCTGCGTTTCATAGCTTTTCAGCGCGCTACGGCTATCGGATATTTTTCTTTCTATCTCTGCCGCTTCCTTTTGTTTCTGTTCAAGGTCGCCGGTTTTCTCTTTTTTTGTGTTTTCACAAATATCTATTTCACGCAACATCTCGTGCGCTTTCTTGAACAACGGTTCCTGCTGGTGCAACGAGCTTTCATATTTCACATATTCCTTTTTGGCTTCGTCGAGCACGGCATAAGCTGCTGCTTTTTCGCGTTTCTTTTCGTTTTCTTCTTCAACCAGACGCTCGCGACTGCTTTGACTTTCGGCAATTCTGCTCTCGGTGTTCTGCAAAGAAACCACGCTGTCTCTTATTTCCGCCACATCGTCATAGCGTTGCAGTTTCTCGCGCTTCAGTGTCATGTCGATGTTGGTGCGATTGGCTTTGCTGTAAGCCTCGGTTGCCGCAGATACTTTTTCTTCAAGTTCTTCGTAGGTATCATACCAGGCAAGTTGCTTTTTCTTGTACTCCGTTTTCTGGTCAAGAAGCTTCAACTGCGACTCCACAAGGTTCTTGCGGTTCCGATATTCCTTTTGCGAAACCTCGTCAAGCGTTTCGTTTTCGTAATGTCTGTACTCGGTTTCCTTTACCTTGTAGTCTTCGTCCGCCTTGCGACTTTGTTCGTAGACCACAGAAGATATTTTGTTGTAAATCTCCGTCCCCGTTATTTTTTCGAGAAGCTTTGATTTTTCGTCGCGGCGTGCACGCAAGAAATTTGCAAAGCTGTTTTGCGCAAGAATCACCGTGCGTGTGAATTGGTCGTAGTCAAGTCCCACGAGACGCAATATTTCGTTTTGCACCTCGCGCGGATCAAAGTTTTTCTTTTTCGGTTCCACTTGCACAAGCGAGCGCGTTACGGAGTCGAATGTGCCCGTGCGTTTCACTCTCACGCTCCATGTTGCCACGAACATGCCTTCTTGCGTCAAGAATTCCACGGCACATGAGCCTTCAGTCTCCCCACGGCGCAAAACATTCCTCGTGTCATATCCGGGCAATCTGTTCGCAGCCGTTTTGTCGGCTGCCACGGCAACAACATTTCTTTCTCTCAGGGCAAAACGTGGGGCACGATTGTAAAGAGCCAGGCAAATGCAGTCGAGTATGGTGGATTTTCCCGCACCCGTGTCGCCCGTAATGGCAAAGAGGTCGGCGGAGCGCAAAGGTTCGCGGGTAAAATCTATCACGTGCTCACCTTTGAGCGATGTTATATTGTTTATAATTATCTTTCGTATATACATAATTCCTTTATTAAGGCTTTATTCTTCCTCCTCGTTTTCTTTTGCAATTTTCACCGCCGTATTGAATTTGTCAACCAACGCCTGCGGCATTTCCTCTCCTCCGTTGCGGCTTTTATAAATAGACTTCACCATGACCAGAGGGTCGAGTTGGCGCAACTGCTCTTCGGTTTTCATGTCCAGTTCCTCGTGGTTATATTTCACGCTGTTCATGTTGCGTATTATGCAAAGTATTGCGGCGCGGTCTTCAAAGCTTTCCTTTATGGAATGAACCGTTGTGGAATCGGGAATCTCGCCCAGTCGCACCTCAACATAAGGATACGAAGACTTGTCGTCCTTCTTGCCGGATTTCGCGAGCGATTTTGCCACCTGCACAGCCTCGTCGGGTGTAGCCGTTCCCTTTTGCGGAATTGTGAGAAGTGTTCTCAACGGAACATATTCCACGGGGGTCAGGGTTACAGTGCCTTCGGGCTGCATATCCACCACATTCACGCCGTGTTTGTAGCCTCGTTCGCCAAACGACATGGGAAGTGCCGACCCCGAATAGCGTGCATGTTCGAATCCTGCCACTCGTTGTGCCTTGTGGATATGACCGAGAGCCACGTATTCGAATTCCCCGCATATTTTCGAGGCATCCACGTTTTCCTCTCCACCTATCACTATGCGCTCGCTGTGCTCCTCATCGCTTATTTCACTGCCGCTTGCATAAAAATGTGCGGCAAGCATCATGCGCTGCTTCCTGCCGTATTCGCGGCGTGCCTCGTCGGCAAGATTCTTAAAGAATTTGCCCATGCTTTTGCTGAAAGTTTCCTCACGCGGAAGCTCGGACTGACGCAGAAAAGGCACGGCAAGACATACCACCCTGTCATCGGCATCGCGGCGCGAGTGAAGAGGAATCATGAGATTTTCATATTCGGGATTGCCCTTGTCGTCGGTGTGCAAACATCCGCGCACATAAACGCCCTGTCCCTCGAGAATGGGCGATGACGCCTCGAGACGTGCCGCACTATCGTGATTTCCGGCAATTACCACTATCTGCAAACCCGGATTCTCACTGACGGCGCGACTGAGAAAGTCATAATAAATATGCTGAGCCTCTGCCGAAGGATTGGGATTGTCAAAAACATCACCGGCAACCACAAGAGCGTCAGCCTCATGCTCCTTTATCACTCTGAGAAGGAAATCAAGGAAATGGCGATGTTCGTCGGAGCGGTCGTAACCGTAGAAAGTGTTTCCGATATGCCAATCGGCAGTATGTATTATCTTCATTTTTCTATAGCCTGTTATACCATTTACAAAGATAAAAGTTTTTTCATTTCCCAAGCCCATACTCCCGCAACAAAATACAGACAGCCGCAGCACACACACGGAAAACAAATTCCCGCAAATCGGTTATACGGCAAGCGGTGGTGCACACGGCAGCAAACGAAGCTCGCGAAGTCAGGCGGCGTTCAAATGCCGGTAAAGCGGCAAAACGAACAGTTTTTCGCAAACCTCTGAAATTCAAACAAATAGACCAATTTCAAGTACTCTTATAAGTTGTTGTGGTTCAAAGAGTTATAAAGACGAAAAATACAAGGCATATATTTTGAAATACAAGGCACTTATTTTAAAATAAGTGCCTTGTATTTTTTGCGACAAGCCATGTATTTTTCCGCATGTCCCGAAAATAAAGAATTTCATGCTTGAAAAATCGTGTTTTAACAGGTTGCAAACGCGATATTGGCGTTAAGATAAATTTTGCCATGAGTAAGCTTTCGGTGTATTCCGTAAATTTGGCGGCGAATGCAAATTTATATAACTTTGTTCTTGAAATATTTCTCCGCTGATTGCGCGCTGTCGTAAAACTCACGGCATGATGCGGAAAGCATTTACCATTCAGAGCCGGAAACATTGCTCTGCTCACAAATACGGCATGATTAATTTCCTGTTCCACCTCATAACCGCCTACATCATCCCCAGAATGCTGCTCGGCTTTGCCCTGTGTTTCTTTTTCCAAACCGTTCCCTTTCGCGAAAAACAGAAAGAATACACTCTGGCACGCCGCTTCCCGTTAGAGTAAACTACCAAATAATACTTTGTATATTGTTCTAATTCCTGAACAATGCGCGGACGTTCCGTTAAAGCGAAACTAAGTTTCTCGCCAGTAGACGAGATAAGAGTTAAGCCCGGAACAGTTTCCGCCTTTGTCCATGCGGAGCAAACCAATAGCATACTCGCCAATAAAAATTTCTTGGGTATATTCATAAAACTTATAACTGAATTGTTTCTATTTCTATTTAGTATGTTTTGTAACCTATCGTAATCATTTGCAAAAGAAACTTGATTATTCCGAAAAAGCTCCTGTTTGCATCCGTTATCAGTTACAATAAACGTAAAATGTAACCAAAAACAGGCACGACACAACAAAAAAGTGTCGCACCACATAGTGATGCGACACCTTATATTACCTTTTATTAAAAGTCAGACTACGCGCTTAGTCGGCAAGTTTGGCTTTTATGAATTCGCGATTCAAACGTGCAATGTTTGCCACGCTCTCGTTCTTGGGACACACAGCCTCGCAAGCACGAGTATTGGTGCAATTACCAAATCCGAGTTCGTCCATTTTTGCAATCATAGCTTTCACGCGCTTCTTAGCTTCAACACGTCCCTGAGGGAGAAGAGCAAACTGGCTTACCTTGGAAGAAACGAAAAGCATGGCAGAACCATTCTTACATGCGGCTACGCAAGCACCGCAACCGATACATGTAGCGCAATCCATAGCCTCGTCAGCATCTTCCTTGGGAATAAGGATAGCATTTGCGTCGCGGGGAGCACCTGTACGCACACTGATATAACCGCCTGCAGCCTGAATCTTGTCAAATGCGGAACGATCAACCATGCAGTCCTTTATAACAGGAAATGCAGCAGAACGCCATGGTTCAACAGTTATTACCTCGCCGTCATGGAAGCGACGCATATAAAGCTGACAGGTTGTGGCACCTGTTTCAGTCTTTCCGTGAGGTGTGCCATTTATATAGAGCGAGCACATACCGCAAATTCCTTCGCGGCAGTCATGATCGAACACGAAAGGTTCGCTGCCTTCCTCAACAAGTTGCTCGTTGAGAATATCAAGCATCTCAAGAAACGAAGTGTCGGTAGGGATGTCGCGCATTTCACGTTCATCAAAGTGTCCCGGATCTTTGGGGCCGTCCTGCTTCCAATATCTTATTTTGAAACTTATTGTATTAGCCATTTTAGTTTTGTTTTTAATTGTTAGTAAGAAGTCCGGACTTTTTGTTAGCTCTTATAGTTACGTGTCTTGACTTCAATAGCCTCGTATTTGAGCGGTTCCTTTGTAAGCTCGGGAGCTTTGGAATCGTCGCCCTGATACTGCCAGCAGCCCACATAGAAGAAGTTCTGGTCGTCGCGCTTTGCCTCACCTTCTTCGGTCTGATACTCCTCGCGGAAATGACCTCCGCAGCTTTCATTACGATGAAGAGCATCGTAAGCGATAAGCGATCCCATGGTAATAAAGTCGTTGAGACGAATTGCTTTGTCAAGCTCTACGTTCAAACCTTCTTTGCTGCCGGGAACGAATAGGTTGGTCTCAAACTCCTTGCGAATCTCTGCAATTTTCTTCAAACCTGTTTCAAGACCTTCCTTAGTGCGAGCCATACCGACATATTCCCACATTACTTTGCCGAGTTCCTTGTGTATGGCATCAACAGACTTCTTGCCCTTTATATTCATGAGATGATCTATCTTAGCCTGCACTGCTTTCTCCGCAGCATCGAACTCCGGACTTTTTGTGTCGAAGTGAGGAACGGTAATCTGGTCGCTGAGATAGTTTTGAATTGTATAAGGAAGAACGAAATAGCCATCGGCGAGACCTTGCATAAGAGCAGAAGCTCCAAGACGGTTAGCTCCGTGTTCCGAGAAGTTACATTCTCCGATTGCAAACAGACCGGGAAGATTTGTCTGCAATTCGTAGTCAACCCAAAGACCGCCCATTGTGTAGTGAATGGCGGGATAAATCATCATCGGGTTGTAATATTTCACACCGTTTATTTCCTTTACAAATTCTCCAGGGTTAACGTCCGTGATTTCTTCGTACATGTCAAAGAGGTTTCCGTAACGCTGAAGAACAACGTCGAGACCGAGACGGCTGATTGCTTCGGAGAAGTCAAGATAAACGGCAAGACCGGTATTGTTTACACCGAAACCTGCATCACAACGCTCTTTAGCAGCACGCGAAGCCACGTCGCGGGGAACAAGGTTACCGAATGCGGGATAACGACGCTCCAAATAGTAATCGCGATCCTCTTCAGGGATGTCGGTAGGTTTAATCTCGCCCTTCTGAAGTTTCTTGGCATCCTCTATTTTCTTAGGAACCCAAATACGTCCGTCATTACGCAACGATTCGGACATAAGGGTAAGCTTGGATTGCTTGTCGCCGTGAACAGGAATACAAGTGGGGTGTATCTGAACGTAGCAAGGATTTGCGAAATATGCTCCATGGCGATATGCTGCCATAGCTGCAGAGCAGTTGCAACCCATTGCATTTGTTGAAAGGAAGTATGTATTGCCATAACCTCCGGTTGCGAGCACAACAGCATGAGCGGCGAAACGCTCAAGTTTGCCTGTTACAAGATTCTTTGCTATTATACCGCGTGCACGTCCGTCAATCATTACAACGTCCTGCATTTCGTAACGGGTGTAAAGCTCTACAGTTCCTGCATGTACCTGACGCATCAAAGCAGAATAGGCACCGAGAAGAAGTTGCTGTCCGGTTTGTCCCTTTGCATAGAAAGTACGGCTCACCTGTACACCGCCAAAAGAACGGTTAGCGAGAAGTCCGCCATATTCACGGGCAAAAGGAACGCCTTGTGCCACACACTGGTCAATAATATTGGCACTTACTTCGGCAAGACGGTATACATTTGCCTCACGAGCACGATAGTCGCCACCCTTTACTGTGTCGTAGAACAGACGATATACAGAGTCGCCATCGTTCTGATAATTCTTTGCGGCGTTTATACCACCCTGCGCAGCAATAGAGTGTGCACGGCGCGGGGAATCCTGAATGCAGAAATTCAAAACGTGGAAACCCATTTCGCCAAGCGATGCAGCGGCAGAAGCACCTGCAAGACCCGTACCCACAACAATGACATCAAGTTTACGCTTGTTGGCGGGGTTCACCAAACGCTGGTGAGCTTTATAGTTGGTCCATTTTTGTGATATAGGACCCTCAGGAATTTTTGAATCTATAGTTGACATATCTTTGTTTCTTATTTTAATCGGGAACTGCCTTTCATGCCGTCCCCTATTTGTTTTCTATAAACTTGGATAAGGGATTAGCAAGCTCCGCCACAGAGAGCGAATCTCAATACCACAGCCACGAATGCAAGCACAACCACTGTTACGTAAACAGAGCCTATCACTTTCCAGCGGCAGAACCATGTTTTGCCGTTGATACCGAGTGTTTGGAATGCGCTCCAGAAGCCGTGGGTGAGGTGGAACCAGAGAGCCACGAGCCAAACAATGTAAATCAGCGCGTAAACAGGATTGCCGAAAGTCTGAGCTATGAATGCCGCGCCATCGGTTGGTTCTATGCCGCAAGCACCTGCGTTACCGGTGAGTTCGGCAAGCATCATGTTTGCCCAGAAGTTGTAGAGGTGGAGCAGCAGACCCAGCACTACTATAATGCCGAGCACAAACATGTTCTGCGAAGCCCATTCCACTTTGCCGGGGCGTGCCGTTACGGCGTAGCGATTAGTACCACGGGCTTTGCGGTTCTGAAGTGTAAGGATGAACGCATACACAAAGTGCAAAGCTACCAGGAAAGCGAGAACCAAAGTTCCTGCCACGGCATACCAATTGCTGCCGAGAAATTCACACACGCTGTTGTAGGCTTCTCCAGAAAAGAGAACCACAATGTTCATAGCGGCGTGAAACGTGAGGAAAAGAATCAAGGCTATGCCGCTTATCGACATAACCACTTTCTTTCCAACAGATGAATCATATAACCACATAGATTGTTGGATTTAATTATTGATGTTAATGTTTCGTTGTTAAAAAGCATTTCAATGCACGTGCAAAGTTATACAATTCCTAAATTTCCACAAAAGACAAACTGTGAAAAAACGCGGCGCACGAAACATCAAAAGCCGCCCAAACCTTTTCAGACGGAAACATTGCGCGGAATGCAAACCCGACAAAGGCTTTTCACATCACTTCTCGGTCATGGCGCGGCACACACGGTCTTGAAAATTCCGCGCATTGCGTTCGTGCAGCACTCCCTGGTTGAATATTGCGAAAGCAAGCTCGTGTCCTTCGGGCGATGTGGCATATCCCGCAAGCGTTATCACTCCTTCAAGCGTGCCGGTCTTGGCATGCACGTTATACTGTGCCGCCGTGCCGCGCATACGTCGCTCGAGTGTACCGTCCACTCCTGCCACGGGAAGTGCGGGATAGAGATGATCGTAAATGTTAGAGCGCGAACGGGCAAAGACAAGGGCTTTCATCAGCAATTCGGGCGATGCATAATTATATAATGACACACCGCTTCCGTCCGCCACCACATATCGCGAGGCATCGAGTCCCATTTTCAAAATCATAGCCTTTACCTTTGCCACCGAGTGTTTGGCTCCGGCATAGTCGCGTTTGTCCTGCGCCCCGAGCTGATAGAAAAGCGATTCCGCATAAGTATTGTCGCTCTCCTTGAGCATGGGCATGAGAATCTGGTCAATGGTATGATAGCGCGTTACGAGGCACTTTGCAGTTTCCACTTTCCTCACAGCGTATGTCCTTTGATACTTTATGCCCTGCTCGTCAAGCGCATTGAAAAACTCGGGCATAAACCTGTCTCTTCCATTGTAAAGCAGGGCGCGCAATGGCGGCATGTCGTCGTCCCAACACCATCCCTCGCCCCACTTCAGGGTGTCTTTTACGGAAATGTCGGTTCTTATCTCTCCCGCAATGCTGTCAATGCCCGTTTCCCGCAATGCCGCCGCAAACGCACGCATATCGTCGTGCCCGAACATAGGGTCCATTCCCCCCTTTATATACACATTGCCTTTAAGCACCGAGTCTTCCACCGCCCCTTCCGTGTAAAGCGACGTTTCAAAACGGTAAGACCCGCCCAGCTGCTGCAACGCCGTAATGGCCGTAAGCACTTTCTCCGTGCTTGCAGGGCGCATGGTTTGGCGAATGTTCCTCGAATAAACCAGCGAATCGGCTGTAATGTCATACACACCTATTCCCGTGAGCGAAGTTTCAAACATGGGCACAGCCACAAGGCGGTCTATGCGCTGCCTCACCCTTTCCGCCCACGGCAGAAGCGAATCGCCCGCAGCCGCAATGCTGTCCTCCGCAATCGCAACCGTGTCGTTACGCGCCGCAATGGTTGTGTCGCCGTCGGAAACAGGAATCACAGTCTGCGCCCCGCCACACAGCGGAAACGCTATCAACAATACACAAAAAGCAAAGTAACTTAGTTTCATCGGATAGCAAAATTACAAATTTTCCACCGCCACGAAAAGCCGCGATATGCGTTATTTTATGCATGGGAATATTTTCCGCAAAAAACATAAGGCACATGTTTCAAAACATAAGGCACATATTTTAAAACAAGTGCCTTGTATTTCAAAATATATGCCTTGTATTTTTCGCGTTTTCAAATGTATGAAAAACAGCAACTTACAAAGCCCGATTTTTTGCCCTCTTTTTTCTGAATTTTTCCACCGAAAATGCATATTTATTAGCTCGCGAACACCGGGGGTACGCATCAGTGTCGAACCATTCATATATAAAGCGTATGTTCCAGGGAACAAAGCCTTAGAAAAACTTTCCTACGTGCCGGAATCCGGCATCACAGGCTTTTTCACACGCACTCCGCCATTGTTCTCTTTGGTAACCCCGGTGTAAAACCGTACACTACCGAACGACAAACCTCACCTGTTTTGCGCTTTTTGGGAAATAATTGTCGGATATAACCACTTTTTTCAGTAGCTTTGTAAAAACATTCTAACATAAGAAAGGCAATGATTCGTAAATTCGATTTCCTGATAATAGGTTCCGGCGTGGCAGGCATGAGTTATGCCCTTCGTGTGGCACGCAGCGGCAAAGGAAAAGTGGCACTCGTATGCAAAACCACACTCGAAGAGGCTAACACCGCCAAAGCTCAGGGCGGCGTGGCTTCGGTTACCAACTTGAAAATTGATAACTTCGAGAAACACATAAAAGACACAATGATAGCGGGCGACTTTATAAGCGACCCCAAAGCTGTGGAGCAAGTGGTGAAAGGCGCGCCCGACGGCATTAAATTTCTCGTGGAAAACGGAGTTCACTTCGACAAAAAGAGCGACGGCACATACGATCTGCACCGCGAGGGAGGACATTCCGAATTTCGCATTCTGCACCACGCCGACGACACGGGCTTTGAAATACAGCGCGGACTCATAGAAGCCGTAAAAAGCGAGCCTAACATTTGTGTGCTCGAGAATCATTTCGCCGTGGAAATCATAACCCAGCACCATTTGGGCATAGAAGTTACGCGCCGAACCCCGGACATAGAATGCTACGGCGCATACGTCCTTGACCCCGACACAAAGAAAATAGACACTTTCCTTTCAAAGGTAACAATTCTCGCCACCGGCGGCGTGGGAGCGGTATATGCCACAACAACAAACCCGAATATTGCCACCGGAGACGGTATTGCCATGGCTTACAGGGCAAAAGCCACCGTGAAAGACATGGAATTCATACAATTTCATCCCACGGCACTCTTCCACCCGGGCGAAACCCACCCCGCATATCTCATTACCGAAGCAATGCGCGGCTATGGAGGAATACTGAAACTACCCAACGGCGAAGAATTCATGCAGAAATACGACAAACGCCTCTCACTTGCTCCGAGAGATATCGTAGCCCGCGCAATAGACCATGAAATGAAAATACACGGTCTCGATCATGTTTGTCTGGATGTTACTTACAAAGACCCCGAAGAGACTAAAAAACATTTTCCCAACATATATAAGAAATGTCTTTCCATAGGCATTGACATTACAAAGGATTACATTCCCGTGGCTCCCTGTGCCCATTACCTCTGCGGAGGAATAAAGGTGGACGAGAATGCTTGTTCCTCCATTCATCGCCTGTATGCCGTGGGCGAATGCTCTTGCACGGGGCTTCACGGAGGCAATCGTCTTGCAAGCAACTCGCTTATCGAAGCCGTTGTCTATGCCAAGGCTGCCGCCGACCACAGTCTGGCTCACGTTGACGAGTATGATTTTAACGAAAAGGTGCCCGAATGGAACGACACCGGCACAATGACCAACGAAGAAAAGGTATTGATTGCACAGGATGTGAAAGAAGTGGGACAAACCATGTCTAATTACGTAGGCATTGTGCGTTCCAATCTGCGACTTCACCGTGCATGGACGCGCCTTGACCTTTTGTATGAAGAGACAGAGGAACTTTTCAAACGCGTAAAGGCAACGCGCGACATTTGCGAGCTTCGCAACATGATAAATGTTGGGTATCTCATTACTCGCATGGCCATAGAGCGCAAAGAAAGCCGCGGACTCCACTACACAGTGGATTATCCCAAGCACGCTTACGACCAAAAATAACCGCCGCACCCACAGAAAACAGTTTATTTCATACCTGAATGAAATTTGCCGACGTTTTGGTTCCCGTACCATTGGACGGGAGCTTCACATATAGCATCCCGCCCGAAATGGAGCGGGATGTTGTGGTTGGCAAACGTGTTGTCGTGGAATTCGGAAAGCGAAAGAAATACTCGGCAATAGTAGTTAAAGTCCACGACAACGCTCCCGGCGGAGAATTCGAGATAAAACCCATAGCCGAAGTGCTGGATTCGCAACCCGTTGTTACCCCCGAACAGATTTCTTTCTGGAAATGGATTGCCGATTACTATATATGTTCGCCCGGCGAAGTGATGACGGCGGCAATGCCTGCGGGAATGAAACTCGCAAGCGAGAGCATTATCACAATCAATTCCGATGACGACGGAAACGCAACGCTCAGCGAACGCGAGCAAAGGGTTAAGGACATGCTCGCAACCGACGGCAGGATGAGCGTAAGCGTTCTCGAATCGAAAACAGGCTGCAAAAACATCATGTCAACGGTACGCTCGCTCTACGACAAAGGAGTTGTGAGAGTGAACGAGGTGGTTGCTTCGAAATACAAGGCAAGACAGGAAACGAGAGTGGAACTTGCCAAGGAATATTTCAGCGAAAAGAAATTGGAGAACCTGAAACTTTCGTTGCAGAACAGAAAAGAGCAGTTGAAAGTGCTTGAGGAATACCTGAGGATGAGTTCTGCCACGGCGGCAATAAAACTACGCAACCGCAACATACTGCGTCCCGTGTCCAAGCAGGCACTTCTGAAAGCGGCAAACAGCAGTACGAGTCCGCTCGACACTCTCCGCAAAAACGGTGTGCTTCAAGTCATGAAAGTGGACATAACGCGACTAAAAAGCACCCGCTCGGCGTGCATGCCGCCACAGTCTCTTTCGAAAGCACAACAGTCGGCATACAACGCCATTGCCGCATCGTTCTCCACCAAAGACATCTGTCTGCTCCACGGAGTAACATCGAGCGGAAAAACCGAGATATACATACACCTCATTGCCCGCGCCCTCGCAGCAGGACGCAGCGTATTGTATTTATTGCCCGAAATAGCTCTCACAACACAAATAACCAACCGCCTGCGTCTGTTCTTCGGCGACGACATGGGCGTTTATCACTCCAAATTTCCCGACAATGAGAGAGTGGAAATATGGAAAAAACAAATGTCGCCCAATCCCTACCGTCTGATAGTGGGAGTGAGAAGTTCCCTGTTCCTTCCCCACCGAAACCTGGGGCTTGTGATTGTGGACGAAGAGCACGAACCGTCGTACAAACAGGAAGACCCGGCACCCAGATACAATGCCCGCGATGCCGCAATAGTTCTTGCCCGCATGCAGGGGGCAAAAACACTCTTGGGAACGGCTACCCCGAGCCTCGAAACCTATACAAACGCCCGCGCAGGCAAGTATGCCTGCGTTTCGCTCACCGAAAGATTCGGCGAAGTCCTGTTGCCCGAGATAAGAGTTGAGGACATAAAGGAACTGCGACGCAAAAAGATGATGCGCACATCGTTATCGCCCGAACTTATAAGCGAAATGCAAAAAGCACTCGAGGCACACCAGCAAATCATTCTGTTTCAAAACCGCAGAGGATACGCTTCTTATCTCGAATGTCGCGACTGCGGATGGATTCCCAAGTGCGAAAAATGCGACGTAAGCCTCACCTATCATCAAACATCCCAACGTCTTTCCTGCCATTACTGCGGCGCAACATACGCAGTGCCCTCCCGATGCCCCAAATGCGGAAGCACACACATAGGAAACCACGGAATAGGCACGGAACAGGTTGAAGCCGATGTGAAAACTGTGTTTCCCGATGCAAAAACCGCCCGCCTTGACCTCGACACCACTCGCGGACGCACGGCATACGATTCCATTCTGTCGGATTTCCGAAACGGCAATACCGACATACTGATAGGCACACAAATGGTCTCGAAAGGACTGGACTTCGACCGTGTGAAAGTGGTGGGTATACTGAATGCCGACACCGCAATGAACATTCCCGATTTCCGGAGTTACGAAAGAGCCTATCAAATGATGTCGCAAGTGGCGGGAAGAGCAGGACGGCGCAGCACACAAGGCATTGTGATTTTACAAACCTCGCAACCCGAATCGGAACTGATAGACCAGGTGGTTCGCAACGACTACTCCGCCATGTACAAAGCCCAGATGCAGGAACGCCAACTGTTCATGTTTCCCCCATACTGCCGCCTGATATATGTATTCATAAGAAACCGCTTTGCCAACCGCGCCGATGATGCCGCCCGCAGCCTGTGCTGCAAGTTGCAACCCGTATTCGGCGACAACATGCTCGGACCTGCAAGCCCACCCGTGGCTCGCGTAAAACTGGAATACATACGCCAGGTGATGCTCAAAGTACCTCCCACGGCATCTCCGGTGAAAGTGAGAGAATTTCTGCGCAGGTGTGCCAAAGAAGTCCGTCGCGAATATCGCGTGAACATATATTTCGATGCCGACCCCCTGTAAGTACGCAGCAATTTGCGAATGCAACGCAGTCATACTGCATCTTGCAAAAACCACACCGCATACCGCAAAAATTCCAAATCCCGGCGTTTTTTGCAAAAAGCTAAAAACCAGGCAATTACCCATTATTTTCACAGTTTTGTAAGTTACTGTCTATCAAAGACTTGGAATCGCCAAAAATATAAGGCACATATTTTAAAATAAGTGCCTTGTATTTTAAAATACATGGCTTGTATTTTTTACAAGATGCCTTATGTTTTTTCGGACATCCCGCACGCCGCTTCCCACAACCCGAGAAACTATAAATCCAAACGCATATCCGTACAAACAAAAACAAGGTGTAAACACACGGGGCTGCACCTTGTTTTCGCATTAAATGTTCCTACGACACTGCTTTTGCTAAATTGTCCCGACCATAATCATTCTATCGGCACGATAATTCTCTTTTCCGGCTCCTGCGACCATTGCACCTGATAAGTATCCCCTTTCACCCGGTCAAGCATTATGAAATTGAAATTATTGGTGGTGGGATGCAAATCGAAACGACCGTTCACCTCATTTTCCCCACGCGAAAGATTTGTGGAAGACAGCACGCTTTCATAACGCTTATCGCTTTCGAACGACCACTGCACCTGCCATATTCTGCCGTTCCTCGTATCGAGTTTCAGGAAAGTCCACATGTTGTTTGTAGCATACAGCTTGTACCTCGCAACCTCGGATGTTTTTTCGTCAGTTGCAGGATAATTCGTAACGTTTTGCGCAGATGCCGCGAAAATCATCATTGTCATCGCGCACGCAATAAAAAGTCTTTTCATTTCAAATATATTTAGATATAATCAATCCTCGCTCCTCTGCACCTTATCATATACTTCAAAAGCAAAATTCAGGATGTCGCTCCATTCTTCCTCAGTCTTAAAGTCCAATGTTATGTTCACACACACAGAATCATACACCACGTTTTGGCACACTTCAACTTTATTGTCGGAATTGTTGCTTACCGGAGTTATGGGAAGAACCGGATTTTCACCAACGCGCTCTTTGAGAGTTTCGCCAATGGTGAAGGTGATGAAGTAATCGGGCAAACCAAAATCGGGAAGCTTGCGGTTTGCCTGCTCGTCCTCACTCATTTTGCAAAAGACTATGGCGGGAGATTTCCCCAACTTATGTAAAACATCCGGAACCACTTCGAGAAATTGCGACACGGCTTTTCGGTTCTTTTCCTCCTCGGCAGTTTCCTTTTTGTCGGTTATCAGCTCCGGGGCTTCGGCAAGTTCCCTGAAAAAATTGCGTTTCAAAAGCGTTGAAATATTCTTCAGCAACTTAATATCTATGTTGTCGCGCTTAAAAATGTCATACACATTATTTCTTTGGCAACATATCATCTCCGCAAAACCGGTAATGGAAATTCCCTGCCTGCGAACTTCAAGCTCAATAAGCTCTCCAATAGTTTTATTGTCAGTCATTTTCTTTTGATTTTTAATTACGCTGCAAAGATATTGGGTGCGCGGCAGAACGCAAAGGAATATGTGTATCCTATTTTTGTGCATTTTTCATTCGTATCCCCACTGCGCAGCTTTTCACAACCCCCAAAACTATAAGTCCAAACGAATATTTGTACAAACAAAATATGCTCAACAGTTGCAAGCCACTAAAGATAATTATGCTACCTTTACAAGGTTAAATCGTTATTTGGAAGATAATAATAAACTTTATTCCTATTTAATAAAAGACATGTTTTTTCATCGAATAGATACTCATAAATGTTTTCGAGGAGGAAAGGTACAAAAAACTTTCCTTCTCGGATTCTGTATATTTGCATTTGTTTTATTTAGGGTATTTTGGTATAGAACTTTTTATATTATCAATGAAGTAGAGTTCACTGTTTGGAAAACATATAAAGGATGCTATATAACACCTTATAAATATTGGGGAGTATTACCGCCAGAAGATAATTATCTTAGAATTTCCAATATAGGCACAGCTGATATTTTTATTTGTAAAGATAAAACACTATGTGTTTTTATTGATCCACAGTCAGATGGTGCGACGGAAACTGTATGCAAATTAAAATCATGTCAATACTATTCCTATAGTACGGATGATAAAGAAGAACTAAAAAGAAGTAAAGATTGGGTAGAAGAATGGGAAAAATATCAGTCGATATATCCACATATAACTATTGATGCAAGAGTCATGAAAATTGAAATTAATGAATAGTTAATATCATTACAAGATATGGGTATACGGTTATGCTGCAGACAGAGAGTTGTTAATATAAGAATTATCGGCTCTACGACAACTACCATCGTCTAAGCAAACTCGCATGAACAGCGGCAGCAAGACCATCATGGACAACGACTACACCTTCGATGCTGTAAGCAATATCCTCTCGGTGGCTAACAATGCCTCGCTTCCTTACAGCGGCAACGCTGGCGGGAAAACATCCCCCAAAATCATTCACACATCGGTTTCAAAAACAAATCCGGCTAACATGCGGCACAACATACCCACAGCCACACGAGACACACCCAGCCTTGCAGCTACCAACCGCCCACATCTTCCGCAAAACCGTCATGGATTAAAACAAAACAAAAAGCACTTGCGAAAAATTGCAAGTGCTTTTTATAAGTAGTGGACCAGATAGGGCTTGAACCTATGACCTCCAGATTATGAGTCTGAGAGATTGATATTTTATAATTTTTTATATTGATAAATTTCGTTGATACACAGCGATTTGCTACTTTTGTGGCAGTTTATGATATGCCAAGAAATCCCATATCAAAATGTCTTTGTTTTCCCATTGTTTTCCCGAAAAGCATAGGAAGATAGGGCGTTCATAAGAGAAATGGTGGGTTCTGTTTTCCCATTGTTTTCCGAGATTTGAGATAATTGGCAAGTTGAGACCTACAGACTATTGGCAAAATGGCAAAGAAACTGGACACTACTTACAAGAGCGCAAGGTACGGAAGTTGTACTTATGCCCTTATCCTTGACAAGCGTCACCCCAAGAAAGATCGGGAGACGTTTCCTGTCGCTATGCGCTATACTATAGACCGAAAATCATGGTATAGTTTTGTTGCTGGCGAATTTACGGAAGAAGATTTTGCGAAAGTATGCACGTTAAGTGCAAAGGCAGTGCGTTCAGAACTTTATGAAAAGAAGATGGAGTTTGATGCTATCTTTGATGCCCAAACCGAGATGATTGAGCGTTTGGGCAATAGTCTGTCGCTCGAACGCATCAAGGCTGTTGTTACTGGGGTAGATACCACGAAAGAAACGTCTTTCATTGGCGTGTGGGAGAAGAAGATTAATTTCTATCTTACAGACAATAATGGTGAACGTTGTACCACCGCAGAATCATACGAGTATGCCTTAAAGTCCTTTCAGAAGATAATGTGGAACAGACCTATTGTAGGTTTTAAGGTTGACAAAGAAGACATAGAGTATTGGAACAACGGCATGATGCATGGCGTAAAAGACGAAACAGGAAACCTTGTCGGCAAGATTAGCAATACAACTCGCGGAATATACCTCCGTTCTTGTCGGGCTGTATGGAACGAGTGCGTTTCCTTGGGCTACCTCACCAATCAAGAATACCCATTCTCCAATATCCAGAAGAAGAAATTGGTGTCTATTCCTGTAGGGGAGTCGAGGAAGCATTGTTACCTTACAGTGGAGCAAATGACAGAATTGTATCGGGTGTTTGTTGAAAAACGCTATCCCGACACTTGGAAGAGCGGATATGCTGAGAGAGCACACTATTCCTTGGGGTTGTTCCTTGCCCAATATCTGTGTAATGGTTTCAACCTTGCCGATGCAGGAGAGTTGACCTATTCTCAATATTATTTCGATACTGGCAGAAAAGCCTTCAAGTTCAAAAGAGTGAAGACCACAAACCGCACTGAGGGTGGCTCTGAGGTGATTATCCCGATCATAGAACCTCTTCAAAGGATTCTTGACGAGATTGCCGCTGAACCTGTACTCAATGGCTTTGTATTTCCAGAGATTCTGCAAGGTGCGATATTGAAAGCAGACAAGCGCAAGCGAATCTCACAAGAGAACTCCAACGTACAGGACAGAATCATCAAAATCTGTCAAGAGGTGCTTCATTGGGAAGTGCGTCCATCGGGAACGTGGTGCCGACATTCATACGGCACAAACCTTGCTCATGCACGTGTGGAACAGCGTTATATATCCGAAAGTATGGGACATTCAACCAATCATTCGATAACAGATAGGTATATTGCCCAGTATCCTTTGGAGACGCAGTTTGAATATAATAGCAAACTCCTTGACTTGGAGCCAAAGATAACGGAGGAGGACATCAACAATATGACGGAAGAACAGAAAACAGCAATGCTTCTGAAACTTTTGACGAAGAAATAATCACATTCAATATATAAAGGTATAACATGGCAAACGAAATATCAACATACACTCACGAAGGGATGGAACTTCCTTTTGAGGATTGGAGCAAAACGCTCCACTCTTTCAATGACTTGGCATCCATCATTCAGTCCACCCATGATGCAGCCCAGTCTTCGGCTGTAAGGGCTATCAACCGTATGCAGACTATGCGCAATTGGCTCATTGGCTATTACATCGTGGAGTTTGAGCAGCACGGCAAGGATAGGGCGGAGTATGGAACACAACTGCTAAAAAAGTTGGAGGAACGAGTGAATAGAAAAGGACTCAATGTTACTCTGTTTCAGACTTCTCGAAACTTCTACAGCTTATACCCACAAATGGGAGGGTTGTTCGTTCCAAATGAAATTTATTCAACGTTGTCGAATAAATTGGGAACTGATAGTTCTTTTATAAGCGAACTTGCTGATAATAAGACTAATGCAATTTGTGCGACAGCGTCGCATAAATTACAAACATCACCAGAAATGATTGTTTCCCGCCTTTCTTTTTCTCATCTACGAGAGATTATGAGCGTGGATGACCCTCTTGCCCGTTACTTCTACGAGCAGGAGTGCATCAAGTGTACGTGGTCTGTTCGTGAGCTTCGCCGACAGATTAGTACCAACCTCTATTTCCGTGCAGGCATCAGTGCCAATCCAGAGAAAATGCTTTCATTGCCATCGGTGCAGGGGCATGACTCGGCAGCATTACAGATTCGTCAACCTTTCACTTTTGAGTTTCTCGGACTGAAAGCGCAGGAAACAGTGGTTGAGCATAATTTGGAAGATGCGCTGATAAGTCATCTTCAAGAGTTTATCCTCGAATTAGGCAAAGGCTTCTGCTTTGAGGCTCGCCAAAAGAGAATCATTATTGATGACGAGTATTACTACCCCGACCTTGTATTCTATAATCGCATACTGCATTGCGGTGTCATCATTGAACTGAAGAACGAAGAGTTTTCGCATGAGAACCTCGGACAGCTCAATGCTTATGTGTCATATTACAAGGAGAATGAGATGCAGCCAGGGGATAACCCTCCTGTCGGCATATTGCTCTGCACACGAAAGGGAAAGAAGATGGTAGAATATGCTCTTGCTGGCATGGATAACCAACTTTTTGTTTCCACCTATATGCTCCAGTTGCCTGACAAAAAGACACTAGAAGATTTCTTGTTGAAGCAGTTGGACGAATGATCGTATTTCTCAAATTGCCACCTAATAACAGGAATATAGCAGATGGATATAAAAGAATTCAAAAAGAACGCCATGAGGGATGCGCTTGACAAAGTGCATTTTTGGAAGTGGGAACACCAAGAGGATTACTCACGCTTCTCATTGGATATGATGAAGATGATGCGCAACGATTTCAGCCAAATTGAACGCATATTCAAAATGGCTGCGAAATATGTGCCTACATCCGTGCTTATTGAGTGTCGGAAACTATTTGTGTCCAACACAGATACCGTTCTGTCAGATGATGAAAAGACAGCCGTGGCTATACGTGTTATCGATGAAATGATGGCTTTCACTGGATATCTGCGATTGGGTTTCTATTCCGAAGTTATTAGTAGGGATAAGAATGAAACAAACGAAGATCTAATCTTGATAAGGGAATATGGTCTTGTTGACAAGGATATGAGTGAGGAAGATGACGAGCATCTTTATATCCCTTATGTCTCAGCCAAAGAGTTTTGGGATTCGTTGCCATCCCTCATACAAATGGCTGTATTCAATTTTAGCAAAGGGCATACAGCGGAAGAACTTGCAACAATATCAAAGCGAATAATGCTGTCTGCCATTCATGCTCTCCCAGAAATGTATTTCCGTCTTCGTGAAGAAATCTTTGAGGAACGAAATACATTGCTGATGTGTACGCTCTATTATATCTGCTTTGACCATGGACTACCCAAGAGTGCAACGGCATTGAGCAAAGTAAGTCTTAACGACAAACAACTTTCCATCGTGCGTGAAAGTGTCAAAACAATTATAGTAAATCTTGTGGAAACCAGCGTTACGCAAGGTCTTGAAAAGAAAGCAGAATGGACAAAACAAAGTAAGGAAATAGAGGACATAGAATTTCGACAGACCATAAAGAACGCACTTGATAATACGAAAGGGAAGCATGGACGCAGAACCATTCAGCAAGAAGAGCTAAGCATTGACGACATCCTCATCGCAGAGGATAAGTCTGCATTGAAAGGAGCAATCCTATCTGCCCTCAATGATATGGAACATGAATACGAGACCGCTTACATCAAGGCAGCACTACTGCGTACCAACCACCTTGCCCCCAATGTGTCTTTCGCCACTTTCCTGCGTGCAATAAATCAGTTCTTTAGTCGGGAATACAAGTACGACCCTGCCCAAAGGGTAGATTCATTCATCACTATCAACCACAAAGAGTTTTCCGTGTCAAGTAGTTCTAAGTGGCAACGAGCAAGACGGATTATTTCGGGGTTGATAGAGAAATTCAGGAGAAAATAACAAGAAGCCTTTCTGCTCTAGAAATAAGATAATTATCGTAAAATATGCTATAATTACATGGTATTTTTATACCTTTGTAGCCAAAACATTCAAATAGGCAATCATGAAGTTGAATAGAATCAAAACAGTTCTGGTAGAAAAGGATGTGTCGCAAACAGACTTGGCAAAAGAGATTGGCAAAAGTTTCAGCACCGTCAATGCGTATTGCTGCAACAGGCAACAGCCGTCTTTGGAGCTGCTTTATCATATTGCGAAATTTCTATCGGTAAACATAAAAGACCTTTTAGTTGACAACATACAAGAAAAATAATGGAACAGGCACAATATAACTCTTTGTTTTCGTTTATCTGGAATATTGCGACAGACGTACTTGTATATGCTTTTGACAAGAGCGAATACAAGAAAATCATTCTGCCCATGATGGTTCTGAGGAGAATTGACGTTCTGCTCGAACCTACCAAAAAGCAGGTGATTAGCATGAAGGAGAATTTGGACAAGAACCATATTGACAACCAAGCTCCTATATTATATAATGTGACAGGCTACCCTTTCTACAACACCTCGAAGTTTACGATGAAGACATTGCAGAGCGAAATAGACGCTCAGCGACTGAAGATGAACTTCATCGAATATCTGAACGGTTACAGCAAGGATGTGCTTGATATCGTGGAAAAGCTGCATCTTCGCCAAGTGATTGACAATCTGACGGAGACAGAACGTCTGGGCAGCATCATTGAGAAATTCACCTCGGACCATATAAATCTCAGCAACAAGCCTGCTCTTGACGACGAGGGCAACGAGAAACTTCCTGCGCTCGACAATCACACGATGGGTACTGTATTTGAGGAACTGCTGAGGCGGTTTAACGAGGAGAATAATGTGACCGAGGCTGGTGAGCACTTTACGCCAAGAGATTATGTGAAGTTGCTTGCCGACTTGGCCGTCCAGCCCATTGCCGACCAATTGCAAGACACCACCTATCGCATTTATGACGGTGCTTGCGGCACTGGCGGCATCCTGACCATTGCCCAGGAACGCATCAAAGAGTTGGGCGCGGAGCGTGGAAAGAACATTACCATCAGCATCTACGGACAGGAACAGGCTCCTGACACATACGCCACGTGCAAGGCTGACCTTATGATTTCTGGAGAGATACACTCTTTCCAGTATAACGAGGGCGGTCAGCAGCGCGAATATATTGCATACGGTTCAACACTGTCGCAAGACGGTCATGCAGGCGAAACTTACGACTTCTGCATTTCCAATCCTCCGTTTGGCACTCCTTGGAAGGAGGACTTAAAGAAGCGCGGCTTAAAAGAGACGGAAAAAGCGAAGTTTACAGATTCGCGCTTTACCATACTCGACAAAGACGAAAAAGAAATTTCTTTCCTGCCCGACATCAGCGACTGCCAAATGATGTTTCTTGCCAATAACATCAGCCGAATGCAGGACGACACACCGCTTGGCACTCGTATCGTGGAGGTGCATAACGGCTCTTCGCTTTTCACTGGCGATGCTGGCAGCGGGGCAAGCAATCTGCGCAAGTATATCATTGAGAACGACTTGCTTGAAGCCATCATTGCCATGCCCGAAAAGGACTTCTACAACACGGGCATAGGTACGTACGTCTGGATTGTCACCAACAGAAAGGAAGAACGGCGCAAGGGATTGGTGCAACTGATTGATGCTACAAAAATCAGCACTCCGCTGCGCAAGAACCTCGGCGAGAAGAACTGCGAAACTTCCGAAGACGACAGAAAGGCTATCGTCAAGTTGCTCACAGACTTCAAAGAAACGGAGCAAAGCAAGATTTTCCCTAACAAGGAGTTTGGCTATTACAAAGTGACCGTAGAACGCCCATTGCGCATAGTGTACGAGAATCCAGAAAACATCACGCTGCCCGAACTGAAAAAGGCGGAAGACGTGGCACTGCTCCAGCGAGTGCTCGACGCATGGAAAGAGTACCTCGGCGGACACACCGTGGGCGACTATGCCATGTTCATCATGCTCGACCAGATGAGGATAAAAGTACCAGCTGCAAAGATAAAACTCGTGCGCCAGTATCTCGGGCGCAGAGACGAGCGTGCCGACGTGTGCCACACCAAGCCCACTAAACTCGACAGCCCAGTGGAGTGCGACCCCATGCTACGCGACGTAGAGCAAGTGCCATTGCTCTACCCTGGTGGCATAGACGCATTTATGGAGAATGAGGTGAAGCCCTACGCTGCTGATGCCTACTACAACGCCGACAGCGTGGTGGTGGGCTATGAGTTGTCATTCACCAAATATTTCTATAAGCCAGTAGAACTGCGCTCCATTGCCGACATCACTGCCGACATCAACAACATTGAGAGCAGTCTGAAAGGAGTGCTCGGTGATATTCTGAATGTATAACCCTAAAACTTTCACATCAATATGAAAAAATACAATGCATATAAAGACAGCGGCGTGAAATGGATTGGGGAGATACCGAGCCATTGGGGATTGCGCAGAGCTAAATATATGTTCAATAAGGAAAAACGTGAAGTTCGTGACATAGATGACGTTGTTACTTGCTTTAGAGATGGAGAAGTGACATTGCGAAAGAATAGGCGAACAACAGGTTTTACAGAATCATTTACAGAAATAGGCTATCAAGGAGTTAGAAAAGGTGATTTGGTTATTCATCAAATGGATGCTTTTGCTGGTTCTATTGGCGTTTCTGATTCAGACGGGAAATGCACATCTGTATATCATTGTTGCACACCTAAAGGCAGCTATGATGCGCATTATTATGCCCATTTGGTAAGATTGATGGCAAAACGTGGATATATACAATCGCTATATAGGGGGATTCGTGAACGGTCTTCGGACTTTAAATTTCCAGTATTTGGTAATCAATTCTTGGCAATTCCACCTCTGCACGAGCAGCAAGCAATAGTTGACTATTTGAAAGATAAAACCCTTAAAATTGAGCAATATGTTTCCGCAAGAGAGAGAGAGAGAGAGCTGCTTGACAGCTTAAAGCAATCAGAAATTGCAAATGTTGTTACCAAAGGACTGGACCCGAATGTGAAAATGAAAGATTCGGGTATACCTTGGATTGGGGAGATTCCGGAGCATTGGGAGGTAAAAAGATGGGGCAATGCTTTTAAAGAAAATAAAGACATTAACTCCAATTTGGAAAATACAACAGCCTTTCAATTCAATTATGGTTCTTTGGTAAGAAAGAAAAGAGAATACAAGGAAGAGGAGGATGCTGAAACTTATGCCAAATATACGATTCTAAAGCCCAAAGATATAGTTATTAATGGACTTAATCTTAATTATGACTTTGTATCTCAAAGAGTGGCAATATCTGATGACAATGGTATAATAACATCTGCATATATAAGTATGCATCCAAGAGACAATGTAGAGGCGCAATATTTTTGCTATTTATTTAAGACTATGGATGCAATGAAACTTTTTCATGGAATGGGGACTGGTATTCGATTGACATTATCATTTGCGGAGTTAAAGAAGCAGTATATCCCAATACCTCCTCTCTCCGAACAGCAAGCCATCGTCGCCTACATAGACGAGAAGCTCCAGAAGATAGACAAGTACATGTGCGACCTTCAGAGGGAGATAGACTATTTGAAGGAGTTCAAGCAGCGGCTGATAAGCGATGCCGTTACAGGCCAATTATGTATAACAAAACAATAAGGAGGGCACAACAATGAGCAAGAAAGAGAAAGACATCGCCTTCTTCGTGGCGTTCTGCATAGAAGAATACAGAGCCGCCAAGGGGTTGACAGGCGAAGAAGTAATGGAGCTGTTCGCCAAGTATGGCGTGACAGACTATCTAAGCAAATGCTTTGAGCCGCTCCACACACAAGGGCGGCAGTGGCTGATAGCAGAGATAGACGAGTTTATTGACATCAGAAAAAAGAAAGAATCATGAAGATATATCACGGAAGTTTGGAAACAGTAGAGCATCCCAAGATACTCCAGCCCAACCGCAAGCTCGACTATGGCGAAGGATTCTACACTACGACATCAGAAAAGCAAGCCGAGGAATGGGTGGAGCGGCGTATGCTCGAAAACAAAGCCACACACGGCTATGTCAACATATACGAGTTCGATACCGAGAAGTTAGAAGAGTTCAAGAGTCTCATATTCACCGAGCCAACCGAGGAATGGGCAAAATTCGTCATGGCAAACAGAACCCAAAAAGAGTTTACCCACGACTACGACATCGTGTATGGTCCAGTAGCCAATGATAGAGTGTATTTCCAGTTTGGGCTGTATGAGTCAGGAGCCATCAGTGTAGACACGCTAATCCGTGAACTCAAAACCTACAAACTCGTAGACCAGTACCTCTTCCACACGCAGAAGGCACTGACAGCCCTGTATTTCGTAGAATCAAGAAAAATAGAATTGTGATATGTTCCAGATAAACCAAAACAACCTCCACTTACTCCTGCCAGGAAAAGTAAGTTGGCTCGTAGAATACCTACACGACGACTATGGGTTCTCGCTTCAAGAATGCCTAAACCGCATATATCGTTCAAAGCTATATAAGAAACTGTCGACCGAGAGCACAAAATACTGGCATCTCGGTCCAGTGGATTTGTATAATGAACTGAAAACAGAATTATAAGAAGGAATATTATTATGCCAACAGATATATCAGAGAAAGGTCTTGAAACAATCCTTGTAGAATACCTCCGCGACAAGCAGGGGTATGAGCAAGGCGTGTCTGACGACTACAAGAAGCAGTACGGAGTTGATACGGAACGTGTAAAGCGATTCATTCTTTCCACACAGAAGGAAAAGACCGTCACCACGGGATGCTTTGCCAATGACAATGAGGAGCGCAAGTTCTTCACACGCCTCTCGGCAGAGCTCACCAAGCGTGGCGTTTCGGATGTACTCCGAAAAGGTTTCCGATATATCAGTGAACTATTTGATATGTATTATCCTTTGCCGTCGGAACTGAACCCTACGGCAAAGAAGTATTACGAGAAGAATATCTTCTGCGTCACCCGACAACTGTTCTACAGCGCAAACAATACCGACAGCATTGACGTGATGCTCTCATTGAACGGTCTGCCCATCATGACTATGGAACTAAAGAACCATTATACAGACCAGACCATAGAAAACGCCATCAAGCAATATCAGAACGACCGCAACCCCAAGGAAGACACATCGGCACTCTTGCTGATGAAGAAACGCTGTGCCGTTCACTTTGCCGTTGACGACGATCTGATAATGATGTGTACCGAGTTGTGCGGAAAATCATCGTGGTTTCTGCCTTTCAACAAAGGTGTCAATGGCGGCGCAGGAAATCCAGCCAATCCCACTGGCATACGCACCTCCTATCTGTGGGAAGACATATTAGGCAAACATTCTTTGTCGGACATTTTGGAGAATTATGCACAGGTCGTAAAGAAGAAAAAGCGAGTCAAGGACAAGAAGACAGGGAAGAAAAAAGATGTGGAGAAGGAACTCGTCATCTGGCCACGCTATCACCAACTGGATGCTGTGCGCCAAATGCTTGACGCTACACGCAAGGGAGGTGTGGGGCAAAAGTTTCTCATCCAACATTCCGCAGGCTCAGGCAAGTCGAACAGCATCACATGGCTCGCCTATCAGCTGGTGGGACTGCTGGACGGAACAACACCTTTGCTCGATAGCGTGATAGTCGTTACCGACAGAATAAACCTCGACTCACAGATACGCGACAACATCAATGCCTTCAAAAGGCTCAAAAACATCGTGGAATGGGCAGACTCGTCAGCCACACTGAAGGATGCGCTAAAGGACGGAAAGAAGATAATCATCACTATCGTCCATAAGTTCCAATACATACTGGAGGCAATAGGGACAGATTTGAAGGACAAGAGGTTTGGCATCATCATAGACGAGGCACACAGTAGCCAGAATGGCTCTCTGTCCGCCAAGATGAATATGGGACTGTCGGGCAATGTTGCAACCGACGGCAAGGATTTGGAGGACAAACTCAATGCCATCATAGAAGGACGCAAGATGGTGAAGAATGCCAACTACTATGCCTTTACAGCAACCCCAAAGGCAAAGACGTTGGAAATGTTTGGTACGCCACATACAAAGTCTGACGGCGAGATTGAGCACACGCCATTCCATGAGTACACTATGAAACAGGCCATCGAAGAAGGCTTCATCATGGATGTGCTGAAAAACTACACCACATACGCCAGTTTCTATAAAATAGTAAAGACGGTGGAAGACGACCCTGAGTTTGACAAGAAGCAGGCCCAGAAGAAACTTCGTGCGTGGGTGGAAAGACAGCCTGAAACAATCCATCAGAAAGCCGCTATCATTGTCAACCACTTCCATACCATGGTCATAAACAAGGGAAAGATGGGCGGTGAGGCTCGTGCCATGGTCGTTACAAGTGGCATTCTGCGAGCAATAGGCTTCTACTATGAGATAAACCGCCTGTTGGAAGAGCGCAAAAGCCCGTATAAGGCTATTGTAGCTTTCTCAGGAACAAAGGAATACAACGGCAAGCAAGTGACTGAAGCCGACATCAACGGGTTCCCCTCAAAAGACATTGAAGACAACATGGAGGAAGACCCTTATCGCATTCTTGTGGTGGCAAACAAGTTTCAGACTGGTTATGATCAGCCCCTTTTGCATTCTATGTATGTGGACAAGATGCTGACAGATGTAATGGCGGTGCAGACCCTGTCGCGTTTGAACAGATGCCATCCCAAGAAGATAGACACCTTCGTCCTTGATTTTGCCAATGATGAAGAAACCATAAAGGCGGCTTTTCAGAAATATTACAAGACAACCATTCTGTCAAGAGAGAGCGACCCCAACAAGCTGAACGACTATATATCAGCCATTGAGGAAGCCAACATCTATACTGACGATGAGGTGGGCACGCTGAATGAAAAATACTGGAATGGAGTAAGCCGCCAGGAGCTGGACCCGATAGTGAACCTTGCGGTAGACAGATTCAAGGCATTGGATGAAAACAAGCAGATAAGCTGCAAGAGCAGCATAAAGGGATTTCTCAGGACTTACCCATTTATTGCCGCTGTCACTTCATACAAGAGCCTTGAATGGGAGAAACTCAACACCTACTTCATGCTTTTGGTACACAAACTGCCAAAACTGAAGGACGAGGACTTCACTTCTGGACTGATAGAAGCTATCGACTTGGACCAAATGCAGGTGACTAAGTTGGGCGATGCCAAGATTGCGCTGGAGAATACGGATGCAGAAATCGAACCTATCCCCATGGGGAAAGGCAAAGGTGGCAAGAGCGAGCCCGAAATGACAAAACTCAGCGACATATTGGAACAGTTCAACGGCATAAATTGGCAAAACATCGAACTTGCAAAACAGCAGCTTGACGAGTTGCCAAATAGGATAAAGGGCGATGAAGCTTTTGTCAATGCAGCCAAGAACAGCAACAAGGCAACTGCACAGCAGCAGTTCAATTCGTCAATGCTCATGGTCGTGGCAAATATGCTGAATGAGAACACAGAGTTCTGCCGTCAGTACTTGGATAATCCCGACTTCATGAATTTCATCAACGAACGAGTATTCCAGAACGTATATCAGCAAGTGAACTCAGCGAAATAAAACCTATGGTATTGTAGTATGAACAGGCTTGTTATTATAGGAAACGGATTTGACATGGCACATGGTCTCAGAACCAGTTATATGGATTTCATTAACTGGTATTGGGACCAACGTGTCTATGGCTTTATAGGCAATACAACCAATGTATCGCAAGATTGCCTTTGCAAATTAGTTATCAAAGAGACAGGTGATTTTAGCTGTTGGAATGTGTTTGCAGCCTCAAATTCATACTTCTTTAAGGATTTATACCAGAAGGAAAGATATTCTGGAAGTGAAGTCTTTCAAGAGATAAAGCAACATCCAGAAACCTTTATGGTTGAATGTAGTCCTTTCTTTGAAACCATCCTCCAATCGATAGAAAGCAAAGGTTGGGTTGATATAGAGAATGACTATTACCAATTACTTAAGGATAGTATCAATAATCCTCGTTGCGAATACACAATCACAGGGCTTAACCAACAGTTAGCATTCATTCAGTCGAAACTTGTTGAGTATCTTAGCACGATAAAAGAGGGCGAATACAAAAGTGAATATCAAAAGGCCATAACGGACTATTTTAATCCTGATGACTTTTCGACAGAAGGCAGAGTAAGGGCATTAGACAATATGGGACTTGATTTTGACCGCCCTTATGACAAACAGTATTTTCAAGAAGAACATGAAAAATTAGCCCCTGAACGTATCATGCTTTTAAGCTTTAACTATACAAAAACAGCACAACTGTATGGTGGTAGCAATGTCGTTCACAACTATATTCATGGAGGATTGACACGCCCTGAAACTATCATATTCGGGTATGGTGACGAGTTAGACAAAAACTATCAAGACATTCTCGACAAGAACAACAATGAATTGCTTAAAAATGTCAAGTCAATCAAGTATTTGGAAACAAGACATTATCACGATTTGTTGGAATTTATCTCGTCTAATCCGTTTCAAGTTTTGATTATGGGACATTCCTGCGGAAACTCGGACAGGACTCTGCTCAACACAGTCTTTGAACATGAAAACTGTATATCCGTCAAACCATTTTATCATAAGTGGGCAGATGGCAGAGACAATTATTTGGAACTGGTACAGAATATCTCACGATGTTTTACTAATACGAAGTTGTTTAGAGACAGGGTTGTGAATAAAGAACTGTGTCAAACGATGTAAAATGTTCTACCTCTTCATTACGCATCCGTACTTCGGAACATTTTCCACAATATCTTCCAACTCCCTATCTACCTTGGATAGTTCATCTTTGGACAAAGCATATAAGCAGTCAATCGCAAGTCGATTGGCTGCTATTTTTCTGCGAGCGAGGATGGCTTCGGTGCCACCGATGGAGGGGCGGTTTGCACCGCTTGCCTCCAGATGGTTGTTTACTGCGTCACGCATGGTGAACTGTCTCATGCCTGTCTTTGCCCAGTAGATAAGGGCATCGACAGCCGCTTTTCTTGTCTTTCTGTATTCATTGTCTGTCATAATTCTGATGTTTTGAGTTTGCTAAAACAGTTTGATACATATCCAAATAGTGATTTCTACAAAGATAATTGCCCAACTAGCAAATGCCAAGCCGAACATCCATGCATAAGTGCGGCCATTGAAGTAAGCACCTTCTTCAATGTTTCGGATGCGCTTTAGTTCTTTCTGTTGGTGAGTGAATAGGACATTTATCCGCTTCTCATGCTCGCCAAGAGCTTGTTTGAAGGCTGAAATGGCGGTGTCATTACGCTCGTTCAATTGGGCAAGTCCTTCATCATTGATGCCAACTTTGAGGTCGCTTCGCTCTGCTTTTACAATGGCATTGCAGATACCACCAACGATATTCTCTGTACTCTTTTGGACAGCCATAAGAGCGACTTTCGTTGATTCCATTGTATGATTGGCTTCTGCAAGTTCCTTCATTGCAGAAGAGATGAGCTCTTTGGCAGACGCAATTTCATCGAGGGTGGTGCGGATTTCCTCTTTGTCTCTTTCAATAGTCTCGTCTTCCTGCATCTGATTGTACAGGATTAGCACATCCTGTGCTGCATCTTTCTTGTTTCTTCCCATACTGATAAGTGTTTTAATGTTATCTTCTACGACTTCTCTTTATCGGTTTGCAGAGCCAATTGGCTTGCATTGCGCAACGTCTTGCCCAGTCACGGTCATCCTCGTCCTTGCCACGCCCCCAACCACCGCCAGGACTACCACCGCCACCACATGACTCCGACATAGAGGTGGCAGCATCAAGGTAGTTCATAAAAAGCAGCATTGCCACATTCAGAATGTCATTGTGGCTTGCAGATCCATTCTCAGGGACTTCGATACAACTGTTCATTGTGTCGTATGCAGTTCTCGGCATGACTATGTTGAAACGCTCGCCATCGACTTCAATAATCTTCCTCAATCTGGCAGGAAGGACAAGTTTGCCATCATTGACTGTCCGAGACCGACCACTTGAAACTGCCGCATTTTGGCTGTCCATTGTGGTAGCGCTTGGAACGGATGAAGCAGGTCTTTGACCAACTGCAACAGGTGTTGGCTGTGGGCTCAGCCTACGAAAAGTATTTTCTATTTTCGATACCGTGAGGCTTCTACCCACACCCAGTTCTGAAGCTTTGATGGTGCTTCTGCCAAACTTAAAGCGATAGCCATGCACCTTGGCTTGGTCTGTCTTGTCTCGGATTAACTCAATGTCATATCCTTTTGTCCTCAATTTGTCGGCATAGACGTTCCAGTCAAAGGCAGACATGGAACGCAGCACGTCCAGACAAGCATTGGTTATCTTCGCAATGCGTTTCTCACGAATATCCATTGCGTCTTTCCAACCATGATGCTGATTGACTACCTTTGCTGCCATTACAGCACGCTCGCCGATGAACTTCACATCATTGAGATTGCCGTCCATATCAATGCGGTTCACTACCAGATGCAAGTGAGGAATGCCACTCTTGGAATCACGATGAAGGGCGGCAAAATACTGAGAATTGGAAATATTGGTTGGTTTGACCGATGTAGCAGCCTTGCCTTTTCTCTTGCCTATGTGGCTCACCTTGGAGATATGGTCTATCTCATGAATGAACTCATCAAGGCATCTCTGCCAATCTTCTATGTTCCACTTTCGTGCTTCTTCCTCAGACGGGGAAAGCTCAAAACGTATGGATGTAAGTTCAATAGGCTTCTTTGCATACTTCTGCTTAAACATAGACTGATGCAATACCATTTCGTCCCACATGCCCATAGGAGGCAGCCCCTTGCTAAGATGGTTGGTCTTGACGATGTCTGCACGATTATTCTTTGTTGCGTAATTAGTCATTGCCTGACCATGCTGAATTGCTGCTGCCTTAGCTATCATATCATGTCTATAAATCGGTTTCTGATGTTGCTCCATTCCCTGATGATGTCATTGACACCTTGAAGCCAACGCTCCATGAAATCCGCTCTCTTGAAGAGTTTCTTTCGTTCTGTTTGTGGCAAGGCGTGAAGCGCATTGCGTATGTAAACAAGTTCCGCTCTTGCGCCAGTCAATCCTTTCAAGGCTTCCTGCTGCTCTGTGGTCATCGGTAGGGAAGGCTTGTGGCCAAGGGCAATGTCATGGAGATATATGCTCTTGCTTCTTCCCGACAATCGGGCATTCTTCAAAACATGGTTGAACTCGTTGTCTGTAAAACGGACATCAATATGCTTGTCCTTTGGAGGTCTCTTTCGTGAAGTTTTCTCCGTGCTAATGATTTTGTCTTCTGTCATTGTAAATGCGTTTTTGAAAGTTGAATATCTGATATAAAGAATAGCCAATGTGAGCCAGCGAACATTCAAGGATGCCAGTAGGAAGCGGTGGGCGAAGCCAAACCGTCAGACACTGGTACTTCTTGTTTAGACCTCCCGAAAAACTACGGCTAACGGAGGTACAGACTCTGGTGATAGCACATCAGCCAAGATTGACTGCTGACGAAAAGAAAGGGATAGGAAAAATCTTTTTTTCATCACTCGATGGTGATTTGGCTGCTGTAAAGTGCGATGCCAAGCGAACGTATGTCCCAAGTTGTCCCTCGGTTAAAGGCACAAATCCTTTGTTTATCCTATACGCTATTATTTTTAGGCTTTATAGGAAAATATTAGGGACAAAGGGACATGAAGCAAAAGAAAGGAGATGGTCAGAATGGTAGTTCTGACTGCCAATCTTCTTCTTTTCCCTTTTGTTCTTTTTGTTGAGCACTTATTCTCATCCATGGATGTTTCGTCCGTCCCGTCTTGTCACAGTATGAGGGGTGCAACCCTTTGACCTTCTCCTGCTCACTGCGTTCCCATCCGTCCACCAACGACATGAGGCGATTGATGTACTGGGCGGTGTACTTGGCAGGATTCCTTCGTACAAGGTCGTTGGGCAACTCCTCTATAATCTGTCTTGCGCAGACCATGTTTAGCAGTACCTCAGGCTTGCTATTAGGCATTGCTTCGGTATATGCACCTTTTTGGTAGGCAGCACGCATGGGAATGCTCCATGTGTCGTAAGCTTTTGGAACAAGGCGTTCCAAATAGAGCTTGATGTCATCAAGAATAGGATCGTTGAGAATGCTTGAATGGCACATTCGCACATCGTTCGCTTTTGCCTCCAATTCTGGACACAAATAGAGATTCGTGCCTCTCTTATAATAGGTATATGCCTCTGCCCATAGTTGATGCACCGCAGACTGCAAGATTGAGAGCCAGTCGGAGACATGACCATTGCCTTGAACAGGTACTATCCACCAACGACGATTGCCATTATCGCCTTGCAGGAAGTTGGTCTCGTTTGTGGTGGCTGCAAAAACATTGTGGCGCAAGTACTCTATAGGTTTGCGGCCATAGGCAGGGCGCATACAGTCGCTACGACGGCTAAGGAAAGCCTTTGCCGCCTCTGCATCATTGGCTCGCTTCATACCGTTTAGCTCACTTATCTCGATAATCCAACCATTCGTGATAGTCTCAACCTTTTCCTTGTCACCACTTGCGAACGAAAAAGAGTCGTTGAACCATCTGTCTCCAATAACTTTGAAGAACGTGCTTTTGCCAATACCTTGTGGTCCTGGCAAAGTGAGCACATTGTCGAACTTGCAACCAGGCTCAAAGGCACGCGCAACAGCTGCCACAAACCACAACTTGGTCTGTTCTCTGATGAGTGGTGTGTCTTCCGCACCGAGGTAATCAATGATGGCAGTTTCAATGCGAGGTGTGCCATCCCATTTCTCCTTACAGATGTAGTCTTGCACTGGGTTGAAGTTGCGCTCGGAAGCCGTGGTCTTCAATATCTCAAACACCTTGTTCTGTGTGAGGCGTAAGTCATAGTTCTGCTCCAAATAGTCTTGAATCTTTCCTACGGATTCTTCATCCACCTTGTTCCCATTGACATTGCGGAACAAAGGCGAAAAGGAAATGTCGTCTTGACAAAAGGTGTCAAAGCGAATTTGGCGGAGGTCTTCGTCATGCGTGAAAATCATTCTGAGATTGCTAATGGTCTTTGACACATTCCCTTTGCTGTCGGTGACTAGGTTGTCTTTCCAATCTTCTTCCATACTACTTTCTTATAGAAGTAAAGTCGCCTGCCTTTTTGGCAAGTTCCAAAGCCAATTCTACATCAACCACTATCTTACGAGCAACCTGAGTGATGGCAGGGGCTATCACTCCGCTTTTCTTGATACGATTAGCCGTAGGAATGCTGCAACCGAATATCTTGGCTATTCCAGCAATACCATGCTCATAATGTCTCTCTTGCACCACCTCGGCAGGTGCCTTTGCCGTTCCTTTATCTGCATTTTGGAGGAGCAAAACAAATTCTTCTCCCGACATCATGCAGACAGGCTTCTCTAACAATTGTTCTATTGTAACGAGTCTTGTCATACAATTTTTGCTTTGTGGTCCGACAGTTGTACTTCCTGACATTCCGATTAAACATCTGTTGTTGGCTCATGAACCATTTTTGAATTTCCGTGATAGATAATCCGTTGGCAAAGGTAGTTCGTTTGGTATAAAGGAACATCATAGATGCTATGCGCCAAAAATAGAGAGAGTTTTTTATGTATGGTTTCTTAGCAGTCGTTAACGAAAGTGCATGGTTTTATGGAGAAAAAGACAGGAGAACTTCAAGGAGCGTAATGCCATAAAGCACATAAGCCTCAAACCCTAAAAAGAATCTTGTGGCTTTTGTTTCTCTATATAATTGTTGTTTTCCCAAGTTGTTTTGATACTCGGAGAAACCTTATTTACATGCTTTACTTGGAATGGTATGATGTCAAGCTTATTGAAAAATCATGGAGTTTTCAAAAGCAATGTGTCTTCCCATTGTTTTCCGAGAAAAAGAAAAAGCACCTACAGAAACTCTGTAAGTGCTTGATTATTAGTGTGGACCAGCTAGGGCTTGAACCTAGGACCTCCAGATTATGAGACCAATAGAATGATAGTCCGCGATATTTCGTTATTATAAACTTTTGTTGATAATCAACATGTTATCTCTATTTGATGTTTTGTGGCATGCCATTGAATATCCATGACTCAAACAGTTTGTTTACGCATTGTTTACACAGAAATCGGAGGGAATCTCTTACCCCACACAAACACTTTATTCAGAGGCTATAAATCCAAACTGTTTTCTTTGAGCAAGAAATCGAAAAGCCCGATTGTAAGAATACCTTCTTCATTTCGACGGGGCATGATGTGGTCTTTAACAATGATAATCTTCTTGAAAGAGTCATCTATGCTCATCAGTGATCGGGATTCTTGTATCTCTTTCTCCCTATCCGGAATTGACAAGGCTGATTGTACATAGTACTTTTTACTGCCGAGACTGGCAATAAAATCCACCTCCAGTTGAATGCGACCCCACTTGCCGTCCTTGTCTTGCTTCTTTATTTCCACCATTCCGACATCCACACTATAGCCACGTGTGATAAGCTCATTGTAAATGATGTTTTCCATGATATGCGTCTCCTCTTGTTGGCGCATATCCAGAATGGCATTTCTCAAACCTATATCTGAGAAATAGTATTTGGAGAGTGTATTGATATATTTCTTACCTTTTATGTCGTAGCGGATGGCCTTGTTTAGAAGGAACGATTCAGACAAGTAATTGAGATAATTTGAAATGGTCTTGTTTGAGATATTGACATTCTTTACACTTCTGAAGGTGTTTGATAGTTTTGTCGGATTGCATGGCGAGCCAATGGAAGAAGCCATAATGAGCACCAATTCGCGCATTTCGTCTTCGTTCTGTACCTTATGCCTCTCTATAATATCAGCCAGATATACTGTTTCAAACAAGTTTTTAAGATATCCTATTTTCTTCTGCTCTGTGTCAAATGACTGGATAAGGGGCAAACCACCATAGGTGTAATATTCACGCCATGCGTCTTGTTTATCACCTCCGATGGCAGAATAGAATTCGGAAAAAGACAGTGGATTCACATGTATCGTTTCGCCTCGGCCTCGGAACTCTGTGGGTATATCTGATGATAGGAAGTGGGAGTTACTGCCAGTTACATAGGTGTCAGCATTATCAATATGACGGAAACTGTTCAATACATCCACGAACTCATCCATCAGTTGCACTTCATCTATAATGATGTAGTACGGCTGACTATCCTTAATCCTGTCATGAACATAATGGAGCATTGTATCAGGATTTCGTAGCTCTTTGTTCAAACGGTCTTCAAGATCAATGCGGATGATATGGTCTTTAGCCACTCCATTATCCAATAAATAGTGATAGAATAAAACATTCAGCAGATATGACTTACCACATCTGCGGATTCCGGTAATCACTTTGATAAAGCCGTTTTGCTGGCTATCTATCAACTGCTTAAGATATCTGTCTCTTTTTATCTCTTCCATATCATTCCTTATTTTTGCTAATATTGGCACTTTTCGGTAATGCAAAGATGGTAGATTTAATTCATGTTGCCAAGCCATCACGACTAAAAAATGCCAATTCTGACATTTTTTAGTCGTGCAAGATAGTATGTACACGGAATTTTTGGCAATATTGCCACTTTTCCCTTGTATTAGATAATGTACGACTCGTTTTCAAGTTTAATTTATGCTTCTACAGCAAGTATGATAGTTAAACAACCTCAAAGAAACTCCATGTATTTGGCAATAAATTAAAAAGCCATGACCTATGCTATCGTTATGCATTTAGGGCAAGCCATGACCGTATAGACATAAAAATATAACTGGTAAAGCCAAGGTAGATGTTGCTGATATGGAACAGGTAACCAACAACAGAAAAATTCATTGAGGGCGAGATTCAACTTCTTGAAGACCACCGAAAGGAGAATAAGGAAATCCTCACTCGCCATTTCTATGACATGTCTAATATGATGTCAAGAAATGAAGGTGTGTGGTTGTCGAATGGTTGGGTTAAGACTTTGCTTTGGATATTCTTATCATGTTTCCTTTACAGTCACTTCGATTGTCTTTTTGTAGCATCATATATCGACAAATAAGCGGAGTATGGGGTGATTTGAAGTCACCTCGTCCTTGCCTTTTAGAGGGATTTTAAATGTCTATTCATACACTTGCTCCAATCTCTCTTCTGCCATTCCATTGCCGTTCTTTAAAGCTTTTCTCCACCATTCTTTTGCCAATCTTATGTTTGGTTTGACATTAATAATAAAAGCATCACCTTTTATAGAATCTGTTACAACTCGAATACAGACATCGCCATCTCTAAACATATCTCCATAGATAAGTTGAGCGAAAGATTCGCCTTGTTCTGCTGATGTCTTTATTAATTCTGTTGCTTTAACAAGATTCCGTTCTACTCCATTTCCATTTCTATATGCAATACCTAAATTAAATAAAGCTTGCTTATGGCCTTGCTTTGCAGCTACAGAATACCAATATGCAGATCTTTCAGGGTTGTTTCCATATTGCCTTAAAAGTTCATCATACATACCTGCATATTTCCCATACAAAGTACTCCAGTATATATTATCGTCCATTATTGCCCATTTTATATCGCGATATTCTTTATCCGGAAATATACGTTGCCTGCCTCCATATATGATTCCCAAAGAGAATTGAGCATCTGCATTTCCTTTTTCTGCAGCATTGCGCAATATATCTATGCCTTTTTCAATATGATTAAAGTTACATTTTTCCCTACACAATTTATTGTATTGATGCACATTTTGTATTGATTCTTTAAATAAAATTCTTGCTATACTATCAGCTTTGGTTATATCCTTTAGAGCAATTGCTTCACGACGTTCGTCCTCTTTAGTCCATTTTGATACCAAATGTGAGCCATATAGCCATGAAATAGTTAAAACTATAGCCCATACAACAATAAAAATTAGTATTAAGATAAGAATACGTTTTGCCAATTTCTTTACGCTATTCCAAATTGTTTTGTTTGATTTGAGTTCTATTTTGGTAAACGTATAATAGTAGATGTTCTGTAAAAAACATGATATTGTATCCCATGTTGAACTTGATGTAATACCCTTATTTTGTTTTTTGCCGCAATAAGTGCAAACAAGGGCATCTTCATCAATAAGTTTGCCGCAGTAGCGACAATATACTTGTTTCTTATCCATGACTATTATCTTTTATATTAAGCGGCTGGTAAAAATAGACACTACAACTCTTTGCCACAATATTTACAATAAGTGGAGCTATCATAGTCTACTTTCTTTCCACAATGTCTACAATATTTGACAACATCCATACTTGATGTTTCTTCCTTCTTGTTTTGCTCAGTATGAGGAAAACTTGTACGGGCGGACACATCATTAGTAAGTGTTTCTTTGCTTTCTTTATCCGAGCCATTCATATTAAAGTCTTCGTTCTGAGGCATAAATCGCGTATCTTCTTCTGTACCAATATTGGTTTCTGTCTCAAATCTCTCATCCATCATTTTGTGAATGGCGGCAATTCTTTGTTGTTTGGCTATTTGCGTTCTCTGCTCATTCAATCTCTTTGCCTTTATCAACGCATGACCTGACATCAAACAGAAAAGACCAGGTGCGACCATTTCTGTTGCATCAAAATAATGAAAGTTTGTTGCAGAGCAATAAAAAGCATACATCAACAAACAATAGAAGAATCTACCTACTTTCTTCCACCATTTTCTATCTGACTTTTTGTAAAAGAAGCAATATGCAGCCAAGGCCAAGCTTGAGAATACGTTGGTTATGCCCATAATAGCACTACTCTGTTCTGAAGTCGGATAGCCCCACATAACATATTTGTCAGAAGTTCTAACGATTTGATTTACACTGTAAGAGATGTCGATTGTTTGCTCAGGGTATTGCACTTGTGTGAGCCAGAATATACCCATGGCAAGGCAAGAAACGCCTAACAGAACATTTATACCACCAAGGATTTTTAATATAATGTGTTTCTGTGGTGATGTTTCCACAGAGTTACAACTTGCCATTTTCATCATTGTGTAGATATAAGCTACACCGAAGACAACGATAAGCAATAGACGACTGATAAATTGATCTTGTAGCATATTCGAATGTTTTTAGTTGATTGATAATAAGTTCTGCGGTACTTTACAATGGTTCCTAAGTATGGTGTATGGTAATTCTATAGAAATTTGCTCATTTGATTTGCTTTCCCGATAGACCAACACCATATTTGAATGGGATATTACGAGCATACCAATGAATTCCAGTACGTCCTTGTCTTGTGCAAGTTCTTGGACGAAGGCATCCATAAAGTCCAAATCTTCCTCTCTGTCTTTTAGCCTTTCTATGTTTTTTACACCTTCTTCATTGACCTTATATTCAGGGTGTAGATTGTTTCCTTCGTACTTTATCGATTGTAACAAGCAACTTTCGTCTTTTGTATCTCCAACGATACTATTTATCGCCACCGTTGTTGCTTTTGGGGAATCACTGGTTGTGACGGGTAATTTTAGGTTGGCAATTTGAATCTGCATGTCAATTACCCTCTTTAAAGCTGTGGTCGGAGAGGATTTGCAAGAGTCAACAAATTCCCTAATTTCTCTGCCTGTAATAGTCCACGATTTTGATTTATTGCTCTCGGTATATACTTTAAAGCAGATATCCAGCCCTTTAGCTTCTAAACTGTGTGCGAAAGTATTTCCCATGTTCCTTTGTCCATTCATTTCTATAAAGGAGTACTTCAGCATATCTTTAAATTCATCATAGTTCTCTGAATATACCTGCATAATTCTGTCGTCACCTTTCACACTGACGGCATACGTTATTGTTTCATCTGCAAACGACATACTGTCCAAATAACCAAATGTCCCTATTTCACGAGGCAAGTCCGCATTACATTCAGCAATGATTTTGGATAAACGTATTTTGTCGTTAAACGTTAACTTTGGACGAGGTTTATTTAAGGCGATAAAGATGCCTGTGAGTGTAAAAACTATAAGTATGGCGATTGTGTACCTGAATAGTTTTTCCATATCACTCAACACTTATAGTACCACCATCAACATAAATACTACCAGACACGTCTGCATCTATAGTATTTCTGACACGAACATCTTGTGTTACAGGTATTATTCCCAAATTTTGAAGAACCAACATCCAAATGCCAATAGCGATGATTACTAAAATGCTTTTTAGGGATAAGTTCTTCAATTGATTCTTCTTATAATTCCTGTTTGTGTTATTGATAGGTCTTCCACAATTCGGGCAAAAAGTAGAATCCTCGGGGATTTCTTTTCCACAATTTTTACATTCCATAGTACAAAACACATCTCCTTGCCCCATCGGAGAGTTAAAAGTTTTTTATAGTTTGATATACAAAAAATAAGAAACGTGGAGCCAGTTCTGTCGCTCGTTCCACTTGTTAAGACCTTCGCATTGCCCGGATTGTCGAAACGAGCAACGCCGAAAGCCCCACGTTAGTGTAAGTATATAATTCTCCCTCCTAACAACGAGCGGCAGAGCCGTCCGAAGCCATGAGGGCTGTATACAATACACCCCATGAGGCGTTCCCGTTGCTTTGTTTTTGACAATCCGTAGAGTTTGCGAAGTTCTAACAAGTCAAAACCAAAGCGTACAGTTACGCCTTATTATATGTATATGTCTGCCCTACCTCCGCCCGTCGGGGCTTTCGGTATGAGTATAGACATCGCAAAAGTAAAGCTTTTGCATGACAATGTATCATGTTTCAATGAAAAATTTATTGGAATGAAGCAAAATACTTCAATCGCACATTAAAACAAGACACGATATAACATCTTATGGAATGATGGGGAGTTTCATAAAATATCACAGCGTAAACATCCAACAACTCAAACAGTTTGTTTACGCAGAAACCAAAAACAGCGACCTACGCCGAAGTGTAAGTCGCTGTAATAGAAGCGTGGACCAGATAGGGCTTGAACCTATGACCTCCAGATTATGAGTCTGTTGCTCTAACCAACTGAGCTACAAGTCCGGGCTTTTCGGGATTTGATTCCCATTAAGCGGTGCAAAATTACGGTTTTTATTCGAAACGCGCAAATTTGAAAGGAGAAAATTTGCAATTTTTCTGCCTTAACCGAAATCTTCTCCCAGTTTCATCTGCGCTTCATTGGCAAGAAGCTTAACGCGATTGGAATCGCCGCGCTTGCAAACCACAAGAACATTGCCACTTTCCGCCACAACAAAATTTTCAAGCCCTTCAATCACGGCAACACGCCCGCCCGATAGTTTAACTACATTGTTCTTGCAATTGTGCATAATGGTTCGCGTGGCAAGTTCGGCGTTTCCCGCCTCATCTTTGGTTGTTACGCGGTGAAGGCTTTCCCATGTTCCGAGATCTGCCCACCCAAACGAACAATTTTCTACATATACATTTGAAGTGCGCTCAAGAATTACCTGTTCTATGGACAGGTACAGATTCGACGGATAATATTTCTCCACAAAAGCCTGTTCTTCCTCACGCGAAAGATTCACGAATTCCTTGAGATGAGGAAGTATGTTGGGGATAAGTTCCGCCACGTAAGCATGAACGGTATGGGCATTCCAAACATAAAGACCGGTGTTCCAAAGAAATTCTCCGCTCTCCATGAACATCTTTGCGAAAGAATCATCAGGTTTTTCGGTGAATGATTTTACCGGCGCAAGTCCTTTTTCATCGGGTTGTTCTCCCATTTGAATGTAACCGTATTCTGTTGCAGGCATTGTTGGACGCACACCCATCACTACTACCACCTCATGGTCAGCAACGAAATCAAGTGCATGGCGAATATTCTTTTCGAACTCGTCTTCACGGGTTATATATTGGTCTGCAGGACTGAAAACAATTCGCGCGTCCGGTTCTTTATAGGCAATATGACTACTTGCCCAAGCCACGGCAGGAGCCGTGCCAAGTCTTACCGGTTCTGCAAGAATATGTCTGCGCGGAAGTTCCGGCAATTGCCTCTCCACGATATCTATATACTTGACGTTCGTGGACACGTATATATTGTCAGGGTCAAGAAATTTCACGAATCTTCTGTAAGTAGATTGCAAAAGCGTTTCTCCCGTGCCGAAAATATCCAAAAACTGCTTGGGCATCTTTTCACAACTTGCCGGCCACAAACGGCGTCCTGCCCCACCCGCGAGTATTACACAAAAATTCTTGCTCATATCGTCATGTTTTTATTTCATTACACATACCATTGAATTCGCGTTGAAAACTGTAATTCTTCTCCGCGAAACGCACAATAAAAATAGAAAACTCTAATGAAACGGCAACCAAAAGCCACATTAAATTATCGTAAAATCAAGAAATAACAAAAACCACTTGGTCATTTCAAGAAATAAGCGTACTTTTGCACCCACATAACGCGCCACGCCCAGATGGCGGAATAGGTAGACGCGCTGGTCTCAAACACCAGTGGAGCAATC